>Ga0209278_1000029_pt1 | contig 330096 bp, 291 predicted proteins | sample JI81BgreenDNA_FD_187504 | JGI IMG/M metagenome (GOLD analysis project Ga0209278, IMG submission 187504) | Wastewater effluent complex algal communities from Wisconsin, to seasonally profile nutrient transformation and Carbon sequestration -... | ecosystem: Engineered > WWTP > Effluent > Algae... | reverse complement strand
AACAACAGAAGACCACATTGGTCATTAAAAATGAAAACACCCAATCAAGTACATTTACAAAAAATCCCGATCACCTGAGGCAATCGGGATTCTCTAAAAATCTGTCAACTTATTTCAGGACAATACAATTTACCGTAAGATTACCTTTCGGTAAATGTGGATGCACTACAAGTGTGACTGAATTTTTTTATCGAGAATACTTTTAGGAACAGCACCAATTTGGCGATCAACCACTTGGCCGTTTTTAATGAAAAGTATTGCAGGAATAGAGGTGATACCGTAGTTAACGCTTACTTGCGGGTTGTTATCTACATTCACTTTTCCTATGTTCACTTTGCCTGCATAATCTTTGCTAAGCTCTTCAATTACAGGGCCTATAGCACGGCAAGGGCCACACCATTCAGCCCAAAAATCTACCACGGTGAGCTTATCGCTGGCTAACACTTCTGTTTGAAAGTTAGCATCTGTGAATTCTAAAGCCATTGTATAAAGTTTTATAAATGTTGAGGTATCAAAAATACATCCAAAAGTATCAATGTATTGCTAATGGTTTGTTAGTGTGCATTATTTGTGAAAATGACATGATGGGTGCTGACAGATTGCCATTTTAAGAAAGTAACCTGCCACGTGCCAACAGTTCTAGTTTGCTATTTGCATCTATTAGTTCATCGGTAAGTTTTTGTTTTTCGCGACGCAGTATTACCACTTCAAATGCTTTCAGTACAAAATTCACAATATCGCTTTCTATCCAAGGTTTGGTGAGGTACTTATATACCTGACCTTTATTAATGGCATCGATCACGGCATTGATATCGGCATAACCAGTGATAAGAATGCGTATGGGCTCGGGATTAATAGTAATGAGCTTCTCAAACAATTCAATGCCCGTCATGTTAGGCATACGTTGGTCGCTCAAAATCACATGAATGTCGTTTTCCTGAATAATTTCTAATCCACGTGCGGCGGAGTCGGCGATGAAAACGTTGAAGTTACGTCGGAAACTTGCTTTGAAAGCCGTGAGATTGTGCTGCTCATCGTCTATATAGAGTACGTTGATATGCTTGTGGTCCATAGTAATTTGGTGTCGGGGGATTTGGTTGATAAATATAACACAGTTTATAGCGTTTCGATAGATTGATGTTTGAACTTTTTTTTAACCCTTTCAGACATTTTGTGTAATAGTAAAATGCTAACCACCTAGATTTGAAAGCACTACATGGATACATCAATTCGCATAAGAGCATTTAGAGCAACAGACGATCCGGAAACTTGTTTAAAGTTTATCGAAGGGCACCGAAGGGTACTTGAAATTTATGGTATTACCAACATAACTACCAACACGCAAGATTGGATGTATCGCAAAAGCATTTTTGTGATTGTGGTAGAGAGCTTAGACAAAACAAAATTGTACGGAGGTGCTCGCATACAATGTGCCGATGGCATACACCCTCTGCCTATTGAAGCAGCAACAGGCAAGATGGATCCGAGAATTTTTAAAGAAATCCAGCAGTTTGCTAAAAAAGGAGTTGCTGAACTTAGTGGTTTGTGGAACTCTAAAGAAGTTGCTGGTTTTGGTATCGGCAGCTTGTTTCCGAGTAGGGTAGCTGTGGCTATTTGTTCACAAATAGGCATTGATGTACTTGTAACATTATGCAGCCCAACAACAGTACGTTTCAAAACATGGATGGGCGGTAAGTTGATGCGTACTGTGGGTAACGAAGGCACCTTTCATTACCCTAAGCTAGATCTTATTGCAACAGCATTGTATAACGACGATGTTTTTAACTTGCCAGAAGCGCACCCGAGAGAAAGAGATAAAATCATGCATTTAAGAGCACATTTGCATCATGTAGCAGAAGAAAAGTCGCCTTTTAAAAATCAAATGGTACATGTGCATTACGAGTTGGAGTTACCTAATACCGATGTTCAAGAATTTAAAATACAGTATCAACTACCAAACGAAGTAGTAACCAAAATCTTACAACATGAAGAGATTGTTCCTGGCGTTTTGTAGCAATGTAATTATGCTGGTAATACCATTGGTGGGTAATATTGAGTTATTACTCCATCCAAAAATTTTATTGCTATTAACAGCATCTATGTTGGTGTGGTTAACACAACCTGCAGTAAGCGTTACAGAAACAAAGCATCAGCAAACTACCGATCGGCATACCGTGTTGCTTATTTTAAGTATGAGTGCCTTAAGTATTATATTACCCGTTGCCGATTGGGCTTACCTTACGGTAAATAAAGATGAATGGAGTTCCATACAATATATCGGAGTATCGCTTATGTTCATAGGTATTGTTTTTAGAGCTTGGGCGGTGCGTTACTTGGGTAAATACTTCACACCCACGGTGCAAATTCAAGCCGATCATCAGTTGATTACTTCAGGTCCTTATCAAATTGTGCGACATCCCAGTTATACCGGAGCGTATTTGGTTATTGTAAGTGCAGCACTCGTTTTACATAGTTGGGTTGGTTTTGTGCTAGCAAATATTTGTATGATTACTGCATATTACTTTAGAATAAAACAAGAAGAAACTGTACTTAAAGCTCATTTTGGTAAGGCATATCACATTTACGCAAGTAAAACAAAACGAATCATACCATTTGTTTGGTAGTAATTATATGTATTTACGTAAGTATATAAATATTATATTTTTTATTTGGCTACTGCTGGTTCCTTGCTTGATCGTTGAAGCACAGCAACATACCCAACATATTGTTATTGATGCAAAAGAAGATAAAGTTAATCTTAATGCACAAGCAGCGTTTTGTTTAGAAGATACCTATACCAATATTGATAGTTTTGTTACTAAGGGTAGTAAAACATGTTTATTAAAAAATATAATTGTATTTCCATTACATGTTACAAATGCGTGGGTGCAGTTTGAAGCTACCAATAAAACTGATGAAAGAGTTTATCTTGAGGTGAACTATGCTAACATTACATCACTTAAGTTATACAAGCATGTTGCAGGCTCAAAACCTGTATTAATTGGCATTGCAGGCAATGAGGCACCCATTGATGAGGATGCACCAACATCGGCGGATTACTTTTTTGATATCAAGCTACAGAAAGATAGTACCGCTAAGTATTACTTACATGTAGAAAGTAAGCACCCGATTATTTTACCAATTTCCCTTACGGCAAATACAAAGCTAATTCGCAATGTTACCATTCAAACCTTTATCATGGGTTTCTACTTTGGTATTCTAGGAATTATGTTTTTGTATAATTTATTTGTATACCTATTCAGCAGAGATAGAAACTACATTTACTACATATTATACATATTGAGTTTGGGTGTAGCACAAGCTGCTGCCATGGGTTATGCTTATAAGTATTTTTGGCCAGGTTACAGCGAGTTTAATCAATATGCCGTTATTATTACAACAGCAGCAGCAAGTATAGCTGCCATGACATTTGCCGTATACTTTTTAGATTTACGGAATACGGCTCCTTTCTTCAGAAAGCTGTTATTAGCTGCTATCGTTGGATACATACTTGCAATAATATTTGGCTTATGGGAGCAGTACATTATTGCCTATCATATCATTAATTACGTTACGTTGATTGGTGGTATCGGGTTGTTCATTATATCGTTAAGTTTAGCAATCAAAGGTTCTCGACCTGCTTTGTTTTTTATGATTGCATGGGGAGCTTTATTGGTAGCGGTAATTGTAGTTGTGCTACGAAATTTAGGTTGGCTGCCTTTTAACACTTTTACACAATATGCTTTGTACTTCGGTTCAGGCTTAGAGGTTGGTTTGCTATCGGTAGCTTTGGCTGATAAAATCAATACACTACAAAAAGAGAAGCAAGCAAGTCAACAAGAAGCATTAGAAATTTCTAAAGAAAAAGAAAAGATTGTAAAAGAGCAGAACGTGATGCTCGAAGCTATGGTGCAAGAAAGAACGGAAGAATTGCAAGCAAGTAATGAACATCTTAGCGAAGCTTTAGAAGATTTAAAAGATGCACAAACCCAATTGGTAGAAGCTGAAAAAATGGCTTCACTTGGTCAACTTACTGCTGGCATTGCACACGAAATTAATAACCCAATCAACTTTGTAAAAAGTAACATCAAGCCACTACGACTCGATTTAAAGGATATTTTCAGCATTTTAGATGCGTATGAAAAGGTGCATCATTTAGAAGGTGAAGCACTTCAAAACGGGCTGAAAGTAATTGCTCAAGAACGGAACATTTTAGATGTTAACTTTTTAGAAGAGGAGATTTACAGCTTAATTCAAGGAATAGAGGAAGGTGCGGAGCGTACCGGCGAAATTGTGAAAGGACTTAGAACTTTCAGCAGGCTTGATGAGAGTGAGATTAAAACGGTGAACATTCACGATGGTTTAGATAGTACAATTGTACTCTTGCGAAATAACATTCCTTTTCATGTAAAAATTATTAAAGATTACAAAGCTGTTGAAGAGATCGAATGTTATCCGGGTAAATTGAATCAGGTTTTTATGAATATCATCAGCAATGCTATTCAAGCAATTGCTATGAAGCCCGCACAAACAGATAATGAGTTCATCAAAATAGCAACCTATAATTCAAGTAATGAAGACATAACCATAGCCATAACCGACACAGGTAATGGCATGACGCCAGAGGTGAAGCACAAGATTTTTGAGCCATTTTTTACTACAAAAGATGTGGGAGAGGGCACTGGGCTTGGCTTAGCCATAGTTTTTAAAATTATTCAAAAACACTACGGTAAAATAAGTGTTGAGAGTGAACCAGGTAAGGGGGCTACCTTTATAATTACTTTACCTGTATCTTTAAACAAGATTCTACCGTCCTAATGAAACACCTTAATCCAATATCAAACCCTGTTAGCGTATGAGTATGACCATCACTCGAAAAATTCGAGTATTGTATATTGACGATGAGCCTAACAACTTAAAGGCATTTACGGCGGGATTTCGCCGTAACTACGTGATTTTTGCTGCTAATACAGTAGCCGAGGCGATGAAGGTTTTAAGTGAAGAAGAAATTCATATCATCATTGCCGATCAACGGATGCCACAAACCACAGGTGTAGAATTTTTCAAGATCATCCGCACCGCATATCCCGATCCTATTCGTATGCTGATTACAGGATATGCTGATATTGAAGATTTGATTGTTGCTGTGAACGATGGTGAAATATTCCGTTACATCAGAAAGCCTTGGGATGAGTTTGAGTTGAATACAGCCATGCAAACGGCATATGAAATGTATCTCACTCGCCGCGACTTAAAAACGAAAGTGCTTGAGCTTCAAAAAACAAATGATGAGCTTAATCGCTTTGTGTATAGTACAAGTCACGACCTACGTGGTCCGCTTTCAAGTGTTTTAGCCATTCTCAATCTTATTAAGGTAGAACAATCTGTAGAAGATCCAAATGGCTACATGCAACTCATTGAAAGTTGCATGCGTAAAATGGATTTATATGTACAGAAAATTATCGAATACTATAAGAGTGTAAGGGTTGCCGAAGAGCCAGAGGTAATTGATTTCGACGTGCTATTAGATGATATCATTAAAACCTCTCGTTTTCAAAATACCAATATTCAGTTCGATGTGCATGTGAATGCCAACACTGTTTTCAAAAGCGATGCCTTTAGGGTTAGTGTAATACTGAATAACCTTATAAGTAATGCTATAAAATATCAACGCCCAGAAGAGCCCAAACCTAAAGTATTGGTGCATGTAAGTATCGATGATGTTGCAGCTTCTATTTCTATTGAAGACAATGGAACGGGTATTTTAGAAGACCATCTAAACAACATTTTTACCATGTTCTTCCGCGGTCAATACAGCGTTAGCGGCTTAGGTATTGGCTTATACATTGTGAAAGAAGCACTGCATAAAATTGGTGGTGAAATTAGCGTAAGCAGTAAGCTAGGCGAGGGTACTCGTTTTGATTTAGTGATACCTAATAAAGATGAGAAAGCAGTAGAAAAGCAACTCGAGTCGGTTGCTACGGTTAATGCTTAGTAGCACTATAATCGTTGCCAAGTAGCCGGAATCAAATCATGTGTACTTTGCTTGTTCTCGGGTGCAAACCATTGTAACGGTGCAATCACATGCTTGAGTGGGTTTTTATTAAGCCAAGCTGCCCACCATGCAAAACTGCTGTTTGCAATAATGTTATGTTGGCAATGCTGCATGGCGTAGAAATCTTCAATGGCATGGTGCGTTATATGTCCACTTACAAAAACATGTTGCATGTCGTGCAGCGGTAAGTGCTGTTGAACCCAGTCGATATCATCTGAAAAAAAATAAAATGTGCAATTGCCGTATTGTTGCTGCATTATTGCTATAGCTTGCTTATAATACGCAGCATCTAACACCCCATGCACATGTACAAATTCAGGTCGCAAATAATCACCTCTGCGAATATGTACGGCAACACTTGTATGTTGCTGCATATCGTGCGTAAGCGCTGCTAAATGTTGTACATATTGTTCCCTTACGGTAAATGCCGCAGCAACTTCAGATGCGTATGGTTGAAAATATTTTTCAGATTGCCAGTAACCTTTTAAATAAATGGGTGGTTGCAGTTGATTGAAAGTAGCATCGAAAGCGAAAGAAGCTTCTCTATAAATACGTTTGTAACGTACAGGTGCTAATCGATTCCACACCTTACGGTAAATGGGTAAATCAAACGCACCTAATACCTCTGTATTGGCAACTTTATAATCAATAGATAGATAGTCTAAATCAAATTTTCGCTCTTGCGTTGTAGCATAAAAAGCGGTATCAATTAGTAACTCGCAGTTGTGCATTTGCCGTAAGGCTAACCCCGCTGCATATTGAAATAATTGATTACCCAATCCGCCTTTAAGTTGTACAACAATCATGGTGCTACTTTCTGTATCCAAAAATATTTAACTGAACATCGTGAGCTGTGCCTGTAACCTTATTAATGTAAGGTTGTGCTAAGTTGTCGGCTGCCATTTTAATGTATACAGCGAAGCCAGCACGCTCTAGCAAAGAAAGTATGCCCGTGAGTTTTGATGTTTCTTGAACCGTTCCATGATACTCAACAAAAATATTTTGCACCATGTGTAGCTGATCATGGCAGTCTGCCAACACTACATCTTCAGCGCCTTCAATATCAATTTTTAAAAAGTCTATTGGCTGCTGTAGGTAGTTTCGTAACCGTTCTGCCTTTACTTCAATGGTATTGGTTGCATGTAAATCGATCTTGCTTCCCTGACCAGCTACTGCTAAAAACTGTAAAACAGTATCTTCTTTCCAAACCGCTGCGGGCACCACTGTTACATCAGTTAAATGATTGATGGTAATGTTTTTTTCGAGTAATAATCTGTTGGCTTGGTCGGGTTCAAAGGCAATTACTTTGGCATTGGGGTAGCGTAATTTAAAGTATACAACACTCATACCAATGTGGGCGCCGCAATCTATAATGATAGGTTGCGATTGCGTAGTGGTGAAATGATAAATTTCGTCTTGAAACAGCTCGGTATAGGTGTGTATAATTTCGTAAGGTCTTGTATACACAAGTTTTACCTGACCTAGTGAAAATTGCTTTTCTTTTACATCATCTAAATGTTTGAGCATCTTTATACTAGCCCATGATAATGGAGGGAAAAAATGTTGTTTTTGTGCTGTAATTTTTTTTACTACACCTTTACCCAAATTTGAAATCAAGCTCATTATGAGTGTTGTTACGTTAAGTATTTGTATTCCTGCGTACGAACAGCCGATGCTATTGGAACGATGCTTGGCTAGTTTGGCAATGCAAACTTACACTAATTTCGAAGTTATCGTAACCGACGATTCACATACGAATAGTTCAGCCATAGTTGTTGAAAAGTTCAGTCGCCAACTACGTATGCATTATGAAAAAAATACACCAGCAAAAGGCTTTCCCAACAATTGGAATCATGCATTGAGTAAGGCTACCGGAACGTATGTTTGGTTACTACATCAAGATGATTGTTTGTTACATGATCATGTGATGGAGCAAGTAATAGCAACAATACACTCAACGCAAAGCGATGTGCTATTTGGAAGTTTTGATGAACGTCAATACCAGAAATTCAAGGTTGTTAACCAACAATTCACTGCTAAAAAAATAACACCTTGGCACCTGTTAACAGGCAATACCATCGGTCCGCCTAGTAACCTTGTTATGAAGCGTAATCAGGTGCAATACGATGGTAGATTTCAGTGGTTGGTAGATGTAGAATATTATTTGCGATTACATACAAGTATGCCTAATTGGTACTACTTACAAGCTCCCATAATAGAAGTGGGTATTCACGAAGGACAAATGACAAATATTTGTATTGCTAATCCGGCAATAGCATTACGAGAATACACACTCTTGGTGAATATGTACGCTACGAAATACCTCAATAATATTTTGTACTTCGATTTTATTTGGAGGCTTATCAGAAACAATTTAAAAAGCGATGTAGATACAACGTACGAAGTATTAGCAGCTAATGCATCAGAAGATAGTTGGTTGTTTGTAGTGCATCAGTGGCAGCAACGATTACCTGCTATAATTCGTAATAATCCGATTGCTTCTAAAACTATCATGACGCTTTGTTACTTGCGTTTGAACTTTTCTAATGCGAGGTAATACAATTGGGTTGCATCTGGGGTAATGTTTGTTAGCAATACCACAATAGAGCTTAGTAATGCAAAAGCAGTTGTTCTAATAACAAGTCCAGCAATACCATCAATTTGTTGCATGCTGCTGTGTACTATAAAATACACAAGCACGAAAATGAAGGGAGCAAAAATGGTCCTTACGGTAAATGGCTGTAACTTAAATTTATACCAGATAAACCAAAGCCTCGCAGCGTTATAAATAAAGAAAGAGATCAGGTTACTAATAGCTGAACCATTATAGCCCATCGATTTTACCAAGAAGTAATTCAAAGGAATTAACATAGCAAGAAGAAAAATACCAGAAAACACTTCGAAGCGCCAGTAGTTACTAGTACCAATAATTTGACTGTTAACACCAGTGCCGGCGTCTATTATTCTCGCAATACCTGCTAAGAGTATTACAGTTTTGCCAGCGGCAAAATCTTGTTGAATATTCAACGCTTCAAAAAGCTGATCTACGTTTACCCAAATGATACCAAAAATCATGAGGCTAAGCAGTAATAAATTGATACTACTTCTTTTATAGATGCGATCAATTTCTGGTAAGTTTTTTTGTTTCCAAGCGAAGGATAAGGCTGGTATGGTAGCAGCAATGATACTACGTTGCGGTACTTGCACGGTACTTGCAATAAAACTAGCGAGAGTATAAATACCAACATCTTTTAAGCCATTGCTACTGAGTGTACCAATAAAAATACTATCAACATATTGTGCTAACGTGGTAATAATCAATCCACCATAGAGCAAACTCATTAAGCTTAAAGCTTTTTTATAGAACTTTTTAGTTACAATACTCCAAGTGAAATTGAATACAATCAATTTTTGGTAATAGAGGTAACCTATTAATGTGATGGCAATAATGGGATAGCACAGCGAAAAGAACTTAATGAAAGTATCAAAGTTGATGCAGTTAAAAACAAACAACACAATCAGTATTGTTTGTAGCAACCTTGTGGCCGTTTCTTTTAAAAAGCTGCTAACAACATTTTTTTGGTTAAACCATGCGAAACCTTCAAAAATGGTAAAAGCTGCCAAGCCTAAGGCAATTGGAAAAATCCAATAGTAGTAGCTACCAAGTAGTTGGTTTTTGTTTTGACCAAAATGTGTGATGAACCATGGTGCAAATGCAACACCAAGCATGGTTACGATAAAACAACCTAGCGATAATATGCTTACACTAATAGCAACCTGATCGTTTTTAGCTTTGGGTAGGTTATCGTGGTAATACGGATAAAATTTGTAAATAAAAGGAACAACACCCAAGGTTGAAAAAGAGAAGAACACATTTGCAATATCGTTCATAAGGCGAGTTAGGCCATATTGTTCGGCGGTAAAATTGCCATTGCGAACGAAGAAATAGGTATTTAGAAAGCCAATAAAAAAGCCAATGTATATTACAATACTACTGTAAATCGCCTGCTTTCTTATTGTTCCCATGTTTTAACGAATAAGTACCAAATTACCTTGTCTAATAACTGTACCCTTACAAGCCGATTGTGCTTTGATGCTGTAAATATAAGTTCCGCTCGGTTGTTTTACACCTTTTAACGTGCCATCCCAACAATTACTTGGGTTTTGGGTAGAAAATACCACTTGTCCCCATCGATTAAAGATATCGAATTGTAATGCGGTTACCCCTCCCCAATATTTTAAACCGAAGCAGTCGTTGAGGCCATCGCCATTAGGTGTAAATGCATTAGCTACTTCAAAGGTGCTTTCACCAATACTAAAATCAACTTTTACAGTAATAGAATCTCTAATGGTACATCCACCACTATTAATTACTTCTACATAGTAAGTGGTAGTGATTGGTGGTTGCACTTGAATGCTTGAGGTACGCACAACGGTACCATTAGGTGTTGCAGGTAGCCATCTGTAAGCGATACCACCATTTGCCGTAAGGCGAGCTGTATTGGTAATACAATCGATATCGTTCGACTTGGTAATGCTTGCAACGGGTAATCGTTGAACGGTTATGGTGGTGGTGAGTGTATCTTCAATATTGCATCTTGGGGCACCAATAATTACTTCATAAGTGCTGGTGCTGGAGGGTGCAACTCGTAAGGTATTGGTGGTATTGAAGGGTACCGCATTGCCATTTTCAAGCCATTGGTAACGTTCGCCACCATCGGCTCGTAGGGTTACAGAATCGCCAACACAAATGTTGTTATTGCTTATTTGTAATCTAAAATTTACCGGTGCTGTAACCGTAACTGTAACAGTATCGTTAGCAATACAACCATTCGATGCTGTTGCTGTAAGTGTAAACCGTTCAGTATTAAAAGGACTCACCACGGCAGTATTGCTGTTGCTGATAACAGTATTGTTGGCATTGCGCCAAACATAAGCGACAGCCCCAGTGGCTGTTAAAGTAATTTGACTATTGGCACAAATGGCGGTATCATTTGTTACTCGCAAGCGAGGTTGGGGTAGTACGTTAATAGTAATAGAATCAATCGCTGTACAGCCATTGCTAGTGGTAGCTCTAAGTAAGTAAGTGGTCGTTTGCTGTGGAAATGCTAGTGGGTTCGCAATGGTTGTATCGCTTAAAGTTGATGTTGCTTGTATCCATTGATAGGTAGAACCACCGCTTGCATTAAGCATCACTGTATCGCCACTGCATATGCTGTTACGGCTGCTGCCAATGCTAATGCCACAAGTATTTTGAGCTTGTATGCATTGGCATAACAGTAACATTGTTGTTACAATAATCGGCAGTATGTAGTTGGAACGATTCATGCGTTAACGATGCCGTTGTAATACAAATTACATAACAAAAAAGCATTGAGAACGTTCGTTAGTACCACAATCTGGCTTCAACGCTTTTTAAATAAGCCAACGTGCTAGGTTTAATAGGCTTGCGTACTGTGTGTTTAGGAATAGCTATTATTTGCCGTAAGGCATTTATAAAACCACCCATGTGAAAGCCTGTAACTTTTAAATAATTAAATGCCCATAGCAATGCCGTTGTATAGAAATACCTTACGGGTAAATAGGTATATGCAACAATACATTTGTTTACCCACATCGATTGAAGTTTTTGGTAGGTTGGTTTGCGGCCTAGCGGACTTTCTTTATGCAGCATTACAATGCTATCATCGTAAGCGATACACCAACCTGCATCAAGTACTCTGTAGCTAACATCGTACTCTTCCATGCCGTAAAAAAAGTTTTCTGGAAGTAGCCCGACTTGTTCAAAAACCGCTTTGCGAATAGCATGTGCACCACCTGCGAAATAATAGGTGAAAAAATGTTGTTGCTGGTGGTACTTTTTAAAATTCTTATGAGGGAGTGCATTCACTTGCATCAAGCCCGTACTATGGTATATCACTTTAAACGATACAATACCAATAGGTTTGTTTTGGTATCCCTTACGGGTAAATGCTTGTTCAATTTGAAAAAGTGCATCTGTTGGAGCCAGTTCGGCATCGTCGTCTAAAAAAACGAGGATGTCACCAGTAGCAAAACCAATGGCTTTATTACGGCCACGCGTAACACCCAAGTTCTCTTTACTCTCAATGTATTGTACAGGTAGCGTTGTTGGATGTTGTGCAAGCCAGTTGGTAACAATTTGATAATCTGTTGTGCTCGCATTATTTAAAAGTACCAACTCTGCAAGCAGGTGCTTATGTGCTAGCGTTGCCAGGTTTTGCAGCAATGCCAAGCAATCGGCAGCCCTATTGTAGGTGATGATGATGAGAGAAATTTTAACCACTCGTAAAACAAATGAAAAATTCAATAAAAAGAAACATGAATTTTTTTTTAATTTAAAATTTTTTTCTTTCTTTGCTATGCAATACCTAAATATGAAACATCCAATTCTTTTACTTCTGTACATTCTGAGTATAACATTTTGCAGTAATGCACACAGCCAGACTTTAAAAACTTTATACAAAGTTGGGGACGGAAATGTAAATCCTAGAGATGCAGTATATGACAATAGTGGTAATTATTACGTTCTCGGGGACTTTTCAGGTGTTGTAGACTTTTCGACTAACGGTGGTGGTGCTTTTATGATTTCTACCACTTCTCAGCCAGACATATTTATTGCAAAATACAATGTTGAAACAGGTTTTGTAAATGCTATTCAATTAGCTGGTAGTGGCAATGATGTGGGTATTTCAATAGCAATTGATGATTCAAGTAATCTTTATATCACAGGTTGGTTTAGAAATGCAATAGACTTTGATCCAACAACTAATGCAGGAATGGTAATGAGTTCTGGAGATGCAGGCATTGATTATGGGTACAATGGTGAGGCATTTTTAGCAAAATACGATAATAACTTGCGGTACAAGTGGGGGTTCGCACTTGGCGGAGGTACTATTAATGACTGCGGTGTGAAGGTACGAGTTGATCAAAGCCAGAAAATTTGGGTGTCGGGTCTTTTTTTTGGGACGGTTGATTTTGACCCTTCAAGTAATATTACTAGTCGTACATCATCAAGTGGAACACACGGATTCTTGGCAAAGTATGATACTAATGGAGGCCTATTAGGGGTAGTTTCATTAGGGAATGGAGCAACATCGGATGCTGGTGTTAGGGATTTTAACTTCGACGTAGACGGAAATGTGTACCTGATGGGCTACTACTTCGGTGGCATGGACCTTAATCCTGGAAGTGGGATTAATAATGTTAGTAGTTCAGGTTCTGGCGATGTTTTTATTGTAAAACTCAATTCACAATTAAACTATATATGGGGAAAAGCACTGCAGGGTAGTAGTTTAGAAAGTCCATGGGCGCTTGTTGTTGATGACTCTTCAAATGTATACATAGGCGGTAGTTCTATGAGTTCGGCCTTGACGTTGAGTGGTTTAAATACTAATTTTAGAAGAAATTTATCTTCACAATCACAAAATAGCTTTGTTTTAAAGATTGATAGGGATGGAAATTTTAAGTATACGCAAGCAATTGCATCACTAGGGGACAATTCTATTTACGATTTACTATTGTTGAATAATTCACTTTTTTTTACGGGTTCTGCTAAAAGACAGATTTCTTTTTCAAATAGTAGCATAACGCTTCCTTCAAATACTAGTGGCTCCAATAGCATTAATAGCGATACAAGTTATGTTTTCTTAGCTCAGCTAAATAAAAGCACAGGAGATTTAATCAGTGCTTTTAAAGTTAATCGAACAACAAATTTGAATGGCAATGATATAGCATATAGTCTACACGCTAATCCAGCAAATAATGAAATACTTATTGCTGGTACTATCGGCAGAGGTATATCTGATTTTGATCCTAGTAATAATAGCAGAGTGTTAGCTACTACAAATAAGTGTGGATTTATTGCTTCTTACACATACGAGAATATTCTTTCTGCTGACCGCTTATTCCTAACAGGACGTTTATTAGGTAAATACGCTGAATTTGATATCAACTTATACGATAGTAAATTGAAAAACATCAATTTTGAAACTTCTAATAACAATATTGATTTTAAAAGTGAGGCTTCCCTGCTTCAAGCTGGCCAGCATAGTAGCTTGACTCATTATTATGATTTTTCACAGGCAACGAAGGATAAAATGTATTTCAGGATTAAAGGATTGAGTAATGGCAATCGAATTATATATTCCAATACAATAGTTTTATCATATAAGCATGCTGCAGAATTCTCAATACTGCCCAACATTATCAGTAATAGTGAATGTATTATAAATTACAGTTCAAATTCACAAAATCGAGGCAGTCGTCTAATAAGATTTAGTGTCTTTAATGAAAATGGTTCTTTGATATCTAATGGTACTTTTTCGATGATTGGCAACAGTGGACTACACAGAATTTCTTTACCAAACATGTCTAGCGGTAAATATTATGTTCAAATTTTCTCAGATGATATTCATGTGAGTACCATTAGTTTTCTGAAAGTTTAATACAATATCTACATACGACTGTAAGTTTTTAAAGCAATCAAAAGTAGCTTTTGCGTAAGTAGCTGCATTACTTTGGTGTGTTTGTAATACCTCTTTGTTTGTAAAGTAGAACTGAATTTGCGTTTGCATTTCTTTAATGATAACATTTTCATCATCAATAAGCGAAGTGCAATAACCACCATTTGAGATTAATATGTGCTCAGCAATATCTCCGGCAGGAGTTGCTAAAATGGCACAACCATTTGCCATTGCTTCAGCTACAACCATAGGCATTCCTTCAGTGCTAGAGGTTAGTATTAAAATGTCGTGCTGTTGATATATCTGTTCTAATAATCTTTCATCGTTAATTACTCCTAAGAAAGTTATATTGTCAGGGATGTTTTGAACTGATTTCATTGGTACACCAACTAATGAGAAATGTACTTGTGATGATTTAATGAACAATTTTGCAATCTCAAGAACAATATGTATTCGCTTTTCTATACTATTTCTGCCAACAAATAAAATACGTAACGGCTGGCTTTCTTTTGTTATGGTTTGCTCAGGAATTTTTATGCCGTTGGGGATATACTGAATTCGATTAGCCAGTAATGCTGGGATATTCAATTGATTGTATTGTATGGCGTGTGCTTTTATTTTTGACTTGGCAATCATAACCGACACCTCATAACAATCAATATAAGGTATCCGTATCCAACTAAAGCTGTTGAAGCTATGAATTAGTTCGTATTGTTTGATACGCTTGGGTAGCCATATACTGAGTTTATAAGCAAAGTTACATTGCCCGTTAAACACCCACGTACAGTGCTTTTGTTGCGATAGTTGTTGGGCTATTTTACCCCGATATAGCACATTTACCGCAAGGTTTTTAAAACCATCTACCTTACGGGAAATGTCAATAATAGCAACACCACTTGCATCAAATGCATTTAGAAAAGTAGTATCAACAGATTTCCGTGTAAACACTACCAATAGGTTAGGTTGCACTGCTGCCAACGCTTGTACAATTTGGCTATGTACTTTTTCTGCACCACCCGTATGGTAAAAAGGGAAAAATAAAACACCCTCATACTGTTTAGGCAAAGGTTGCAAAAAGCCCCAGCATCGGCCAATGGCAATCAATGGCCAAAGCAGTACAGATTCAATCTTGCGTTTAGCGATATACCATTTGTAAGACGGTAGTTGCAGTGGATGCAATTGCATGTGGTAAAGAAAGCAATTTTATCATCATTTCTATGCTGCGGTTCATATTTTCCTAAAAAGCAAACAGGTACACAACTATTCACTTTACTTCGTACGCATGAATGCAACTTTCGATACGCTTACGCAAATAATAACGCAGCGCAGAACCACAAAGCCTGCTCAGATGAATGGGCAACTGATACCCAACGATACCGTAGCACAAATATTAGCACTAGCTAACTGGGCACCCACCCATGGCAGAACAGAACCTTGGCGTTTTGTAGTTTTTGCCCACGATAAAGTGGTACAGTATTGTCAGCTACATGCCGATTTATATAAAATACATACACCAGCATCGCAATTTCTCGAAGCCACCTACCAAAACTTACTGCATCAAGGCGACAAAGCAAGTCATGTTGTACTGGCCTATATGCAGCGAGGTAATCTTCCTAAAATACCGCCGGTAGAAGAGGTAGCAGCCACCAGTTGTGCCATTCAAAATGTATTGTTAGGAGCGCAAGCACTGGGCATAGCTGCTTATTGGGGTAGTGGTGGCATGATTTTAAAACAACCATTTAAAGATTGGTTACAGCTACATGCCGATGATCAAGTTTTAGGAGCTCTATTTTTAGGTTATACCGAAGAAGTAGCTATAGGTAAGCGTAATACTGATATTGATGCGAAAATAAAATGGTGGTAGTAGTTACCATCTGTAACACCGTTACTAAGAAAGTAGTAGCTTAATTTCAGTATGCATGGCAAAGACTGTACATTCGCTACAAGCGTCACAAAATAGTTCTAATGAAAATTGTTGTAATAGGGGCAGGAATTGCAGGCTTGTCATGTGCAATAACGCTACGTAAGGCCGGACATGAAGTTGTTATCGCTGAACGGTATCAATTTTTTAGAGAAGTTGGGTTAGGGTTTGTTATCATGCCTAACGGACTAGCAGCACTCGATGCTATTGGCGTAGGCAGAACAGTACGTGATAATGGCTGCATGTTACAGCAAGCTATTTTGCAAGATGTACAAGGTAATACCATTAAAAGCGACGCCATTCCTGATTGTTTGGGTATTAAACGATCTAGAATAATCGACGCCCTAAATGCACTGTTGCCTCAAGATATTTTCGTTACAGGTTTTCATTTTTCACATTTCAATTTCAATGCTTCTGGCAAAGCCATTGAAGCCGTTAGTGAAGATGGCAAAACATTGGCTGCCGATTTGTTTGTAGCTGCCGATGGTGCCAATAGTTTTACCCGTAACTTACTTTTCCCAGAACATAAACTACGGCAAACCAATATCCAAGAATTGGTAGGTATTGCAACGGTGCCAGCATTAATGAATCAAATCAATGCTAACCTGCTAAAAACACAAAATTTCGAAGCGAATCTAAGTTTTGGAATTTTGCCTTGCGGCAAACATCAGGTGATTTGGTACATGCAATTCAATAGCGAAAAGTATCCACTGACAGATCTTACCGATATTGGCAAAAAGCAATTCACCAAAAAACATTTGGCCGGCTGGCCCGAAATGGTACAGAAAGTACTTGCAGCAACAGAATTTTCAAAAGTGTTCTTGTGGGTTACCCGCGATATGGATGTAATGCCTCAGTGGCACCGCGAAAATGTTGTATTAGCAGGCGATGCCGCACACTTGGCACTGCCTTTTACAAGTCAGGGTACCAATAGTGCTTTAGACGATGCTTTTGAGTTAGGTAAGTTGTTGGCGAATGCCAATGCCGATACCGATTTTAATGCATTGTTTCAACAGTATCATACACAGCGGGCTGTGGCTATTGAACGCTATTTGCAATTTGGTCGCATGCTCGAACAGCGGTTTTTATATCCGGAGCAGTTTGCCCAAGAAGAAATGCCACTTCCATTGGCGAAATAGCAGCCAGTGTTGCTAGTTGTTCACCTATCGCTTTATTTACCGTAAGGTACTTATCTTCACCGCCCGATTTTGAAAACTTTGATATGAGAAACGACGAAGATTTTGAAATAAACCTCACCGGTAGTAGTGACGATTTAAACACGCAGTCGCCCACCCAAGAACAGAAAGAATCTGGCTGGTTCAAGCGCTGGCGTAAAGGTATTACTACCAATACTTCTGAAAAGAAGGAAATGCCCGAAGGGCTTTGGAGTAAGTGCCCCGAGTGTAATTATATATGTACCACCAGCGAGCTCGATGAAGCTAAATACGTATGCCCAAAATGTAGCTATCATCACCGCATTGGTAGTCAAGATTATTTCGATATCATTTTCGATGAAGGCAGCCAAACAGCCTTGTTTGAGAATATTCGTAGTAAAGATTTTTTAGGCTTTACCGACTTAAAACCTTACGGTAAAAGATTAGACGAAATACATCACAAAGCCAGCCACTTGAAAGATAGCATGCGTGTAGCTGCTGGAACTGTGAATGGTAAAGGTTTGGTGATTGCCTGTATGGATTTTGAATTTATCGGTGGTAGCTTGGGTAGTGTAATGGGTGAAAAGTTTAGTCGTGCAGTTGATTATTGTATTGAGCATAAGTTGCCTTACCTAGTAATTAGCAAAAGCGGCGGTGCCCGTATGATGGAAAGTGCTTTCAGCTTAATGCAGTTAGCTAAAACCAGCGGAAAGCTTAGTCAGCTTAGTGATGCGGGACTTCCTTATATTTCTATGCTTACCGATCCTACTTTCGGTGGTATTAGTGCCAGCTTTGGTATGCTCGGCGATCTTAACATTGCAGAACCAGGTGCCTTAATTGGTTTTGCTGGTCCGCGTGTAATTAAAGAAACCATCAAGCGAGATTTACCGGAAGGTTTTCAACGCAGTGAGTTTCTGCTAGAACACGGATTTTTAGATAAAATTATCCCACGAACAGAACTTAAAGAAAAGCTCTATCAAATCATTAGTTTGATTGAAGGCTAGCGAGTAGAGAAGGTGTTAAAGGCATGGCCAAAGAATTAAACAATCGACAAGCTTATTTCCATTACCATATAGACGATAAATATGTGGCAGGGCTTGTATTGCTTGGTACAGAAGTAAAGAGCATTAGAGAGGGTAAAGTAAGTTTTAATGATAGCTTTTGTTTGTTAGATAAGGGTGAGTTGTGGGTGAGAGGCATGTATATTGCCGAGTATGCCTTAGGTACTACCAACAACCATATTGCTGTACACGATCGTAAGTTGTTGCTTACCAAACGTGAACTCAAACGCATCACCGCCAAATTAAAAGAACAAGGCTATACCATTGTACCGCTCCGCATTTTCTTTAACGATAAAAACTTAGCTAAAATTGAAATAGGTATTGCTAAAGGCAAAAAGTTGTACGATAAGCGTGAAACCATTAAGCAACGCGATACCGCCAGAGAAATCAAACGCTACGTTAAGTAAAATATTCAATCCGTTACCCAAAGCATGTTACTACGCCAATTATCAATGCTTGTATTACTGTTGTTGTGCACGATGTGTACCAAGCTTGAGGCGCAAAACACTGTGAAGGGTAAGTGGTATGGTGTTGGCAATGTTGAAGTTACCAATGTTACCAGTAGCTATTTGTGCGAATTGATTTTAGAGCAAAAAGGAACTGTTGTTACTGGCGAGTTCAACTACTATTTCAGAAACGGTTATTTCAATAATAAGGTTAAAGGCAAGTATAACCCTGCTACACGTACACTCACACTGCAATTTTTCCCCGTTATCTATCACAAATCGGTGAACACAGCTATGGGTGTAGACTGTATGATGGAAGGTACCTTTAACATGCGTATTTCAAAAGTAGATCAGCAATTGGTGGGTCGCCTTACGGCAGATGAAACACACGCATACACTTGTCCGTCTATTGTTATTCGATTTAAGAAGCAGTTGAAAGAAACAACACTCGAAGCTGTAAAAGCTAGTGTAGATGCCGATACTGCCGTAGCACCATCAACACCTATCATTGCTACGAAACTTCCAAAAGATACACCCGTTGTAGCTGCAATTAAAAAGCCAGAAGTACCTGTTGTACCAACTAAACCGGTACCACCAACTGTTGTTCCTAATGAGGCGCAGTTAAAACAAAAATCGGCGGTTGAGTTTGTTACACGTACTAAAGTGTTCATTAAAGCACTAGAAGTAGTTGACGATTCTGTAACTGTTGAATTATACGATAACGGAGAGTACGATAAAGATTCTATCTCGCTTTTCTACAATAACAAAATGGTGGTGTTTAGGCAAGAGTTAAATACCAAAACACCTATTGTAGTAAAACTACCCGTGAGTAACGTAGTGAGCATGAACGAACTTTCTATGCTGGCAGAAAACTTAGGACTCATTCCACCGAATGCTGCCATAATGATTATTAGAGATTCTCGTAACCGTTACGAAGTGAATCTCACCGCCAACCTCGAAAAAAACGCCACTATTCTGTTGCGTAAAGTACCTAAAAAATAGCGTTACATCATTTACCGTAAGGTATAAAAACAAAGCCACCGCTGTAATAGCGGTGGACTTTTTATTACCCTTAAAACAAACAACTATGATAAGGCGGGCGCCATTTTTTGCTGATATTTTGTAATGATGGTATGACCTAGTAAAATACTCATAGCTCTTAATATAAATTTAAAACCCTTGTTCATGTAGTGCAACTGCATGTAACGCAGCACACGCATGTAGTTGAAGCCAATAAACAACACCAATCGTAGCGCAAGTTTGAACGAGTAAGCCTCGTGTTGGTGTAGCATTTCCAAAGCCATCATTCTGCTGAGGCATTGATGATAGAAATATTCTGCCCACTTTGCATTGGTTTTATGGCTCGTCATGCGATCATCGTGGTATCGAACAAAATAAATCACTTCATCGGTGCACATAAAACGAACGTTACGAAGTAACATTTTGAAGTGCATAATCCACTCTTGCGAGTTTTTCAGATGCACATCAAATGGTTCGTTGGGTAGGCATTGCTTACGCCATAAGCCCGCCGCTGTTTGCCACTTAATATTATTGAAAAGGTAGTCTTTAATAGGGTCGAAAGCGTAGATTTTGGGGCTCCAAGTACCTTTCCGAAATACCTGCTTGCCGCCTTCTAAATGAAAAAAGCCAATTTGGCTGATACATACATCAATATCGGGGTTGTACTTCAGGTAATCAACCTGAAGTGCCAGTGCTTTCGGTGTTAAGATATCGTCGGAGTCAATCCATTTAATAAACTCGCCTCTTGCGAGCGACTTGCCAAAGTTTCTGCAAGTATTAGCACCTTTCGGTAAATGCGATGGACGCGTAAAGTAATGGATGTTGTTATACTGGTGCACATACTTACTTACAATGATGGCGGTTTTATCGGAAGAGCCATCATCTACAATAATCAATTCCCAAAATTTATAGGTTTGGGCAAGCACACTTTTAATAGTTTCTTCAATCAAATGTGCCCGATTAAAGGTGGGCATAATGAGTGATACGAGCATGGGTACAGTTTTAGGAGGAGAAGATTTCACCTTACGGTAAATGAAAACTGTGCCACTACTGTCGAATAACTTGTGTCTTTTCTTCTGGAAACGACTTTTGTTAAGCCCGTTTTTATATGTAGCCGTTTTTTTAGCCACTTTTTAAACTTGTTTGCTTTTTTTGTTTAAAAAGCTCAACAAATTACACCCTAAAAGTAGGGCATTTTCATGCTTTTTTAAAGTGACTGACGATGTAATAAGCACCCAAAAAGACAAATATTTTCCATTTTGTGGAATCAAATCCCGTTTTGAGAAATTTGTTTCAATTTGAGTAATGCCGAAATGCTATTACATTTGCCGTAAGGCAGGCTCGCTTCATCGCTGTGGTTCGCCACGGAGGAAAGTCTGGACAGCAAAGAGCAACCCACCGGTGAATAGCCGGGAGCTATTTCAAATAGTTACAGCAAGTGCCACAGAAAATAACCGCCTTCGGGTAAGGGTGAAAATGTAGGGTAAGAGCCTACGCTATCGGAGGGTAACTTTCGGTAGGGGTAAACCTTGGGTGCTGTAATGCCATGTATAGGTTCGCTAGAAGAGCGGCTCGTTCAATGAACCAGGGTAGGCAGCACGACCTTGTTGGCAACAGCAAGGCTAGATAAATGATGAAGTAGAAACAGAATCCGGCTTACGAGGTCTGCCTTTTTCTCGTATTACATACTGCTAGCGTAAGCTGCTAATGCTAGATTTTTAGCCGTTAGCCCCAGAACTTTTAATGGTACACCGCACATTCAACAACTATTTGATGAAGCGTATCTAAATTTCTGTATTTTTCACCCCACGTAACTCCATTTTGAACTGCTAATTATCTGTATGAGTCTATTTGCAAAAAAGAGTTTAGAGCATTTGCTTGCTCAGGCTAATGACGATGAAAAGGGATTGAAACGTACCCTTGGTGCTGGTAACCTAGTAGCACTTGGTATTGGCGCTATTATTGGTGCAGGTTTATTTGTGCGTACGGCAGCTGCAGCCGGACAGGCAGCAGGCCCCGCAGTAACATTATCGTTTGTAGTAGCTGCCATTGGTTGTGCCTTCGCTGGCTTGTGTTATGCCGAATTTGCTGCTATGATACCTATTGCGGGTAGTGCTTATGCTTACAGCTATGTAACCATGGGCGAATTAATTGCTTGGGTAATTGGTTGGGCACTGATTATGGAATATGCCTTAGGTGCTGCAACCGTATCTATTGCCTGGAGTGAGTATTTGAGCAAACTCTGTGAAGATGTATTTCACTTTAAGATACCGTACGAGTGGTGCCATTCGCCCTTTGAAAGTTTTACAGATGCCAACGGTGTATTGCACAGCGGTATTTTAAATGCGCCAGCTTTAGTAATCTTATTCTTATTAACACTATTATTAATTAAGGGTACACAAGAAAGTGCTTTAGTAAATGCTGTAATTGTATTTGTTAAAGTGGCTATTGTATTAGTGTTTATTGCTGTGGGTTGGCAGTTTATCAATCCTGCTAATCATACGCCATATTTAATTCCAGAAGGTACTGAGCCTGTAAAAGATAATGCCGGAAAAGTAATTGCCGAATACACAGGTGTATTCAAGCATGGCTGGGGTGGTGTTATTGGCGGTGCTGCTATTGTATTCTTTGCCTTTATTGGTTTTGATGCCGTAAGTACAGCAGCGCAAGAAGCTAAAAATCCTAAGCGTGATATGCCTATTGGTATCTTAGGTTCATTAGTTGTGTGTACTATTTTATACATTTTGTTTGGTCATGTGCTTACAGGTGTAGCGAATTGGAAAGAATTTGCTGATCCCACACAAGGCCGCGAAGCTTCAGTTGCTTACGCTATTTCTAAGTATATGACTGGCTTCGGTTGGTTATCTAAAGCGGTAACTATAGCCATTTTAGCTGGTTTCAGCTCCGTGATTTTGGTAATGTTGATGGGACAAAGTCGTATTTTCTATACCATGAGTAACGATGGTTTGATACCAAAAGCTTTTGGCGAATTACACCCTAAGTACAAAACACCTTACAAGGCCAACTGGATTTTGTTTGTGTTTGTAGGCTTGTTTGCCGCATTTGTACCTGGCCACGTTGCCGGCGATTTAACCAGCTTTGGTACTTTGTTAGCGTTTGTATTGGTAAGTGCAGGTGTATGGATCATGCGTATCACAGCACCTACTATTGAGCGTCCATTCAAAACACCAATGGTACCATTAGTATCAACATTAGGTGTGATTATTTGTGCTGGTATGATTTTCGCTTTAGATAACTTCACATTGAAGGTAGCTTTTGGCTGGATGGCTTTAGGTTTGATTGTGTACTTCGGATACAGTCGCAGCCGCAGTAAGTTGCGTAATCCATCAGAAATTTTGCCACACGCTAAAGATTTCAACTAGTATTTCATTTACGTAAGTATAGCCATGTATGTTGTATTGCATACATGGCTTTTTTTTGATTTGCTTTCGTTTGACGTTTAAATTGCTGCAATGACGCTGAATTACATTTGGGTAGCTTTTTTCTTGATTGCCTTTGTGGTAGCTGTTGTAAAGTCTATACTCGGCGATACCACATTATTCACTACTATTACTACCAACATGTTCGATAGTGCCAAAACTGGCGCTGAAATTAGTATTGGTTTGGTTGGTATTATGACGTTCTGGTTAGGCATTATGAAAATAGGAGAGCGGGCAGGGTTGATACAGGCATTTGCTAAAGGCATGAATCCCTTTTTTGCAACATTGTTCCCCGGCGTACCCAAAGGGCATAAAGCCAATGGCAGCATGGTAATGAATTTTAGCGCTAACATGTTGGGTTTAGACAATGCAGCCACCCCTTTAGGATTGGCAGCCATGAAAGAACTGCAAGAACTAAACGAAACACCCAATACAGCTACCAATGCTCAAATTATGTTTTTGGCATTGAACACAGCGGGGCTAACCATCATTCCCACATCGGTTATTGCCATGCGATTAAGCAACGGAGCCGCTAATCCTGCCGATATATTTCTACCTACGTTAGTAGTTACGTTTTGCAGTTTTATGAGTGCTATGTTGGCTGTAGCCGTATTTCAACGCATTAACATTTTTAAATTACCAGTATTGCTATTTGTTGGTGGTTTTATGGGTATGATGGCATTATTGTTTTGGTGGTTACAAGGTAAAGATGCAGCCTATATTCAAACCTATACTGGCATGCTGGGTGCTGCTATTATCTTCAGTATCATCGTTGCATTTATTGTGGCTGGTATGTTCAAGAAAATTCTGGTGTATGAGGCTTTTATTGATGGTGCGAAAGAAGGCTTCAGCACCAGCATTACAATTGTTCCTTACCTGGTGGCAATTTTGGTGGCTATCAGTGTTTTTAGAACTACTGGCTGTATGGATTACATCGTGCAAGGGCTGGGTAGTGTATTTGCAGCTATGGGCTTCAATACCGATTTTGTACCTACCTTACCCGTTGGCCTCATGAAAAGTTTGAGTGGTAGCGGTGCCCGCGGTTTAATGGTAGATGTGTTTAAAGTGTACGGGGTAGATAGTTTTCAAGGTAAGTTGGCAAGTATTATTCAAGGTGGCACAGAAACTACCTTCTACGTATTAGCAGTGTATTTTGGGAGTGTTGGAATTAAAAAAACACGGCATGCAGTTGCTGCTGGTTTAATTGCCGATGTTGTTGGTGTAATTGCTGCAGTTGTTGTAGCGTATATTTTCTTTCATTAATGCGTGTTTATGCAAAACTTTGATGCAGATGTTGTTGCTTTAGAAGCACAGTTGGCACATATAAAATCAAAACAAAAGCGGCGTATCTCTGCTTTCTTTTTTCGCCTTACGGTAAATGTTGTGCTGATGATATACTTCTGGCATATCTGGTGGGTGCCTTGGTTGGGGTTATTGTTACTAACCTTCACTTGCGTAAATGTGTACCTGATTTTTATGATGCCCAAAAAGTTGCAACAAAAGATCGATGCACTCAAGCAGCGCATGCATCGGGTAGAGCAACTATATGGTAATACAGAGGCTTAGAATACTAGTATCAATCTTTTGATTTTCTGGCACGTAACATACGGTCTTTACCTCGCATATCTTGTTGTACAACAATGTTTGTGTAGCCCAACTGTTCTAAAAGCGCCACGGTTGCTGCAGCATACTGTTCGTTGATTTCAAAGAACAACCAACCATCTTGTTTCAAATACTGCAACCCTTGCGTAGCAATCGCTTGATAAAATAGTAATGGATTTGTATCAGGCACGAATAATGCCAAATGTGGTTCATGATGCAACACATGTGGCATCATAGTTTCGGCTTCTGAAAGCAATACATAAGGCGGGTTGCTTACCAATACATCAAGTGGTGGTAATACTTGCCAATCATTTGCCCGTAAGGCATCTATTTGCTTGAAATGAATCGCGGTTTGTTGTGCTTGTGCATTGGCTTTAGCTACTGCTAATGCAGCTGCATCGATATCAATCGCATACACCTCACCTTGCGGTAAATGTTTTTTTAAATAGATAGGAATACAACCACTGCCAGTGCCAATATCGGCGATGTATAAAGGGGTGTGCTTGTTAACACTACTAACAATCCATGCAGCGAGTTCTTCTGTTTCTGGCCTTGGAATCAACACATGCTTATTCACTTGTAGTTGCATGTTGCCCCAATAGCAATAACCTAGTACGTACTGTACTGGCTGGCCATTAGCTAAGGCTTCGCCCCAACGATGGATAGAGGCTTTTTGTGCCGCATTGAGCGTAAAATCTTTATGTACAATTCTATCTATTTTGGTAAAGCCAGTAGCTTCTTCAATCAACCAATTGGCAATATTAGCAGCTTCTCTTGTGTCGTAGCCATCAAAAAGTTGCTGCAATAACCATTGATATGCTGTTTGTATTGTCATGCTACGGCAAAGATGCTTTGTTTTCAGTTACTTTTGCCGCCACTTTATGCAACACAGCAAGCAACATATCAAGTACATGCAGCGATGCTTGCAGCTAGCAGCATTGGGCAATGGCTATGTTGCTCCCAACCCTATGGTAGGAGCAGTGCTGGTGTACAACAATACCATCATTGGAGAAGGTTATCACCAACAATATGGTAAGGCGCATGCCGAGGTACATTGCTTGCAAAGTGTAGCTGCTGCACATCAACACTTAATTGCTGATGCTACTTTGTATGTATCGTTAGAGCCATGTAACCATACTGGTAAAACACCTCCTTGCGTAGATGCTATTTTGAAACATAACATCAAACGTGTTGTGATTGGTTGCGTAGATACGTACAGCAAAGTTGCAGGTAAGGGCATTGAACGCTTACGTGCTCATGGTGTTGAGGTGCTAGTTGGCATTGCCGAAACTGCTGCCAAACATTTGAATCGGAAATTTTTTACCTATCACGAGCAGCAGCGACCACATGTTACACTGAAATGGGCACAAACTGCTAATGGGTACATTGGTGTAGCCAATCAACGTATTAACATTAGTAATGCACAATCACAACGCTTTACACATCGCCTTCGGAGTAGTTGTGCTGCTGTGTTGGTGGGGACCACAACAGCCTTAGTAGATAATCCATTACTAGATCATCGCTTAGGTTTTGGTAGGCCACCCGTACGTATGTTCATCGATCGTTATGGTAGGGTGCCTGCTACGCATCATTTACTGCAAAGTACACATGCTCCTACATGGATATTTACCGTAAGGGAAACTAACATAACAGCGCCGCATGTAACCGTGGTTACTCTTCAGGATACAGAAGCTATTTTGCCACAAGTAATGCAGTATGCGTATGAACAAGGTATTCAAAGTATTTTGGTAGAAGGTGGTGCTAATACGCTGAATGCTTTTATCGCAGCAGGTCTGTGGGATGAGGCTTATGTAATTACCAATAGCGCTATGTATTTGCAACAAGGCATTGCAAGCCCTGCGATACATGGTAAGGCAACGGTAATGCACCAATTTGAAAACGATTGTATTACGTTGATTGAACCCGAAAAAAATTAATGGCTATCCCAGATTTTTATACAACGCTTACGCAAAATGCTACTGCCGAATTCAAAGACAGAGGCAGTAAGTTTATTGCTTATGCTTTTCCGGTAAGCCATACAGAGGCTGTAAAAACACATTTGCAGGCGCTCAAAAAAGAGCATCCGAAAGCGGTGCACTTTTGCTATGCGTATCGATTAGGAATAGATGGTAATAACTTTCGTGTAAATGATGACGGCGAACCCAGCGGCAGTGCTGGTCGACCCATTTTGCAGCAAATTGATAGTAAAGGTGTTACTAATATTTTGGTAGTAGTGGTACGCTATTTTGGAGGCACTTTGCTTGGGGTACCCGGACTTATTAATGCTTACAAAACGGCTACTGCCTTGGCATTACAACTGAGTCCAACGCAACAACTACCAGTTACAATGTCGTACGAATTACAGTACGATTACAGTCGACAAAACGAAGTAATGCTTTGGGTAAAGCAAATGCAAGCACAGGTGTTGCAGCAAGAGCAAACGCTGTTTGTTTTGCTAACTGTAGCCATACCAAAAAGCAGGCTCGATGAAGCACTATATCGCTTACAAGAAATGCACTTTGTTACCTATCGAAAAATAGCTTAAAGCTTAGGCTTTACCAGTTAAGCTATAAGCAAGTATGCCTACCCATTCTTTGAATAAGCGCTGCCAGCGATGCACTACTTCTACTTGTGGAATTAAACAATACTCTACGTTAGGTTTTTGTTTGGGCGCTAAAAAGTTAGCAGGATATGGCACTAACTGCGTAAAACCTGCTTTCTCAAATACTTTCAAGCTGCGAGGCATATGTATGGCCGAAGTAATAAGCACATACGGCGGTTGTAATTGATACTTGGCCAAAAGTTGCTTCGTAAAAACACCATTTTCGTGTGTGTTGCGAGATTGATTTTCTATCAAAATTTTTTCTTTAGGTATGCCACATGCTGCTAGCTGCGAAGCAACAAAAGCCCCTTCATTGTAAGCCCTGTCTTTATAACTGCTACCGCCCGAAACCAGCACATAATCAATATGCCCTTGATAATACAGCTTAACAGTTTGAATAAAACGGTCGCTGTTGCTATTGAAATGTCCTTTATCATGAATATCTCCGCCTGCCATGCCGCCCAATAAAATACCGCAACTGTACTTTTCTCCTACTTTGAGATCACGTTCTGGTGTTTGATACCAATGGACCACTTGCGTAAATATCCATTCGTTACTAAAGAATAGCAGCATAACAATTACTGTGGTTAACAATCTTTTTTTCAATAACTCCCTTTTGGTACGCCAACGCCAAAATAAAAGTAGCAGCGCCCAAATAAAGGGTGATGTAAGAATAGGGTACAGTAGCTTGCTGAGAAAGAAAAACATAGTCTGCTGAATTAACGCAAAGATGGATGTTGAGAACTACGAAACTACTTATTTTGCAAGCATGCTACAATACCATCAACTACTACAACATATTCTCGATCACGGTGTGCAAAAAACCGATCGTACTGGAACCGGTACCATCAGTTATTTTGGCTATCAAATGCGGTTTAATCTGCAAGAGGGCTTCCCTTTGGTTACCACCAAAAAGGTGCACTTGAAAAGCATTATTTATGAGTTGTTGTGGTTTTTGCAAGGCAATACCAATATTGCTTATCTCAAAGAAAATGGCGTATCTATTTGGGATGAGTGGGCCGATGAAGCCGGTAATCTTGGTCCTGTATATGGTAAGCAGTGGCGAAGTTGGGAAGGTGCCAATGGTACCACCATCGATCAAATAAGCGATGTTATTCGGCAGATAAAAACCAACCCCGACAGCCGCAGAATGATTGTAAGTGCCTGGAACGTGGCCGATTTGCCAGCAATGGCATTAATGCCTTGTCACACCATGTTTCAGTTTTATGTAACACCACCCAACACAACCAAAGGCGAAACAAAAGGTAAGCTAAGTTGTCAGTTATACCAACGTAGTGCCGATGTGTTTTTGGGTGTTCCTTTTAACATTGCCAGCTATGCGTTGCTTACACAAATGATAGCACAGGTATGCGATTTAGAAGTTGGAGATTTCATACACAGTTTTGGCGATGTTCATATTTATAATAACCACTTATCGCAAGTGCAATTACAGTTGAGTAGAACACCATTTCCGTTGCCCACCATGAAGTTGAACCTTGCGGTAAAAGATATATTCGCTTTTCAATACAGCGATTTTTCGCTTGAAAATTATCAATCGCATCCAGCTATCAAAGCGCCGGTAGCAGTATAGAAACATTAGCTATGATTACAATTAGTATGGTAGTAGCGGCCGCCGAAGACAATGCCATTGGTCAAAACAACGACTTGCTTTGGAAGCTCCCCAACGATTTGAAATTTTTAAAAAATATTACCTGGGGCATGCCCGTGTTGATGGGACGTATCACTTACGATTCACTCAAAGGTTACACTATGCCCGGACGAAAAATATTGGTGTTGAGTCGTCAGCCTAATTTAACACTGCCCAACGCTACTGTTTTCACAGCTTTCAACGATGCAGTAGCATGGTGTGAGCAACATGGTTACAAAGCATTGATGGTACTAGGTGGCGGTAATATTTATGAAACTTATTTACCACAAACACATCATATTTATCTTACACGTGTGCACGCTAGCTTTCCCGATGCCGATGCACATTTTCCCGCTATTCCTACCAACGAATTTTCATTGGTGAAAGCTACCAAACACGATGCCGATGCTAAGCATGCTTATGCTTACACCTTTGAACATTGGCAAAGAAATACGCTATAAGCTAACACCACATTACAACTTACCGATCTATCCATTATCATTGTGCTATGTACGCTGCAATTCAACTGGCTTTCAAGTATGCTCATTATTACTTAACTGCACATAACAGTAAAGGGCATGGCATGCATTCGCCTTTTGTATTCGATTACATTACCAAAGTAATGAACGACGATAAGCAGTATTACTGTTACACCGCAGCAGAACATTTGCGTAAGCAGCTTTTGAAAGATACCACCTTATTAACCCTCACCGATTATGGTGCAGGCAGTCGGGTACATGCCGAAAAGCAACGTACAGTTCAACAAATTGCTAAAAGCAGTTTAAAGCCAACCAAACTTGCACAACTACTTTTTAGAACGGTCAATTATTTTCAACCTGCTACCAGTATTGAGTTGGGCACCAGTTTGGGAATTACTACGGCGTACTTAGCACAAGGCAATGTGCTTGGGCATTGCTACACGTTAGAAGGTGCCGATGCAGTGGCCTCCCTTGCGGGTAAAAATTTGCATGCGTTAGGCGTTCATAATGTTACCCAAATTGTAGGCAATTTCGATGATACCTTGCCCGTGCTATTGCAACAGCTGCACCAAGTTGATTTTGCTTATGTGGATGGTAACCATCGTTACGAGCCTACGGTACGCTACTTTGAACAATTACTTGAAAAGTCACATGAACACACCGTGTTAGTGTTCGATGATATTCATTGGAGTAAAGAAATGGAAGCCGCCTGGACTTACATTCAAGCACATCAAGCAGTTACGCTAACGGTGGATCTTTTTTTTATAGGATTGGTGTTCTTACGTAAAGAAAACAAAGTGCGTCAGCATTTTACCGTAAGGTATTAATCTACAGCCAGCGCCAAACCAATAGGAAAGTGGTTCATAAGCACTTCGGTGATGCTTTCTTGATGCCACTGCGAAACCTCTTTCACCCACATGGCGGTATGGTCTTTCACCTGCATTACAATTTGCCAACCTTGTACAATGTAGTGTTTCATTTCATCGGTACTAGGTTGTAAGTGCAAGTGTTCATCGGCAATTATGCCTAATAACTTCCCTTCGGCATTACGAAAATTACCGTGCAATAGCTTACCCACAGGTTTGTTATGGTAGCCATATATAATATCGCCTAATACAATACCCATTACTTGTTGCAGACTATTATCAATAATCATGTGATGGTAGAAATAGGCAATTACCTTTTGCTGTTGGTTGATGATGGGGTACATGTAGTAGTGTTTGTGTAAAGCAATGCATCTAACATGATGCTTTTGTTAACCGATAATTAGCAAAAAGTTACCTTACGGTAAATGACGACGCTTAGTATTATGGTTTGGTTATGTCAGTCAATATTTTGTTAACAATAGTTAGTTTAACTGTACTTTTGCAGACGGAATTTTCTTTTTTATGCAAAAAATAACCTTTTGTGGTGCTTTTTTATTGCTCGGTTTGCTTGCCAATGCCCAGCAACAATCTGCACCAAAACCTGCACAAGACACGCTAGTTCGTAAAGACAGCGCCTTGTTGGAGGAGATTAAAGACAATGTGCTGGATAACATTCCCATTGTGTCTTTGGATGAAAGCGATTTAAGTGATGGTAGTGCACAAAACGTAAGTTCAGTACTTACAGCGGGCCGCGACCCATTTTTTTCGGCAGCAGCCTTTAGCTTTTCACCACTGCGTTTCAGAATTCGTGGCTACGATGCCGATTGGAACACTACTTTAATGAATGGTATTCCAGTAGATAACCTCGATAATGGTTTTACTCCTTGGGGCCTTTGGGGTGGCTTGAACGATGTAATGCGTAACCGCGATGTAAGTGTTGGCCTACGTAGCAACACGTTTGCATTTGGCGATTTAGGTACTACTACCAACCTCGATAGCAGAGCAAGTAAGCAGCGTAAGCAAACCAATATTGGTTATGCTATCAGCAACAGAAACTACAATCACCGTATCTCTATTACACATAGTACTGGCGTAAGTAAAAAAGGTTGGGCTTTCACATTTAGTGGTAGCTTCCGCGGTGCCGATGAAGGTTATGTACCTGGCACTTACTACAACAGCTTTAGCTATTTTGTAGCGGTAGATAAGCGTATTAACTCAAAGCATTTATTAAGCTTTACAGCATTTGGTGCACCAACTGAAAACGGTCGTCAAGGTGCTGCTGTGCAGGAAGCAATGGATCTTACAGGTAGTAACTACTACAACCCGAACTGGGGATACCAAAATGGTAAAAAGCGTAATGCAAGTGTTGCTAAAACGCATCAGCCGTTTTTAATTTTAACGCACGACTTTAGAATTAGCAATAAAACCAATTTGGTTACAGCCGTTGGTTACAGCTTTGGTGAACGTGTGGTAACAGCATTGGATTGGTATAACACAGCCGACCCTCGTCCTGATTATTACCGTTATTTACCTAGTTATCAAACAGATTTGAACCAACAAGCACAGGTGATAGATGCTTGGAGAAACAATCCTGCTGTTAGTCAGGTTAACTGGGACCGTTTGTACGATGTTAACCGCAACAGCACTGAAACCATTCGCAATGTTGGTGGTATTAATGGCAACAATATTACAGGTCGCCGTAGCCGATACATTATTGAAGATCGTGTTATTGATACCCGTCGCTTTAATTTCAATACTGTATTAAATAGTCAGGTTACCAAGCACATGGAGTTTATGTCTGGTATTAGTTTTCAGCACCAGAAAAACAACTACTTCAAGCGTATCAACGATTTGTTAGGTGGCGATTTCTATGTAAACCTGAATCAGTTTGCTGAAAGAGATTTCCCTAATAACCCTACTGCCAATCAGTTTGATATCAACAATCCTAACAGAGTGCTTTACAAAGGCGATCGTTATGGTTGGGATTACGATATTGATGTTACGCGTTATGCAGCTTGGGCACAGAGTGTGTTCCGCTACAATCGTTGGGATTTCTTTGTTGCTGGTGAGTTAAGCCAAACATCTTTTTACCGTGAGGGTAACAACAGAAATGGTTTATTCCCGAACAATAGTTTTGGTAAGAGTGCTACACAAAACTTCACCAACTACAGTGCTAAGGGTGGTTTTACGTACAAGCTCGATGGTCGTAACTATTTTTATATGAATGGTGCTTATATGACACGTGCACCTTTCTTCGAAAATGTATTTATCAGTGCCAGAAGCCGCGATGTTGTACAAGACGATATCACTAGCGAAAAAGTACAATCTATTGAAGGTGGTTACATTTTAAATGCCCCACAATTGAAAGTTCGTTTAACAGGTTATTACACTCGCTTCCAAGATGCGATGAATGTAATTAGCTTCTATCACGACGATTTCAGAAACCTTGTGAACTATGCCATTAATGGTATTGATCGTAACCATTTCGGTGGTGAGTTCGGTTTCGATTGGAAGGCTTTCCGCAATGTTAATATTACAGGTGCAGCATCTGTTGGTCGCTACTTCTTCAGTAGCCGTCAGAATGCAGTAGTTACCTTAGATAACGATGCAAGCGTGTTACAACGTACCACTGTATACGCCGAAAACTTCAGAGTAGGTTCAACCCCGCAAGAAGCTTATAACCTTGGTATTACTTACCGCAGTCCGAAGTTTTGGTTTGCAAGCCTTACGGCAAATTATTTCGATCAAATGTGGTTAGAATTTAACCCTATCAGAAGAACTTCAAGTGCAGTAGACGGTTTAGATTTAACCAAGCCCGGAGATGTAAATACATACTACCAAATCATCAACCAAACACAGTGGAAGCCTCAGTATACGCTCGACTTCTTCTTTGGTTATAGCTATAAATTACCCCGTAGCATGGGTTTGAAGAAGCCAACCTTCTTAATCTTTAACCTTGGTATCAACAACTTAACCAATAACCAAACTATGGTTACTGGTGGTTTTGAGCAACTCCGTTTCGATTTTGAAACACAAAACGTAAATAAATTCCCGCCACGCTTGTTCTATGCTTATGGAATCAACTATTTCGGAAGCATCAGCCTGCGTTTCTAAACAACCAAACCTCTTTAAAAAATTATAACCGCATTATACGATATGAAAAAGTTGAGTTTATATTGGATTAGCTGTATGGCCACGGTATTGGCGAGTATAGCTATTGTGGCTTCTTGTAACAAAAAGTTCGATGAGCCTCCAACGTTTGAAGAACCTAACGTTAATGTTAACTGTAGCATTAGAGCCTTAAAAAGCTTGCATACAAAAGACAACTTCGAACAAATCATGGGAGATACCATCATCAGTGGTATTGTGGTAGCCGATGATAAAAGTGGTAACTTCTACAAAAGCATTGTTATTCAAGATGCTAGTGGTGGTATTACTGTTCGTTTAGATGGTACTGGCTTGTCTGGTAATTACCCTGTTGGTCGTCGTATTTACATTAAGTGTAAAGGTTTGTACCTTGGTGATTATGGTGGATTAATTCAAATTGGTGGTGGTGTTGATCTTACTGATCCTACACGCCCTGAATTAAGCCCGATTGCAAGCAGCTTGTTTGATAAATACATTCTAAAGGGTAGCCTTGGTAACACGGTTACACCACGTCAGGTAAACTTAGCACAGTTAACTACCAACATTCAAGATAGTTTTCAGAGCACACTTATTCAAATTGCAGATTGTGAGTTTGCAGCTGCCGATACCAACAAAACTTGGGGAGACATTACATTAGCAACAAGTGCCCGTAACTTCACCATTCGTAGCTGTAGCAATAGCGGTTCTATCGTGTTACGTAACAGTAGCTACGCCAGCTATTCTGGTCAGAGTGTACCAAACGGTAATGGTGCTTTAGTTGGTATTTATAACATATTTGGTAGTACACGTCAAATTCAGGTTCGTGATACTGCCGATGCTCGCTTTAATGGTGCCCGTTGCGGTAGCGGTCCGGCTACTAGCATTAATATTGCCGATTTAAGAGGCTTGTTTACAGGTACTTCAGTAACCATACCCAATGGTCGCAAAATCAGCGGTGTGGTTATTTCAGATCGTAGCACAGGTAACTTAGTAGGTCAGAACGTAGTGATTCAGCAAGGTACTGGCTTAGCAGGTATTGTTGTTCGCTTTACCGCTACACACACCCTTAACCTAGGTGATACTGTTGAAGTGAATGTTAGCGGACAACTATTAGAAGAATTTTCTGGAACCTTACAGGTAAATAACGTTGATACTTCAGTAGTAACAAGATTGGGTAGTGGCCGTACCATTACACCACGTGTAGTTACATTAGCACAATTAAATACTCAGGCCAACTTTAACAACTGGGAAAGCACGTTAGTAGAAGTTGCTAACGTTAGCTTTAGTCCTGCCGGTCCTTGGGTAACCAATAATAATGGCAACGCCACTGTAACCGATGCAACAGGTACAATTATTGCGTTCACTCGTACTTCTGCCACATTTGCCAACGTTACTAAACCTGCTACAGCAGTAACTTATGTACGTGGTGTTGTAGGCGAATTCAATACAACAAAGCAAATACAATTACGTAACGCAACTACCGATTTAGGCACCGCAACCTCTGGCGGTGGTGGTGGCGGCGGTGGTACTGGTTCAGGTATCAGCCTTACTACAAGTCCTGTTACCATTAACTTCGATGGTATTGGTAGTGGCTTGCCAGCAGGTGTAACTGTTAAAACAGGTATCTCTGGAACTTCATTAGGTACCGACGGAACATTTACGCAAGCAGTACCTGCTACTTTAAACTCTTGGACGAACGTTAGTGCTGGTTTCAAAAACTTAGCCAGTGCCGATGGCTTAACAGCTACAGCCGATCAAACAACGCAAGACAATGCTACCGACCGTGCCCTTGGCTTACGCCAAACAAGTGCAACCGATGTTGGCGTTGGTTTTGTGTTTGAGTTAACAAATACCACAGGTCGTAACAACCTTGCTATGAACTTCAAATTGCAGAGTTTAGATGCATCTAGTCCACGTACCGTAACTTGGAAAGTACAATATGCGGTTGGCGATAACCCTGCTGCTGGCGATTTTGTAGATGTAACCAACGTAACAGGTACGCTTACTACTGGTAACAGTTTGTTTTCAAACAATACTGTGAACGCTACTTTCCCTGCTGCGGTGAACAATCAGAGCACGAAAGTATGGATACGTATTGTTGCTTTAACAGCTAGTACTGGTTCTGGTAACCGCCCAACAACAGCTATCGACGATGTTGTTTTCACTTGGAACTAAGCTTTTATCAAATTATAAGCATATTAGCCCCGCTATTAGCGGGGCTTTTTTGTGGAATGCCTTACGGCAAATGTCAACGCAGTCAGACATTTACCGTAAGGTAGTAGAGCCAACATTTACCGTAAGGTATCCTTGCAAATTCACATGGGTAAGCGGTTGAAATCAGCTACTTTTGCCGCTTGAAAAGCGAATAGGCTTTTTTATTCTTATGAAGTACGAAAAAGAAATTCAACGCCGCAAAACATTTGCCATTATATCGCACCCCGATGCTGGTAAAACAACCCTTACTGAAAAGCTCTTACTTTTTGGTGGTGCTATTCAAACAGCAGGTGCTGTAAAAAGCAATAAAATTAAAAAACATGCTACCAGCGATTTCATGGAAATTGAACGCCAGCGTGGTATTTCGGTTGCAACTTCGGTAATGACTTTCGAGTACAAAGACAAGCTGATTAACCTCTTAGATACACCAGGCCACAAAGATTTCGCAGAAGATACTTACCGTACACTTACCGCTGTAGATAGTGTTGTATTGGTTATTGATAGCGTGAACGGGGTAGAAGATCAAACACGCCGCTTGATGGAAGTGTGCCGTATGCGTGATACACCAGTGATGGTGTTTATCAATAAAATGGACCGTGATGGCAAGAACCGCTTCGACTTGTTAGAAGAAATCGAAAAGGAGTTGCACCTGAGCCTGCACCCAATGACATGGCCTATTAATAGCGGGAAAGATTTTAAAGGTGTATACAACCTGCACACGAAAGCATTGCGTTTATTTACGGCTAATACCAAAGCCGACGACGATGATATGCTGGCGATTGCAAATATTAACGATACCATACTCGATCAAAAAGTAGGAGAGCGTGACGCTGCCACCTTACGTGAAGATGTTGAATTGATTGATGGCGTATATGGCGAATTAGATATTAATAGCTATTTGGCCGGTAAGATTGCCCCTGTATTTTTCGGGAGTGCAGTAAATAATTTTGGCGTTCAAGAACTACTCGATACGTTTATAGAAGTAGCACCATCGCCGCAAGCACGGGCAACTACTGCCGAAGTGATAGCGCCAGAACATGAAAAAATGAGCGGCTTCATTTTTAAAATTCATGCCAACCTCGATCCTAAACACCGCGATAGAATTGCATTCTTAAGGATATGTAGTGGTAAGTTTGAGCGTAACAAATACTACCATCATGTACGCTTAGATAAGGATGTTCGTTTTAGCAATCCATACAGCTTTTTGGCTCGCAGTAAAGATATTATTGAAGATGCCTACCCTGGCGATGTAATTGGTTTGTTTGATACTGGCAATTTTAAAATTGGCGATACACTTACCGAAGGTGCTAATTACTTTTTCACGGGAATACCATCGTTTTCACCAGAAATTTTCAAGGAGTTGGTGAATAAAGACCCTATGAAAACCAAGCAGTTAGAAAAGGGTATCAACCAGCTTACCGATGAAGGCGTTGCACAGTTGTTTACTCAATTTGGCGGCACTAAAAAAATTATTGGTTGTGTGGGCGAATTACAGTTTGAAGTAATTCAATACCGCTTATTACAAGAATATGGGGCTGCTTGCGAGTTTAGAACATTGCCGTTTTATAAAGCTTGTTGGGTAACCAGCAACGATAAAAAGAAGCTCGACGATTTCTTACGCTTTAAGCAAACCAACACGGGTGAAGATAAAGATGGGCATCCGGTGTATTTGGCACAAAGCGAATGGTTTTTAAATACCGAGCGCCAAAACAACCCCGATATCGAATTTCATTTCACAAGTGAAATACACAAATAAGTAGTGCCCTGCGGTAAATGATTTACCGTAAGGTGGAAGAATATGTGATACTAAAAAAGGAGCTTCAAAAGCTCCTTTTTAGTATTGTGTTTGTAGGAAATTATTAGGGCATAATAATTAAGCTGCCACCTTTAATTTCAACCAATTCAAGATCGAAAGTAAGGTCTTTGCCCGCTAATGGATGGTTGGCATCGAGTACCACCACATCTTCACGAACATCGGCAACTACCACCGGAAATTGTTGACCTGTTTGGCTGCTCATCATCAACTGCATACCAACTTCGGGCGTCATATCTTCTGGAAAACGATCACGAGGGAACTCCATAATCATTTCTTCTTGCTTTTGTCCGTAGGCTTCATCGGCAGGTATATTGATGGTGCGTTTTTCGCCAATGGCCATGCCAAGTACGCCATTATCAAAACCAGGGATAACCATACCGCCACCCACTTCAAATTCTAATGGCTCACGTTGTAAGCTGCTATCGAAAATTGTACCATCGTTTAATGTTCCGTGGTAATGTACCTTAATAGTGTCGCCTTTTTTTACAGCACTCATTGTTATAGATTTTTGTGTTATGTGCCCAACATGTGAACTACTATGTAACTTTTGTGGCGATGGCACCGTTCAACAGTGGTACAAGTGTAGAGCAAAATCGCTGCAAGGTAGTGTTTTTTATTGGGATTCAATTTGTGAGGAAGGCATACAGGCTTAATAGTGTTATGATATAGGCACTTAGCAGTATATGTCTATAAAAATACTAGGTTAAGTGAGCAATAAGTTGCGATAGTATGTATCTTGGATACACATAATACAAAAGCTACTACTTTAACCCTTCCCTTATGCAGCAACCTACAGCACAAGATGATAATACAATTGCACAACGTACCTGCGATAACTGTGGACATTCACTACATGAGAATGACCATTTTTGTAGTAACTGTGGGCAAGATACTCATCATACCAGGTTACCCTTTAAGTACTTTTTTTTAGAGTTTTTAGAGGGTGTTATACATTTCGATACAAAAGTGTGGTTAACACTACGCCGCTTTTTCAAAAGTCCTGGGTATGTTATTAAAGATTTTAACGATAACAAACGGATGCGTTATGTACCACCCTTGCGATTGTATATTTTTTCGAGTGTCATCTTTTTTTTATTGTTATCGAGTGGTGTGAAAGAGCAGGCGAAAAGCTTCGATCAGATTATGGAAAAAGGCGGTTTAGGGGATGGCTTTACAGTGTCTTTATTTTTTAATACAGAAGTAGATTCTATTTCTGCGGTTCGATTGCAAACAATTGCTAACATTACAGTAGAGCAAGTTGATTCGGTATTAGCCTTACGGCAAATAAGATCTACGCATCTCAACAATAGGATTATTAGCCAGTTGGTTAGGTTAAAGCGTAGAGAAACTTCATCACAAGAAATTGGGTATCATTTTTTAAGTTCCATTAGTAAAATTTTATTTCTATTAATGCCGCTCTTTGCTTTTTTTGTGATGATAATTAATGGCTATAGGAAGTTATTCTATGCAGAGGCTCTGGTATTTTCCATCTATCTGCACTCTTGTTATTTTTTATTGATGATTATAGCTGTTGTAGTTAATAAAATAGTGCATTTCCCAGGCATATATAATATTGTGTTCTTAGCTACAACCTTCTATTTAGTAACCAGTATGAAAATTGCCTTTCAAATTAAATGGTTAACAGCATCTCTTAAAGCATTTTTATTGCTTGTCTTATACTTATTTGTGATTGTGTTAATGTTATCGTTAGCGTTTGTAAGTAGTTTGGTTTTTTAATATATACATCCAAAGACACTACTTCGCAAGTAGTGTCTTTGGATGCTATTTACCTTCCCTTCGCCGTAGCAGCATAATCAAATACCAAATGACAAAATGCTTTTACACCAACATGTAGTTGACTATCATCAATAAAGAAGTCGGGTGTGTGGTGTGGTGGTGCTTTGGCTGGGTCGTTACCAACAGGCATGCCACCAAAATAGAAGAAGAATGCAGGTACTTTTTCTCCATAAAATGAGAAGTCTTCTGCACCTGTTACCCAATTCATCATACGAACATGGTCTTTGCCGGCTGCTTTTTGTAGGCTTGGTAGCATACGATCTACCAACGCAGGCGTGTTGTACGTTACCAGTGTTTTATTCTCAAAGCTTACTTCTGCAATAGCACCTTGTGTAGCAGCAATACCTTCGGCTGTTTGCTTGATTTTAGCCAATACTTGCGTACGCATTTCTTTATCGAGGTTGCGGATGGTACCAATCATCTCGGCTTCTTCGGGGATGATGTTGAATCGTACCCCGCTATGTATAGCACCAACCGTAATTACTACCGGTGCTTTGGTTAAATCACTTTGTCTGCTCACAATATTTTGCAATCCTTGAATAATGGAACTACTTACAACAATGGGGTCTACACCGTTCCAAGGTTGCGAACCATGGCTGCCTTTACCCTTTACTTTCACTTTGAAAATATCGGCAGAAGCCATAAAAGCCCCGTGCTTGTATTGAATATCACCAGCAGGGATATTACTGCTAATGTGTAATCCAAAAATGGTTTCCACTTTGGGTTGATCAAGCACACCTTCTTTAATCATGAGTGATGCACCGCCTTCTTCACCTTCGGGGGCACCTTCTTCGGCAGGTTGAAATATAAAAACAATGGTACCTGGCACCTGAGCTCTCATTTGCGTAAGCACCTCTGCCGTACCCATTAAAATCGCAGTGTGAGCATCGTGGCCGCAAGCATGCATCACGCCTACTTTTTGTCCGCTATATTCTGTAGTAACCTTGCTCGCAAAGGGAATGTTTACCCTTTCTACTACTGGTAAGGCATCTATATCGGCTCGTAATGCAATGGTGGGACCAGGCTTGCCACCCTTAAGTATGGCAACAACACCTGTTTTGGCAACGCCTGTTTTTACTTCTAAGCCTAGCTTTTGTAAGTGTGCTGCAATGTAGGCGGCTGTTTTAAATTCTCGGTTACTCAACTCAGGATTTTCGTGTAAGTACCTGCGCCACGCAATTACTTTTTCTTTCACAGCCTTGGCGGGAGCATCGAAATCTTGTGCTGATGCGATTACACTGAAGCAAGTGCTTAATGCAACAAAAACATGTTTTTGAAAAGCGTTCATATGCGTACAAATAAATTGATATGAATAGATTATTTCACTTTCGTAAATGTATAGGGATCGTATTCTACAAAGTCACTCACTTTTACCGTAAGGTGTGTAACCCTACCTTTTTCAAGTGTGAATTTGAGCGGTGCATTGCCATATACAGCATTGTTAAAACTTGGTAGCCATTCATCGTTGCCAAGATATTGTGCTGTGGCAGTTAAGTTATGATGACCATGAAACTTCAGGCTCAAATTTTGTGCATTTGCAGTAACGGTAACTTTCCCGTACAGCGGGTGCTCGTAGCTGCCAGCATAGTGCGATAGTGGATAGGGTGGTTTGTTGCCAATACGTTGTTGCAGTTTTTGGTAAGCGGCTGCTTGTGCTTCTTTTTCTTTCAAATGTGCTTGCAGCATAGGTGCATTTCTATCGGTGTAGGGAACGCCTGTGTAAGCATCGAGTAGTTGAGCCCATAGCGCTGTGAAAAAGTTTTGATCGTCGTTGTTGGTAAGAATAGCAAAGCCCACTTGCAATGCCGGAATAAAAGCAACATAACTTACCATGCCGCTAGCACCACCACTATGCCAATATACTTGATAGCCATTCCAGTCTTGAACAAATAAACCTAGTCCGTAACCTCTGTAAGTGCTAGGAAAAGTGCTGTTTTTTCTGCTGTTGATGATGGTATTAATATCTCTTGTTTGAGCAATAACCGACCATGGCATTATTTGCTTTCCATTATAGCGACCACTATCGAGTTGCATTTTAAGCCAGTGTGTTAAATCACTCACATTACTGATGATACTTGCTGCGGGGGCAAGGTTATCCCAATCGTCGTAAGGGACAGCCGTAAGCTGATTGTTGACAGCCGTAGTATATGGTGTGGCAATGTTTTTCATGCGTTCTGCACCACGACTAAGCGTGTGGCTCTGGCGCATTTCCAGCGGCATTAAAAGACTATCGTACACATATACTTCCCAAGGAATATTGGTGGCTTTTTGTAATACTTCTCCTGCTGTCAAATAGCAACTGTTACAGTAGCCAAATGTTTGTCGGAATGGTACCGAAGGCTTCATGAATCGCATACGATACATGATTTCGCTACGACTAATATTGCCATTGAAAAATGTAAAATCGCCTTGAAATGTTTTGGTGCCAATACGATGCGTAAGCATATCTCGTACGCTTACCAATTGCGAAGCGGTGGTATCGTATAAGCTGTAATCGGGGAAGTAGCGAGTTATTTTATCATCGAGTTGTAATTTCTGACGATACGCAGCATGTGCCAAAGCCGTACCTGTGAACAGCTTACTGTTGCTTGCAATGAAAAAAAGTGTATTGGCATCTACCGGTGCCTGGGTCGTTACATCTTTAACACCATAGCCTTTCGCTACAATTACCTTTTGTTGATGTACAATAGCCACGGCCAATCCTGGTAATTGCCACTGTGCTAAGCCTCGGTTAATGTAGCTGTCTAAACTATCGGTTACAAAAGAGGGTGTTTGTGCTGTTGTTTGCACGCTGGTGCAGCCAAAAAGTATCCCGCAAAAAATGAACCATCGAATCATTATAGGTAATTAAAGCGTGAGCAACGAACTTAATTATTATCCATCATTTTGCATCCATCATTTACCGTAAGGTAGTTATAAACTGTTTAGTACTTACACTTTTTTGGTAGTAGCAATGTGAGGTGTATTTTTGCGCTGTGAAAAAAATAAACAACATCCATGTACATGTACATCATCTCCTACGAAAGGGGTAAGTTGTGCTATGTGAATGTTAATAATAGTAAGGCTTACCCACGGGTAGGCCTTTTTGTTGTACTTACGTAAATGAAAATAAATCATGCTCAAATTAGCAATTCAAAAAAGTGGCCGCTTGCACGATGATTCAATGAAACTGTTGAAAGAATGCGGCATTGATATTAGCAATGGCGTGAACAAGTTAAAAGCCGAAGCGAACAACTTCCCTTTAGAAGTTTATTTTCTTAGGGACGATGATATACCGCAGTATGTAGAAGATGCCGTTGCCGATATTGGGTTTGTTGGCGAGAATGTAGTGTACGAAAAAGCTAAAAAAGTAAGTGTGGTTGAAAAGTTAGGTTTTGGAAAATGTAGACTAAGCCTTGCGGTAAATAAGGGCACTACTTACACTGATGTAACTACACTACAAGGCAAACGCATTGCTACCAGTTACCCCGTAATAACACAGCAGTACCTACAACAGCATGGCGTAACAGCCGAAATTCATGAAATTAGTGGCAGTGTTGAAATTGCACCTGGCATTGGTTTGGCAGATGCTATTTGCGATTTGGTAAGTAGCGGCAGTACCTTATTTATGAATGGATTGAAAGAGGTAGAAGCTATCTTACAATCGCAAGCTGTTTTAATTAAGAACAATCAGTTAAGTGATGAAAAACTGATGTTGCTCAACAAGCTTCTATTTCGTATTCAGAGTGTGAAAAAAGCAAAGCACAATAAGTATGTGCTTATGAATGCTCCTAATAGCAGTCTTGAAAAAATTATTGATATTCTGCCTGGTATGAAGAGTCCTACAGTACTGCCCTTAGCAAAAGAAGGGTGGAGTAGCGTACACAGTGTTATTAGCGAAAACGAATTTTGGGATTTGATTGAGCAGTTAAAAGCTGCTGGTGCAGAAGGTATTTTAGTATTACCCATCGAAAAAATGATTGTGTAATTGTATGAAAGTATATGTAGCTCCTGAACGAGCATTGTGGAATGAAATTATCAAACGGCCGGTGTTAGATACTGCACCTTTAATGGCCACAGTACAACATGTGTTTGATGCCGTACAACAAAATGGTGATGCTGCGTTATTAGCATACACACAACAGTTTGACGGCGTATCATTAGATAATTTGTTGGTAAGTAGTGAAGAGATTGCTGCTGCAGTGACACATTTACCGCAAGGTGTTAAACAGGCCATTGATACTGCGGCAAGCAACATTCGTACGTTTCATGCAAAGCAGTTACAAACACCTGAAGTGATTGAAACCATGCCCGGTGTTCAATGTTGGCGAAAGAGTATTGGTATTGAAAAGGTGGGCTTATACATACCGGGTGGCTCTGCACCACTGTTCTCAACTGTACTGATGTTGGCCATACCTGCAAGTATTGCAGGCTGTAAAGAAATAGTTTTATGTACGCCACCTGCTAAAGATGGTACCATACATCCTGCTATTTTGTATGCGGCTTATGTTACTGGTGTTACAACCATTGTGAAGTTAGGAGGTATACAAGCCGTTGCTGCAATGAGTATTGGTACGGCAACGGTACCAAAAGTGTACAAAATATTTGGTCCGGGTAACCAGTACGTAACTGCTGCCAAACAATATGCACAACAACTCGGTATAGCGATAGATATGCCCGCAGGACCAAGCGAAGTATGTGTATATGCAGATGCTTCGGCACAACCTGCTTTTGTTGCTGCCGATTTATTGAGTCAAGCCGAGCATGGAGCCGATAGTCAGGTATTATTAGTGGTGAACGATGAACAGGTATTACCGCCAATACAAGCTGCATTAGCCACACAATTAGCCAACTTACCAAGAAATGCAATGGCTGCGAGTGCCTTACAGCATAGTGCAGCCGTAGTGTTGCCCGATGTAGCCGAAGCTTTTGCCTTCATAAATAGTTATGCTCCCGAACATTTTATTATAAGTACCGACAATGCAGTAGCATTGGCTGAGCAAGTAGTGAATGCTGGCTCTGTTTTTATCGGACATTTTACACCAGAATCGGTAGGCGATTATGCGAGTGGCACCAACCACACCCTTCCAACCAACGGATTTGCAACGGCTTATAGTGGTGTAAGTGTTGATAGTTTTGTGAAGAAGGTTACTTTTCAACAGTTAACGAAAGCTGGTTTAGAACAGTTAGCCGATACTGTTGTTACTATGGCTACTGCTGAAGGATTAACAGCCCATGCGAATGCCGTACAAGTAAGGTTGCAATAACGAGTGCCTTACGGCAAATGTATTTACCGCAAGGTATGAGTTGATAAAAAGAAGCATCATGAATTTTGATATACAACAACTAGTTCGAAAAAATATCGCATCATTAACACCCTACGCCAGTGCTAGAGATGAATTTAGCGGCGAGGCAAAAGTGTTTTTAGATGCTAATGAAAACAGTTTAGGATCGCCATTGAAAAAATGGTACCATCGATATCCCGATCCACATCAATTCAAATTGAAAACAGCCATCGCAGCCATTAAAAAAGTAGCATCAGAACAAATTTTTTTAGGCAATGGAAGCGATGAGTGTATTGACATACTATACCGCTGTTTTTGCGAGCCAGGCGTTGATAATGTAGTGATTTGTCCGCCCACTTATGGCATGTATCAAGTAAGTGCCGATATCAATAACATTGAAGTTAGAAAAGCTCCTTTGTTAGACGATTTTCAGCTGAACCTTGCTCACATAGAGCAATTGATTGATGCCAATACGAAGATTGTTTGGTTATGCAGTCCTAACAATCCAACCGGTAATGCGTTGAACAGAGCCGATGTTGAAATGGTACTCAATAATTTTAATGGTATTGTGGTAATTGATGAGGCTTACATTAACTTTAGTAAGCAACAATCTTTCACAAAAGATTTGTCGGAGTATCCTAATGTGGTTGTACTACAAACTTTTAGTAAAGCTTGGGGTTTGGCTGGTTTGCGATTAGGAATGGCTTTCGCCAGTGAAGCTATCATTACCATTATGAACCGTGTGAAACCGCCTTACAACATCAATCAGGTTACACAAGAATTGGTGTTGCAAGCATTGGAAGAAGTTGGACAGGTGAATGATATGATACGTGAATTGGTAGATATGAGAGCTGCACTGGCAGAAGTAATTATTACCATTCCTGGTGTTGAAAAAGTGTACGATTCCGATGCCAATTTTATATTGGTGAAAGTAGACCAAGCTAAAGAACTCTACGATTTCTTTATCAGTAAAGGCATTGTAGTGCGTGACAGAAGTAATGTTCAGTTACTCGAAAACTGCTTACGTATTACCATTGGAACAGAGCAAGAGAACACGATATTGGTAGATGCTTGGGCAGCATGGGTAGCAGCAACATATCAAATAGATGCATTAGAAAATTAGTAAAATATAAATTATGTTTTTAAAACGTTCTGTATTCGTAATGGCGCTAGGTATGTGTACTGCAATGCATAGCATGGCATGCACAGATATTACAGAAACAGCAAATAATAATGTTTCGAGTGTTACTTTACCGCAAGGGTTCACCGCCACTATTTTTGCAGATGGTTTTGGCAGAGCCCGACACATTGCAGTAGCACCCAATGGTAATGTATACATCAAGCTAGAACGTAAGAAAGATGGTAACACCATTTATCTTCTAAAAGACACTAATAACGATGGCGTTGCAGATGTAGTCAAAGGCTTAGGCGATGCAACGGGAACTGGAACAGGTATTGCTATTAGCAATGGCTATCTGTATGCTAGTAGCGATGAAAATGTATATCGTTATAAACTCAATGCTGCATTCGAAATTGAAAATATCGCTGCTCCTGAACTCATTGTAAAAGATTTATGGAGCCGCAGGCAACATGCTAGCAAAAGCATTTCATTAGATGGAAAAGGAAATTTATATGTTAACATTGGTGCTCCCAGCAATAGTTGTCAAGAACGTGATAGAAGCAACGGAAGTATGGGTATGTTACCATGTCCGATTTTAGATTCTGCAGGTGGTATTTGGGTGTTTAAAGCTGATGTTGCCAATCAATCGTATGCACAAGGTATTCGTTATGCTACTGGGTTGCTTAACATAGTTGGATTAGATTGGAATACACAAACGAATAGCTTATTTGTAATGCAGCATGGTAGAGATATGTTGTATCAAAACTGGCCTCAATTCTATGATGCTACCAGCGGTGCTAATAATCCTGCTGAAGTAATGTTTGAGCTGAAGTCGGGCTTCAATGGTGGTTGGCCTTATGTGTATCACGATTACGATAATAAGGCTGTTATGATGGCACCTGAATATGGCGGCGATGGTAAGTTAACCTATGAAGCTTTTGTACAAGCAAAGGGTAAGCAAGCATTACCGAACATAGCTGCAAGCAATGCGAAGAACGATGCATCGGTAACGCCGCCTGTTGCATATTACCCAGCACACATGGCGCCCAATGCGTTGCAATTTATCAATCATAAACAATGGCCGAGTAGTTATCAAAATGGCGCTTTCATTGCTTTTCATGGTTCTTGGAATCGTTCGCCACAACCTCAAGAAGGTTACTATGTAGTGTTCCAGCCATTTAAAGATGGTAAGCCTTACGGTAAATGGGAAATCTTTGCAGACGGTTTCGCAGGTGCGAATAAAAGTCCGGGCAAAGCAGAACATCGTCCTTGTGGTTTAGCATTAGGTGCCGATGGAGCACTGTACATTACCGATGATGTTAAGGGTACTATTTATAGAGTTACATATAATGGTAAATAATGCTACGAAGTATTTGTATAGTTTTAATGACTAGTGCTACGTTCGTTACTTTAAGTAGCTTTCAACAGAAAACAGAACCCGATGGTAAGGCATTATACCAGCAATACTGTTTGGCATGCCATCAAGCCGATGGAGAAGGAGTGCCACATTTAGCACCGCCGTTAGCGGGTAGTAAAGTTTTATTAGGCAAGCCCAATATTCCTATACAAATTGTGCTAAAAGGCAGTGCTGCTCAATGGCAGCGAGAAGATACTTACGCCAATCCTATGGCGGCACATAATTTTTTAAAAGACGATGAAATTGCTGCCATCTTAACTTTTGTTCGAAGCAATTTTGGCAATAAAGCAACTCCCGTTACTGCTGCTACTGTTGCAGCGGAGCGTAAGCGTTCTTAACTAACTATTTTAAACATCATTTACGTAAGTGCAACCAATATTATTTTTAGATAGAGATGGTGTGATTTTGCAAGAGCCACCTACCGATTACCAAATAGATGCCATTGAAAAAACATCTTTTGTTGCAGGTGCTATAACACAGCTTGCAAAAATTGCTAGCACATTCAATTTCTACAAAGTACTCATCACCAATCAAGATGGTTTAGGTACCAGTAGTTATCCAACAGAAACCTTTGAGCCATACCAGCAACTCATGTTACGAACATTGGCTGGCGAAGGTTTTGTTTTCGATGAAATACATGTAGATGTTACGTTTGCACATGAAGGTAAGCCTACCAGAAAGCCAGGCACAGCACTCTTACAACACCTCATGCAAAATCCTGCATTTGATATGGCTAACAGCTTTGTTGTTGGCGATCGTTGGAGCGATATTGAACTGGCTAAAAACTTAGGTTGTAAGGCTATTTATTTGCAGTCACCTTTGCATACATTAACTGCAGAACAAGCAGCTGCTTATGCCGATGTTATTGCCTTTTCAAGTGATCGTTGGGAGGCAATTTATAGCTTCCTGAAACTTAAAATGCGTCAGGTTGTACATGAGCGTAATACACACGAAACAAAAATTAGTATTCAGCTTAATGTTGATGGCGAAGGAAAGGCTAACATCACCACAGGAATCGGTTTTTTTGATCACATGTTGCATCAAATTGCACGCCATGGTAATATGGATGTACACCTTACGGTAAATGGTGATTTACATATCGACGAACATCATACCATTGAAGATACGGGTATTGCACTAGGCGAAGCTTTTGCAAAAGCGTTGGCCGATAAGCGTGGTATGGAGCGTTATGGTTTTGCACTTCCTATGGACGATTGTCTTGCGCAAGTAGCTATTGATTTTGGCGGTAGGCCATGGATTGTTTGGGATGCAACATTTAAACGTGAGAAAGTAGGTGAAATGCCAACAGAAATGTTCTTTCACTTTTTTAAATCGTTTAGCGATGGAGCTCGTTGTAACTTGAACATTAAAGCCGAAGGTGAAAATGAGCACCATAAAATTGAAGCTATTTTCAAAGCCTTTGCTAAAGCGATCCGTATGGCAGTACAACGCAACCCCGATAGCAATCAGTTACCAAGTACAAAGGGTATGTTATAAATTCATGTAAGTACTTAAAAAGTTTTGGTAATTACGAAGCACTATTTCATTTTCGCAATATGAACGTACAAAACAAACATTGGTGGTGGCATACAAACCTCGGTCGAGGCAGGTAGCTACATGTCCATAGTTTACCCATATTCTAAAGCCTCGATTGTATGATCGGGGCTTTTTGTTTTCAAATGCAACAACCGTGAAAAAGAAATTACAATTACAAACAACTGTTACGCCGCTTTTGGCCGACGTATATACGCCTGTAGGAATTTATCTGCGGTTGCGTGATAAATTTCGTGATACTATTTTGTTAGAAAGTACCGATAACCATGCGGCTGAAAACAGTTTCTCATTCATAGGTATCAATGCTATTGCAGGTATTGAGATTACAAATGATAGCGTTGGTGAATACAAATTACCCAACTTACCAGCCGAAACTTTCGATGTTAAAGCTGCCGATATTCCCGAAATGCTTTGGAATTTTGCACAACGTTTTGAAGTGGCTGGTACGGTGCCCGAAGCAGCGTTCGCACAAGCGTTGTACGGTTACACTGCTTACAATGCAACACAATTGTTTGAACCTACTTTGCAGCAACAATATTTACCGCAAGGTGTAACAATTCCTTGGGTAAGGTATCGCTTGTATCAGTATGTAATTGCTATCAATCATTATAAAGATGAGTTATATGTTTGTGAAAATCATATAGCCGGTATTGAGAGTGATTTTGATAGTTTGTTATCACTTATTACAGCGAAAGATGTACCTAGTTATCCGTTTGCAACTGTTGGTGAAGAAGCATCTAATTTAACTGACGATGCCTTTGTAAGCATGGTACAGCAAGGTATAGAAGATTGTTATAAAGGCAATGTATTTCAGATTGTTTTAAGCCGCAGGTTCGAACAAAAGTTCATAGGCGATGAGTTTAATGTGTATCGTCGTTTAAGAAGCATCAACCCATCTCCATACTTATTTTTCTTTGATTATGGTGATTATAAATTAATGGGTTCTTCACCTGAAAGCCAGTTGATCATTCAAAACAATATTGCAACGGTGCATCCTATTGCTGGTACGTTTAAACGTACGGGTAACGATGCAGCAGATAAAGTAGCAGCAGCGGATTTGCTGGCAAATGCAAAAGAAAATGCAGAACATGTTATGCTGGTCGATTTGGCTCGTAACGATCTCAGCCGACATAGTAATCATGTACAAGTAAGTGCATATAAAGAAGTGCATTATTACAGTCATGTAATACATATGGTGAGTGAAGTGAAAGCACAACTCAATGCTCATGCAAATCCATTCAAAGTAATGGCCGATAGTTTTCCGGCAGGCACCTTGAGTGGTGCACCTAAAGTAAAAGCCATGGAAATTATACAAGCACTTGAACCAACACAACGTGGTTATTATGGCGGTGCAATTGGTATGATTGGCTTAAATGGAAGCTGCAACCATGCTATTATGATTCGTACATTATTAAGCAAGCATAATACGCTTTACTATCAAGCTGGAGCAGGTGTAGTAGCGGCTTCTGTACCGGAGCATGAGTTGCAAGAAGTACATCACAAATTGCAAGCACTTAAAAAAGCAATTACGGCTGCAAGCAGCCACGTGTAAAGCTATTGTTGTGAGCAGTAGTGCATCACTCAACTTCGTTGCGTCGCACACTTCAACAGTAGTACATTTTGCAACCATAAAGTTATTCTTAGTATGAACATTGTTATTATAGATAATTACGATTCATTTACATATAATCTGGTACATGCAGTACAGCAGATTACAGGCGTACCCCTTACCGTACTTCGTAACGATGCATTTGCGTTAAGCGACTTAGAGCAATTCGATAAAATCATCCTTTCTCCGGGGCCTGGTGTTCCTACGGAAGCAGGCTTATTGATGGATGTATTACAAGTATATGCAACTCGCAAACCTATCCTTGGCGTATGCTTAGGGCATCAGGCTATTGGTCAGCATTTTGGTGGCACACTCGAAAATTTAACTAGTGTGTATCACGGTGTGGCAACTACTTGTAATGTTAACGGTACTTATGTTGATGATGCTTGGCGTCCGTTAAGTCCGTTGTTTGCCAACCTGCCGCATTGTATTGAAGTAGGGCGCTACCATAGTTGGGTAGTAGCTAGTAAAAACTTGCCAACTGAGTTGATGGTTACCGCAACAGATGAAAGTGGTTACATCATGGCAATGCAACACACATCACTACCTGTTTGTGGTGTACAGTTTCATCCAGAAAGTGTATTAACGCCGAATGGGGTTCAAATTATTGATAACTGGTTAGTAGCAACAAGTAAATGATCATGAAAAACTTATTACAATATTTATTTAGTCATAAAACCTTGGGTAGGCAACAAGCGAAAGAAACGTTACTAGCTATTGCACAAGGTGCGTATACAGAGTATGAGGTTACAGCTTTTGTAACAGTGTATCTGATGCGTACGATTACTATTGAAGAGTTACTTGGTTTTAGGGAAGCGCTATTAGAGTTATGCGTCCCTATACATTTTAATGAAGATGTACTAGATATTGTTGGTACCGGTGGCGATGGAAAAAATACCTTCAACATTTCAACATTGGCTTGTTTCATTGCCGCAGGTGCGGGTATTAAAGTAGCAAAGCATGGTAATTACGGTGCTTCAAGTATTAGCGGCGCTTCAAATGTAATGGAGGCTTTAGGATACAAGCATAAAAATGATAACAAAGCATTACAGCAAGAGTTAGATGCTGCTAATATTTGTTTCTTGCATGCTCCTATGTTTCACCCAGCATTAAAATCGGTAGCACCCATGCGTAAGAGTTTGGGTGTAAGAACCTTCTTTAACATGCTTGGTCCATTAGTGAATCCTGCACAGCCTGCATATCAATTGATTGGTGTGTATAATGTTGAAATGGCAAGAGTATACAACTATGTGTTACAACATCTTGGTAAGCCATTCACTATTATTCACGGATTAGATGGGTACGATGAAATTTCACTCACCAACGATACCAAAGTAATTACGCAACAAGGCGAAACCATTATCGATGCTATTACTTTAGGCAAGCGATGGGTTACCCCAGATGCCATAGAAGGTGGTGCAACTATTGAAGCCGCTGCAGCCATTTTCAAAAGTATTCTTGAAGGCAAGGGTACTTGGTCGCAAAATGCAGTAGTACTAGCCAACGCAGCTAAAGCAATGGAATGTACAGGTGCCTTCGCTTCGTATAAAGATGCTTATGCTGCTGCAGTTGATAGTCTAGAACAAGGAAAGGCACTTGAAAAATTAAACACGTTAATAGCATTACAATAATTACTAATGAATATTCTCGATACTATTATTGCAGCTAAGCAAGCAGAGGTGCAGCAAGCAAAAACAAAAGTAACTGTTGAGCATTTGCAACAATTACCATGGTTTCATGCACCAACTTACTCGCTGAAACAACGATTACTACAACATAGCACTACGGGCATTATTGCCGAGTTTAAGCGTCAGTCGCCTAGCAAAGGAGTGATCAATGCTACTGCTCATTTACCGCAAGTAATACAAGCATATCAAACCGATGCTGCAGGCATATCGGTACTTACAGATCACGATTTTTTTGGTGGTAGTTTGCAAGATTTAGCCACAGCTCGTTCATTTACGCAAGTGCCTTTATTAAGAAAAGATTTTATCATCGATGAGTATCAAATTATTGAAGCAAAGGCATATGGTGCATCTGTTATTTTATTGATTGCAGCTTGTCTTTCGCCAGCTCGGGTGGCTGCATTGGCTAATTTTGCGCAATCGTTACAATTAGAAGTGCTGTTAGAAGTACACGATGAAACAGAATTGCAGCACTACTGCGAAGCTGTAGATATGGTTGGGGTGAATAACAGGGATTTAAAAAACTTTACAGTAAATGTGGAAGCAAGTATACAGTTACTCAACCGGTTGCCTAAAAATATTCCAGTAATTGCTGAAAGTGGTATTGATAGTGTTTCATTGTTATTATCTTTAAAACGTTCGGGTTTTCATGGCTTCTTAATGGGTGAATACTTTATGAAGCAACCCCAACCAGCGATTGCCTTTGCCGATTTTGTAACCGAACTAAAAGCAACCCAACATGAGAATTAAGGTATGTGGTATGACCGACCTTGATCAGTTACATCAACTTGGCGATATTGGAGTACAATTCGCTGGACTCATTTTTTACCACAAAAGTCCACGCTTTGTTCTAAAGCACTTAAAAGGGCACGAGGTAAAAAAAGAAAAACTCAAAGTGTATAAAGTAGGTGTATTTGTGAATGCCTCGTACGATGAAATTTTGAATCATATCGACAATTTTGGATTAGATATGGTGCAACTACATGGCAATGAAACGCCTTACCAATGCGAGCAAATTAGTAACTACATACAAACCATTAAAGCCTTTCGTATCACAGAGTACGATCATGTAGAATGGAAAATAAAAGACTATTACGGCGATGCAGATATGTTTCTCTTTGATAGCGGTATTACAGCCGAAGGAGAAGGAGCTTATGGTGGCACCGGCCGAAAGTTTAATTGGAATCGCCTCAAAGGGCTCAACTTAGGGAAGCCTTTCTTGTTAAGTGGTGGGTTAAGCGCCGAAGATGCTCCTGCGATACAACAGTTTTTACAAGAGCCTGTAGCCAAAGATTTATTTGCACTCGATGTAAACAGTAAGTTCGAATCGCATCCAGGTGTAAAGAATATTCCTATGATTCAACAGTTCATTCAAGATCTCAATATAACCACTGCTTAAAGTGACATTGACAAAGTAGTATATGGAAGTAACAGCAATTAAATCGTTTCAAAAGCCAAACGAACATGGTTATTATGGTGATTTCGGTGGTGCCTATATCCCCGAAATGCTTCATCGTAATGTAAGTGAACTGCAAGCACAATATCAAGCCATCATCGATGATGCAGCTTTTCAAAAGCAGTTTCATTATTTGTTGCAGCAATATGTGGGCAGACCAACGCCTTTGTATTTTGCCGAAAGGCTAAGTGCATTGCATGGCACCAATATCTATCTCAAGCGAGAAGATTTATGTCATACAGGAGCACATAAAATCAACAATACCATTGGGCAAATTTTAGTAGCACAACGCCTCGGCAAAAAAAGAATTATCGCCGAAACAGGTGCTGGTCAGCATGGTGTGGCAACGGCAACGGTATGTGCGCTGATGGGGCTTTCTTGCATTGTATACATGGGTGAAAAAGATATTGAACGGCAGGCGCCCAACGTTGCACGTATGAAAATGCTTGGCGCAACAGTAGTGCCTGCAACAAGTGGTAGTAAAACTTTAAAAGATGCTACTAACGAAGCCATCAGAGATTGGATCAACCACCCGCACGATACACACTACATCATTGGTAGCGTAGTTGGTCCGCACCCTTATCCCGATATGGTGGCACAGTTACAAAGCGTTATCAGTAAAGAAATAGCAACACAGCTATTGAACCAAACTGGTAAGTCAAATCCCAACTATGTAGTAGCGTGTGTGGGTGGCGGCAGTAATGCTGCGGGTGCTTTCTATCATTTTTTAGATGCTACCGATGTGCAACTTGTTGCAGTAGAAGCAGCAGGTGAAGGGGTGCATAGTGGCAAGTCGGCTGCAACTTCGCAGCTTGGTACACCCGGTATCTTGCATGGAAGTAAAAGCCTGTTGATGCAAACCAACGACGGGCAGGTGGTAGAACCTCATAGTATTTCAGCAGGGCTCGATTATCCGGGTATCGGTCCTTTGCATGCGAACTTGTTCAGTACGCAAAGAGGCTTGTTTTTGAGTGCTACCGACCAACAAGCAATTGATGCTGCATTAGAAGTAAGCAGGCTAGAAGGTATTATTCCTGCGCTTGAAACAGCACATGCTTTTGCAGCGTTGCATCAAATGAAGTTTCAACCTAACGATATTGTGGTGGTTTGTTTAAGCGGTAGAGGCGATAAAGATTTAGCTACCTATATGCAGTATTTATAATTTATTTGGTCGGCTGATGTGCAGATGGCAGCTTCGTTGCGTCGCACACTTCAACAGTATTTCTTTTATGAGCAGATTACAAAAAGTATTTCAGCAACAACAACATCCTATACTCAATATTTATTGCACAGCAGGCTATCCGCAACGTAACGATACCTTAACCATTATGCAGGCATTGCAAGATAGCGGGGTCGATATCATTGAACTCGGCATGCCATACAGCGATCCATTAGCCGATGGACCAGTGATACAACAAAGCAGCAATATTGCCATACAAAATGGAATGACCATTGCTGGCTTATTTGAGCAATTGGCTACCATGCGTTCAACCATTCACGTACCCGTAGTATTAATGGGCTATGCCAATCCGGTGATGCAATTTGGTTTTGAGGAGTTTTGTGCACAAGCCAAAGCAGTAGGTATCGATGGCTTAATTATACCTGATATACCTATGTATGAATATGAAACTACTTACCAAGCCATTGTAAAAAAATATGAACTCGATTTCATTTTTCTCATCACACCAGAAACTTCAGAGGCTCGTATCCGTCAAATCGATGCGGTGAGTAGTGGGTTTATTTATGCCGTTAGTGCATCGTCTGTTACAGGATCAAAACAAGATAGTACGGGTGTTGCTGCGTACCTGCAACGCTTACAATCATATCAGCTTAACAATCCAATATTGGTTGGTTTTGGCATTAGTGATAGTGCAAGTTTTAAAATGGTAACACAATATGCCAATGGTGGTATTATTGGTACTGCTTTTATAAAAGCATTAGCACAACAACCAGCCGATGTTGCTACTACCACTAAAAATTTTGTTCAATCTATCCTACGATAACTTATGAATATAGTAATTGTACAATACAATGCAGGTAACATTCGTAGTGTTAGTTATGCACTTGAACGTTTGGGGTATACAGCGGTTGTAACGGATGATGCTACTATCATTCAACAAGCGGATAAGGTAATATTTCCGGGTGTGGGTGAGGCAAGTTCTGCCATGCAATACCTGAAAAATCGTAAGCTCGATGTAGTCATTAAAAATTTACAACAACCAGTTTTAGGTATTTGTTTGGGCATGCAACTCATGTGTAGTTTCAGCGAAGAAAACGATACCACCTGCTTAGGCATATTTACCGAAAGGGTACAAAAATTTCATTCAGCGTTGCAGTTTGTTAAAGTGCCACACATGGGTTGGAGCCAAACATACAAGCTCCAAACACCTTTGTTCGAACATATTGATAACGACAGTTTTTTCTATTTTGTACATAGTTATTATGCTGCAACTGGTAACGAAACCATTGCTACGACCAACTATATTCAACCATTTAGTGCGGCATTGCACAAACAGAATTTTTATGGGGTACAATTTCATCCAGAAAAAAGTGCGAAGGCTGGCGAACAGTTATTAAAAAACTTTATTGAATTGTGCTAAGCAATTCAACCTATCATGTGAAACGTATGATTATTATACCTGCGATAGATATTATTGATGGCAAGTGTGTTCGCTTAACGCAAGGCGATTATACACAGCAAAAAGTATACAACGAACATCCACTTGAGGTGGCATTACAATTTCAAGATGCTGGCGTTCAAAGATTGCATTTGGTAGATTTAGATGGTGCGAAAGCTGGCGCTGTTAAAAACTGGAAAGTGCTAGAAACGCTAGCAAGCAAAACCAATCTTATCATTGATTTTGGTGGCGGTATCAAGCAAACATCGGATGTTGATATTGTGTTTAACTCAGGTGCTGCATTGTGTACTATTGGTAGCCTTGCGGTAAAAAATGAAGCCTTGTTTGTACAATGGCTATCGCACTATGGTGCTGACAAATTTTTGCTCGGTGCCGATGTAAAGCAAGAAAAAATTGCGATTGGTGGATGGCTCGAAACCACCGATGTATGGGTGTACGATTTCTTGGAGAACTATTTACAAAAAGGCATACAACAGGTGTTTTGTACCGATGTGAGTAAAGATGGAAAAATGGAAGGCCCAGCTATCGATTTGTATCGTAGCATCATTCAAAAATTCCCATCACTACAACTCATTGCGAGTGGTGGTGTTGCTAACATGAACGATGTTATAAAACTTGCCGATGCTGGCTGTGCTGGCGTTATCATTGGTAAAGCTATATACGAAGGTGCTATTACGTTAAGAGATTTAAAACCATTGTTAAACTAAACTATGACAGCTACAACGCTTACCAAACGCATCATTCCTTGTTTGGATATTAAAGATGGTAGAACCGTTAAAGGCGTTAATTTCGAAGCCATTCGAGATGCTGGCGACCCTGTACAACTTGGTGCGTTGTATGCACAACAAGGTGCCGATGAGTTGGTATTTTTAGATATCACAGCTACTGTTGAAAAACGTAAAACACTCAGCGATTTGGTGTTGCAAATTGCTCGTCATATCAATATTCCCTTTACGGTTGGTGGTGGTATTGCTAGTGTAGATGATGTACGTGTATTACTAAACAATGGTGCCGATAAAGTAAGTGTTAATTCTGCGGCCTTTCGTAATCCAACACTTATTAGTGATTTGGCTAATACATTTGGTAGTCAGTGTGTAGTATTAGCCATTGATACAAAGCAAGAAGCCGATGGAAATTGGTACGTATACTTAAATGGAGGTAGGGTTAAAACAGATACACGCTGTTTCGATTGGGCTCAGCAAGCAGTACAATTAGGTGCAGGTGAAATCTTACTCACTTCTATGAACAACGACGGCACCAAACAAGGTTTTGCATTAGATATTACGGCACAGTTAGCAAGCGAACTACCAGTGCCTATCATAGCATCGGGCGGTGGCGGCACCATGCAACATTTTACCGAAGCATTCACTATTGGCAAGGCCGATGCTGCCTTGGCTGCCAGCATTTTTCACTTCGGAGAAATTGCAATCCCTGAATTAAAACAATATTTGCAGGCGCAGCATATTCCTGTGCGGCTATAACATTTACTGTAAAGTAACCTTATGCAATTCAATATCGATTTTTCAAAATATACCGACGGGCTTGTACCTACCATTGTACAAGATGCTACAACCAGCAAAGTGTTAATGCTTGGTTTTATGAATGCCGAATCGTTCGAAGCAACACAGCAGTTACATAAAGTCACGTTCTTTAGTCGTTCGAAACAACGTTTATGGACGAAAGGCGAGGAGAGTGGTAACTACCTTACGGTAAATGAAATACTCCTCGATTGCGATAACGATACATTACTCATAAAAGCAACACCTGAAGGCCCTGTTTGCCATACCGGTGCCGATACCTGCTTTAATGAAACGAATATTGCATCAGATTTTTTATTGTATCTCGAGCAAGTGATTGAGCAACGTAAAAAGCAGGCACTTGAGAACAGCTATGTGAGCAAACTGCTACAGAAAGGCATCAATAAAGTAGCACAGAAAGTGGGTGAAGAGGCCGTTGAACTTGTGATTGAAGCGAAAGACAATAACGATGCGCTGTTTTTAGGCGAAGCAGCCGATTTGTTGTTCCATTATTTAATTTTACTTAACGCTAAAGGATTTACCTTGCAGCAAGTGTTGCAAGTATTACAGCAACGTCATTCAAAATAATCGCATGAAAAAATGGTTTTTTGTAGCATTGTGCTTACCGGTGTTCAGTTTTGCACAGCAAGGCTTCACCATTAATGCTACCATTGCTGGTGTTGAAAGCGGAACTGCTATCAAATTGGTATCTGCCGAAGCTCCCGATAAAGTAGTGGCCGAAACTAAAGCTGGCACGAACAGTTTTGTATTGAAGGGTGCAGTACCTGAGCCTGGTGTGTACCAATTACAGTTGGGGAAGTCTAGCGTAACCATTTTTTTAGATAATGCCGCTATCACCTTAGAAGGTAATGCTGCCGATGCTCGCAATGTTAAAGTAACAGGTTCAAAATCTCATGCCGATTTTGAGTCGTTTATCAGCACCTTCAATCCCATGTTTGGCATATTACAGCTGCTACAAGCCGAGGCACAAAAGAATGGGAACGTATCGCAGCAAATGCGTGCAGAGTACGATAACATTAATACAGAAATTCAATCGAAGGTAGATGCTTTTATAGCACAAAAAAGTAGCAGCAACGTAAGTGCTTTATTACTAGTGGCAACACTTGAAATGGAAGGCGAAGATAAAACACGTCTTGAGGCTCGTTTTAGCAAATTGGCGCCTGAGGTTCGTAATAGCTTTTACGGCAAGTATATCAAAGAAAAAATTGATGAGTCAAAAGTGGGTGCTGTTGGAACACAAGCACTCGATTTTGAGCAAGCCGATCCTAACGGTAAGCCCATTAAACTCAGCAGCTTTAAAGGCAAATACGTTTTGGTAGATTTTTGGGCTAGCTGGTGCGGCCCTTGCCGTCGTGAAAACCCGAATGTAGTGGCTGCTTACGAAAAGTATAAAGCCAAAAACTTCACGGTTTTTGGTGTGTCGTTCGATCAAGACAAGCAAAAATGGCTTGATGCCGTAAAGGCCGATAAGTTAAACTGGCCACAGGTTAGCGATTTAAAAGGCTGGAGTAACGCAGTAGGTCGTATCTACCGTATTTCATCAATTCCTCAGAATTTATTGATTGATCCTAATGGCAAAATCATAGCTAAAAACTTACGTGGCGAAGAGCTTATTGCCACATTAGAGCGTATTTTAAAATAATTAATTAGTTTTTATATCCAATACGGCCATCTTTACGATGGCCGTATTTATTTATAGGTGTTATTTGGTTACTTTTATTGAAAGCAAATAGAAAAAATCAAATCCTATGTTATCGCTTTCACAAGATTTTGCTTACCAAACTTTTTATTATCCCGACGATTACGAAGGGCAGGTAACAGCAACACTTATTGCCTATAAAAACAACATAGGAAAGCGCCCCGCCGTTTTATGGTTACCCGGTTATAACGATTACTTTTTTCAGGTGCATGTTGCTGCTTATTTTATCAGTAACGGTATCGATTTTTATGCGTTAGAGCCACGCAAGTACGGTAACTCTATCTTACCCGTACACAAGCATCCTAATTATTGCCGCAGTTTTACGGAATATTTTTCTGAGCTCGATACAGCTATTGATACCATCATTCGAAAATTTTCTGCCGCCGGTTTAATACTACTCGGGCACAATACAGGTGGTGTTATAGCATCGTTGTATGCCAACCTTGGTAAGTTTAGGCATAAAGTAGATAAACTCATTTTAAACGCTCCGCTACTGGGTATTCCCATTTGTAATCCTTTAAATAAGCTATCGTTACCTCGAATAAAATTTGTTGCGAAGGTGTTTCCTTTCAATGCTAGTAGTCAAAGCATTATTTCTCCCAAGTATTTGAAATACCTTACGGTAAATGAACAAAGCGAGTGGAAGATTAACCACCAATGGAAGCGTCCGCAAGGCTTACCAACCTATTACGCTTGGTGGCTGGCATTGCTAGATGCACAGCATTACTTGCATTATCGTTCTATTATTGAAAAGCCAATATTGATTGTTCATGCAGCTACCAACAGCAATTGTAGCGATGCTAATAGCAATGTGGCAACTACAGATGTGGTTGGTGCGATAACAGATTACCTGCGTTATGGCGAAAAGCTTGGGCCTAATGTAAGTTGGCATGCTGTAGCGAATGCTTGTCATGATGTTACGTTATCTACCGAACCCGCTCGTTCAGCAGCGCTTGCTGCTATGGCACAGTTTTGCAAGCAAGCAGTAATGATAAGAACTGCTACTACATAAAAAAGCCTTACGGTAAATGTTGTAGCAAGTGCATCCACATTTACCGTAAGGTATACTGATATCGTTGAATCTATTTCGAGTTATCCTCTGTACTCGCCAAAAACATCGCGGAGTACATTTGCAATTTCTCCTAAGGTACAATGTGCTTCAACAGCGCTAATAACGTGCGGCATTATATTGGTGCCATCTACCGCTGCACTTCGAATTTGTGCTAAGCAATGCGCCGCAACAGAGGCATCTCTAGTACCACGTAATATTGCAAGTCGTTCACTTTGAATTTGTCGGATGCTATCATCAATTTTAAACACAGGCGTGTTGTGTAACTCCTGCACCTGAAATTTATTAACGCCCACAATAATTTTTTCGCCGCTTTCTATGTTACGCTGATATTCATAGGCGCTAGCTGCAATTTCGTCTTGCATAAAGCCTTGTTCAATAGCACTAACGCTACCGCCAAGTGCATCTATCTTACCAATTAAATCCCATGCTTTTGCTTCAATTTCGTTGGTGAGTGCTTCTACGAAGTAGCTGCCAGCCAACGGATCTACGGTATCGGGAGCACCACTTTCGAAAGCAATAATTTGTTGGGTGCGTAAAGCAATACGTGCTGCTTCTTCGGTAGGCAAGCTCAGCGCTTCATCGTAGCCGTTGGTATGCAAGCTTTGCGTGCCGCCCAAAACCGCTGCGAGTGTTTGAATGGTTACACGACTAATATTGTTCAACGGTTGTTGTGCTGTAAGTGTACTACCACCTGTTTGCGTGTGAAACCGAAGCATCATTGCTTTAGGATCGGTAGCACCTAAACTTTTCATCATCGTTGCCCACATGCGTCGAGCCGCTCTGAACTTTGCTACTTCTTCAAACAAGTTGTTGTGTGCATTGAAGAAAAAGCTCAAGCGCTTCCCAAAAACATTGATGTCTAAGCCTTTGGCTAACGCTGCTTGTACATAGGCTTTACCATTGCTCAGTGTGAATGCTATTTCTTGTACAGCAGTGCTGCCCGCTTCTCTGATATGATAGCCGCTGATAGATATGGTATTCCATTTGGGTAAGTCGCTGCTACACCATTCAAAAATATCAGTAATGATTCGCATGCTAGGCTTCGGCGGATATATGTAGGTACCTCTGGCAGCATACTCTTTCAAAATGTCGTTTTGTATGGTACCGCTTATCTTTTTTAAATCGGCACCTTGCTGTTTCGCTAATGCTACATAAAGACTTAATAGAATAAATCCTGTAGCATTAATCGTCATGCTAGTACTTACATTTTCTAACGTAATACCTTTAAACAAACGCTGCATATCTTCAATGCTATCAATAGCAACACCCACTTTTCCCACTTCACCATCGGCTAAGTCATGGTCGCTATCATACCCGATTTGTGTTGGCAAATCAAAGGCAACACTCAGGCCGCTAACACCTTGGTTTAGTAAGTAATGATAACGTGCATTACTTTCTTCTGCGGTACTAAAGCCTGCATACTGGCGCATGGTCCAAAGCTTGCCTCGATACATATCTGGCTGTATGCCTCTTGTAAAAGGAAATTCGCCAGGCTGTTCCGTAGGTATCTCAGGAATATCGGAGGCGTTGTACAACGTTTTAATATCAATTCCGCTATCAGTGTATTTAGGCATCGTCGTTAGAATTTGTGGCGTAAAGTAACAAGCAAAACGAAAGTTTTGCCTGATTTTAAACAGTGCTTATAATAATTTTTTGGCCTCATAACTTAGTACCTCGCTTACCACTTCGTGTAAAGTGCCAACACGATGATTCATTAAATAATCCATGATGTTCTTCGCTAGGTCTAAACCAGTTGCATTCGCAGGAAGTGTACTTGCTGTTTGGTTCACAATGAGCATGTTTTGTTCTTTGAGGTTTTTAACCGCACTCCACGCATCGGCACTTACATAAATTTGCTGACTAATATTATACTCAAATTCTTCTCGAATACTCTGTGTGAGTGCTTGCTGCAAATCTCTGGCAGAAAAATTGGTGTTGTTCAACCTGGGTATTATGTTTTGAAGGGCAATTCTATCGACCAATAGGGTTAATCGTTCATAGGCAGTCAGTTGTAATTGCACGGAATAGCCATCTTTATTTTTTGATTCGGTATTAATAATTGCCTCGTTCCTGCGTTTTAAAAAAGTGAGGTAAGCTACCAAGCCACCAATACCAATAGCAAAAGCTACTGCAAAAACCCATTGCGTATCGTTCATAAAAAATTACTTGTGCAACAAAAATAAGTCTGTTCGCCCGAGGTTGTTAAATTTCCTTTTTGGTAAAACATGAAAGCCTTGAGGTGTATGCCTTGCGGTAAATGTTGATTATTTTTGCAACTATAAATTAAGGTTACAATGCAAGCAACCACAGCTACTATTACAGCGCCTGTTCAGTTAACAGCAACAGCCGTAGAAGAAATAAAAAGATTGATGAACGAGCCCAACTTCGATGCAACCCAACGCCTACGCGTAGGTGTTAAAGGTGGTGGATGCAGTGGCTTGAGTTATGTGTTAGGTTTTGATGCAGTACAAGAAGGCGATGTTGCATTTGAAATAGAAGGCATTCCTTGTATCATGAATAAAGCACATGAGCTTTATTTGTTTGGAATTAGCATTAACTGGGAAAACGGTTTGAATAACAGAGGTTTCACTTTCAATAATCCAAATGCAAGCAGCACTTGTGGTTGTGGCAGTTCATTTGCCGTTTAATGCATTTTGGTGAACAGTATAAATTATCAAAAAGCCGCTTTGTAACAAAGCGGCTTTTTACATCAAAAAAAATCCCACCAACAAGGGTGGGATAGCAATTAGTATTGGTTTGGATAAAAGATTTTACATTACCATTTGTCAACAGCTTCGTTGCTTAAATCGCTAAAGCCTGTGTTCGATTGGGCAACAGCACTTACATAGCTGTTATCGGTGTTGATATCAATTACAGTTGCAGTTGTAGCTGTTTCTGTTTGTTCTTCTTCGTTCTCTGTGTATTCGTGGTTGAACGCATCAAAATCAAAATCTGGCATTAATTCTGTTTTCACGTAAGCCACCGCCTCGTTCAATGCTTTCAAAAACTTGTTGAAATCTTCTTTGTATAGAAATACTTTGTGTCTATCGTAGCCATCGCTATCGAAACGCTTGCGACTTTCTGTAATTGTAAGGTAGTAATCGTTACCACGAGTCGCTTTCACATCGAAGAAGTAAGTGCGTCTTTTTCCGGCTCTGATACGCTTGCTGTACACACTGTCCATTTTCTTGTCCTGATTCTCGTACGCCACAGTTGTTGAGTTTTTTGTAAACAAATGTTGGTTTGATTGATACAAATATAATGATGTAATTGAATTGTCAAAATTTTGCTAAAATCCTTGTTGTACGCAACTAAATGGCGTTTTCAGATTGCTTCAAAATTTGCTTTTCGTACAGTTGTGCATAGTAGCCTTGTTGCTGCATCAGCGTTTCGTGGGTGCCTATTTCTGCAATAGTACCATGGTCTAACACCATAATTTTATCAAATTGAAAGCCGTTGAAAATGCGGTGTGTAATAATTATCACGGTACTTTCTTTCAAATGTGTGTACAAGTTGGTAATGATTGCATTTTCGGTTTTGGTATCTACAGCACTCAAACTATCATCGAGTATAATAAGTTCTGCGGGCTTCATTAAGGCTCTGGCAATGGCAATGCGTTGCTTTTGACCACCGCTGAGTGTTACACCTCTTTCGCCTACCATGGTTTGGTATTGTTGCAGCAATCCTTCAATATCGTGATGCACATAAGCAAGTGTAGCCGCTTGTTCAACAGCTGTTTGATTGGCTTGGCCTGATACACCAAAGGCAATATTATTAGCTACTGTATCGCTGAATAAAAAGCCGTCTTGTGGCACATAGCTAATACACTTACGTAAATGTTGGAGCGGTATGGTATCAAGTGCGTGGCCGCCCCAAGTGATACTGCCATTTTCTGGCTGAAAGCAACGTAGTAAAAGTTGTGCAAGGGTAGTTTTGCCACTACCTGTTTTGCCGAGTATCATCCATTTTTCGCCCGGCTCAATGGTAATACTTACATTTTTTAATGCGGTGATGCCCGTGTGTGGATAGGTAAATGTTACCTGATCGAGTACTATTTTACCGTAAGGTATAATATTGGCAATAGCCTTAGCATCGTTAATGGCTGGTTCTGTTTGTAAAAATTCGTTGATGCGTTTTTGCGATGCTGCTGCTCGTTGAATCATACTGGCGGTCCACCCAATGGCACTTACCGGAAAAGTGAGCATGTTAATGTAAATCACAAACTCTACAATCAATCCTACATTATTGATGGGGTCAACAATGGCCATTTTGCTGCCAACGTATATGGTGAGTAAGGTACTCAAGCCTATCAAGAGCGTCATACTCGGGAAATAAATGGCCTCTGTTTTCGCAAGTGCTACGGCATTTTGGCGGTAAGCTTCGCTGTTGTTGGTGAAAAAGCCAAGCATAGCCTTTTCTTGTACAAACGATTTAATAACCCGTATGCCCGAGTAACTCTCTTGTGCATTGGTGGTTAAATCGCTTAATAAGCTTTGTACCTTTTCGCTGCGTTTGTTGATGATTGTGTTAACCGCATAAATGGTAATGGCTAATATAGGTAAGGGGGTGAGTACCAAAAGTGTAAGTTCTTGGTTTTTGGTGGTCATTTTAACCAAGCAAAAACCAATTAACGTTACAAGGTTAATGAGGTACATGATGGCTGGCCCTGTGTACATACGAACCCTACTTACATCTTCCGTAATTCGGTTCATTAAATCGCCTGTGCTTTGGCTTCGGAAAAAGCTGGCATGTAACTGTTGGTAGTGATGAAATATTTCGTTCTTCTGATCAAACTCAATGTGGCGGCTCATTACAATAATGGTTTGCCGCATAAAAAACATGAGCACACCTCTGATAATGGCAACTGCTAAAATGGTGATGCTACAAATGATGATAAGACTTGCGAAAGATTTTTGTTGTACCCATGCGGTAAACTGGTGCATCAACCAATCGTGGCTAACCGCATATTTGTTGTTGGCAGCACTACCGCCAGGTAAGTTTTTTTGTACCTGACTTACCACAAAACCTGTGATTTCAGGTGCAATGACAGCAAAGTAGTTAGAAGCAACTACAAAGAAAATACCTATGAAAAAGCGGTACCTGTACTTCCAGAAATAATGATGTAACGTAGCTAAATGCTTCATGAGGCGCCAAAGCTACAGCGTAAGCATTTGCCGTAAGGCATTGTTAGTATAAATGGCAAAAATTATCGGCCGGCTAAAAACTCTTTGTAACGCAATACAGCACGCATGATGGCATACGTAATTTCTTGTTGACCTTTTTCGCTCATCATGTAGGTTTCTTCTTCGTCGTTACAAATGAAACCCGTTTCAACGAGAATACTTGGCATGGCCGTGGCCTGCAATACCCAAATGCCTGTATGATTTCTTTGTTTTACACCCAAGCTTCTGCGGCCTTGTTTTACAAACTCTTCTTCTACCAATTCGGCGATGCGAAGGCTACGGTCAAAAAATTGTTTGGTTCTCAAACTTGCTTGTATTTGTGCCACCGGATCTTCGTCTTCAGGCATTACACCGCCTTGCTCACCAAATTCATCGGCAGTAGCGTTGGCATACTTGCGTTTGATATCGTTTTTATTGATTGCCCAAATGTATGTTTCGGTACCATAAGCAGCACAGCCCAACGATTCTCGATGGTAAATAGGCACTTGGCGTGTACGCTTTTTACGCTTCTTGCCTTTGCCGGTATAATAGGTTTCTGTTTTATAGCCTACAACGGTAGATTTATAGCGTGTTTGAGCACTGTTACAATGGATGCTGATAAACAAATCACCTTTGTTTTCATTGGCAATACGTGCTCTAATTCTATTCGCTTCATTGTGATCGCTAACGCCGCCGGGTAATGCTTCGTCATCACGGGTAAGAATAATTTTTACATCGGGCAGCACCTGTTGTAACCTATCACGTAGTTGTAATGCTAGTTGTAAGGTTACCGTAGCCTCGTTGGTATTACTACCGCGGGCGCCAATATCGTTACCACCGTGGCCAGCATCTATAATGATGGTTTTAATGGTTTTTGTTTTTTGTGCGAAAGCATTTACGTAAGTACCTACAGCCAATACAAGTATGGCTGCACATTTAAGTAAAAGATTCATTAATTGCTTCATATTCACTTTTCGTTATCACTGTCTACTCGTAGAGGTTGTTTCAAAACCCTATTTTTGCCAGCATTACAAATAGAATGGGTAGTAGTTGTTATTCTTTTCGCAGTTGGCAGGTGGCTTTGGCGCTCTTATTAGCTGTAAGTGCATTTGCCTTTGGCCTACCTACGTATACCTACAAACATAAGGGTAACAGCTTTTTGTTACGTAGATTGTTAGCAGATACTAGCAAGCCAACTACTAGGCGTAATCAAAATGTGAATAACCTTACGGTAAATAACGCTAAGCCCAGTCCGCAGGTTGTTAGCGATACCATAATTAACAACATTATTAACGATTCGAGTCGACCGAAAATTGATAGTGGTAAAGTCGCCAAAGTAGATACACTACTCATCTCTAAAGACTCGCTTGATGCACCTGTTGATTACAGCGCCGATGACAGCGGTGTGCTTATTATAAGTACCAACCAGTTTTTTTTGTACGGTAAAGCTTCGGTTGCACAAAAAGATGTAAAGCTCGATGCAGGCACTATTTTTTACGATCAGGGAACACAAGTTGTGAAAGCCTATGGTGCCAAAGACACTGCGGCTGCCGATATGCGAGACAAGCCTACGATTACACAAAACGGTACCACCAGTATTAACGATACCATTTACTTCAACCTGCAAACGCAGAAAGGATTGCTTAAAAACTCCTACTATCAAGAGGGAGATATGTTTGTGAATGCCGAAAAGCTGAAGAAAATCGATAAAAATGTGGCTTTTGGCTATCGTACCATTTTTACAACCTGTAACCTCGATACACCGCACTTTAATTTTAGAGCTCGCAAAGTGAAGCTTGTTGCCAATAAGGTTGCTGTAAGCGGGCCGGCACACCCAGAGTTCGAAGGCGTACCTATGCCTATTGCCATTCCATTTGGTATTTTCCCGCTTACTTCTGGTAGGCATTCTGGTATTCTGCCGCCACAATTTGCCACCAATGCCGATTTCGGGTTAGGCTTAGAAAATTTTGGATATTACAAAGTGCTTAGTCCTTATTGGGATGTTACCACTCGTGCCAGTTTTTACAGCTACGGAGGCTGGAACCTTACGGTAAATCCTAACTATTTCAAGCGTTACAAATACCGCGGTACGTTCAATTTAAATGTTCAAAACACGAGGTTGCTCAATCGCAATTTTATTGCTGCAGGTGCGGGCACAGGTGCCAATGAAGAGTTTGTTACCAACAGAAGCTTTCAAGTTTTCTGGACACACAACCAAGATGGTAAAGCCAGACCAGGAACTAATTTTTCTGCCAACGTACGTGCCGGTAGTACCAGATTCAATCAGTTTGTACCAAACAATGCCATTCAGAACGTACAAAACCAGCTAAATAGTACTATTAGCTACAGTAAAAGTTGGGGCGCTGGCAAGTACAACTTAAGTATAAATGCTACTCACAACCAAAACAGTATCGATAGGCGAGTGAATCTTCAACTGCCTACGATCAACTTTAGTGTTAATACTTTTTATCCGTTTCAAAGCACAAAAAGAGCTAGCAGCGATAAATGGTTCGAGAAAATTGGTGTGTCTTACAATACTACCGTGAACACACAAGCCAGCTTTTATGATAGCACGTTTTCTTTACGTAAGTTGTTAGACACCACACAATGGGGTATGCAGCATAACATACCCATCACATTGGCATTGCCAGCGTTAGGTCCTATTATTTTATCGCCCAACTTAGGTTTTTCAGAACGTTGGTATGGTACCGAAACCTTGTTGCGTTGGAACAGTGCTTCTAATAAATTAGACACTACCATTAACAGAGGTTTTTTTACCGCAAGGGAAGTTACCTTAGGCATTAATGCAAGTACTCGAATTTTTGGTACGTTCAACTTCAAAAAAGGGAATGTAAAAGCGATTCGCCACGAGATAAAACCATTCGTTGGGGTAAGCTACAAACCCGATATGGCTCGCAGAGATCATTATACCGTACAAGTGAACCAGCAGGGTAGCACACAGCGTATTAGCAGGTTTATTAATTCGGTAGGCGGTGCTTATGGCGAAGGCCGATTTGGTGGTATGAACTTTGGTATCGATAACCTTTTCGAAATGAAAGTGGCCGATAAAACCGATTCTACTGGAAAGGCTACCAAAAAAGTACGTTTGATCGATGGTTTAAGCATCAATAGCGGTTATAACTTCTTACAAGATAGCCTTCAACTACAACCTTTTAGCATTCAAATGCGAAGCACCTTGTGGGAAAAGGTGAATATTACCGCTACTGCTAATGTTGACCCATACAGCTTAGATTCATTAGGAAGAAGAATTAACCAATTACGCTTACCGGGCAATTTTACCAGTGCCAACCTTGCTATTAGTACACAATTACAAAGCAAGAAAAAAGACGACCGCGACGATAAAAAGCGTGTTAGTAACGATGCTACCATGACGCCCGATGAACAAATGCGTCAGCTTGAATATGTACGTCAAAATCCTGCTGAGTTTGTAGATTTCAACATACCATGGTCGGCACAAATACAGTTTTCACTGAATTACAATCGTATTTTCAACAGCACGCTTCGCGGCTTTCAGAATGTTTTGAATGCCAATATGAACCTCAGCGGCGATTTTAGCTTAACCCCTAAATGGAAGTTTGGTGGTAACACCTATTTCGATTTTAAACAACGCCGACTTGAAAACCTCAACGTATTTCTAACCCGTGAAATGCACTGTTGGCAAATGGCCATCAACCTTAGTTTGGGGCAGTTCCGCAGTTTTAGTATCACCATCAATCCGAAAAGCGGCATTCTCCGCGATTTGCGTATTAACCGCAATCGATTCTTCTATAATCAATAGCCTTATTTCATTTACCGCAAGGTAATAACAACCTATACTTTATACCTTACGGTAAATGTGAATGCAACTTTTACACCATTCTCTTGTTGTATCAACTGTTAAAGAGTGCCTAAAGATGTAACGACATTGGCTGGAAAATACATTTAAGTTTTTCGATACAATGTACATACACTAATTTTACCCCATGATGCAACACGTCCTTGATATTTTGAAAGTAGCTCATCGTAATACCATTGAGCCATCACTGCCGTTGCTGCACATGAAAGAACAGCACATTCCAGGTTCTATACAATATGTAATTCGCAGGTACTTTGCCCAAAAGGTATGGACTAGCGACGATACAGGTATGTTGGTATACCACATCAATCAAGAAAGTCCAGCCGATAATTACCTAGAACTACGATTTTGTATTTCAGGTAATAAATATTGCTTTGAAAAAAGTTGTGCCCAATGCGAAGAATTGCCTACTAAAAATTGCAGTGGCAAGCACGATACCATCGATGTGTTTAGCTTTCATTTTAGCAGTACGTTTCTACACCAGTTTGTTCATAACGTTAAGTTAAGTAACAGAAAAGATGAAGTGCTGGCGTTTAAGTATCCGGCAGCTTTCACAAAAACTTTCCCGTTATGTGCTAAAAAACGCCGTGTTTTAGATGATTTATTGAATCATAGTTACACTGGTGCCCTAGAAAATATTTATACGAATGCCAAAGTGCATGAGTTGTTGCTATACAGCCTCGATTGCTTGGTAGAAGAAAAAGAAGAAGGCTTCACGTGCAAGTTTTTAGCCGACGAGTTTGGTCGTGAAAGAATTATGAATGCACGTGAAATTTTGTTGCAGCACATCGGCGATCCAATCACCATTAAAGAATTGAGCCGCAAAGTGGCTATCAATGAGTGCTATTTGAAGAAAGGTTTTAAAGAAATGTTCGGCACTACCATTTTCGATTTTTACCAACAGCAACGCATGGAGCATGCGAAATACTTGCTTTATGAAAAAGGGTTGAGTGTTACCGATGTTTCGGCCCTGTTAGGTTACTCTTCTATTTCACATTTTAGTGCAGCCTTCAAAAAGCATACGGGTTTGAAGCCTTGCGATTTATTGAAATAGTATTCCAACTTATCACATTTTGTAAGCCTCGCTACTGCGGGGCTTTTTATATGCGATGTTTCGAATCTATCACAATCGTTACGGGACCATCGTTAATTAGCGCAACTTTCATATCGGCGCCAAAAATGCCTGTGGCCACGGTTATGTGTGCTCGCAAGTTTGCAATTAAAGCTTCGTACAAAGGAATAGCCACGGGTGGCTTCGCTGCTTGAATAAAACTTGGGCGATTTCCTTTTTTAGTACTTGCATGCAGCGTGAACTGACTGATTAATAAAATGCTGCCGCCAACATCTTTTACCGAAAGGTTCATTAAACCTTGTTCATCGTTAAAAATGCGTAATTGTAACAACTTACTGCTAAGCCAGTCAATATCTTCTTGCGAATCAGCATCTTCTATGCCAACCAACACCATTAAACCGTGACCAATAGCGCCAACTACGGCGTTATTAACAGTAACACTTGCTTCACTAACCCTTTGAATCACCAATTTCATACTTCAAATATGCTTGTTTGTGCTAAAAATCAGTAATACCTTACGGTAAAATACACAGCGTTTATTTGTAAATGCTGAACCCTTATATTTGCCACTCAAAATTTAGAGCAAGTGCCAACCAAGTTTTCAAGAGAAACTTATTTATACTGGTATGAGTTGATGCAACTTATACGCCAGTTCGAGTTGAAAGCAGAGGAAATGTATAAAATGGCCGGGAAAATTCGCGGCTTTTTCCATGCTTATGTAGGCCAGGAAGCGATTGCTGCTGGTTGTATGACTGCAACTCGCCACGAAGATCCGTTTATTACTGCCTACCGCGACCACGGTTGGGCTTTAGCCAAGGGAACCAGCGCCAACGCATGTATGGCCGAGTTGTACGGTAAAGCAACAGGTTGTGCCAAAGGTAAGGGGGGGAGTATGCACTTTTTCGATGTGAAAAACTACTTCTTTGGTGGACATGGTATTGTTGGTGCACAAATTGGTACTGGTGCAGGCCTAGCCTTTGCAGAAAAGTACAAGGGTACCGATAATGTTGTATTAACTTTTTTTGGCGATGGTGCTGCCCGCCAAGGTATGCTTCACGAAAGCTTTAACCTTGCCATGTTGTGGAAGCTACCTGTAATTTTTATTTGTGAGAACAACAACTACGCTATGGGAACCTCTATTGAGCGTACCTCTAACGTAAGAGATATTTACAAGCTTGCGGATGCTTACGAAATGCCTGCCGATCAGGTAGATGGTATGCACCCCGAAGCTGTACATGAAGCTGTTGAACGTGCAGTTCGCAGAGCACGTCAAGGCGATGGTCCTACTTTGATTGAAATGAAGACCTACCGTTACAAAGGTCACTCTATTTCTGACCCTCAGAAGTATCGTACCAAAGATGAAGTAGAAGAGTATAAGAGTAAAGATCCGATACAATTGGTATTGAATACCATTTACGAAAACAGCTTTGCCACCGAAGCAGAAATTGCAGCAATTGATGCCCGTATCAACAAAGTGGTAGAAGATAGCGTAACCTTTGCCGAAGAAAGCCCATGGCCAGATGATAGCGAAGTGTTGAAGGATGTATACATTGATCAGAATTATCCTTTCATTGTAGACTAACCTGAATAGAACACCACCATTTACTTACCCTAAGCAAATTCAAGAAAAGTATTAACAATGGCAGATCAACAAACAACGCCAGTACAAGAAACAATTATCGAACCCCAAAGTACCGATGTACTTGCATCGGCTGGTAGTTTTTGGGAAAAAAATAAAAAAGCCATCAGCGGAATTCTAATCGGTGCTGTTGTGGTTATTGGTGGATACTACGCTTACAATAGTTTTGTTGTAGCGCCCAAGCAACAACAAGCCAACGATATTATTTTCAAAGCAGAACAGCTTTTTGCTGTTGATAGTTTTAAAACTGCAGTAGAAGGTGGTAATGGCGTTAAAGGATTCAAGTACATTGCCAGCGAGTTTAGCGGTACACCTACAGGTAACAGAGCAAAATATTTAGCAGGTGTTAGCTACTATCGTTTAGGTGAGTACAATAAAGCGATTGAGTATTTAAGCGACTTTAAAACCGATGCAGCTCAAATACAAATGATGGCTTACGGTGTACTCGGCGATAGTTATAGCGAATTAAAAAAGAACGACGAAGCTATTGCAGCGTACAAAAATGCAGCTCGTATTTTCGAAAAAGATGAAGTGAACGCATCTGAGTATTTATTTAGAGCAGCCTTACTATGTGAGGTAACCAACAATACCAAAGAAGCTTTAGCATTGTACAAAGAGCTCGAGGAGCGTTTTCCAAGAACGGATAAAGGTTTTCAAGCTAAAAAATACATTTATCGTTTAAGCGTTGAGCCAAACGATTTTAGTACCAAATAAATATGGCAACTACCGGAAACATTAGTTTGCTCAAAGGCATCCCAACAATTGAGGATGCCTTTGTAGTTATCGTTAAAACCGAATGGAATGCATCTATTGTTGATGCTTTAGCAAGTGGTGCTACAAGCATTTTAAACGCAGCTGCTGTAGCCTACGAAACCTTAGTAGTGCCTGGTGCGGTTGAGTTAACATTTGCCGTAAGGGCACATGCCTTACAAGCAAGCCGAAAGGCAGATGCTTACATCGTATTGGGTACTGTAATCAAAGGCGATACGCCCCATTTTGAGTATGTGTGCCAATCGGTTACCGATGGTGTTACATCGCTCAACTTGCAATTGCCAGTGCCTACTATTTTTGGTGTGCTCACCGTACTCAATGAAGTGCAAGCCCAAGAAAGAATTGGTGGTATACACGGCCATAAAGGCGAGGAAGCAGCTATTACCGCTTTGAAAATGATACACTTACAACGCAACCTTCAGTAAGCCTAAATGTTGATGTAGTATGATGAAATTGCAGGCGAGAGAAAACATACAATCGGTACAATTATTTGTGCCTTGTTTTATAGATCAGTTGTATCCGCAAGTGGCAATGTCGATGGTGGCGGTACTGCAACACTTAGGTATTGAGGCCAAATACAATCCCAACCAAACTTGTTGCGGTCAACCAGCATTTAACGCTGGCTTTTGGGGCGATGCCAAAGAAGTTTGCAGCAAATTCATCAGCGATTTTTCTGGCGATGAATATGTGGTGGCACCTAGTGCTAGTTGCATTGGCTTTGTAAAAAATTATTATACCAAACTATTCGATAATAGCAGCGTACACAACGAAGTGAAATTTTTGGCAGAACGTAGCTATGAATTTTCAGATTTCTTAGTGAATGTACTGGGCGTTACCGATATAGGGGCTCGCATGAATGCCAAAGTAACCTACCATGATAGTTGTGCTGCATTGCGTGAGTGTAATATTAAACAAGCACCCCGACAGTTGCTTGCTGCAGTAGCAGGTTTAGAGTTGGTAGAGTTGAACGATGTTGAAACCTGTTGTGGTTTTGGCGGCACTTTTGCCGTGAAATTTGAGCCTATTAGTGTTGCCATGGGCGACCAAAAAATAGACAATGCCGTAGCTACCCATGCCGAGTATTTGGTAAGTACCGATATGAGTTGTTTGATGCATTTGCAAGGTGTTGCCAACAATAAACAAGCACCTATTACAACCATGCATCTTGCAGAGTTATTGGCAAAAGCAATTGCCTAAGGTTATACTTTGAACCTTACGGTAAATGAAATTGCATGTAGTTATTATATCATATTTCAAAAGCTAGTTGTATGCAGTATTGGTTGGTGAAATCTGAACCTTTCAAGTATTCTTGGGAACAGTTTACAAAAGATAAAAAAACCTTTTGGGATGGTGTTCGTAACTATCAGGCACGTAACAATTTGAAAGCGATGAAAAAAGGTGATTTGGCCTTTTTTTATCATAGTAACGAAGGGTTAGCTATTGTAGGTATTGCAATGGTGGTGAAAGAACATTATCAAGACCCAACTACCGATGATACCAATTGGGTAGTGGTAGATCTTGCACCTGTTAAAGCCATGGAAGTTCCTGTTACGTTAGCAGCTATGAAAGCCAATCCTGCTTTAAGTAATTTATCGTTGATTCGTCAAGGCAGGCTTTCTGTATGTGGTGTAACGGTAGATGAGTTTCATACTATTTTGGCCATGGGAAATACTGTGTTGTAGCAGTATTTCCCATTTACTGTAAGGTGTATTGCTTAGTTGGCCTCTAATAACATTATTTGTTCGAAAAGTTGCTCGTACTTTTCTGCTGCTTCTTTAACTTGTTGCTGCACTTGTTTGTAATTGCTTTCTAGCGTGGCAAATTGTTGCGGATTACTATAGCTTTTGGGGTCGGCAAGTTCTAATTCAATGGCTGTTTGCTTGGCTTTTAATTGTTCCAGTGTTTCTTCGGCTTTTTGAAACTGTCGCTGTACTTTTTGCAACTCTTTCTGTTGCTCTCTGTCTAAATTATTTTTTGGTTTAGACGTTTCTTTTGCTTCTGAAGTTGTGGTTGCAGCAGGTGTTGTATTTACCGTAAGGTGCTGTTGCTTTTGCTGTTTTTGCATACGCTCTTTCCAAGCTACCCACTCATTGTAATCGCCTTTAAATTCTTTGATTTCGTGATCAACGATTTCCCAGATTTTATTCGCTGTTTTAGAAATAAAATAGCGGTCGTGACTTACCAAAATATATGTGCCTTCATATTTGTTAAGGGCATCGGCAAGTAATTCAACCGAGTGCATATCGAGGTGGTTCGTAGGTTCATCGAGTAGTAAAAAGTTAGCTTTGCTACTAATAACTTTAGCTAGTGCCACACGAGCTTTTTCGCCACCGCTAAGTACACGTATTTTTTTATCTACATCGTCGCCACCGAATAAGAAACCACCTAATAAGTTGCGGTATTCTTGTTCTGTTTTGCCAGCACCGCTGGTTTTCATTTCATCCAACAAAGTGTTATTGATATCGAGTGCTTCTAACTGATGCTGGGCGTAAAAGCTAGGTTGCACATTGTGCCCCCAGTTGCGTTTTCCCTCATGGGCTTCGGTGCCTGCAATAATGCGTAAGCAAGTACTTTTTCCTTTACCATTGGCACCGATCAGTGCAATTTTGTCGCCACGATTAATTTCGGCAGTAGTATTTTTCAAAACAATATTGTCGCCAAAGTGCTTACTAACATGTTCTAATGTAACGAGCACTTTGCCCGGCTGCTGTTCAACGGAAAAGTTGATACGAATATCTGGGCGTTCTAATTGTACATCTTCAATACGGTCGAGCTTATCTAATCGCTTTTGTATACTTTGAGCTTGTGCGGCCTTACTGGCTTTGGCTTTGAAACGTTCTATGAAACGTTCTTGCTGTCGAATATAATCTTGCTGATTTTCAAAAGCTTTTTGCTGTAACTCTATACGAATCGCTTTTTCTTCTTGATAGAAATCGTAATTACCACTATAAATATGCAAGCGTTGTTGATATAGCTCTACAATTTTATTCACCATTCTATTGAGGAAGAACTTATCGTGGCTTACGATAACAACACTGCCTTGATAGTGTAACAAGTATTTTTCGAGCCATTCGATAGATGGTAAGTCGAGGTGGTTGGTCGGTTCATCGAGTAAGAGCACATCGGGTTGTTGCAAAATCATTTTCGCCAGCAGCACCCGCATACGCCAGCCACCGCTAAAGGTTTTATAAGGCCTGTGTAGTTGTTCGTTATCAAAACCTAGTCCGTGAAGTACTTCATCGGTTTTATGTTCAATGTTATAGCCATCGAGTACATCCATTTCGTGTAGTGCATCGGTATAGCGTTCTAGTAAGTGATCGTTACCGCCAGCTTCGAGCTGAGCACCGAGTGTTTCAATTTCTTTTTCCAGCGCTTTCACCTTTTCAAAAGCACCCATCGCCACTTCACGAATACTTTCGTTGGTGTCGAAACTTAACAAATCTTGGTGCAAATAACCAATGGTAACACCACGGCTACGCTCAACAGTACCTACCGAAGGTTGATATTCGCCTGTTAAAACTTTTAAAAGGGTACTTTTTCCAGTCCCGTTATAACCCACTAAACCAATACGTTCGCCGGGCTGTATGTGCCATGTGGCCTCATCTACAATGGTTCTGGCACCAAATTCAAACTTAACATTGTTTAATCCAATCAGCATGGTGCGAAAATAGGTATAGATGGGTGTAGTTTACTTACGTAAATGAACTAATTGATAGCTATTATAACATCGACTTATGTAAAAAAGCGACATGATAGCGGAGTCGATTTACCATTGATAAAATGGAAGTAATACTTGATCATTTTAATCTACGATTGTTTACGTAGATAATTCATTTTGCAGGCAAATGCAAATAGAATGAAAGCAACCCTAACCTTTGTTTTTTGCATAGCGAGCACCCTTATAAGCTATGCACAATTACGCGGCACCGTATTTACGCAAGTAAAAAACAACCAGCAAAAACCTTTAGAAGGCATTACAGTACAACTGTTACGACAAAAAGATTCGGTAATAGCCAAGCTTGGTATTACCGATGCTGAGGGCAAAGCCACTTTAGTAAGTGTTGCCTTGGGTGATTACTACCTCAGGTATGTTGGTAATGGTTTTGAAACAACGTACAGTGCACCATTTTCATTAAGTGAACAACAAACTACTTATCAAGTTCCGCCACAAATATTGCAACCGCAAGCAAAAGATATTGGTGCAGTAACCGTAACCGCTAGGAAGCCATTTATTCAACGACTTTCAGACAGAACTGTTTTAAATGTTGAGAGTAGCATTTTAAGTGCAGGAAGTTCTGGTTTTGAGTTGTTAGAAAGAGCACCCGGAGTGGTTATTGATCAAAACGATGTTATTAGTTTAAGTGGCAAGCAAGGTGTGTTGGTGATGATTGATGGTAAAATTTCGCCACTTTCAGGTGCCGATTTAGCCAATTATTTGAGAGGCTTACCAAGCGGAAGTATTGAACGTATAGATTTAATTACCAATCCGTCTGCCAAATACGATGCAGCAGGCAATGCTGGCATTATCGACATCCGTTTGAAAAAAGATCAACGCTTAGGTACCAATGGCACATTGAATACTTTTTACGGACAAGGTGTGTATGCCAAAGTAGGGGCAGGTGTTGCCCTTAATTATAGAAATAAAAAAGTGAATGTATTTGGCTCTAACAACACTGCCTATCGCAAAGGATTGAATCAACTGTTTTTAGATAGGAACTTTTACACCAATGCTGGTCAGTTCACAGGTTCTGATTACAAAGACAACTATGGTCGCTTTCCTATACTTAGCAACAACTTTCGTTTAGGTGCCGATTATTTTCCATCGAAGCGAACAGTAGTTGGTGTAGTATTGAATGGCAGTGGTACAGGTATTGAACGAATGAACGATAACAATGCAGTTGTTTTTGATCAACAAGGTAAGCCTGCTTCAACTTTTTATACGATTGCCACTAATAACGATTTTAATAATAACTTGGTAGGTAATCTGAATTTTAAACACAGTTTTGATTCGTTGGGACAAGAACTCACCGCCGACTTTGATTATGGCAGTTATTGGAGTGGTTCGAATGCTCAAACCGGAACGAAATATTTTAAAAATGATGGTACCACATTAGCACCCGATTACGTGCTTGATGGTGTGCAAAGAGGTAGCCTGAAATTGCAATCTTTTAAAACCGATTATGTACGTCCGTTGAAAAAACAATCGAAGCTTGAAGCTGGCTTTAAATGGAGTAAAGTGAATACGGATAACGATGCTAAATTTTTTGATGTGAGTAATGGAACACGTGTAGTTGATGCATCAAAAACCAATCATTTCTTGTATGAAGAACAGAATGTTGCTACTTACGTAAATTATGCCAAGCAATGGAAGCAGTGGAATGTACAATTAGGCTTACGTGCCGAAAGAACTGCATTACACACCTATCAAGCCATGGGTAATGTAGCATTTGATTCGAACTACTTACAGCTATTTCCATCGGCATTTGTGAATAGACAAATAGGCAAACAAAAAACCATTGGATTTTCAATTAGCAGACGTATAGACAGGCCAAGCTACAACCAACTTAATCCGTTTTTATTTTTGATTGATGTTACTACCTATGCAACTGGTAACCCTAACTTGTTACCACAATTCACTTGGAATTACGAAGTGAATTATAACACACCCAAATTGAATGCAACACTAACTTATAGCAAAACCGATAAAGTACTCAATACAGCCATTGTTCGTTTTAAAGATGCCTTCCCCAACTTGCCGAGTGATGATAATGTTACTGTTCAATTACCCATCAACATCAGTACCACCAATTATGTTGGACTAACCTTATCATCGCCATTAAAGGTAAAGCCTTGGTGGAGTATATTAAACAACGCTAATGTATTCTACAGCAAATTTAACGGTCAGCTTGCGGGTACTCGTTTAGATAATGGTAGGGCAGCAATCAACTTAAATTCTACCAATAACTTTACTTTCAAAAATGGATGGAGTATGGAAGTAAGTGGCAACTTCAATAGCGGTGGTCGTAGTGGCTTTATGGTAGTAAGAAGTGTGTGGAGTGCCAACTTTGGAGTGCAAAAACAAGTACTCAATAACAAAGGCACATTACGCTTAAATGTAACCGACATTTTCTGGACAAACAGACCAGGAGGTACCATTACTTACAACAACTATATTGAAAAATGGTATAGCAAGCGAGAAACAAGAGTAGCTACAATCAGCTTCAATTATCGTTTTGGAAAGAACAGCGTAGCACAAGCACGACGTAGAACAACAGCTTCAGAAGAAGAACGCAACAGAGCCCAGTAACAACAATAGCATGCATATCTAAAAGCGAAATAGTACAAGTACTATTTCGCTTTTCTTTTACTGAATATATAGCTAGCATCTTCTTGCAAAAAGGCACTTGCATGTTTGTAAAAATGGCTGTAATCGTAATAGCCAAATGCTGCTGGTTGGAATGTATCATTTACCGTAAGGTAGTTTTGTAATACCTTACGTATGCGAATGGTATTATATACCTGTTTGGGTGGTATGCCTACCGCAATCAAAAAATAACGTTGCAATGTTTTAGTAGTTATTGCCAAGTTATTGGCAATAGTTTGAATTGGTATTGTTGCATATACGTTGCTTTCAAAGTATTGTATAGCCTGTGTAACTGCACTTACAATATTGTTATCAGCCTGATGAATCAAGCTGTTGAAATAGCTTTCAATGATATGCACAGTTGTTGTGAAATTAGTAGCCATTTTTATGGCTTGAACAACATTGGCAGGCATCAGATAACTCAATGAAAACATAGCATGTTTGTACTCAGAAAAATCAATTTTTTTATCCAATAAAATAGGAGACACTTTAAACTTGATACCCAATAATTGATTGCCTATACTGTGCTTACAAGCAATGGTATGAAAGCGAGGCAAAAAGCCGTCGGCTTTCATAGGAAAAGGTTGGTTCTGAATAAACATGGTATAGGGCGTACCTAAGTTAATAAGATACGTGTAGCCAATATTAGGATAGAGTTTATCTGTAAAACCATGCGGATGATCTTGCCATAAGGTTTCGAAACGCGTCGTCCAGATGTAATCAATGTAATTACTTAGCGTACCAGTTACATAGTAGCGTTCGTAAAACTGTTCAAAATGAACTGCGTCTATAAACTCTTTATGTTGTATTGGCATCATACATTGAAACTAGCTTATTATGGCTAAGCTGCACCAATGTTTTATGCTATTGGTTGCTTTGCAGGATAAGATGTAGCACTTCGTAAAAGCAACATTACACGATGTAAGTACACGCTTAATGTAAGTGTATCTGCTGAATTAAAAATACCCATTTATGGGTATTTGCTACGCGTGTTGCACCATCTACTTTTGATTAGCGAAAAGTGGGTTCCTGTTGTGCCGTTCTAACATTTACCGCAAGGTATGCAACTGCATGTTAGAAACCTACGCAAGCCTCTATTACTGAAAACTATTTATCATGACAAAAAAACTGCTGCTGCTGTTGCTGCTCGTTGCAATAGGTGGTACAACTGCGCAAGCAACCATACGACGTGTAGGCTTTATAGCCACTGTAGAACGAATTGATGGTTTCGATTTCACCACCTTTCAGGCAGCACACGATGCTTCTGTGAACGGCGATACCATACAGTTGTATCCAACCACTTCGGGTACAGTATCGTACAGTGGAACTATCACGAAACGATTGGTAGTGTTGGGGCCTGGTTATTTCTATAACGTTTTCCAAACTTCTGGTGCTGAAATTACCAATCCTAATTTGCAAAACTTAGCGGGTAACATTCAAAGTGTATCCCTCACCATGAATTTGGGTAGCGCTGGTACCATTTTAATGGGATTGAATAACCTTACAGTAAGTGTGGTTAACAGGCAAGAAGCATTGAACAATATTACCATTACAAGATGTAGAAATGTTGTTGTAAACTGGGATAATTCAGGCATTTTGAACAAGTGGACCATTTCTCAGTGTTACGGTTTAAGCATTGCACAAACGGGACCAAGTGCAGGTTTCACCAGTGATAGAACGGTAGATAGTTTAGATATTTACAATTGTTTGATTAATGGTCCTATCAACCTCAACACATCACCATCGGGTACTTATGTAGGTAATAGAATTTACAATTGCGTATTGATTTCAGGTAGTAGCTTATCGTTGAACAATGCTGCTTTTTTAGTGCAAAATTGCATTTTCGAAATACCAACCAGCAGTTTAGCAGGTTTAACCAATACACGTTTTATACGCAATTTTACTACAGCAATTTCGGCATCGAACGGTATTAACAATACAGCACCCAATACAGGAAATTCTTTCAGCCAAGTACTTAATAACATTTTCGTGAACTACCCAACTATGGGTACAACTGGGGGTGTTAACAACAGCAGTTTAGATGGAAGATTTCAATTGAGAACTACCGCAACTACAGCCATCAATGGTGGTCTTAGCGTATTAGATAATACACCAGTAGATATTGGCATGTTTGGCGGCGCTACACCATATATACTTTCTGGTATTCCATCTATTCCCATATTCTATCAACTCGGGGCTGCTAGTGCCGTAACTGTTGGTAGTAGCTATACCGTAACCTTTAGTGTTCGTAACAACAACTAAACACCATCAACCATATTCAAAACTTTTTCAATTATACTACTATGCAAAAGCATACTTTACTAAGTCTAGCCATTATTGGTACTTTATTATTAAGCCTTACGGCAAATGCTACCATACGCAGGGTAGGTTTTACAGGAGCTGTATCTCCCGTAAATGGCATTGACTACGCCACCTTTCAAGCTGCCCACGATGCTGCGGTAGTTGGCGATACCATTCAATTGTATCCTTCAACGCAAAGTACTGGTTCTAGCTTTAGTGGTAATGTTACCAAGCGATTGTACATTGTAGGTCCTGGCTTTTTTGTGAACAGTTACAACCTTCCATCACAAGCCATTATCAACAACGCTTTACAAGCATTGCCAGGTGCTATTTCTAATACTAGTATTACAATAGGAAGAGGTAGTGCAGGAACGATTTTTGCAGGTATTAATGGTCTTAACATCACTACTGCTGATATCTTAGACTCTTTAAATGATATCGCTATTTATCGTTGTCGCGACGTGAATGTTAACTTCAACAACTCAGGTGTATGTAATAATTGGATCATCTCTCAGTGTTACATGGCACAGGTTAATCAGGGTGGTTATGCCGTTGGCTTTAGCGGTAATCGTTCAATTTCTAACCTGCGTATCGAAAATTCTGTAGGTGTCGGTATTTCATACAGTGCATCGACAGCTCAAACACCAGTGGGTGTAAATAGTGGTCAAATTTTGAATTGTATTTGGACTGTAGGAACTCAGGGTGTTACTGATTCACGTAGGCAGTTACGTTTCAATAATTCTGTTTTCATTATTCAGAACTGTATAGATCTTGGTGATAACTTCGGCGTAAACAGTGGTTTATTCTCTGGCGCAAGTAACTGTGTTTTCGTAAACAACATCACAAGTACAGCAGGCGGTGCTACACCTGTAGCAAGTAACCCAGGTAGCAGTGGTAACGCTTTCAATGCAAACACAACGAGTAATGTTTATTTCTTAGGTTGGCCAAACAATAATTCTGCTGGTCAAACAATTTACAGTCCAGATGCTGCTTTTCAGTTAGCAACTACTAGTCCTGCACGTAATTTCGGTATCATTCCGGGTACAACTACTACAACAGATTGTGGCATTTATGGTGGTACCAATCCTTATAAATCTTCTGGTATTCCTAACATTCCTGCTTTCTATCGTCTCAATGCTGCAAGTACAACAGCAACGGGTAGTACGTATACCATCACTTACAGTGTACGAAGCAATAACTAAATCGTTCAATTGAGCGATTGGTAAAGCTTTCGGCATTAGTACGTTTTGTATACCGTTTAACACACATTATCATGCAATTATTTCATAACAATAAAGCGTTGAGTAGTATACGCTTGTCTGCAATGGCAAAGGCGGCACTGCTACTTGTTGCATGCTTTGGTTGCTTTGAGCAATCGAAAGTAATGGCACAAGCAAATATTACTTACGTTGAATACTACCTCGATCAAGATCCTGGTCAGGGTAGGGGCACGCCTGTTACCATTACGCCAGGTGTGAATCTTCAAAATATACCCATCACCATTAACGTGAATAATATTTCACGTGGGGTACACATTTTAGCAACTAGAGCAAAAACTGCCGCAGGGGTATGGAGTTTTAGCCATTATTGGTATTTATTCAGACCATATATCGAGTTAGCACCTCAAAGTGTAACCAATATCACGAAGGTGGAGTATTTCGTAGATACTGATCCCGGATTTGGTAATGCTACTAACGTTCCCATTACCAACGGAACTAATTTGGTAGACCTTACGTTTAACATCAACGCTAACAACTTGGCGGTTGGTCCGCACATTGTTGGTGCCCGTGCTATGAGTGCTAATGGTGCTTGGAGTAAAACCAATTTTTGGTTGTTTTACAAGCCTTATGCGAACATGGCTCCTGCCACAACACCTAATATTAACAGGGTAGAATATTTCTTAAATACCGATCCTGGCTTTGGTAGAGGTACACCTCTAACGGTTACACCCGGAGTGAATCTAGAAAACCTTACGGCAAATATTCCAGTAAGTGCATTAGCGAGCGGACCGCAGTTGTTGGGTATGCGTGCATTAACAGCAAATGGTAGTTGGAGCATGACAAACTATCTCATGTTCATCAAGCCTTATGCTAACCTAACCACTGCAAGCTCACCTAATGTTAGTCAAATCGAGTACTATTTAGATTATGATCCAGGATATGGTAATGGTATTCAAGTACCTGTAACACCGGGTCAGAATTTTGCAGATTTAACGTTCAACGTTAACCTCACAGGTATATTGCCTGGTACCCACTTCGTAGTTGCAAGAGCAAGAGATGTAAATGGCAGCTGGAGTAAAATCAATAGCTGGCAGTTTACCATTCCTGGAACAGCTCCAGTTTTAGAGAGTATAGTTAACGGTAATAACTTCTGTGCTGGTGGTGCATTAAATGTTGGCTTTAACTTACCTGCTACCATTAGCTTTAACAGCAACAACCTTTTTATCGCACAGATTAGTGATGCAAATGGCAGTTTTGCAGCGCCTAGAGTAATCGGTAGTTTGAGAAGTACCAGTATGAGTGGTGTGATACCATCTGTATTGCCTGAAGATTTACCGCAAGGTAGCGGGTATCGCATTCGTGTGATTTCTACCAACCAATCTATTGTTGGTGCTAATAATGCAACTTCATTAATGGTTTATAGCCTACCGCCGAAGCCTGTGTACACAACACCTTTGGGTGGTGATACTACCATTTGTGCTGGTAATCCGTTAACCTTTAGAGCTACTAACATTGTTACTAATGCGCAGTGGTTGTTCAACGATCAACCTATTACCAATGCTATTAGCAGCAGCTACACCATTAATAATGTGGCAGCAGCAAATGCGGGTACATATCGCTTACGATTGAACAATACCACATGTATTACGCTCGGCGATCCTATCGTGGTGAATGTTAATACAAACGTGCCACAACAACCCAACGTTTCACCAAGTGGCAACATTGGTATTTGTTTAGGCAGTAGCCAAACCTTAACATCATCGGTTGGTACCAATAACCAATGGTTTAGAAACGGCGAAGCTATTCCTGGTGCAACTAATAGCACTTTCAATGTAACTAGCAGTGGTACTTATATCGTTGTAGCCACAAATCCTGTAAGTGGTTGTACGCTAACATCGCCTAACAGTGCTGTAATTGCATTAGGTGCTCCACTAACGCCGCCAACTATTTTAGCGAATGGCCCAACCGCTATTTGTTCTAATAGTTCGGTAATGTTAACAGCATCAAGTGCTTCTAGTTATCAGTGGACTAGAAACAACGTGAATATTACTTCTGGTGGTAATTCGCAAAACTTAAGTGTAACACAAGCTGGTGTATATCGTGTAGTGATTACAGGTAATAACTGTACAGCAACTTCTGATTCAGTAGTGGTTACGGTGAGCAACCCTGTAGCACCAAGCGTGCAGTTAAACACTGCCGGTGCAAGTGGTCCCGCTGGTACAACCTTTACCTTTACTGCAGTACCAACCAATGGTGGTCCTGCACCAACATTCAATTTCTTAGTGAATGGTAATTCTGTACAAAACAGTACCTCGAATACATTTAGCAGTAACAACTTGGCAAATGGTAGTACTGTAAGTTGTGTTATGACCAGTAATGCTACTTGTATTACACAAACAACAGCAACATCTAACAGTATTCCTGTTACTATTATTTCTAACGTGGTATTAAGTGGTCGATTCCAGCACCCAACGAACGGAACAGTGCCAAGTATCACCGTGAGAATTAGTGGTGGTCTTACAGATAGTGTTGTTACAGATGCTACTGGCAGATATAGTTCAAATATCTTCCAACAGCGCAACTACAGTATTACAGGTAATAAGAACAACGATGCCAATAAAACCAATGGTATCAACGTACTCGATGTACTACAAATGCAAGCACATATTCTAAACAGAACATTGTTGAATTCACCTTACAGAATCATAGCGGCTGATGCTAATAGTGATAATGCAGTGAATATTCTTGATGTCCTTGCGGTAAAAAGAATGATCTTAGGATTTGACGATACGTTTGCAGGTGGTAAGCTATGGTCGTTCGTAGATAGTACGTATTCGTTCCCTAACCCAACCAATCCATTCCCATACAACAGTAGTAGAAGCTTAACCAATGTGAGTGGTAACCAATCTAACGTTAGTTTCTATGCCGTTAAGTTAGGCGATGTGAACTTCGATTGGGCAGCAGTACCTAGGCAAAACCGTGCTAGCAACAGCAACAAAGTGATGCAGTTGTATTACGATACTGTGGTAGCTGAACGTGGTGAAACAGTTCGTTTGAAACTGAAGGTTCGAAACTTTACCTCATTGGTAGGTGCTCAGTTTGCTATCAGTTACGATGCTACAGTATTTGATTTCGTAGGTATAGAGAACAAACACATCAATATCGATCATAATGCAACGAAATCAATGCAAGGTGTGATTGGATTTGTTTGGGCCGATGCTACCAATACTGCACGTACACTTACCGATGGTACCGTTATCATGGATGTTGTACTTCGCAAGAAGCGTAGTGTAGCACAAACAGGCTTATCACTTGATGAAGTGGTTATTCCTGGCATGGCATTCAACCAAGCAAGCGAACCAGTGAAAGTAGCTATTGGATCAGGTGTAGTACTTGATAAGCCACTTCCAACCAATGCTGCTGTTGCCTTCGAACGTTTAGAAGTGAGTCCAAACCCAAGCAGAGGCTATATACGCTTGGTACTTGCTGCTAAAGAGCAGAAAAAAGTAACCGTTATTGCTACCGATGCGAAAGGCAAACTAATTCTTCAAAAAGCTTTCGAAGTAATACCTGGTGTGAATGTATTCCAAATGAATTTGCAAGAGAAAAATGCTATCGCCGATGGTATGTACTACATCAAAGCCATAGGTTTAGAAGGTACGCCTGCAAAGTCGTTGGTAATTGCACAACAATAATTTTCAAGTGAGGCACAGTGTATCACTGTGCCTCATCTATACAACAAATAATAGAACATGCACTTCAAAAAACATATGCTACCAAAACTGCAACTATTACTGTTGCTGTTAGCATGTAGTTTTATGGGTAAGGCGCAAACTCCAAGATTCATCATTGGTACTGCCGATAATTTGAATGCTGCTACTGTTGCTATTCCTGTAACTGTGCAAAATTTTAACCAAATTGTTGCCATCCAAGGAACAATCAGTTGGGATAACAGTAAACTAAATTTTAGCAGTATTACCAATGCCGCTGTGCAACTTGCTGGCTTACAAGTGAATGCGAGCACCGCTGGTGGCGATGGGCGACTAAGCTATGTTTGGGTAGATAACAATCTTAATGCACAATCATTACCTAATAATGCAGTGTTATTCACCATTAACTTCAATGTGGTGAGTGGTGCTTTTGGTAATACTAATATTAGTTTCGGTAGCATTCCAACTCAGTTACTAGTAGCAGGTGCTAATGCAAGTCCCATCAGTAATGTTACCTATACCAATGGGTATGTTGGTTTTGTTGGTTTGCCAGCAGCTCCGCAGCTTATCATTGGTGCTGTAGCACAGAACAATCAAGCTACTATAACAGTGCCCGTTACAACACGCAATTTTACACAGTACATTGGTTTTCAAGGGAGCATTAACTGGGATACTACAAAAGTGCGTTTTGCTGGATTAAATAACATTCATCCAACATTACAAGGCTTAGATTTTCAGCGATACAACAGTACTTCCAATACAATAGGAGGCGTTAGTTTCTTATGGCTGAACGATACTTTGCAACCGCAAAATATTACTGATAATTCCGTTTTGTTCAACTTGGTGCTTAGTGTGGTGAATGGTGCTACAGGCAACGCAACGCTGGCATTTAGCAACGAGCCTACAACGTTATTATTAACCACTGCACAAGGTACAGCTGCAAGCAATATCACTACGCAAAACGGCACAATCGCTTTACAAGGTGGTACATTGCCGCCAACGTTTACAATTGCCTCTCGTTCGCATGTGAGTGATTCTACAGTAGCCCTTACGGTAAAAGTGAATAATTTTTCACAACTACTTGCCATACAGGGTAGCATACAGTGGGATAATACTAAAATGCAACTCATCAATATAACACAAGTGCATAGTACCATTAGCAATACATTGTTTAATAATTCGGTGAATGGTACCACTGGCATTGTAAGTTATTTATGGACCGACGACAACCTTACTGCACAAACCATTGCCAACAACCAAACTGTATTCGTTTTGAACTTCAGGGTTACACCAGCTTCAAGCGGATTAACCTTTGTGTCTTTCAACAATAATCCAACAAGTTTGGTCGTAAGTAATGCAAGCGGCGATGTTGTTCCGAACGTGGTGTACAATAGTGGTATCGTTACTTTTTCAGCACCGATGTGTTTGAATGGAACCACTACCATTACATCCGATATTCAAGGTGCCACTTATCAATGGCAACGCGATACGGGAACAGGTTTTGTGAATATCTCCAATGGTACTGCTTTTACTGGCGTTAATACACCTACACTTACATTATTAAATGTACCATCTACTTCAGGCGGCCATGTATATCGTTGCTTAGTCAATGGTAATTACAGTACACCTTACGAAATTGTATTTACCAATTATTGGATTGGCGGTACAAGTACAGCATGGGAAGTGCCCACTAACTGGAGTTGTGGTGTAGTGCCCGACAGAAATACAGAGGTGGTACTCTCTCCACGAGGTGGTAACAATCCTGTTATTAATACGAATGTTACTGTTAAAAAAATATTGATACTTCCTGGTATAAATCTAACGGTGCTTCCCGGCATGTTAGTTACTGTACTCGGACAACCATAAATCAACATTATGAAGCCACATATTTTATTCACTGGTTTATTATTGGCGGCTACTTCATTTACCGTAAGGGCACAACTTGTTATCCAAGGTGGTACGCTTACCATAGAGGCCAATGCTACAATACAAGTGCAAGGCGGTATTCAGTCGAGCGCTAACATTAGTGGTGCTGGTAAAGTGGTGCTTATTGGCGATGCACCACAAGCGATTGATATGAATGGTTTTACCATTCCGAACCTCGAGGTGAATAGTACTGTGCCTGCTTTTTTGGCAAGCAATTGTGTGGTAGGTAATAGCTTATTGTTTTCGCAAGGTCGTATTCAATTGAACGATTATCATTTATCCCTTACGGCAAATGCTAACGTAACCGGCACTGGTGCTGGTAAGTTTATAGAGACCAATGGGCTTGGTGAACTACGCCGTTTAGTGAATGGTAATGGCACCTTTACCTTGCCTGTAGGTGTTAATGGCGAATTGATGCCTTTGAGTGTAACAGTAAGTGGTGCAACTACTGGTGCAGGTGCATATGTTGGAACACGCTTGGTAGGTAATGCACATCCGAATAGGCATATTCGCATTAGCGATTATTTGAATGCTTACTGGCTGCCTGCTACCAATGCAATTACAGGTGGTACGATCACTGCAACTGCTACTTACAATGAAGCAGCAACAGGCTTAACAGGTACAGAAGCAGCATTAACGCCTGTTGTGAGAACTGGTACAAGCTGGGCGTTAAACAGTGGTACTATCAATACTACCAATAACACGGTAAGTTTTAACAACGTAGCTGCTGGTCAGCAGTTGTATGCTATGAATAAGTTTGTTTTAGCGAGTGGCAGAGCTTTCTTACAAGGAGCATACAATGCAACAACTGGCAAAATGAATGATAACCTTCGCACGCCAAGCAATCTAATACCGCTTGCAGATCCTTATCGTGTAGCTCCGTACAACACCGCTTTTGTACACAACAATAACAGCGATGCTGAAACAGCTGCAAGTGCTGTATTTAGCACCCAAACCAACGATGACAACAACATTGTAGATTGGGTATTTTTAGAGTTGCGCAATAGTAGCAATCAGTTACAACAAACACGTAGTGCATTGTTGCAAAAAGATGGTGATATTGTAGATATTGATGGTGTAAGTCCGGTATTGTTTAAAAATATAGATGCTGGTAGCTACATACTAACTGTGCGTCATCGCAATCACCTTGGTATGGGTGCCGATGCTACAACGTATACAAAAACGCTCAACCTGAATACACCTGATCCTGATAACGTATTCAATTTTGCACAAGCTAGTGATGCTCAATTGTTTGGTACAGCAGCAGCCTACACCACGGGAACACATCCAACACTTACCACGGTTAATTTAATGTGGGCAGGTAATGCCAACTCTAATGGTAACGTGCGTTATTCAGGTTTACAGAACGATAAAGATTTTATTCTAGTAACCACTTTAAACAATACACCTACACAGTTATTATCAAACGTGTATCATCAGGCCGATGTTAATATGAACCGCAACGTTCGTTATGCCGGCTTACAGAACGATAAAGATTTCTTGCTCATTACGGTGTTAAGCAATATTGCTACCACAATTCGTACACAAGCCATTCCCAATTAATCAGTTATCATAAAAATCAACAAACATGAGGTCAATTGCTACATTTATCTTGTTCTTTTTCGTGGCATGTTTTAGCTTACAAGCACAGCCTTTAATGCAGGCAAGCTTGGGAGCAGGTTCTGCACCTAACCGTGTAAAAATTTATATTAGAGGTGCTGCCACACAAACGCCTGCTGTAATTTCAACTTTACAGTTCAATATTGGTATTCCAACTTCGGTAACGCCAAAGCCAACCATGACGGTTGTTTCTACCACATTTGCAGGTGTTACTTGGGGTGTAACAGAAGCTACTGAAGGTGGTTATTACAATTATCAAATTGTAACCGCTGCATCACCGTTACAACCTAACATTGTTGCTAACACAGAATTAGAAGTGTTAGAAGTTGCATTTACAGGTGGTCCCCTTACGGCAAATAACGTATCGTTAGTAACCTTGCCAGATGGTGGCTTAGGCGCCTCTAACGGTTTATCACTGTTCTTATGTACAGGTACCACACGTTCTGTAGGTAACAACCTTTACTACACAAGAACTGGCACTACAGTGAACAACCAATTCAGCTACGATGAAAATGGTGTTAACACTGGTACAACAACTTCTACCGCAACTGTAAGTGGCATTATTCTACCTGTTACTTGGTTAGATTTCACTGCTGTTAAAAAAGGTAATCAAGCACAACTCGATTGGTCTGTTTCTAACAATAGCAATAACGATCGTTTTGAAGTACAAGTAAGCACTAACAGCAACAACTTTGAAACCATTGGTATCGTTGCTAACAGCACAAATACGAAATACAGTTTCATCCACAATAACATCGAAAAGTATGCAGCGCCTGTTTTATACTATCGTATTAAGCAGGTAGATAAAGATGGTACCGTAAGTTTTAGTCCTGTAAAGCAAATTCGCATCAGCGATAAAACAGCTATGTTTAGCTTGTTAGATAATATTGGTGCTAGCACTTTGTTACAATTGCGTATCAATGCTACCAATAACGGTAAGGCTGTGGCTACAGTGTACAACATGAACGGACAAGCCGTTAAAACGGTTGATGTGCAGTGGGGTACTGGTACTACGCAAAAGCAAATTCAGCTACCAGCCTTAGCTGCTGGCAACTATATGCTACATGTAAATACCGATGATGGTATCATTCGCTTGCCATTTACAAGAATGTAATCAGAGCGTTTCAATTGTATTGCTAATGGGTAGCCTATACGGGCTACCCATTTTCATTTGATTCACATACTATTTTTGAAAACAGTCAATCTTTATACCTTTGTGCAAACACAATAACGCATGAAAAAACTTCTTTCGATTGCTTTGATAGCCACTACACTTTGGAGTTGTGGTAGTAGCGATGAACAAAAGCAACCTGTTGCTAACGATGCACCGTTAGCACAAAGCGCCAACAGCGATGCTTTCAACCAACAATTTGAAACCTTACTCACCAGTTATTACAGCCTTAGTGAAGCCTTAGTGAATTGGGATAGCACCAAAGCCAATACCCATGCTGCAGCACTTGTACAAGCTGCCGATGGTATTGCTTACGCAGAACTGAAAGCCGATTCTATGATTGTGAATACCGCAAAAAGTTTAGGATCAACAGTAGCTGCCGAGGCGAAAGCAATTGCAGCAGAAAGTGGCTTAGAAAATAAGCGTCGTTCTTTTTATACGCTTAGCGAAAATTTATACAACCTCATCCGTACCGTTCGATACGATAAAGCTGTGGTGTATCACATGAACTGTCCGATGGCCTTTAACGACGAAGAAGAGGCTTTTTGGATCAGCAAAACTGCCGATGTGGTGAATCCTTATTTGGGTACGTTACATCCGCGTTATAAAGCAACCATGCTTAACTGCGGTAATGTTGCCGATAGCATTGATTTTCGAGCTAAATAATCAAGAATTAAAGTATACCTTACGGTAAATGAAAACGCACATCGAAATGTAGATGTGCGTTTTTTATTGTACACTACCAGTGCATACGTTCCTTTAACGCAGTAATATGTGCTGTGTGATGCCTGCCATGCCAAGCGTAACTACCTAACAAATTCCAAAGACTAATATGCTTTTGTTGCTCTGGATGATACACTTGTTTTTCGAGCCAATCATTTACCGCAAGGTGTTGTAAAAAAGCATATAAACGTTGATGTATGCAATGCAGCAATGTTAACGATACATTGATGGGAATAGTTGTTATATCGTTTAGTTGCGACCATGCATTTTCATCGTAAGGCTTAATGGTGGGGGTGGCTTCTGTATAGCCAAGTTTAAAACGTGTATAGGCATTTACATGGCTATCGGCTACATGATGCACTAGTTGATGCACCGTCCAACCGCCGGGGCGGTAAGGCGTTTGTAGTTGTGCAGCATCGAGGTTTTGTACTGCCATTTCTATACTATCGGGTAAGTATTTGATATCAAGTAACCACTCGTTAAGCTGTTCGGTACTAAAAGGCTGTGGCTCAAATAAGCCAATCGGATATTGTAATTGTTGCAGTTCCATAACATTTATTTTACGCCGTTGAAAGTAAGCGAACTAAGCTTCGCTTCGCTACCGGTAGTAATGTTTCTTCGATGGGGTAGCAAAGGTTGGTTTCAACCGCATACACCGCAGGGTTGGGCAATTGTTGATTATGTTGTATTAAACTGTGTTTAATGCTGGTATAAGAATTTGAAATACTATACTGCCAAGTGCCTATAAAATTGGTACGCATTGTGCGATAGGCTTGTTGATGCTTTTCAAAAATACTCAGTCGATACTGATAAGCATGTGTTTGTTTGGTGCCATCACTGAGTAAAAAATAACCTTCTTCCTTGCGTAAAGGCTCTACACCTACGGTTTGAATATTCAAGTTACGCTCTACGAAATCATAAATTTCACCACCATTTTCAATGGTACGTTGCATGTGTTTCGATGCAAATTGTATGATGGCCTCTAACTCTTGCATGAGGCTATCATCGGCTATCAATTGTTCGTATAAAAGTTCTAACTGCTGTATTTGTATACCGCTGAGTTTTTTAGGAAAATGCTCTTGTAGGTGCTGCTTGTTGTGCTTAAAAGCAAGTAGGTTGTTGTAATGAAATACCAAATCGCTGAGTTGTGGATATAAGCGTTGTGCTTCAAATTGTTTGTGAATGGCTTGTAAGTAGGCTAGTAGCGTGTATTTCTTCAATTCATAATCGATATAACCATCGGTAAACCATGTGTTACTGAGCTGTTGCATCGGATACCTCCTTTTTGCTTTAAGATACAAAGCAGAAAATATGGTACAACGTTATGTGTAATAAAATGCGTGAAAAAGTTAATCGACTGGCGCTGGGTGGCGTTCTCTATCTTTCGACCAATTAGATAAGGAAAGTAGTAGGTTCACTTGTATAAAATGTTTCGATTGTGCTCTTCTAATGGTATAGTCGTACTGATTGAGCCAGCCCATCATGAGGGTTACCTGATCGTTGAATTCGTATCCGGTACCTACATACAAACGGTTACGTTCAAAGTGCGATGGCTCATTGTTTAAAAAAACTTCGTTGTAAGCACTTACAAAAAAGGTATTGGGTAATAAATCAGTTTTATTGATAGGAACTGTAGCATTGATACGATACCTGAAACGGTTACGGTATTGCGTTGTGAAGTATCGTTGTTCAATTCTGAAACGGTGTTCTAGCTTTAGTCGGTCTAAGCTGTTACTGAGGTTAAACTGCTGCCATACACGGAGTTCTTGTGTGGCAACGGGGCTTGCGAAACTTTCATCGCCAACAATGGGGTAGGTTGTATAATGCCCTACACCTAAAGAGCTTGTAATGGTTTTATCCAGTGCATAGGTAACACCACCTTTATACTCATGGTAAAAAAAAGCTTTATTAGGCTTCCATGCACGAAATTGTGTTTCGGCAAAGAACGACCAACGCTTTGCGAAATTGCCCTTTAAACTCAAAATATACCAGCCTCCTAAAGGGAAGTTTTTATCTACTGTTTGGGCATTTACCGTAAGGTAGGTACAGCATAAAAAAGCCATCGTTATGATGGCTTTGGTTACATATATTCTTTGTGTTATGTGCACTTTCATCATTGCCGAGCAATATAAAAATGTTTTACCACTCTCTTTCTAAATCCCAATTTTCAAATTCTTTGGCTACTTCTGTTAAAAAGCTGGCACCAATACTGCCATCAACAATACGATGGTCGTAACTTAAGCTGAGGTACATCATGTGGCGAATACCAATGGTATCGCCATGCGAGGTTTCAATTACCACCGGACGTTTTTTGATAGCACCTACCGCTAAAATGGCTACTTGCGGTTGGTTGATAATAGGTGTACCCATTAAACTACCAAACGTACCAACATTGGTTAACGTGAAAGTGCCATTGGCTGTATCATCGGGTTTTAGTTTGTTGCTACGGGCATTGTTAGCGAGCATATTCACTTGCTTGCTAAGGCCTACCAAGTTCAAATAATCGGCGTTGCGGATTACCGGAACAATCAAATTACCCGATGGTAAGGCTGTAGCCATACCAATATTGATATCTTTCTTAAGAATAATTTTGTCGCCATCTACTGAAGCGTTAATCATTGGGAAGCGCTTCATTACACGCGTGATGCAATCGATGAACATGGGGGTAAATGTTATTTTGGTACCCTCACGTTTTTCAAATTCTTGCTTTACTTTATCACGCCATAGCACCATATTGGTAACATCGGCTTCGGCAAAGCTGGTTACATGCGGACTCGTATGCTTGCTATCAACCATGTGCTTCGCAATTAACTTACGCATGCGATCCATTTCAATAATTTCTACATTACCCTCATAGCTTTTTGCACTAGCTACCACTGGCGCAGCAGTTGTTGTTATTGGTGCTGTTGGCACAGGCGTTGGTGCAGGAGCTGCAACTGGTTGAGGCGCTGCTTTACCAGCTTTTTTATCGGCTACATATTGTAAAATATCTTTTTTCGTAACACGACCTTCGTTGCCGCTACCAGCAATAGTTTCAAGCTCACTCATGCTAATGCCTTCGCTGTTGGCAATATTCAATACCAATGGACTATAAAAACGACCTCCCTGACTGGGTACACTCACTGTTGGTACATAAGGAACTTCAACCACTGGCGCAGGCGTGGGCGTGCTAGCTGCAGCCGAAGCCGCAGTTGATGCAACCGTAGCACCACCACTGGTTTCAATGCGAGCTATTACCGTACCAATAGGCACAACATCGTTCACATTAAAAAGTACTTCTGTAATGGTTCCGGCAGCAGTGCTAGGCACTTCACTATCTACCTTATCAGTGGCAATATCTAATACAGTTTCGTCTTGCTTAACAGTATCTCCGGGCTTTTTGTGCCACTTTAAAATGGTGGCTTCCATAATGCTTTCGCCCATTTTGGGCATCACCAAATCAACGAGTGCCATTGTATATAAGATTTAAAATGCTTGATGATTATACTTGCTTATACCTTGCGGTAAATACTACATTTACCGTAAGGTAACAACCTTTTTCGCCGGCCAAAAGTAGGGTTTTTAATGCAGAGGAGAACAGTTGTTAGTATTGTAAATTTTACGCCTTTACAGGCAAATGTTATTTCGTTATCAGATAGCACCAACGTTTGAGCTTGCCTTCAAAATCAAATGGGGTGGTTGCTTTCGTGATGTCTTTGATGTTAGTAGCCTTAATGGCATTCGTATCTAGTTGAAACTTGGTGTAATTGGTACTAAAATAAATCACACCTTGTGGGGTTAATGCTTGCAGTACATCGTTGAGTAAAGTAACATGGTCGGTCTGAATGTCTAGAAAATCTTTCATGCGTTTGCTATTGCTAAACGTTGGTGGATCCATCACAACCAAATCGTAGCTATTCGGGGTAAGTGTTTTCAGGTATTGTTTACAATCGGCATGAACAAATTGTGTATGCGTACCATGTAGCTTGTTAAGCTGCATGTTTTTTTCTGCCCATTGCAAGTAGGTTTTACTTAAATCTACACTGGTTACCTGTGCCGCTTTGCCAGCAGCAGCATACACCGAAAAGGCACCTGTGTAACAAAATAAATTCAGTACACGTTTTCCAGCACATTGAGCTTGTACCATTTGGCGTGTGGTACGATGATCAATGAATAATCCTGTATCTAAATAATCTGTGAGATTGATATAAAATTTCAAGCCACCTTCTTCTGCTAAAAGAAAATCACCTTCCATGCCTGTTTTTTGATATTGGCTGTGACGGTTTGCCTTGCGGCGACGTTCCTTAATAAATACGTCTTCATTAGCCACGCCAATAACAGTACAAATCACTTGTACCGCTTGTTCTAGCCAAGCTTCATGTTCATCTTCGGTCATGCCATGGCGACGTAAGTACACGCTTAAATGCACAAATTGCTCGTATACATCCACCGCCAATGGAAATTCCGGTAAATCGTGATCGTATACCCGCCAACATGTAACACCCAAACGTTTGGCTTGTTTCGCTTTGTGCTTGTACACCTTTACAAGGCGGTTGCGAAACATATCGAATTTATCGGCTGCTAGTAAAGTACTCAAGGGTTATAAATGCAAAAATGAAGGCAATAATTATTGTAGTAAAGCTAAGGCAGTTTTAATTCTGCGATAGCCTTCTTCAATTTTTTCCATACTATTCGCAAAGCTTAAGCGAATGCAATTAGGTTCACCAAAAGCCTTACCTGTAACAGTACTCACATGTGCCGTATGTAGTAAAAACATGCACAAATCTTCAGCCGATTGAATGAGTGTATCGCCATGGCGTTTTCCAAAATAGCTAGAAACATCGGGGAAGGTGTAAAAAGCACCTTCTGGTGCAAAACATGTAATGCCAGGTATTGATGCAATAAGTGTTAATACATGCGCCCTGCGACGAGCAAATTCGGCTACCATTTCGGTGGTAGGTTGTAAGCTTCCATTCATGGCAACAATGGCGGCACGCTGTGTAACAGAATTAGCACCACTCGTGAATTGACCTTGTAGTTTTTCGCAAGCTTTAGCAATGGTGGCATGTGCAGCAATGTAACCCAAGCGCCAGCCCGTCATTGCAAAACCTTTACTTAAACCATTCACAATAACAACACGGTCTTTTATACTTTCAAAGCTGGCAATACTTTCATGCTTGCCAACGAAGTTGATGTATTCATAAATTTCATCGCTAATCACAAATATTTGCGGATGCTGCTCTAATACAGCCACCAACGCAGCAAGTTCTGCTTTGCTATACACCGCACCCGTTGGGTTGCAGGGACTACTGAACATAAACAGCTTCGTACGTTCATTGATGTTAGCTGCAAGCTGTTCTGGCGAAATTTTAAAACCTTGAGCCGCTGTGGTACGTACTAAAACAGGCTTTGCTTCACCAAGTTTTACTAATTCTGAATACGTTACCCAATAAGGTGTAGGAATAATTACCTCATCATCTTTATCAACAATCGCAAGTATTGCATTGGCCAAACTTTGCTTGGCACCGGTGCTCACTACAATATTTTCAGGTTGATAATGCAGTTGGTTATCACGCAAAAATTTATCACAAATGGCTTGTCGTAATTCAGGATAGCCCGCAACGGGTGGATAATGTGTCCAATTCTCTTCAATAGCTTTAATGGCAGCATCTTTAATATGCTGCGGTGTATCAAAATCGGGTTCACCCAAACTCAAATCTACAATATCAAAACCTTGTGCCCTTAATTCGCGGCCAAGCTTGGCCATTTTCAATGTTTCAGGCTCATTAAAACGCTCTAAGCGGCTCGAAAGTTGCATACGCTTTGCTTTAAGGTAAAGCACAAATCTAAGGGGAAAGCTAACAGTTGTTCAGTTTTTTTCGGGTTAATAATGCCGTGTCGGTATACCTTACGGTAAATAAAAATCCGAGTAAGCATTTGCCGTAAGGCATAAAAAAAATCCCCAATCAAAATGATTGGGGACATACCACACACTATACAGCCCTTCACCACAACATCAACCACACTGCTTGCCGTAATTAGTTATGTGTTATAATGCTTGCATTTAAAGCTTGGCCACCTGAGCCACTCAATAAGCCACGGGCAAATACAGTATAAATTTTACCAGCTTGTAACGTTACATTGGGTACAGACAACGCAATTGTTGTAGTGCCATTCACTCGTACGTTAAGCGTTACAGTACCTGCATCTACAGGTGTAAAGTTTTGAAGGCTTACGTTAGTAAACTGATCGTTAAAGGAACGGTTGCTGAACAATGCAGTGGTGCTACCTTGTGGTACAATATCAACCGCAGGTGCATCTGGACTAAAATGGAAGAAGCGAACATGGGCTTTGCCTGCTGCCGGAGTGGTTAAATCGTCGGTAACAAGGGCAGCGCCAATAGACGCTACACGGTTGATGGCAAATACCGAGTAAGCTTTGTTGCCTTCTAGGTTGGCTGTTGCATCAATTACGTTGGTAGTGGTACCAGTTGGAGATACTTGAATACGTGTAGTACCAGCATTTACCGTAAGGTAATCACTAACGCCGGGGAAAGGAACATTGGTGAGGGCACTGGGTAAACTGCCATTCACACGTACATCAACCGCTGGGGCATCGGGACTGGCATGGATAACGCGTACTCTGGCTTGAGCTGGTGCTGGAGCGTCATCATCATCGTTGTTACAGCTAGCAACAAAAGTGGTTAGACCTGCAAGCCATAAGAGGCTTAATAGTGTTCTTTTCATACGTAACAATTTGGTTTATTAGTGTTTGACTAATAGAACCGCCTTGTTTAATTTTTGTTGCCTAACGGTTAAACGCTTTAAGGAATCATTAACATTTTGAAACTAGGTTGCACTTTTTTCGGATGTGCTTTTTCATAGTTATAAATAGCTTGTCCGAGTTGTTTCATAAATGGAAAGCCAACGGTTTCGTACTCATAGCGGTCGTCGTTATAAATGCCGTCGCTGTTACAACTAATCGTAGCACTCAGCATGAATTCGATATGGTGTTCAGTATCAACGAAATAAGCTACATCAATTAAAAATCCATATGCATTGCCTACTTTATTGAAAATGTGTAGGTTAGGGTTGGGTATTACTTTTTCACTACCGTAATATAAAAACTTGCAATAGGTATCCCATTGCTCTTTAGGATTGTAATTCCCCGACTGCGGATAGCTACGCATCCACTTGTACAATAGTGCGTAGTCGCTATCGTTTAAGTTAAATCGTTGCTTTGCCGGCACTGCACTCGGGAACATTACCGAACGTAACATTTGATGCAAGTCGGCCAGCGACACTCGGTTTTTGGTAGTGAAAGGAAATGGCTCGTTTACCAATTTGTTACCACGCATATAACCTTTGCCCAACGCCACCGGTTGCTCAGGAAAAACTGCATTACTGTATGCTGCTGGCTTTTCAAATAGTATGCGGCCGCTGGTATCTACAAAGCGTATGGCATTGGTATGTCTATTTTGTTCGTCGGTCATTGCTACCGATAATCTGTGCCTGATAACGGCGTTCGGATAACCTTTGGCAGTGAGTTTTTCTTGAATGTATTGCTGCCCTAAAAGTTCGTACAAGCGGTTATAGGCATCGTTATCGCTTACCAAAAAAATTTCTTTGATGTAGTTGGCTACAGTTGGGGTTCCATTGGTGCTGAAGGCATCGTTCAGAACTTGTTGCTGCCCTTTAAAACTACTATCGGTAAGCATGGGTGTTTGAGCATTTACCGTAAGGTGTTTTAATGTGTTCAAATACTCTAAAGCCAAAAAAGCAACAGGCATTTTCACCGTGCTTGCAGGGTAGAAATAATTGCTATCGTTAACGTTATAGTGGTAATCGGTGAAGTGCGGATGATTGTTTTTATCTCTATGCACTTGCGTGTAAATGATTTGAATATTGCGAGCCTTTTTAACGGCATCAAAAGATTGGAGTTGCGGTGATTGCATGATACTATCGAGTATATGCGGCTGTGGCGCTACATACAAGTGGCGTTGATATACAGAACAACTCATACAACTGAAGATGGCAAAGACAATAAAAATAGGTTTCATGCGCTAAGGGCTTATTGCAATAGTACTTCAAAAAATGCTGGCTGTAAAGGCTGTATTTTTGCAACATGCAAAAAGTTTGGTTGACGCATTTGGGTACACGTCCATATCAAGAAGTGTGGGAGTTGCAAGAGCAGTTGTTGCAACAAAATGTACAACGCAAAAGCAGGGGCGAAGCTACGCAGCATCATTTGCTGTTGGTAGAACATCCGCCGGTGTATACCCTTGGTAAAAGCGGCAAAAAGGAACATATACTTATTGATGATGAAGAAAGGGTGGCAAAAGGAATTGAGTTTTTTCACATCAACCGTGGTGGTGATATTACTTTTCATGGACCCGGACAAATTGTTGGATATCCCATCCTCGATTTAGAGCATTTTAAAACCGATTTAGGCTGGTATCTCCGTACACTCGAAGAAGTAATGATACAAACATTGGCTCATTATGGTATTGAAGGAGGCAGAAGTGCTGGCGAAACCGGTGCATGGATTGAGCCTGAAAAACCTGAAAAAGCCCGCAAAATTTGTGCTATGGGCATTCGCTGCAGCCGATGGATTACCATGCATGGCTGGGCGTTTAATGTGAATACCAACTTGCAATACTTCGATTACATTGTGCCCTGCGGTATTAAAGGAAAAGCTGTAGCTAGCTTGCATCGGGAGGTGGGGCACGAATTACAAATGCAGGAAGTGGAGGAGGTAATGTTAGCAAAGTTTGCACAGTTGTTTGATGTTCAATTGGCACCACTAGCCATAACTGAACTATTGGCGTTAGTGCAGGCGAATAAACCCTAACACTCATTAGTTTTTGCTTAATTTCATTACTTTCGCAGCCTAAATTTGGCAATAATGATAGCACAAGTAGCAGTAATCGGTGCAGGTACCATGGGCAATGGTATTGCACACGTATTTGCACAATATGGTTTTAAAGTTCAGTTGATAGATATTAACGAAGCCCAATTACAGAAAGCATTAGCTACCATCACCAAAAACATGGATCGTCAGGTAGCAAAAGGTGCTATCTCAGAAGCCGATAAGCAGCAGGCGTTAAATAATTTGAGCTTGCAAACCAACATTGCCTTGGGCGTACAAGCGGCAGACTTAGTAGTAGAAGCTGCTACCGAAAATGTTGCTATTAAGCTCGACTTATTCAAGCAGATTGATGCAGCCGCACCGGCACATTGTATTTTGGCGAGTAACACATCTTCTATTTCAATTACCAAAATTGGTGCAGCCACGCAACGTCCGAATAAGGTGATTGGAATGCATTTTATGAATCCGGTACCTGTGATGAAATTGGTTGAAATCATCAACGGATATGCAACCGATGCTGCTGTTACCGATACCATTGTAGCACTGAGCAAACAACTGCAAAAAGTGCCTTGTGTGGTGAACGATTACCCTGGTTTCATTGCTAATAAAATTTTGATGCCTATGATCAACGAAGCTATTTATAGCTTGTACGAGGGCATTGCAGGTGTAGAAGAAATTGATACTATCATGAAACTCGGCATGGCACATCCGATGGGGCCGTTGCAGTTGGCCGATTTTATCGGGTTAGATGTGTGCTTAAGCATTTTGAATGTATTGTATCAGGGCTATGGTAATCAGAAATACGCACCATGTCCGCTATTGGTCAACATGGTTACCGCAGGTAAGCTTGGTGCTAAGTCTGGCGAAGGTTTTTATACCTACACACCAGGTAGCAAAGAACTCGTTGTAAGTGCTCGTTTTCAATCATAATTTTCACCTTACGGTAAATGAAGTAGCAGCTCATAACGATTTGCTTTATCATTTGCCGTAAGGCTTTTTTGAAGCTCATCCCAAACAGCCACTTGGCTGAAAACTACAAACATGGATATTAAAAACAACATTCTTGAAACCATTGGCAATACGCCTTTGATTAAGTTGAATAAGGTAGCTAAAGGCCTACCTGGAACGATTTTGGCAAAGGTCGATTATTTCAATCCGGGTAACTCTATCAAAGACCGCATGGCGTTGAAAATGGTAGAAGTGGCCGAAGCAGAAGGTAAGCTTAAGCCCGGCGGCACTATTATTGAGTGTACGAGTGGTAACACTGGTATGGGGCTTGCATTAGCTGCTGTGGTAAAAGGGTATAAATGTATTTTCACTACTACCGACAAGCAGAGTAAAGAAAAAATGGATATTCTTAAGGCGGTAGGTGCCGAGGTAATTGTTTGTCCTACCAATGTAGAACCCGATGATCCACGTAGTTATTACAGTGTAGCTCGCCGACTAGCTAAAGAAATTCCCAATAGTTTTCATTGTAATCAGTACGATAATCTTGCCAATCGTTTGGCACATTACGAAAGTACAGGACCAGAAATTTGGCGTCAGACAGAAGGCAAAATCACCCATTTTGTTTGTACCGCAGGTACCGGCGGAACCGTAACCGGAACGGCTAAATACTTAAAAGAGCAAAATCCGAACATTCAAGTTTGGGCCATTGATGTGTACGGAAGTTTGCTTACCAACTACTTCAAAACGGGTGAAGTAGACATGAGTTATGTACACCCTTATATCAGTGAAGGTTTCGGGGAAGATTTTGTTCCTGAAAACTACGATATGAGTGTTATCGATCATTTTGAACAGGTAACTGATAAAGATGGGGCTGTAATGGCTCGCCGCTTGGCCAAAGAAGAAGGTTTATTCTGTGGCTATAGTGCCGGTAGCTGTTTTCAGGGTTTGTTACAATTGAAAGATAAGCTCGATGAAAATAGTGTTGTAGTATGTGTATTTCACGATCATGGAAGCCGTTATGTTGGTAAAGTGTATAACGATCAGTGGATGATGGAACGAGGCTTTTTAGAAGTAAAAACGTTTAGAGATATTGTAAGTGGTCGTGCACATAATAAACTCATTACTGTTAATCCTTCGCACACGGTTGCCGAAGCAGTGGCACTCATGAAAAAATACGATATCGAACATATTCCAGTAATGGATGCCGATAACTTGGTGGGTAGTGTAAGCGAAGGTTTGTTGTTCAATGCTGTTTTTAACAATGCCGATATTAAACAGCAACCTGTAAGTGCAGTAATGGGGGCCGCCATGCCTGTTGTAAGCTTTGATGCTCCTGTAGAAAAATTAGGCAGCCTCATTACGAAAGATAATGGTGCTGTATTAGCGAAAGATGAAAGTGGCAATTATCATATTGTAACTAAGTACGATGTTATTCAAAGCTTAGCCAAATAAGCAATACAACTGATACCTCAAAAAAGCCAACGTTACGTTGGCTTTTTTAATGTAGGTACAACAAGTTAACTATGTGTTTATAACCCAGTTGTGGGTATTAGTTTATCTACAGTAGCAAAGCAGCCAAAGCCTGCACCTATATTTGTGCCATGCAGTTACCTCCAGCACTGTTACATAGCTTACAAGGCGTGCCCGGCTTCGATGCTGAAGCATTTGTGGCAGTGCACAACAGCGATACACAGGTAACCAGCGTTAGGCTGCACCCTATCAAATGCCAAACGGAGCAACCATTTACGCAAGTACAGCCCATTCCGTGGTGTAGCGATGGTTATTATTTATCGAGCCGTCCTGCTTTTATCTTAGATCCGTGGTGGCATGCTGGCGCCTATTATGTGCAAGAAGCCAGTAGCATGTTTCTTTCGCATATACTCACCCATTTGGCATTGCCTGAAACCGCTCATGTGCTTGATGTTTGTGCAGCACCCGGCGGCAAAACCACCTTATTGCAGCGTTACTTTCAATCAGGGGTAGTGGTGGCCAACGAGGTAATCAAGCAACGCAACGCCATATTAGTAGAAAACTTGGCTCGTTGGGGTAGCAACAACACCATTGTAACACAAAACGATCCACAACAATTAGGTGCCTTACGGCAAATGTTTGATCTGTTAGTGATAGATGCACCTTGCAGTGGAAGCGGCTTGTTTCGGAAAGATAAAGCTGCGGTAGCCGAATGGAGCGAAGCGAATGTTGCCCTGTGTAGTGCCCGACAAGAACGTATTGTAGCCGATGTGTTACCAGCCCTAGCCGATGGTGGCTATCTGATATACAGTACTTGCAGCTATAGCGAAGCCGAGAACGAACAAATCGTAGATGCCATATTAACGCAGCACCCAACACTACAATCAGTTCCTATCACCATTCAACCCGAATGGGGCGTGGTAGCCACACAATCGCCTCAAAAAGGTGGTTATGGTTATCGGTTTTATCCGCATCGCTTGCAGGGTGAGGGCTTTTTTGTGAGTGTATTTCAAAAAGAGGGTGGCGGTGGTGCCTATGTACCTTACGGTAAATTACCTGCTGCTTCGAAAGCAGCCACCCAATTGTTAGCAGCACAAGGGATTGATACGGAAAGCGTTCATCTTTTACCGCAAGGTGATTATTTCTTGAATGTTGCACCGCAAGCTGTACATGTGCTTGCTGAATTACAACAACAAGTATATGTTCGTAAAGCGGGTGTTACCATAGGCAGTATCGTACGAAATGAGTTGTTGCCGCATCCGGAGCTTGCTTTGAGTGTAGGTAACAATGGTAACTTTCCACGTGTAGCGTTGCGTTTAGAAGAAGCTTTGCAATACTTACGCAAACAGCCTTTGCCACCCAACGATGCTCCTAAAGGTTGGGTACTTGTAACATATAAAGAACTTGGTTTAGGCTTTATGAAGGTGCTACCGAACCGAACCAATAATTACTATCCAACCGAATGGCGTATTTTAAAACATTAATTTGCGATATTAGAGCCGTTTTAACCCATACACATGCAATTGAAAAATTATATAGTAGCTTTTTTTGTATTAATAAGTGTTTCGGCACTGGCGCAGCATACCAAAGTGCAAGTTTTGGGTGCAACGCCTAACTTGTATATTGTTCACGAAATTCAAGCGGGTGAAACGTTAAGTGCCATCAGCAAAACCTATGGTACTGCCGTTGGCGATATCATGCGTTTAAATGGCATGAATGCACAAAGTAAGCTGGCAATTGGGCAAAAAATTAATGTGCCTGTTACCGCTTCTAATCTTGTTACTGCCGATCCTGTTCCTGCCAATGCTTTGGCGTTGGTTCATACGGTGCAAGCGGGTGAAACGCTGTATCGTATCAGTTTTAATCATGGAAAAGTGCCTGTTGCCAATATTGCCAAATGGAACAGTATTGCTAACAATGCGATTAGTGTGGGGCAACATTTGGTAGTTGCTTATTTAAAAGTATCGGGTAAGCCTAACGGAGCGGTTGTTTTTGATGGAGCAACCAATAATAACACAAGTGTGCCACCAGTTGTAGCAACAGTACCAAGTACACCAAGCAATCAGCCTGCAGTAACTCCTACTCCAAAACCTACTTCGGCAACAACCAGTACGTCTACAACTGTACCTCCCAGCAACAATGGTGCTAGCAGTACAACAACGCCGCCGCCGACCACTAATACAACGCCTACTGCAACAACAACTACAACGACTACTAACACTACGCCTGTCGTGAATACACCGCCCGAAATCGATTATTCGAAGCGTAGCGTAAGTGGCGAAGGAGTATTTGCAAGTGCTTTTGGAAAGGGAGTAGATGGAAGAGATAAAGCTACGGCTACAGGTATGGCTGCTACTTTTAAAAGCACCAGTGGTTGGACGGACAAGAAATTTTATATTCTGATGAACGATGTGCCGCCCGGTCAAATCGTGAAAGTTACAACAGCGGAAGGCAAAACCATTTATGCCAAAGTACTCTGGAGCATGAAAGACATGCGAGATAGCGATGGCTTACAGTTTAGAATTTCTAATGCAGCAGCTAGTGCACTGGGTATAGCTGAAGGTAATAGTAAATTTACCGTTACGGTTACCTACTTTGAATAATCTCGTATTTCGCAGCATTGAAATGTAGTAAGCATAAAGTGTGGATTAGTAATCGGCCTCCATTACTGTGCTGCCCTTATTTTTGCCCTTTATGATGAGCATAGAACCATATATTGGCATTGGTTTATTCATAGCCCTTTGTATTGTAATAGTTGTCCAACTGTTTTATTATCTCTTTTTCTTTCGCAGGCTAGCTTTTTACAAAGCACCAGCAGCAGAACAGTACCAAGAGTATCCGGTAAGTGTAGTTATTTGTGCCCGCGACGAAGCCGATAACCTCACTACACACTTGCCAGGCGTACTATTACAAGCATACAGAACTACGCATGAGGTGATTGTGGTAAACGATAATTCTATTGACGAAAGCAAGTATTTGCTTGAAGAATTCAGAAAAACGTTCAAACACTTGCATCCTGTAGAGTTAACGCAAGAAGCTAAAATGATACCGGGTAAAAAATTCCCATTGAGTATGGGAATTAAGTCGGCAAAGTACGAAGTCGTATTGCTCACCGATGCCGATTGTATGCCCGCCTCTGAGTTTTGGATACAGCACATGCAAGCAGCCTATAAGCCGGGCATCGATATTGTGTTGGGTTATGGTAGTTACAAGAAAAAGCCAGGCTTATTAAATAAAATCATTCGTTTTGAAACTTTTCACACCGCTTTGCAATATTTGAGTTATGCCCTCGCGGGTAAAACATATATGGGTGTAGGCAGAAACCTGAGTTATCGTAAAAGCTTATTTTTTAATAATAAAGGGTTCAGCAGCATCAATCAAATACCGGGCGGTGATGATGATTTGTTCATCAATATGGTGGCAAAGCCCAACAATACAGCGATCGTATTACATCCTGAAGCTTTTACTGTAAGTGAACCAAAACGCACTTGGACAGAGTGGATGCGTCAGAAAACGAGACATTACTCTGCGAGTCGCTACTACAAAACATCGCACAAGTTGTTACTTGCTGGCTACAGCATTTCGCATGCTTTGGTATACCCATTATGTATTGCTGCTGCTATCATGTATTGCTGGTGGATGGCTTTAGCTGTATTTACCGTAAGGTTATTATTCCAGGCCATCATTTGGTATAAGGCTATGAAAAAACTGCAAGCGTCTGACTTGTGGCCAGCCTTTATTTTGTGGGATATCTGGATGTTTTTGTATTACTTTATTTTCTCCGCCGCTTTATGGAAAAAACCGAAAAACAATTGGAACTAGTTACCAAATACTTTGCAGATTTCACACCGAAGCAATTAGCACAGTTGAATGCCTTGATGCCGTTGTATAAAGAGTGGAACGAGAAAATCAACGTTATTAGTCGAAAAGATATTGATAGCTTATACCTGCATCATGTACTACATAGCTTGAGCATTGCGGCAGTGATTCAATTTCAACCAGGTACTAAAGTGCTTGATATTGGTACGGGTGGAGGTTTCCCGGGTATTCCATTAGCCATTTTTTTCCCTGAAGTACAGTTTCATTTGGTAGATAGTATTGGCAAAAAACTTAAAGTAGTACAAGCTATTGCTGAGGCAATTGAATTGAACAATGTTACGGTGCAACATACCCGAACTGAAGATATTGTGAACCGCAAATTTCAGTTTGCCGTAAGTAGGGCAGTAGCTCCCTTGGGCGAACTATGGAAATGGTGCCATAAACTAATACACAAAGCCGATCAGCAAGATTTGCCGAATGGTTTGATTTGCTTAAAAGGTGGCGATTTAGCGCAAGAGATTTTTGAGAGTGGATTAAAACCTGGTATGGTGAACATTCAAAGTCTTTTTCCCGAGGCTTACTTTTTTGATCAGAAATATGTACTTCACGTAGCCCGATAACTTTCAACCAACACCAACATGGCAGGCATTTTTTCTATATCGCTCGATTTTGAATTGCATTGGGGCGTGTTCGATAAGCGACCACGAGATCAACGCATTACCAATTACAAAAACACCGTGAAGCTTGTACCTCAAATGTTGGCTTTGTTTGAGCAATATGGTGTGCAAGTAACATGGGCAACTGTTGGCAGTTTGTATTGCGCTAACAAACAAGCATGGGAGGCTGCCATTCCTGCACCTGCATTGCAACCTGCGTATCATTTACGTAAGTATTCTGCATATGATTACGTAGCTGAGCATGATATTACTTCCAATGATGTCATAGCCCACTTTGCACCCGAAATTGTACAGCAAATTCCGAAGTACGAGGGGCAAGAACTTGGTACCCATACTTTCGCCCATTACTATTGCGTTGAGCCCGGACAAAATTTAGCTCAGTTTGATGCCGATTTAAAGGCTCATATTGCGGTGAGTGATGCACTCGGCATGCCGCGACCTACCTCGTTGGTATTCCCTCGCAATCAGTACAACGAGGCTTATTTGCAATGTTGTATTCAAAACGGTATTACAGCCATTCGTAGCAATCCAAACGTATGGTATTGGAGTGGCGTAAGCGATGCTAACACCTCTTTATTGCGTAAGTTGGTGCGTACCGGCGATGTGTATTTTCCCGTGGGAAAGCAAAGCTGGTATACATTAGATAGCCTTACGGCAAATGCAAAAGCAACCGGCATTGTAAGTATTCCTGCGAGTCGCTTGCTACGTCAGTACGATGCCAAACGTACATGGATTAACAACATCAGATTAAAACGCTTATTGCACGAAATGCATGCAGCAGCAAAGGCCAACGCTTGTTATCATTTGTGGTGGCATCCAGAAAATTTTGGCGATCATCCTGAGGCTTGCATGCAAGAATTGCAACTGATTGTGCAACATTATCAACACCTGCAACGCCGCTATGGTATGCAAAGTTGGAACATGCACACCATGGCACAGCATGTATTAACATCGTAATGCGTTACTGCTCAACAGCATGCGATTGTAACATGGCTAGACTTACGTACTGCAATGCTCTTTCGTGTGTGCAAGCTAAGTACACGGGCGGGGCAACGCCAGCATCGTAAGCTTCTTTCCATCGTAAGGCACAAAGGCACCATTTATCGCCGGCTTTCAAACCCGGAAAGCGATACGCAGCGTTAGGAGTGATCAGATCGTTTCCTCGGCTTAGCGTGAATGCTAAAAATGCATCTGTAATAGCTGCACAAATTACATGACTGCCAGCATCGTAAGCATCGGTTTTACAAAAACCATCACGATAGAAGCCCGTCATCGGGTTGGTGCAACAGCACTCTAGTTCAGTTCCTAAAACATTAAGCGGCATGTTATCATAACACACCGCCTAACATAAAGTTGATGCCACAGCAGCTACCGTTACGGGAAAAGCTGTTGTTCTACCAACTCACATAAAATATGTCCGATTAAAATGTGGCTTTCTTGAATGCGTGGTGTATCGGTACTTGGCACATCAAATAAAAAGTTACTAATTGCTTTCATTTGTCCGCCATTCGCACCAGTAAGTCCAATAGTGATCAGTCCTTTTTGTTGCGCTACTTCGAACGCCTGCACTACATTTTTGCTGTTACCGCTGGTACTCAATCCAACGAGTACATCGCCGCTACTACCAATACCATCGATCAGGCGAGCATAAATAACATCGTAACTATAATCGTTAGCTACTGCCGTTAAGTAGCTTGTATTGCAATGCAATGCTTCTGCAGGTAAGGCTTTGCGATCTTTATAAAAGCGACCGCTGAATTCTGCTGCTAAGTGCTGAGCATCGGCGGCGCTACCACCGTTGCCACAAAACAAAACTTTGTTACCCTTGGCAAATGCTGTTGCAATGGCATTGGCTGCTGCTGCAATATTCGCTATAAAGGCCTCGTTTTGGAGGATTGATTGCTTTACATTAATCGACGCATCAATAATGGCTGCGATTCTTGTGTTCATATCCGTTGCTTGCTTCGTTCGTAACAAATGTAGGTATCAGCACCACATTTACCGCAAGGTATACCTTATAAATTACACCAACAACCACCATCATTGCCATGTTAGTAGTAGTATATGCCTTACGGCAAATGCAAACGCTGGCAGAAATATGTTTAAAATCGGCGTAAGCCACCTACTTTTGCGGCCGCAAAGGGTAGTGTAAAACCCTTGCAAGCAACAACGATGTTAAGTGCTAGAAATATAACGCTCAGTTTTGGTAAGCGTGTTTTGTTCGATGAGGTAAATATCAACTTTACCAAAGGAAATTGTTATGGTATTATTGGTGCCAATGGTGCTGGTAAAAGTACCTTTCTAAAAATTTTGAGTGGCGAGATTGAACCTACTAAAGGTACAGTAGAAATTACGCCTGGCGAACGTATGAGCTTTTTGAAGCAGAACCAATTTGAGTTCGATGAGGTTACTGTTTTAAATACCGTACTTATGGGCCACAAAAAAATGTGGGATTTGATGCATGAAAAAGATGCCATCTACGCCAACCCCGATGCTACGGAAGACGATTACATGAAGGCTTCTGAATTAGAAGCAGAATATGGTGAAATGGGCGGTTATACTGCCGAAAGTGATGCTGCTAGTTTGCTCAGCGATTTAGGTGTGAAAGAAGAATATCATCATAGTTTGATGAAGGATATTCCGAGTAATTTGAAGTTACGTGTATTGTTAGCGCAAGCTCTGTTTGGTAATCCAGATATTTTATTACTCGATGAACCTACCAACGGTCTAGACATTGAAACCATTGGTTGGTTAGAAAACTTCTTGGCCGATTATCAGAATATTGTATTGGTGGTAAGCCACGACCGTCACTTTTTAGATGCAGTTTGTACGCATGTTGCCGATGTGGATCGTCAGAAAATTAAAACCTTTACAGGTAACTATACTTTCTGGTACGAGTCGTCGCAGTTAATGGCACGCCAGATTAACGATAAGAATAAGAAAATTGAAGAGAAGCGTCAGGCGTTACTCGATTTCATTGCACGATTCTCTGCGAATGCTTCTAAGAGCAAGCAAGCTACTAGCCGTAAGAAAGCTTTAGAGAAATTGAGTATCGAAGAAATTGAACCTAGTAACCGTAAGTATCCGGGCATCATCTTTCAGCCACAACGTGAAGTGGGTAATCAGATTTTAAATGTTGAAAATCTGAAGAAATCTATCGACGGTCGTGTGTTGTTCGATAAAGTAAGCTTTAGCATCAATAAAGGCGAAAAGGTGGCTTTCTTAAGTAAAGATCCGTTAGCTGTTACCAATTTCTTTGAGGTAATTAACGATCAGATCAAAGCCGATGCCGGACAATTTGAATGGGGTACTACCATTACCAAAGCTTATTTACCATTTGAAAACGGAGAGTTTTTTAAAGAAGGCTTAAGCTTGCTTGAATGGCTACGTCAGTTTGTACCATCGCATGTGACCGACGCCGATGAACCATTTTTAAGAGGCTTCTTAGGAAAAATGTTGTTTAGCGGCGATGATATTCAGAAGAAAACAAATGTGCTCAGTGGTGGTGAAAAAGTACGTTGTATGATCAGTCGTATGATGTTACAAAACCCGAACCTCATTGTACTAGACCAACCTACAAACCACTTAGATTTGGAAAGCATTCAGGCCTTTAACGAAGGTTGCCAAAACTTCCCTGGCATTGTGTTGCTAACCAGTCACGACCATACATTTATGCAAACGGTAGCTTCAAGAATTATTGAGCTTACACCTAAAGGCATCATCGATCGTTTAATGACGTTTGATGAGTATATGGATGATGCACGTGTTAAAACCCTTAGAGAAGAAATGTATGCTTAGCAATAAGCAAGTACAATAAAGTAAGGGCTTCCCAATGGGAAGCCCTTTGTTATTTGTGATTAAACCTTGCGGTAAATGTTGAAATGGCAGTACACTCAACGAGTGCATCTTCATTTGCCGTAAGGCTATAAACCAAAATGAAAACCAGCTTTCAAACCAAACCAGCTGTTCCAACCATTTTGTGAAAAGCCTTCGTAAGAACCAGATAATTCAATACCAGCAAGCTTTGCACCAATTACTACATCGCCAACAAATACACCTTCTGTACCAGTAGCACCTTTGGTTTTAACATTACCATAGCCGCCATTTAATTGTACAAATACACGCTTCAATAGCATGGTTTTACGAATGCCTAATTTAGCAGTAGTGAGTTGTAAGTTCGGTATGTTGTTATTGCCTTTAAAATTTTGATAGCCCAATGTACCTACAAAAAAAGAACTGCCGAGTCCTACACCAACACCAGCCTGAGCACCTAAGCCATACTGGTATGCATTGCTCATATTATCAGAAACAGGCAGGTTGTACTGACCATGTCCGTAAATAAAAACAAGACGTTGTGCTTTAACAAGGGTAGTGCTGCCACATACAAGTGCAGCTACTAGAAATAGGGATATTACTTGCTTCATAAATGCATTAGTTTAACACAAAATAAGTAGCTGTTGCGTATTTGCCCAACAAAATGTTATTTTGAAGCGAAACAACCTAACAATAATGCTAAGTAAGAAGTCGCAGTATGCGTTCAAAGCACTTACCTACATTGCTCAACAATCGAACGGTGTACCTATTTTGATTGCTGAGATTGCTAAGAAAAAAAAAATACCTATTAAATTTTTAGAGAATATTTTACTCGAGCTCAAAAAAGCAGGCTTGCTTGCCAGCAAAAAAGGAAAAGGAGGCGGCTACTATTTTGCTACGCCGCCAGATACCATCACTTTAGCCAAAATAATGCGTATTATTGATGGACCGATTGCGTTATTGCCTTGTGTGAGTTTGAACTTTTACAAAAAGTGTAAAGATTGCGATGAGCAGTGCTGCGGCTTAAACCATATTATGAGTGAAGTACGCGATGCATCGCTTGGTATTTTAGAAAACAGAACAGTTGCCGATTTGGTGTAAACCATCATTGGCTTGCTCAAACAACCCTTTCACAAAACATAGTATCCAACCGCTTACGAGAACATTATCTTCAAACCAACTAACTGTATCAACATGAAACGTGTAACCACAATTTTGGGTGCTTGCCTATTTTTAAATACGGTGCAAGCCCAACAGCCAACTGTAGATTCATCGGCTACAAAAACTACAACCGAAGTTGCAGCCACAACCGAAGCTGCCAAGCCAACTTCAGAAGCATTACCTAAAAAGCAAACACCCGGCAAGAATATTTTTAAAATAAATTTGGGAAGCCTTGCGGTAAAAAACTACAGCTTTATGTACGAAAGAGCTTTAGGAAAGCATGCCAGCATAGCTGTGGGTTATCGCTTTATGCCCAAAGGTGGATTGCCATTACAATCGAATATCAATGAAATTATTGGAGAAAACAGCGTAGCCATTGATCGTGTAGGTATTGGCAACAGTGCTATTACGGGAGAGTTTCGCTGGTACCCTGGCAGGCGTGGTTGGATGCGTGGATTTTATGTAGCGCCGTATGTACGTCAGGCATCATTTGATTTATCGGTACCCGTAGACTTTTCTTATACTGTTACCGTACCAACACCGGGCGGGCCTATCGTGGTTCCACGTCCTAATGAAGCTACCTTTACAGGTAAAATCACTTCGTTCAGTGGCGGTTTAATGCTAGGTACGCAATATACTTTTGGTAAGTTTATTACACTTGATATTTGGATTATTGGCGGGCACTACGGCAGTTCCAATGGCGACTTAACTTTTAGAGCTACGAATGCTTTAGATCCTAGAGAGCAGCAAGAACTTAAAGCAGAACTCGATAAAATTGAGTTTCCAACCTTTAAGTTTGAATCAACTGTTAATGCGAATGGTGGTACCGTAAAATCAACAGGTGGTTGGGCTGGCTTACGTGGCTTAGGCTTTAATTTAGGTATTCGCTTTTAAGAAGCAGCTTTTACCGTAAGGTATACATCTTATAAAAGCCGCATTTATTGCGGCTTTTTTCTTACGTGAAAAAAATGTGAAAATATGTAGGTACTTACATAAATTTACCAACTTATAACTTGTGGAATCGCCAAAACTGAATTTTCTAAATTTACTAATGCAATGAGGCAAATTTTAAAGCAATGCTTTGCTGTGGCGCTGATGGCTGGTACTGTATCGGTGGCTGCAAATGCTCAAAAAGGCATACAGCCTTGGAACCAAGTGGGCAATGAAAAATCTGGTAACGTTGTAACCCAGGGGTTATTAAAGAAGCCAGAAATTTTTGGTGTGTTTGAATTGGATACTTTGGCCATAAAGCGAGTGCTGTTTTCGGCACCTATGGAAAACTTGCAAGATCCATCACGATTTAGCCGCTTGCCTCGCATTCAAATTCCTTTAGGCGATGGTACTTTTCAGGAGTTTGCGGTAGAACATGTGCCAACTTTGGCTCCTGAACTTGAAGCTCGCTTCCCTTTAATGCGCAACTTCGCCGGTGTTGCTACCGATGGTAGCGGCGCTTTAGCTCGTTTTAGTTGGGGTTATTTGGGTTTTTATGGCTTCGTTTTCAATAACGGCGAGAAGGGTGATATTAGAATTGATCCGGCTTATGTCAATAACAAAACTGCTTACATCGCTTTTGCGAAGCGTAATGCCAAAATGATTGGTAATTACGTAGAAGGTGAGATTGTAGGCATGACGGAGAAAATGCGTGCCGATATGGTAGGTTCTATGCCTACTGCTAACAGAAGCACGGGTAATACATTACGTACTTACAGAACAGCTATTGCTGCCAATGCCGAATATTCGAACTTTTTCACAGCCGTGCAAGATGTGGCTGTAGTACAGTCGGCAATTAACGCATCGGCCAACAGAGTTTCTGGTATTTATGAAAAAGAAGTAGGTGTGCGTTTGCAACTGATTGCTAACAATACGTCTATCATTTTCTTCGACACTAACACCGATGGTTATACGAATAGCAATGGTGCCACGATGCTAGGACAAAACCAAACTACCCTCGACAATATCATAGGAAATGGTAACTACGATCTTGGGCACGTATTTAGTACTGGCGGTGGCGGTATTGCTAGTTTAGGTTCTATTTGCGTAAGCACTCGAAAAGCACAAGGCGTAACGGGCTCTAGTAGTCCTGTTGGCGATCCTTTTGATGTAGATTATGTAGCCCATGAAATGGGGCACCAATTGGGTTGCGGTCACACTTTTAACGCTGCTACTGGTAGTTGTGCCGGTAACGGAAGCACATCAACCAATGCAGAGCCAGGTAGTGGTAGCACTATTATGGCGTATGCTGGTATTTGTGGTGTAACCAACGATTTACAGAATAACAGTAACCCATATTTTCACTTTGTAAGCTTTGAGCAAGCAAGGGTATTTTTAACTACAGGTTCTGGTGCTAGTTGTGGTAACTTAACCAATGTTACCAATACGATTCCAACCGTTGATGCTGGACTTGATTATACTATTCCTATTGCTACTCCGTTTGTGCTAACAGGTACTGGTAGCGACCCTGATGCGGGTGCTAACCTCACGTATTGCTGGGAGCAGTCGAACGTAGGTGGTTCTTTCAGTAACTGGAATGCACCTACAGGTGCTAACGCTCCATTGTTCCGTAGCTTTTCTCCGGTGGCAAGCAATAGTCGTACTTTCCCTCGTATGCAGAACGTTGTGAGTGGTACTACTACGATTGGTGAGTTGTTACCCGGTATCAACAGAACCATGCGTTTTGCTTTGACAGTAAGAGATAATCAGCCTGTGGGTGGTGTTAACAACGATGAAATGGTAGTAACCGTTGCTGGTAGTACACCGTTTAGCGTAGTAGCACCGAATACATCGGTAAGCTGGACTGCAGGTAGCTTCCAAACGATTCGTTGGGATGTTGCTGCAACCAATATTGCTCCTTTCAATGTTAGCAACGTAGCTATTGAGTTATCTACCGATGGCGGGTTTAACTATCCATTTGTTTTGGCCGCAAGTACCGCTAATGATGGTGTTGAAGAGGTTCGTATTCCTACTACCATCAGTAGTACTGCACGTGTGAGAGTGCGGGCATTAGGGAATATTTTCTTCGATATTTCTGATGTTAACTTTTCAATTGTAGCAAGTACGCAAAGCACTTTTGCTTTCAACAACCCTGAAGTTCGTCGCTTGTGTTCACCTTGGCCAAGTAGTACAACAGTGGTGTTGCGTACCAGTAGCTTAGGCGGGTTTAATAATCCTATCACACTAAGTGCATCTAATTTACCGCAAGGTGTTACTGCAAGCTTTAGCGTTAACCCTGTAACGCCAGGCGACTCAACAGTGATTACATTGAATGGTATTGGTGGTTTGCCGGTAGGTCCATATAACATTACCATTACGGGTAGTGCTAGTGGTACAACTAACGTTGTAAGAACCATTGGTATTGATCGTGGTGATTTGTTGGGCAACGTAACCATTGTATCGCCAACACAAAGTACTAATGGCTTAAGTTTAACGCCTACTTTCCGTTGGAGAACTTTAAATGGAGCAACATCGTATAATGTTCAAATCAGTACAACGAACTTTTCAACGCCTTATGTAACAACGATTACCACTACAGACACTTTCGCGGTATCCAATGTTACATTAAATCCGAACACAGTGTATTATTATCGGGTTGTTGCTAATAGTACTGCTTGTGGTGGTACAACGCTTAACAGTAATGTTGTTGGATTTGGTACTGCACCTGTTGGTTGTGCCAGCGATGAAACTGTACCTTTCGCCACCATTAATGATTTAGCTACCATTACAAACAACATTTTTGTTGCAAACTCAGGTAATGCCACCGATGTGAACGTTACCGTAAATATGACGCACACTTATATTGGCGATGTTGTATTACGCATTACCAATCCTGGTGGTACATCGGTTAACTTGAAAGACTTTTCTGGTACATGTAGTCGTAACGGTACTGTTACAGTTACTTATAACGATTCTGCTGCAAGTTTGATTGCTTGTCCTGCACTTGGAACTTCATCCACCAAACCTTCAGGTAGCCTAGCTACTTTGAATGGTTCAGAGGTAAATGGATTATGGACATTAACCGTAACAGATGCTGGTCAGGGTGATGTTGGTACGCTTAATTCTTGGAGTTTAAGTTATTGTCGTAATGTACAATTCGCATTACCTGTGTCTTGGTTAAGCTTTACAGCAAAAGCATCAGGTGCTAACAGTGCGGCCTTACAGTGGGAAGTTGCCAACGAGGTGAATGTTGCTAGCTACGAAGTACAAGTTGCTACCGATGGTGTTAATTACAAGTCTATCGGTGTAGTTATGCCACGCAACAGAGCCAATGCCATTGCTACTTACAATTTTGTACATAACAATGTGAATGCACCTGTGGTGTACTACCGTATCAAACAGATAGATACAGATGGTAAGTTTTCATATAGCAAAGTAGCTCGTGTTAACTTTGGTAAATCGGCCGAATTGCAAGTATTGCCTAACCCAGCAAGTAACTACGTATTCGTTCAAAATACGGTGAACATGCAAGCTTTACAGCTATTTGCAATTGATGGTAAGTTGGTGTGGAAACAACAAAACATCAAGGCTTCAAATGCTACCATACCTGTTGCTGGTTTAAGCAATGGTGTATACCAATTACAAGTTGTAGATGTAAATGGCAAAGTTGAACATGTGAAGGTAATTGTACAGCATTAGTCGATGCATGTATTATAGAAAAGGGCTGCCTATGGCAGCCCTTTTCTATGCGATATCGTAATAGAAAAAACCTTACGGTAAATGCTTTTGCCTAAGCTAGTTGGCGTTAACATTCGCTTAAGCTAATAGGGATATGTACTGCAAGGCCACCATCGGCAGTTTCTTTGTATTTGTGGCTCATATCTAATGCGGTATGCCACATGGTAGTAATTACTTTATCTAAACTTACTTTGGCATAGTCTGGGCTACTTTGTAGTGCCAACTGCGATGCTGTGATCGCCTTGATTGCTCCCATGGTATTACGCTCAATACAAGGTACTTGTACCAAGCCTGCAATAGGGTCGCAGGTGAGTCCGAGGTGGTGTTCCATGGCAATTTCAGCTGCCATTAAAGCCTGTCGTTGTGTGCCGCCCAAGCATTCTGTTAATGCAGCGGCAGCCATAGCACTGCTTACGCCAATTTCGGCTTGACAACCACCCATGGCCGCAGAAATAGTAGCACCTTTTTTAAAGATGCTTCCAACTTCGCTGGCAGTTAGTAAAAAACGAGTGATTTTATCTTCATCTAAACCATCACAGAAGGTAACATAGTATTGTAATACCGCCGGAATAACGCCGGCTGCTCCGTTAGTTGGGGCTGTTACTACACGACCGAAGCTGGCATTTTCTTCATTTACCGCAAGGGCAAAACAACTTACCCAATCTAAAATATACTGAAAGTTATTGCCACCATGTCGAATGGCTTCAACCCAGGTTTCAAAGTTGTGATAAGCACGATTGGCAATTAGTTTTTTGTTGAGATCGAAGGCCCTTCTGCGTACTTGTAAGCCGCCGGGCAAGATGCCATTGGTATGACAACCGCGGTACATACATTGCTTCATTACTTCCCAAATACGGAGTACACCTGCTTTGGTTTCGTTTTCAGTACGCCAGGCAAGTTCGTTTTCGGCTACCACTTCGTGAATACTCATGCCTGTTTTCATGCACCAATGCAACAAATCGTTGGCGGTATTAATAGGAAAGGGTAGCTCAACGGTTGTGGCGGTGGTTTGATTGCTTGCAGCTTCTTGTACCACAAAGCCGCCACCAATAGAGTAATAGGTTTGGGCTATGGCTTCACCGTTTTGTAGTGCTACTAAAAACGTCATACCATTCGGGTGAAAGGGTAGCGACTCATGCATGAGAAACACTACATCTATTGCAGGATTCAATTTGATACTATGTGTTTTGCCCAGCAACATATCATGCGTTTGTTGCAGCTTTTCTATGGTTGGCGTAATGGCATTCACATCAATGGTTACAGGATCTTCACCAGCTAGTCCGAGCAGTACTGCAATATCGGTACCATGCCCTTTACCCGTTTTAGCGAGTGAGCCATATAAAAGTACTTGTATGTGTTGTACTTGATCTATTAGTTGCGTTGTTCGTAAATGCTCGATACACTGCAAAGCAGCACGCCAAGGGCCAAGGGTGTGACTACTACTAGGGCCAACACCTATTTTAAACATATCGAATACTGAAATGGCTTCGTGTGGCATGGCAATCGTAATTATGAATCAAAGTAGCGCAAATCAAAGATAAAATGCTGTAAAGGATGATTGCTACAATTGTTTTTTACGGAAATTATTTAGAGCGGGTGTAATCAAGATAAGCCTGATGCATGATGTTATATACTTCTTCTTTCAGAGCGTCTACACTTTTACCGTAAGGTGATACCGGTGCTAAAAAATTGATGCTTAAACGTTGCGGTAATAAAAAGAATGGAATGGTGGCAGGCATCGCCTTTTTAGTACCTGTAATAATGGTAGGAATAATACTGTTGCCACTATCTACCGATAGCTTGAAAGCACCGTCGTAAAAGCTCTTGAGTGGTTCTTTACTTCTGTTACGTGTACCTTCCGGATATATACACATGTGCATACCCATAGCAAGTACTTTTCGCATAGCATCGTAACTTCTGCGGCGACTTGCATCGCTTCTGCGATTCACGAGAATGCTGCCTTTACGGTAGTACCAGCCAAATAAGGGTACTTTGGCAAAGCTATCTTTAGCGATGGTTTTGTTACCCGCCGGAATAAATGGCGATGAAAGCGGAACATCGAGCAAGGCATTGTGATTGCAAGTAACAATGTATGCTTCGCCTGTACGAAAGTTGTTTTTGCCCGTAACTTTTATGGGGCAACCAATTAAGGTTAACCATACACGCATCCACCAACGGGCAATTGCTATAAACAGGTGCATGCTTTTGGGTTCAGGTATCAGGTAACATGCCATTGAGGGCAAAAAGAATAGTAAGAAGGTTACAATGAAGGTGATTAAACCCCATAGTGCCCAAATTCGACCAAATAGTAAGGTGAGCCAGCGCATGTATAGTAACTAGGTTTATAACCTGCAATTAAGGTGTTATTTTCCAATCTATAGGTGTTTTGCCTTGTTGTGTTAGCAACTCGTTGGTTTTGCTGAAATGCTTGCATCCAAAAAAGCCGTTATGAGCACTCAGCGGCGATGGGTGTGCCGCTTTTAAAACATGATGTTTGGTAGCGTCTATACAAGCTACCTTTTCTTGCGCACTACGGCCCCACAATAGAAAAACCAGTCCTTCATGATGTTCGCTTAACTTGCGAATAGCAGCATCGGTCAATTGACTCCAGCCAATTTTGCTATGACTTTGTGGTTCATTTTTTCGTACAGTTAAGCTAGCATTTAGTAGCAATACACCTTGCTTAGCCCACGGTGTTAAGTCGCCACTTTGCGGTATCGGCATGCCAATATCGGCTTGCAGTTCTTTGTACATATTCTGCAGCGAAGGTGGTATACGAACGCCTTGCGGAACGCTAAAACTTAGTCCCATCGCTTCGCCCGGGTTATGGTAAGGATCTTGCCCGAGTATTACCACTTTCACATCGTGAAAACGTGTTTGTGCAAATGCATTGAAAATAAGCGACCCTTGCGGGTAAATGATACGCTGCAAGGCTTTTTCTGTTTTTAAAAAAGCAGCTAACTCTTGAAAATACGGCTTTGAAAATTCTGCCTGAAGTTGCATTTTCCAACTTGCTTCCATTTGTACATTCATGTGCGAAAGTTACGTTACGTTAGTCAATTAGAATTACACCAACGGTAGGTGATACTTTACAGTAAATGATAGTTTTAGTGCATGAAACAAAAAATATTCCAACTGCTACTTGTGTTACTGTGCTTCAATATTTACGGCAACGTACATGCCCAAACTACAGCAACTGATACTAGCGCTATCACACAAGTAATACGCACGTTTTTTAAAGGCATGCAACTGGCCGATACCAGTATCATTAAAAGCACTTTAAGTAACGATGTTATTTTTCAAACTGTAGCTACCACACCCAAGGGCAATGTTGTAAAAGCAGAACAGCTAAGTACCTTTTTTAAAAGTATTGCACAAACAACGCCTAATAGCCTCGATGAACAACTTGATAGCATTGTAATACATACCGATGGTAAATTGGCAAGTGTGTGGACGCCCTATCATTTCTACTATCAGCAAAAGTTATTGCATTGTGGTAACAACAGTTTTCAACTCATTAATACCGCTGATGGTTGGAGGATTCAATACATTATTGATACCCGTTACAAATGCCCCCGTTAGTTATATGGGTTCGCCATTGATGTACACTTGATGAATGAGGTTGGTACCAAATGCATAAGGAATATATGCAATGCTTGGTATAGGCTGTGTTACTATAAAGTTGGCTTTTTTGCCTTGCGTAATGCTGCCGACCAAATGTGCTGCTTCCATAGCATAAGCACCTTGTAGCGTAGCAGCATTGATAGCTTCTTCTGGAAGCATTTTCATTTGAATGCATGCCATGCTTACCACAGTATTCATGTTACCGCTTGGGCTACTACCTGGGTTAAAATCGCTGGCAAGTGCCAAAGCACAACCAGCATTAATCATGTTGCGGGCTGGTGGGTAAGGCATACGTAAAAAGTAAGCAGCCGTTGGTAGCATCGTACCAATGGTATTGCTATTCGCCAAAGCTGTTATAGCAGCATCGTCCATACTTTCCAGATGATCAACGCTAATGGCATTGGCTTGAATACCAGCTTCTACGCCGCCACTCACATGCAATTGATTGGCATGAATTTTAGGCTGTATGCCATAGGTGGCAGCCGCTTCGCAAATACGCAATGTATCTGTAACACTAAAAAAACCTTGTTCACAAAAAACATCTACATAATCTGCTAGCTGCTCGGCAGCAATAGCGGGTAGCATTTCGTTGATGATGAGATTGATATATTGCGTTGGCTGTTGTTTGTAGGCTTCAGGATATGCATGTGCTCCTAAAAATGTGGCTTTGATGGGAATATCATACTTGGCTTTTAGGCTGGCTATAACACGCAACATTTTTAACTCACTTTCAAGTGATAAGCCATAACCACTTTTAATTTCAATGGCACCTGTACCTAATTGCATTACTGCTTGTAAGCGTTCGTTAGCTTGCTCAAACAACGTAGCTTCAGCTGTTTCGGCAACTCTACGTGCCGAGTTAAGAATGCCACCACCAGCGGCGGCGATTTCGGCATAGGTTTTTCCTTGCAGCTTGGCTACAAATTCTTGCTCTCTGCTTGCGGCAAATACCAAGTGTGTATGGCTATCGCACCAACAGGGTAGTATGCTTTTGCCTTTAAGATCAATAACTTCATCGTTGGGTTGTAGCAAGCTAGCATCCCAATCTTGCATAAGTCCAACATCGGCGATAAGTCCGTCATTTACCGTAAGGTAGGCATTTGTTAACACAGGTAGTTCGGCTAATGCAGCATTACGCAATAACTTAGCATCTTTATGAACACCTGCCAGCAAATGAATATTGGTAAAAAACTTTCTCATACTACAACAATAAGCAAGCTTACACATTTTAATGCAAGTTGGTGCTATTTTCTTGCGTGTTGTATGTTGTTAGGTGTACACCTTACGGTAAATGGACAAGCCCCGCAGCAACGACCTAAAGTGGGAATTACCTTAAGCGGTGGCGGTGCAAAAGGGTTGGCTCATATTGGTATTTTGAAAGCTATTGATAGTGCTGGGTTACAGGTAGACGTAGTAACCGGTACTAGTATGGGTGCCATTATTGGTGCTTTGTACGCAAGTGGTTATACGGCAGATAGTATTGAACAAATGGTACGTGCTATGGATTGGGAAGCACACCTTACCAACAGCTCTATGTTGAGCCGACAAATTATGGAGGAAAAAGATGAATATAATCGCTATGCTATTGAATTACCTTGGATTAACAATCGGTTTCGATTACCGAGCGGTGTACTTGAGAGTCAAGAAATTTGGTTGAAGCTTAGTGAACTATTTTTTCCTGTACATAAAATACAATATTTTAATGCGTTGCCACGTAAGTTCAGGTGTATTGCAACAGATGTAAGTAATGGTAAAGCCGTAATACACGATAGTGGTTTATTGGTGTACGCTTTACGCAGTAGTATGGCGATACCATCGGTATTTACAGCGGTTGATTATAAAGATCAGAAGTTGGTAGATGGTGGTATTGTTCGAAACTTTCCGGTAGAAGATGCAAAGCAGTTAGGTGCTGCGATTGTTATTGGAAGTAATGTAGCTGGCGGCTTGTTGGCTAAAGAGAAAATACAAAATGTATTTCAGGTGATGCTGCAAATTGCATTTTTCAGAGAAGATGAAGATGCCAAAAGGCAACGTAAGCTTTGCGATGTATACATTCATCAGCGGTTAGATGATTACAACATGGGTAGCTTTAATAGTGCTGCAGCGATTATAGATAGTGGTATTGAAGCAGGAAGAAAAATGTATCCGATATTTAAGCGTATGGCCGATAGTTTAAACGCCATTTACGTAAGTGAAAAAACTACATACACGTTGCCCGATGTAACACACGCTTACATTGAACGCATTGTTGTGAAAGGCTTACAACAAACCGACGAACGTTTTTTCTTACATCGTACACAGTTAAAAGATCATCGCTACTATACCGCCGAAGCATTAAGTGAGGCTGTACGGAGGGCTTTTGGTACACGCTACTATCGTAAAATTGTGTATCACTTAGAGCCTGGCGAAAATGGGGCAGTACAACTGGTGTTTGATGTAGAAGAAAACCCTTTAACGTTCACAAAACTTGGGATTCATTATAACACATTTACAGGGGTGAGTTTAGTGGGTAATGTTACTAGTCGTAACTTCTTTTTACCATACAGTCGTTCTATGGTTACCTTTAATTTGGGTGAAAATGTTCGTGTACGTGGCCAGCATACACAGTTTTTCGGCAAGCTCAAAAACTTCACACTCGATGCATCGTTGCAGTTGGAGGAAATGAAACACAATCGTTACAATGGCAACTTTGATAGAGAAGGTAATTATCGGTTAGCCTATGTAGCTTACGATATGAATATTGGCTTTAGTAACAGCCGCCGTAACAGTATTAGTATTGGTAATCGTTATGAGCATTTCAGGTATAAAACAACCTTGCCAACCAATTTCAACATCGATGGAACTTACGACGTTAATACTGCTTATTTTATTTATAAACACAACTCACTGAATAGTAGCTTTTTTCCGCGTTATGGTGCGAAGGGTTTTATAGAGTTGGGTTGGGTGCACAATCAAGAACCAAGACTACAATATAGTGTACAAGAACGCACTATTAATGGTTTCGATAGCTTGCGTATTGGGTTTAACAATTATCCTACCATTCGCATGCGTTTTGAAACGTATGTGCCAATTAGCAATCGACTCACTGTATTTTCATTATCGCAAGCGGGCATCAACTTTAATTACAAGCAGCGCTTTACCAACGATTTTTATGTAGGAGGGTTGCAATCAACGTATCGCAATCAAATTGTTTTTGCCGGCTTAGATGAAGGTATGGTTGCTGCTAATAGCATTGGTGCTTTTCAGTTAGGTATTCGTTGGCAAGCGTATAGCAATTTTCATATAATGGCACGTTCTAACGTAGCTATGTACAACTTCATCCCTAACAACTACAGGTATAGAGAACCGGCATTTTTAACTGGTTATGCGGTAGGAATCGGGTATAATTTTGTATTAGGTCCACTCGAAATTAGTGCTGTGTATAGCGATCAGGTGCAGCGTTTGTTGCCTTATTTAAGCTTAGGGGTTTCTTTTTAAGTAGTATTCGTAAGTTTTCCTACTAGTTTTTAGGACTATTTAAGTGTTCATCAAGTTAAAAGTGTCGACCTTTATAAGGTTAACAAAGCCTTATCCTTGTAAAACGCTTTCGATGCTTACCCCTTACAGCTACCATCAACTGATTAGCGAAAGTCAAACCGCATTTCAGTTCATAGAGCAAAATTCCAACTATGGTTTTGTATTGTATCAGCCAGATACAAAGCATTACTGGCTGAGTAGCACGTTACAATTTGCCATTAAAAAAGCTTGTAATAATTGTATACACCTCAATACTATTACTAAACTTTTTATAGCGCAACTATTAAAGCGTTCAGAGGTATCACTCACCATTGGGTTTGCTCATGAAGAAGGTGGTCGTAAAAGTCAGTGGCAATTCGAGGTACAGCAGCAGAACTTTATTACTTCGGTGTTTCAAGAAGGTATTCATGTTGCTGTAGTTACTGACGTACGATGCACTACGCATCAACGCAGCGATGAGAAAATAGATCATCCTTGTTTTGACCTCGAAACGTTGCAAGCCGCAACTGCACTTGGCTTATGGTGTTGGGATATTCCTAGCGATCGTTTGATGATGAACGAGCATTGTGCAGCAATGTTGGGCTATAGCGTAGATGAAATTCAACAACTTACACAGCAAGCTTTCAAAGCCTGGATACATCCCAACGATTACGAGTTGGCTACTAAAGCGATTACCAATCATGCACAAGGCAAAACATCACATTACGAAATAGACCTTCGATTAAAACATAAAACTGGTAAGTGGATATGGGTACTCGATAGAGGTAAGGTTGTTGAATACAATGAGCATGGCCTTGCGGTAAAAATGATAGGCTATCACATAGATATTACCGAGCGAAAGCAAACAGAACAAATGTTTGAAGGTATTTTCAAACAAAGTGCTGCCGCTATCTGCATGCTTGATGATAATATGCGATACATTGCTGCATCGGGTAAGTGGATTAACGATTACCATCTAGGAAGTACATCTATTGTCGGAAAATCGCATTACGAAGTATTTCCAGAAATTTCTGATGAATGGAAAGCTATTCACCAACGTTGCCTTAAAGGTGAAGTAATTAGCTCCGATGAAGATAAATTTATACGAGCCGATGGTTCTATTCAATGGATTATGTGGGAGGTTCGTCCTTGGTATAAGGCCGATGATAATATTGGAGGTCTCATCATCTCATCCTCCGATATCACCCATATCAAAGAGCGTGATGGAGATAAATTAAGAATAGAACGCATTTTGAATGAAACTAATGAAGTCGCCAGAATTGGTACTTGGGAGGTCGATTTAAGGAGTAACCGTGTAATATGGTCTAAAATTACTAAAGAAATTCACGAGGCAATCACCGATTATACGCCAGATTTAGAAACAGCAATCAATTTTTATAAAGAAGGATCTAGTCGTAACTTAATTACTACCAAAGTGAACGATGCCATTTTGTATGGCATTCCCTACGATATAGAAGTGGAATTAATAACCATGCAAGGCAACTACGTATGGTGCCGATCAATTGGCAAAGCCGAATTTGCAAATGGTGTATGTACGCGTTTATACGGTGTGTTTCAAGATATCTCTGAACGTAAAAAAAATGAAGAACGACTACAATCATTACTTAATATTGCCAACAAGCAAAACGAAAGCTTACGCAGCTTTGCTCATATTGTATCCCACAACTTGCGTTCACATGCCAGCAATATCAGTATGTTGATCGATGCTATCGGTAGAGATTTTCCTGAAATCACACAAAATACCTTTGTACAACTGCTCTCAAAAGCTTCCAATAACTTACTTGATACCATCACAAATTTGCAGGAAATTGTTCGTGGCACGGCAACACAAAAAGAAAGCCTCGTAGCTATTCAGTTACAACAACCACTAGAAACCGCATTGGCAGGCATCAGAGGGTTAATCACACAACATCAAGTTACACTTAATATCGATATACCTGCTAACACTTGGGTAATGGGCATATTGCCATACCTCGATAGTATTTTCTTGAATTTAATTACCAACGCCATCAAGTATCGGTCGCCACAGCGCAAGGCCATTATTGCGTTAGTAGTAACGCCACTAGAACATGAGTATCAAATTCGTGTTACCGATAATGGCCTCGGTATCGATTTGGCCAAGCACGAAAAACGCATCTTCGGCTTACACGAAACATTTCATGGCAATGCCGATGCCAAGGGTATTGGTTTGTTTATTACCAAACATCAAATCGAAAGTATGGGGGGGCGTATCGAAGTTGAAAGTACCGTAGATGCGGGCAGCAGCTTCACCTTTTATCTAAAAAAAGCGACCACCGCATAGGTGGTCGCAACAGTTTTTTTAATACTACACTTACGTGTAAATGAAGCCCTTAATTGTATAAAGGATTTACCGCAAGGGTAGCAACATCAACATCTTTGTAATTTTTAATTTCATTGTACAACGTATCACGTTCAACAGGCTCTCTGCGAACTTGTTGAATTAAGCCTACCAACTGTGCTGTTGTTAACGATGGCGATTGCTCTTCGCTACCTGCCATACTGTAAATCTTGGTAGTATCATCAATAGTACCATCTAAATCGTTTACACCAAAGCTCAGGGTAAGTTGTGCATTATGCCTGCCCAGCATTGGCCAATAAGCCTTAATATGTGGGAAGTTATCTAGGTACAAGCGAGCTACAGCATACACTTTCATATCTTCTACTACCGATGTTTCGGCGATATGGCTCATTTCATTATTCTCATTTCTAAACTTGAGTGGTATAAATGTATTGAAGCCTTTAGAAGTATCTTGTAACTGACGCAATTTTTCCATATGATCAATACGATGCTCGTATGTTTCGTAATGACCGTACAACATGGTAGCATTACTGTGCATACCTAATTGGTGTGCTGCTTTATGAATGGCCAACCAACCTTCGCCATCAACTTTATCATGACAAATTTTGGCTCTTACTTCTGCATCAAAAATTTCTGCACCGCCACCAGGTAAGCTATCAAGTCCAGCCTCATGCAATACACGCAGGCCTTCTTCAACACTTAGTTTGGCCTTGCGGAACATATAATCTAACTCAACGGCTGTGAAGCCTTTAATATGTAAGTCGGGTCGGTGTGCTTTGATTTGGCGTAACAAATCGGCAAAAAAGTTCAAGTTCATTTTAGGGTGTACGCCACCAACAATGTGCACTTCGGTAACAGGCTTGCCATCGTATTTTTTAACAATATCAAGCATCTGATCAATGCTTAATTCCCAACCTTCTTCTCGGTGTGCATACAATCGGCTATAGCTACAAAACTTGCAACTGAACACACACACGTTTGTTGGCTCAATATGAAAATTGCGGTTGAAGTAGGTTTTATTGCCATGTAATTGCTCACGTTTCCAGTTTGCCAGTGCACCTACATAAGCTAAGGGTGCATCTGTGAAAAGCAACAATCCTTCTGCAGGTGTTAAACGTTCTTGATTCAAAACTTTCTTACCTATTGCCTGTAATCCTTCGTGTTGTTGTGCAGCTACTAATGCTGAAATATCTGTTTGCATACGTATCATTCATTTACCGTAAGGTGCTATAATAACACCTTTAAATCGCTATGGTTGCAAATTTATTGCATTCGCAGTAAGCCATGTGTAATAATTACCAAGCCCGATAATTTCATTTGCCGCAAGGCACAAAAAAAGCAGCCGAAGCTGCTTGTATATGGTATTACCTTACGGTAAATGGGTTACACTAAAATACCCGCTAGGGTAGCACTTAAATAACTTGCAAGCGTACCGCAGAGCAAAGCCTTCATGCCTAGCTGAGCTAAATCGGCACGGCGGCTCGGTGCAATGGCGCCAATACCACCAATTTGCATACCTACACTACTAAAGTTGGCAAAGCCGCAAATAGCAATGGTAATAATTAACGTGCCTTTGGCCGTAAGTGCAGGTGCTGTACCATCGGTAAGCGATTTGAAAGCCACAAACTCGTTGATGGTAAGCTTTTGTCCCATAAGTGTTGCTGCAAAGTTAACATCGCTGCTTGGCACACCCATAGCCCACGCTAGCGGATAAAATAACTTGCTAAACAATAAGTCTAATGAAAGTGGTGTACTCATACCAGCCCACAAACTGCACTTCAATAATACAAAGTTGATAAGAGCTATTAAACCAATAAAACCGATAAGCATGGCAATTACGTTCATGGCAATTTTAAAACCATCGGCTGCGCCGTGGCTAATTGCATCTATGATATTGCTATACTCGCTTTTAACATCGAGTTTTACCTTGCCCATGGTTTGGCTCTCTTCTGTTTCTGGATATACAATTTTAGAAATCACTAAAGCGCCAGGAGCTGCCATTAAACTGGCTGTAAGTAAGAATTCTGCTTTGGCACCCATGTTGGCATACACAATCAAAATACCACCAGCAATACATGCAAGGCTGCCACTCATACTTGCCAGTAACTCGCTTTTGGTCATGGTAGGTAAGTAGGGGCGAATCATCACCTGTGCTTCTACCTGACCAACAAAGGCACTTGCCACGTTGCTCAAAGCTTCAGCACCACTCACACGCATTACCCAGTTCATAGCCTTGGCAATTACAGCAATAATGCGTTGCATGATACCAAAGTGGTAGAAAATGGCTACCAACACACACACTAAAATAATAGTTGCAGTTACGCTGAAAGCAAATACAAAACCGCTTTCGCCATAGTTTTTAACACCATCGGGCGTGCCAACCATTACGCCGTTGTATACAAAGCCTGCACCTTGTTTGGCAAACTGTTCAATTTTTTCAATAACGTGGCCAAGACCTTGAAAAAAGCGTGTAACAGGCGGCACTTTTAGTACCAGAATGGCAATAAGTAATTGCAACCCAATGCCACTGATTACCAAACGGTAATTGATTTTTTTACGGTTGTTCGATGCTAAAAAAGCAATTCCTAAAATAAGAATAATACCGAGTAGTCCTTGAAATCTTTCCATACGGCAGATGAAATAAAATAAGGCGTTGAAGATAAGGCTTTTACAGCTGTTGCCTTAACAAAGCCTTCACAAGTTTGTAAGCGTTCTGTGGAAAACCAATTTACAGCTGCCAGTTGCCTTGTAAGATGTTTTCTAATCTTGCAAGTGCTTGATGCAAAGAGCCATCGTTGATGGTTTGAATGAAAAAACCTGGCGCCACTTTATCAGTCCAAATCGTGTAAGAAATATACTTGATTACTTGCTCAAGCGGTGCTTGTTGTAACCATTCTGATACCGAACCATAACCTCGCTGGCTCACCTGCATGCTAAAATAATCGTTATCGGCAAGTTCGTAGTTGCAGAAAACATCTACAAAATTTTCAATGTTTTTGTGGAGTGATGCAATTTCGTTGTGCGAGTGTTTTCTGCCATGAGCAGAATATGCTAACGACGATTTTAACTGCACCAATTGCTGTAACCCTGCAAGTTGATATTTAGACCAAGTTTCTGGCATACGATTCGTAAGAATACACAACAAATTACTTGGTTAAAACGGTAGATTACTAATGCGTACAAGTATTTTAAAAACAATTTAACCTATTACTTAAAAGCACATTAAACCATCCTTAAGTTGTAGCGAATACCAAGTGTAAAGCATTTGTAAGTGGATGCTTTTTGTGTAAGTGCTCATCTATTTGCCGTAAGGCGTTACTTGTATTTGTTCATTCGATTCAGCGGTAAATCTTACTTTTGTGGCACATTTTGCCCAACCTGTAATTGGGAGCTATTTGTTAACGCCACATTATTGCCTTACGGTAAATGATGTCAAAAAATGTATAATGCCTTTATTACACAACCGCATTAGCAATGCAGAGCTTAAAGCATTGTTATATGCCGAGCCATTCAAACGAGTAACTATTAGTTTTTACAACTACTTCGCTATTCAAAATCCACAAGAGTTTAGAGATTATCTCTACAAACACCTACATGCACTACAAGTGTTTGGTCGTATTTACGTTGCCTTTGAAGGCATCAACGCACAAATAAGTGTGCCCGAGCACAACTTTGAAGCCTTTAAAACTTTCTTGTATAGCATTCCCGCTTTAGATGGATTGAGGCTCAACATTGCAGTAGATGACGATGGTAAAAGCTTTTGGGTGCTGAAGGTGAAAGTGCGTGAAAAAATTGTAGCCGATGGCATTCAAGATCCTGATTTTTCAATGGAAAACAAGGGTAAGTATGTAGATGCTGTTGCTATGAATCAGCTATTGCAAGACCCTAACACCGTAGTGATTGATATGCGTAACCACTACGAATACGAAGTTGGTCATTTTGAAAATGCCATTGAAATTCCCAGCGATACTTTCCGCGATCAACTGCCCATGGCGGTAGAGATGATGGAAGGAAATGAAGATAGAAACATTATCATGTATTGTACAGGTGGCATCCGCTGCGAAAAAGCCAGTGCTTACATGCTACACAAGGGTTTTAAAAATGTGTATCACTTAGAAGGTGGCATTATTAACTATGCCAAGCAAGTGAAAGCCGCTGGTTTAGAAAGTAAGTTCATTGGCAAAAACTTTGTGTTCGATAATCGCTTAGGTGAGCGGATTACGCCACATGTACTGGCTAAATGCCACCAGTGTGGAACGCCTTGCGATGTGCATACCAACTGCAAAAACGATGGTTGCCATTTGCTATTTATTCAATGCGAAAAATGTGCCGCAACTTATGAGGGATGCTGCAGTACAGCATGCCAATCTACGATACATATGCCGGTAGAGCGACAAAAACAACTGCGTAGCGGCATTGATAAAGGGCAAAATATTTTTAACAAAAGCAAGGTTCGCTTGCGTCCTCGGCTCGATGAAATCAATGGTATTCATACTGCTACTGAAGCATCAGATAACGTGTAGTACCTTACGGTAAATGTTGGTATTGGTATAAATTATACAAAAGAATGGGGTGCCGCAGGCACCCCATTCTTTTGTATATTGCTCCACTTTATGTTATACACTCCAAGTGCTCAAGCCTTGCTGGGTGAATTGATAATTTTTTACCTCACCACCAAAGCTACGTAGGGTTTCCATCACACGGTAGCGTGTATTACCCGGACAATAAAAAATCATAAAACCACCGCCACCGGCACCACTGATTTTACCACCCGTGGCACCGCTTTTTTTGGCAGCTTCATATATTGTTTCAATCTGCTGATTGCTGATGTTTTTAGCCATCTTGCGTTTTTGCTCGAAGCCATAATCGAGAATTTCACCAATTTCATGCAAGCGACCTTTAAGCAAGGCTTCCTTCATCATACGAGCTTGTTCTTTGAGTTGGTGCATGGCCTCAATGCTCGATTTATTGTCGGTTTTTACATTTTGCTGTTGCTCTTTAATGATAGTTGCACTTTCTCTGCTGGTTGCAGTAAAGTATAATACCATATTGCTTTCTAGCTCATTCAGATAATCTTGCCGAATACGCAATGGGTTTACAATCACTTTATCATCCGCATAAAATTCCATGAAGTTCACGCCACCAAAGGTAGCTGCGTACTGATCTTGTCGGCCACCCGCAAGCTTCAAATCGTTACGCTCTATTTCATAGGCATAGTGTGCAATATCATATTCACCTAATGGTAGCTTTAGCATTTCGGCAAAAGCCCCGATAATAGCTACCACCAAGGTGCTCGATGTTCCTAAACCACTTCCGGCAGGCGCATCTACATAAGTGCTAAGCTTAAACGATGTTAGGGGCAAGCCATAATCTTTCTGTATGCGATTGTATACACCTTTCAGCAAATCGAGCGTGCCATTAATGGGTAGTTCGTTGGCCCATGCAAAACGTTGTTCTTCTTTGCGGTCGAGGGCTTGTATAATAATGCCATTTTCTTCAATAGGCGTTATGCTTGCATGTGCATACAAGCTAACCGTAGCATTTAAAATGGCGCCACCGTAAGTATCGGCGTACGGACTCACATCGGTACCGCCGCCAGCTAATCCAATACGTAAAGGAGCTCTACTTCTATAAATCACACGAACAATTTTGTGTAAATATCTAAGGCTGCTCTTAAAAAAATGCAAGTGTTGCTAAATTGTCATCACATTTACCGCAAGGTACCCTTCACCTTACGGTAAATAGGGTATCTCCGTAGTAGGATTTGTTTGCGGCAAAGCTGCTAATGTTTCAATGGTATTCACCAATACTTTCCAGCTATACTTGGTTTTTTCGGCTCGCAAATGCGGTAGAAAATGCTGTTCGCCCATGCCATACAAACGCATGATGCCGTTGGCAATTTCAGGTGCATTAGGTTCTACCACAACGCCCACTTTACCATCGGGCACCATATCGGGGAGACCGCCAACATTGGTAACCAACATAGGCTTTTCAAAATGATAGGCGAGTGGCGTAACACCACTCTGCGTGGCATTACGATAAGGTTGAATTACAAAGTCGGCAGCAGAAAGGTAGTAACGCACCTCACTATCGGGAATAAAATCGGTACGCATGTGCAGTAAATGAGCAATGTTTAAATCGTACATCTGCTTAATGTATTTCTGCTTGTCTTCGTAGTATTCGCCTGCTACCAACAGCCGAACGCCTGAGTTTTTCAGATTGATTTGGTTCATGGCATCAAACAAAATATCAAGTCCTTTATAGTGTCTGATGAAGCCAAAGAATAAAATCAATTTTTCGTTTTCGTTAATGCCTAAGCGTTTTCTAGCAGTTTGTTTATCAACGGCTGCACCAAAATTATCGTACAACGGATGTACCACTTGCTGTGCTGGCTTTTTAGAAAATCTAGGAAGTTGGTTAAATACCGTTTGGCTCATGGTAATAAAGCCATCTACGGGACCCACGAAATAGTGCGTAAATAAACTGTCGCCAATGCGTCGTTCGTGCGGTATAATGTTATCGGCAATGCAAATTACTTTGGTATGCTTATTCCATTTAGCAAGTCTTAAAATAGTTCCTAAGCAAGGTCCCATGAAGGGTAACCAATAACGTACAATAATCACATCGGCTTTCAGGCGACGGAGTTTATTGCCTACTACCAACCAATTGAATGGATTAACAGCATTGATATCAACCTCAATGTTAATATCGGTGGGTGCGGGCTCCGAAGAATACTGCGTAGTACCAGGGAACAAAAAGTTAGGATATTGTAACGAAAAGGTAACGATTGTAGTATCGTAGCCATGGTGCTGCCATTGGCGGGCTAAGCGTTCGTTGAACGAGGCCAGTCCTCCGCGTAACGGATGTGCAGGCCCTATGATAATAGCACTAGGCTTTTTGAGCATACAAGAGTAGTGGTGTTAAAGCAATTGGTTTGAGTTAAACTTGGTTTTGTGCATGCTGTTTTCACCAAGCATACATCAAATCGTAGTTTAGACCCTGATATTCAAAAGAATGTTTATTGGCAAATCCGATTTTTTCATAAAAACGTATTGCCTTTTCATTCTCGGCTTTTACACCACCCCAAAGTAACAACTTACGAACTGTAGTGTGCCGATTGAAGTGTGCAATAATAGCATCAAACATCTTTTTTGCCAAACCCTTGCCCTGATATGTTGGTGCGATCACCGGGGCATAACTTGCCACCACTGTTGGATGAAAAGAAAACTGATACTGTTGCCAACGTGCAATATCGTACCGATCGCCACCCATAAGCAACGCCGCGTAGCCTACAATTTTACCCGTAAGGGGTTCTATGCTAACAAAACCGAGCCTTCAAAGGGTTTGGGTATAATAAAGTTGTATATCCCTTGCGGTAAATGCATGTGGCCGATACCACTGCGTTACATCCTCGGGAAGTTCGGTTAGAAATAACGAGAGATTAACAATTTCAGAAGGTTGCAGCAACTGAATAATGGGGGTATTCATAGATGCTATATTAAAAGAAAAGCTTAGCTAATGCCAAGCTTTTCTTCTATGAGGTAAGCATTTCTTTCGGGCGAATTGCGAGCCACCAATTCTGCCACAAAACCTGCTAAAAACATTTGCATACCAATAATCATGGTGGTTAATGCAATGTAAAACATGGGTTTGTTGGTTACCGAAAAATCATCCATAAAAATTTTAGCTACGCCGAGGTAAATACTAAAAGCAGTGCCAAGGAAGAAAAACAGAGTGCCATACAAACCAAAAAAGTGCATGGGCCTTTTCCCGAATTTACTTACGAAGCTAATGGTTGCTAAATCTAAAAAACCATTCACAAACCGCTCCCAACCGAATTTGGTAGTGCCGTATTTTCTGGCTCTGTGTTCTACCACTTTCTCTCCGATACGGCGAAAGCCCGACCATTTGGCAAGTACAGGAATGTAGCGATGCATTTCGCCATACACTTCAATACTTTTAACCACTTTTTTGCGGTAAGCTTTCAGGCCACAGTTGAAATCGTGTAAGTAAATACCGCTGCTGGCTCTGGCCGCTGCATTGAAAATTTTAGAAGGAAAGTTTTTGGTAATAGCATTATCATAACGCTTTTTCTTCCATCCGCTTACCAAATCAAATTTGTCTTCTATAATCATGCGGCGTAGTTCCGGAATTTCATCAGGACTATCTTGTAGATCTGCATCCATCGTAATTACTACTTCGCCTTGAGCTGCTTTGAAACCTTCATTTAAAGCGGCACTTTTACCATAATTACGCTGAAATTTAATGCCTTTGATATTGGCATTTCGCATTGCAAGTTGTTGTACAACATTCCAACTTTCGTCGGTACTACCATCATCTACCAGAATAATCTCGTAGCTGTACTGATGGCTTGTAGCAACACGTTCAATCCATTGTGTTAACTCTGGTAAAGATTCTTCTTCGTTGTATAGTGGTATTACAATAGATAAGTCCATATAAAATTGATGCCGCGAATTACATCAACGGCTTTTCTTTTCTAATCACTAAGCTAATTAAAAGTGCTTTTACGAAATCCCAAATCAAGCCAAGACCAGTACCCATAAGAATGGTACCAATACTGGTATTGCTTTCTTTTTTACTTTCGGCATCGGCCATTGCCTTCTCAATATCAGCTTCGCTAGCACCCATTTTTTCCATGAAACCGCGGGTGAAGTTCATGCCTTGTTCGAACGACTTTTGCGTAAGCTCAGGATCGATAAAATTGTATAAAATGTACGTAGCGATAGCTACCACAACGGCAACTACTACGTAAGCTAAAAACGAAAATTGAATAGCTTCTTTAAAAGCCAAATAACCACCGTTTCTCTTACGAACATCAAAACCGCCTACCAATAGCAGCACAATCATGTAGGGGATAAAAGTGGTAGCCATTGTTACCGTACTAAAAGTGTCAATACCCGCAGCCCAGCTACCAAACATAATGAGTAAGGCAACTGCACTTAAAATGCCGCCGAATTTCAGACCTTCTTTTTTGAAGTCTAACAACGATGTAGTTGTTGTTGCAAATGATTCCATGGTGTAGTAGTTTTATTGGTTCAAATATAACTGCCCATGGTGGCAGGTACCAACAATTTTAGCGTTGAGCGGTAAATCGAAAATACTCGTATTACTGCTTTTACTGTGATTGTTGCTTTCCCTTACGGTAAATGGTTGCCGCGGTTGAAAGCATGTAAGCGATACTTTATTACCAACAGCAATCGCTGGTTGTGGTACTGCAAGAATATTGGCCGCATTGCTACTAAACAATTGCACAATACGTTGTGGTGATAACTGAGGTAGTAAGGTGTGTACCAATGCATAAGCCGATTGTAAACCAATCATGCCGGCTTTAGCATATTCAAACTCACAGTGCTTGGCATCCCAATCTTGTGGCATGTGATGACTGGCAATGGCATCTACAACACCATCATTTACCGCAAGGCGTAAAGCATCCCTATCTGCTTTACTGCGAAGTGATGTGTGTAGTTTTAAGTTGGTATCGTAGTTCGCCAGATCTTCATCGCAATACATAAGGTGCCAAGGTGTTACACTGCAGGTAACGGCAAGTCCCTCTTTTTTAGCAGCGGCTATCATGGCAATGCCCTCAGCAGAAGTAACGCCAGTAATGTGTAACTTACTTTCGGTGTAGCGTAATAAATCAATATCTCTTTTGATCATCAATACTTCCGCCAAAGTAGGTATTCCCGGCAAGCCCATACGTGTGCTTGCAACGCCTTCGTGCATTAAGCCATACTTGCCAATGCTTTGGTCGATCGGCATTTGTATAACCGTGCCGTTGAATGCTTTTACATATTGCAATGCTTTTAGCATTAACCCCGACGTTTGAATGGGTTTCAACCCGTCTGTAAAGGCAAGGGCACCTGCCTGATGCATGTCGTACATTTCGGCTAGTTCTTTACCCTCACAACCTTTGGTTAAAGCACCCAGTGGCAATAATTGTGCAGCCAACTGCGGTTGCTGTGCAATGAAATTGACTAAGCTTTTATTATCAACAACAGGGTTGGTATTGGGGATGAGTGCTACTTGCGTAAATCCGCCGCTGGCGGCACTACTTGCAACGGTTGCAAGTGTTTCGCGGTGTTCGTAGCCCGGTTCGCAACCATGTGCAAACAGATCGATAAAGCCATTGCTAGCAAAAACGCCTTGCATACTTACCACCTGTTCGGTGGCATGGTCGGGCGTTAATGTGGTATCGATAGCTGTTATAACGCCATTTTGAATCCGAATATCAACCGGTGAAGATGCTACATTCGTAGCAGTAACGAGGGTGAGCTGTTGCAACAGCAGGTTCATGTGGTAGTTACCTTTTGGCGGCTAAGATAAGGTATATCGGCATGGTTATGCCATTGGTAACAACATTTACCGTAAGGTAGTCTTGTATTTGGTTCGGTGCTTTCTTTTACTTTTGAGGAGTATGCACAAAATTTTAGTCATAGACGACGAACGAGCTATTCGTAATAGTTTGGTTGATATCCTTCAAATGGAAGGTTATAAAGTTGAAACGGCCGCCGATGGCGAAGAGGGTTGGCAACTGTTTCAGAAAAATGCTTACGATGTGGTGCTTTGCGATATTAAAATGCCGAAAAAAGATGGTATTGAGTTTTTAACGGAAGCAACACAGTTGAACCCCGATGTGCCGATTATAATGGTGAGTGGACATGGTAATATTGAAACAGCGGTAGACGCCGTAAAAAAAGGTGCTTTCGACTACATTAGCAAGCCGCCCGATTTAAACCGTCTCTTAATTACCATTCGTAATGCTACCGATAAAACCAGTCTTGCCAAAGATGTGAAAACATTGAAGCGCAAGGTGAGTAAAACGCAAGCCATCATTGGTGAGAGCGCCGCCATTCAACAGATTAAAGCCACCATCGATAAAGTAGCACCTACTGATGCCAGGGTTTTGGTTACCGGCGAAAATGGTTCGGGTAAAGAGTTGGTGGCACGTTGGCTTCATGAGAAAAGTAATAGGAGTGAAGGCCCGATTATTGAGGTGAATTGTGCTGCAATTCCATCGGAATTGATTGAGAGTGAACTGTTTGGACATGAGAAAGGATCATTCACCAGTGCGGTAAAGCAACGTATTGGTAAGTTTGAGCAAGCACATGGTGGGACGTTGTTTCTAGATGAAATTGGCGATATGAGTTTATCGGCTCAGGCAAAAGTGCTGCGAGCCTTACAAGAAGGAAAAATAACCCGCGTTGGTGGCGATAAAGAAATTGCTGTTGACGTAAGGGTGGTAGCGGCTACCAACAAAGACCTATTAGCGGAAGTAGAAGCTAAAAACTTCAGGCTCGATTTGTATCATCGGTTGGGCGTAATACTTATACATGTACCATCTTTAAATGAACGTAAAGAAGATATACCCTTGTTGGTAACACATTTTTTAACGCAGATTGCCGAAGAATACGGTCAGGCGGTTAAAACCATTGAACCAGCAGCCATGGTTGCATTGCAGTCGCACCATTACACGGGTAATATCAGAGAATTGAGAAATGTAGTAGAGCGATTGGTTATTTTAAGTGGCAAAACTATTGTTGCATCAGATGTGAAAGATTTTGTGTTGCGGTAGTTGATATTTAATTGCAATTATTGAGAGTGTCGTAAACTGCTTGAACTTCGGTAGCATCTACACGAAAATCGGGTGTAAAAGGTCTTTCGAGAAAAGCGCCGTGAATAGCGGTAACGCCTGTTTGCCTTACCAAATCGGCCACATGGGTATGATGCACACCACCGCCTGCAATAAGTTGAATATCGAGCTTCTTTTGGTGTAGCATGGCTTGGAGTGCTGCAATAGTGGTAGCTCCTTGTATGGCTGAAGTATGAGGTAATCCGCTGGTAAGTACTCCTTTAAAATCAAGTTGCTGTAGTTGGATGAGTGTATCGGGTTGGTTCGTTGGTGGGATATGGTCGAACGCACGATGAAAGGTGAGCCATGTATGTGCAGCGAATTGTTCGGCAATCGTTTCTAGAAACGCGTAATCGGGTTGGTCATTTACCGTAAGGGCACCCACTACAATACCATGGTAACCAAGTTCAATGATATGTGCAATATCGTGTAGGATAGCATTTTTTTCTACATTACTGTAAATGAAATTACCTGATCTTGGTCGTACAATAACGTTGGTTTTCTTCTCATTAGCTTTTTTAACCTCCAATAAAATACCAGAAGAAGGAGTGAGGCCGCCTTCTTGGTAACTGCTACACAATTCAATTCTTTGGATGGGTAATTGTTGTGCTTGTGCTACTGCCGTTAAGCTAAAACAAGCCAACTCCAACAGCGGTGTTACCATAAATATGCCGCATTTTTAAGTTGGTTGCTCGCAGTAGTGCCAACGGCATACGAAAAGCCTTTCCGAAGTGCGAAGGCGCCAACTTGTGCATTTTTATTGATGGCAATAAAACAAGCCTGCAAATAATCGGGTTTATTTGGATGCCTTTTAGCAATACGGCGAACCGCCTCTTTACATGCTTCTGTAGGCGTATAACCACGACGCATCATTTCTACCACCAAAAAGCTGCCACATACCTTAATAATTTCTTCTCCCTGGCCGGTGGCTACACAGGCGCCAACCTCATTATCAACATACAAACCAGCGCCAATGATCGGGCTATCTCCCAAACGTCCACGCATTTTAAAGCCCATGCCGCTGGTAGTACAACTGCCACTCAGGTTACCTGATTGGTCGATGGCAATCATACCTATGGTATCGTGGTTGAGTGTTCCGTTGGGCAGTATCGCTGGTGCTGCAGGCCCGTGGCCTTGGTTTTCTCTGTTGGCCTGAGGCTTATATTCGCTGGTTTTAAGCCATTCGGCATAGGCTTTGGCAGCATCGTTAGAAAGGGTAGCAGGTGCCAGTGGAAACCCTTCGGCCAGTGCGAATTGTTGCGCTCCTTCGCCCACTAAGAACACATGAGGTGTTTTTTCCATGACACGACGAGCCACGGCTATCGGGTGGGCAATGCGTTCTAAAAAAGCAACACTACCGCAATTGCCATTATGATCCATAATGCTGGCATCGAGGGTAACCTTTCCATCGCGGTCGGGATTAGCACCCAGGCCTACACAACAGTTGAGTGAAGCTTCTGTAACCATTACACCAGCCTCCACGGCATCAATCGCTTTTCCGCCTTGCTGTAATCGTTGTAAGGCTGCTTGGTTGGCGGCTAATCCAGCATCCCAAGTGCTTACCACCAAAGGAAGAGACGATTTTGTTTGTGCATTTACCGTAAGGTGCGACCAAAGTGGTAGTGCGGCCAAACCGCTGAGTTGATGTATAAAACGCCTTCTAATCATGTGCTAAATATACGGCGTGAACAAATCGTTAAACTTCTTATAATTATTTAATTTTCAAAAATTATTGAAAATATGATTTACATTTGTGGCATAATTGATTGTTATGAAAGTCGTAGTAATCGGCGGCGGATTTGCAGGATTACAATTGGTGCAACGCCTCGCCAAGAAACCCAATGTTGAAGTTTGGTTATTAGATAAGCACAATTATCATCAGTTTCAACCCTTATTTTATCAGGTGGCAACAGCAGGCTTAGATGCTAGTAATATTTCATTTCCATTTCGTAAAGCGTTGCAATCGTTTACCAATGTATTTTTTAGGGTAGCACTGGTAGAAAAAATTGAAGTGGATGCAAAGCAAGTCGTTACTGATAATGGCATTTATGAATACGATTTGTTGGTGATTGCCACCGGTGCTGATACCAACTTTTTTGGTAATCAACAACTACAGGCTGCTGCTTTGCCCATGAAAAGTACCAACGAGGCTTTACAACTCCGGCATAAACTGATAGCACATTGGGAGGCGGCCCTTACGGTAAAAGATGACGCAGCTGCTTTAGCACCATATTTAAATGTGGTAGTAGTTGGTGGCGGTCCTACAGGCGTGGAGCTGAGCGGAACCCTTGCCGAGCAACGTTTAGGAGCATTAGCAAAAGATTATCCTGAGTTACCGCTACACCAAATGAAGATTTTTTTATTAGAAGGTAGTAATAGGCTACTCGGCGGTATGAGTGAGGTTAGCAGCAACAGAGCAAAGCGATACCTTGAAAAATTAGGCGTAACTGTACTGAACAACATGCTGGTGACACATTTTGATGGTGCCACTGTAACACTACAAAATGGCAACACCATTCCAAGTAAGCTAGTGATTTGGGCTGCTGGTATTAAGGGTAATGTACCAACAGGCATTAATCAGGAGGTAGTTGCAAGAGGTAATCGCATTAAAGTAGACCGTTACAATAAAGTGTTTGGTACTGAAAATATTTACGCTTTAGGTGATGTAGCCTATATGGAAACGCCATTGTATCCGAATGGGCATCCACAGGTTGCGAATGTGGCAATTAGCCAAGCCAAGCATTTAGCACAGAATATTGAATATTTAATTGCTGGTAAAAAAGAAAAAGTAATTGAATTTGAATACGCCGATAAAGGTAGTATGGCTACAGTTGGTCGACATTTAGCTGTGGTGGATGTACCTAAGCCTAAACTGCATATTGGCGGTTGGTTGGCATGGTTTATTTGGATGGGATTGCATTTGGTATTGATACTGGGCGTCAAAAACCGAATTCAGGTATTCATCAATTGGGTGTATAAGTATTTCACGTACGATCAAAGTTTGCGATTATGGTTTAAAGACTATAACGCCAAATCGACCGTATAAATTTAAATCTTGTTTTTGTTTTGTAGTGTGTTGCAAAGCCAGCTTCGAGCTGGCTTTTTTATTTGTCTATTTTCTTATAATTTATATTATGTTAAGTAAAGGAATTTAAAATCAGTCCGTTCGAACGGACTGATACGATTTCGATAAGCTTATGATGTTGCTGTTGGAGATTCGTCTTGTACCACATCGGTATTTGTTGAGGCACATCTACTCAACCACAAGTACCCTAGTGCGATGGCTAAGACACTTGCTGTTAGTACGGCTAGTTTCGATTGGTTCTGCATGGCTGCATCATTAAAAGCCAAGGTGGCAATGAAAATACTCATTGTAAAACCAATACCAGCCAGCAAGCCAGCACCAATCATGTGCATCCAACGTGTATTGGTTGGCAGTTGTGCAATTTTTGTTGTAACCAATATGTAGCTAACCAGCAAAATGCCAATCGGTTTGCCCATCACTAAGCCTACAATAATGCCCAGTGATAATGGATTGGATAAATCGTGTACTAAATTAGATGTATCTATGGTTATAGCCGTATTGGCTAATGCGAACACCGGCATGATCAGAAAATAAACCCAGTTGTGCAACTGCAACTCAAGGCGATGGATTTGTTTTACCGGTACGGTAAAAGCTACTAAAACGCCTGCAACCGTTGCATGAATACCAGAGTTATACATACAAAACCAAATGATCATACCTAGTATTATCTGCAGTATTCCAAATCGTCTTGTTTTTTGATTGATAAAAAATAGCAAGCTTGTTATTATCAATGCTGCGATTAAATACAGCCAATGTAATGCTCCGCCATAAAACAATGCAATTACTACAATAGCGCCAAGATCGTCGATGATGGCAAGGGCTGTCAAAAATATCTTGAGTGCCACAGGTACACGATTGCCCAATAGCGATGCAACACCTAGTGAGAAGGCAATGTCGGTTGCGGTGGGTATAGCCCATCCATTTACGTAAGTACTTCCTACATTAAATAGAATAAAGAAAACTGCAGGCATTGCCATGCCACCAATAGCACCACCAATGGGTAATATTGATTTTTGCAGGCTGCTTAGCTCACCTTTTACAAGTTCACTTTTAATTTCAAGTCCTGCCAGCAAAAAGAATACAGCCATCAATCCATCGTTAATGAAATGTTCAAAACTGTGCGGTAGTAACGGTGTGTGCCATGGCATTTCAGTGTGCCAAAAATGTTGATAGGTCAATGCCCAAGGACTGTTAGCGAGTACAAGCGATAATGCAGTACATATTAATAAGGTAATACCGATAGCCCGACTATCTTCAATAAATTCTTTGAGTGGGTCAATGAATTTATATTTTAAAAATCCAATTGGCATGTCCGATCGTTTAGCGTTTTTTGATGTTAGCTAGCCATATAACTGGCCATTTCAAACTGATATTGCTTGGCAATAGCGGCTGCTTCTGCTGCAAAATCATCGCCTTCTGAAGCGTACTGAATAGCTCTACTTACATTCACCAGCAGCCCTATTTCCTTGTTTTTACCGTAAGTAGTTACTTGTTCTAGGCTGCCACCCTGAAAACCAACACCTGGTACTAGCAAAAAATGTTCCGGAATAATTGTTCTGATATGTGCTAGCATACTTGCCTGCGTAGCTCCTACTACAAACATCAGGTTATCAGAAGTACCCCAACTTGCAACTTTTTCGATAACAGCATCGAACAGTGTTTGCTTTCGGTTGGGTTGTACAAGTTGTGGTATCAGTCGGTCTTCTTCTGAAGCGCTACTTACATGTAAGTGTTGAAAATCGTTTGCTCCCTTATTACTGGTTAGCCCGAGTACAATGGTTACCTTATTATCGTAGTCTAAAAACGGACGTACACTATCCTCTCCCATATACGGCGCAACAGTTACTGCATCGAAAGGTAGTGTTTCGAAAAAGGTTTTAGCATATTGAGCACTGGTGTTACCAATATCGCCACGTTTGGCATCGGCAATGGTAAAATGCGTTTTAGGGATATAATGAAGGGTTTCTTCCATGGCTTGCCACCCTTTTAAGCCTTGTGCCTCGTAAAATGCTGTGTTGATTTTATAACTAACGCAATAATCTTTGGTTGCATCAATAATGGCTTTGTTAAAGGCTACTACGCCATCTGCCCTGCCTTTAAGTGGTGCCGGTAGTCTGTTCGGGTCGGTATCGAGGCCAACACAGAGGTACGATTGCTTCGTTTGAATAGCGCTAACAAGTGCTTGCTTTGTAGTCATAATACCTGCAAAGAAAACGCTTTCAGGGCGTTTCACCATCTTTATGCGGCTTGCAACAAGCATTTACCGTAAGGAAAAAAGTAGTACACCTTGCGGTAAATAAATGGACTATTGAGGTAAACTATTGTTGTGCTGCGCTAATAATTGTTCGTACAAGGCACGTAATGCAGGATAATCGTATGCTGTAAAGGGTTCCCAAGTTCGGGTGTGTGGCAGCAATACTTCGCAACTAGCAGGGTCGAATGCGGTTTTATAATTGAATTTTGCTACATGCGTGCTGATGTAGCCTGGGTAAAACAAATGCAGATGACGTTCTTGACTCCACGCTATTTTTTTGGCGATGGCGTATTTGCCAAGACTGTATTGCTTGTACGCCGGATCGTAAATATTAAGAATGCCGGCGCTGGCTTTATTGCCAATATCCATAAAGCCTACAGCTACCAATTGGTTGTTGTGGCTAATTTCCAGCGCTACAGTTTCAAAAAAATTGAAAGGTGAACTGTTGTACAATGATTCGTATAAGCTCGGTGCAATGGAAAAATCTATATGATTACGATATTTTTCGTAAATTTCCTCGTAAGCAGATTTAACGTAGGCGGGTACTACCCTTACGGTAAATAAGGCATCGTTTTTGGCTACCAATTTCGATATACTTTTCGAAAATTTTGTTTGCTGCAGTAGATACCGCAACCAAAATACAGGAGCATAACCGTTAGGAATGTCAATTAAATCAGTGGTCATCATAAGTGCACCGATGCGATACCAGCCCGCAGCCAATTTTTCATCCAGCAGGTCGCCCATGACCACTTGTGGCATTTCAAATTGATAGTAATTGAAAAATGGTGACTGCATATATACGTGGTATCAACATCAATATTAGCGGCTTTGTATTGCTCCGGCAAAGAAGCATTATAAAAATTCGCTTAATTCTAGCCAACGCATTTCTTTGGTTTCAAGTTCTGTAGCAATATCGGTGAGCCGAGCACTTATTTTACTAATATCCTCGTAGTTGCTGGTTTGGGTAAGTGCTTCTGCTAGTTCTGCCAGTTCTTTTTCTAATGCAGGAAGCTGTTTTTCTAGCTGTTCAAACTCACGCTTTTCGTTGAAGGTAAGTTTTCGCTTTGGGGTAGCTGCTACATTATTTGGTGTACTTGCATTTACAGCTGCTGAACTAGTATTAGATGTGCTGTTAGGAGTATTGGTAGTTGCTTGTTTTTTCTCCTCATCTTTTTGCCAAAGTCTGAATTGGGTATAATTACCCGGGAAATCTCTCACAACGCCATCGCCTTCAAAAACAAACAAATGATCAACAAGTCGATCCATGAAATAACGGTCGTGACTCACAATCATTACACAGCCGGGATAATCCACTAAAAATTGTTCTAGTACGGCCAACGTTGGTAGGTCGAGGTCGTTGGTAGGTTCATCGAGAATTAAAAAATTTGGGTTGCGAAACAACACAGTGAGTAATTGTAGTCGTTTTTTTTCGCCACCGCTCAGGCTGTGTAAAAAGGTATGCTGCTTTTCAGGTGTAAATAGAAATAGCTCTAAAAACTGACTAGCACTTAAGCTGCCACCATTCGCCAAAGGGAAATTTTCGGCAATCGATTTCACGTATTCTATCACACGCACATTATCTTTTACCGTAAGGCCTTGCTGACTAAAATTCCCAAAAATTACAGTATCGCCTACGTTGATTTTGCCACTATCGGCTTGTTCTAAACCTTGTATAATGTTGAGAAAAGTGCTTTTGCCTACCCCATTTTTGCCAACAATACCAATGCGTTCTCCTTTACTGAAAGTATAATCAAAGCCTTGTAGAATTTGTTTTTCGCCGTACGACTTGTATAATTTTTTTAACTCTAAAATTTTGCCACCCAATCTGCTCATCTTCACTTGAAGTTGCAATTGTGCATCTTCAATTTTTTGCTTGGCACGACTTTCTACTTCGTAGAAGTTATCGATACGACTTTTGCTTTTGGTAGTTCTGGCTTTTGGTTGCTTACGCATCCACTCGAGTTCTTTGCGGTACTCGTTCCTAGCTTTATCAATGCTCGCCTGTTCACTTTCGATGCGTGCAGCTTTTTTATCGAGATAGTTTTCGTAATCGCCGCGATATACGTGTAATTTTTCTCGTTCAAGTTCCCAAATTTCATCGCATACAGCATCAAGAAAATAGCGGTCGTGGGTTACTAGTAACAACGTTACTTTTTCTTGATTTAGGTAATGCTCTAGCCACTCAATCATTTCAACATCTAAATGGTTGGTGGGTTCATCCATCATTAATAGCGTGTGTTTATGATCGAAGCCAATATCAATGAGGGTTCTGGCAAGTGCAACACGCTTGCGTTGCCCGCCACTAAGTGCATGTGCAGGCTGTTGCAGGTGATGAATATTAAGCTTTCCTAAAATTTGCTTCACTTTAGCTTCAAACTCCCAAGCACCAAGTTCATCCATTCGAATGAGGGCTTTGCCTATGGCATCGGCATCGTTGGCATCGGTAGCAGCTTCGTAAGCACTAATAGCCTGCATTACCGGGTGTGTACTATGAAAAATATTTTCGAGCACAGTACCATTTTCGTTGAAGTGTGGATCTTGCTCGAACAAGGCTACAGTTACATCTTTATGAATCCATAGCTTACCTTCATCGGGTGTGTCTTTACCCGCTAAAATTCTCAGTAAAGTGCTTTTGCCAACCCCATTGCGGGCTATAATGGCTATTTTATCGCCTTCGTTGATATGAAATGAGAGATTGCTAAAAAGTGGATGAATACCAAAACTTTTGGTGAGTAACTCGGCCGTAACATAATGCATGCGGCAAAGGTAGTGTTCGAAGTCTTAGTAAATGAATTGCAATGCAGGCTTTTGTAAATGTGTTAGAATAGCATTGCCCATGGTTTGTATGAAACTACCGATATCATTGGTACGAGCATCTTTCCACCAAAGTATATCGCCGGCATCGCTACGCACGGGCTGTAACTCGTAGCTGCCAATGAGTTCAATCATCTCATACACATCGTACTTGTGTAAGCGGGTAATTTTATAGTGGTCTTCATTTACGTAAGTAACCCAACCTTGAAATTGATGATAGTTAATGGTGAACGATGGAGCATCGTTCTGATGTTCATAGGTGAATAATATGGTAAAGCCACTTTCCAACATGCACGTTTCTTTTAGCGGCGCAAATGTGCAGTATTATGCTGGTTTTAAATGTTAAGTTTCGGTAGGGAGCGGTAATTGTATGGCTTGTAATAATGGCAGTTTTTCGTTGGGCAACTTTTGTACTTTCGCAACCGTTATAGTAATAGTATGAAACAATTTAATGTTCCGAATATATATCGCAGTGAGCTTATTAGCAATATCAAGCAATGGCGTAAAAAGCAAGATAAACTAAAGAAAGATTTCACTCCTACCCGATTAGATTTTGGGAATATCGAAATATACCTGGCTCGTCATTTTGGTTTTTGCTATGGTGTAGAAAATGCCATAGAAATTGCTTTCAAAACGATTGATGAAAACCCCGGCAAACGCATTTTTTTGCTGAGTGAAATGATTCACAACCCTCAAGTGAATGCCGATTTAACAGCAAGAGGTGTTCAGTTTCTGCAAGATACCTATGGTAAGCAAGTGATACCTTTTGAAAGCCTTACGGCAAATGATGTTGTTATTATTCCAGCTTTTGGTACTACCCTTGAAATTGAACGCATGCTCAACGAAAAAGGTATTGCAACGAAGCAATACAACACTACTTGTCCGTTCGTTGAAAAAGTTTGGAATCGTAGTGAGCAAATTGCGGCCAAAGGCTACAGCATAGTGGTGCATGGTAAGCCCAAGCATGAAGAAACAAGAGCAACATTTAGTCATGCCGCGGCACATACCCCAACCGTGGTGGTGAATGATATGGATGAAACCATTTTATTGGCTCAATATATTACTGGGGCTTTGCCTGCAACGCAGTTCTACAGCGATTTTAAAGGCAGGTGCAGTGAAGGATTTGATGTGTCAACAGATTTGCAGCGCATTGGTGTGGTAAACCAAACTACCCAACTTGCCACCGATACGCAAGCTATTGCCGATTACTTAAAGCAAGTAATGATGGAGCACTATGCCTTAGATGCTACCACCATTGCAACACGCTTTGCAGATACCAGAGATACGCTTTGTTATGCCACCAACGATAATCAAACAGCGGTAGCAGGCATGTTAGCAACAGAAGCCCACCTTGCCATTGTTGTGGGTGGCTACAATAGCAGCAATACAAGCCATTTGGTAGAGCTGTGCGAAGCGAAACTACCCACTTATTTCATAGACAGTGCCGATAAAATTGTAGACGCCACTACCCTCATTACATGTAATTGGCGTACCAAAGCTATGTCGGAGGTGCATGATTACCTTGCGGTAAATGCTTCGCCAATAAAGATTTTGATTACAAGTGGCGCTAGCTGCCCTGATGCAGTAGTGGAAAAAGTGATTGAAAAGCTGCTAGTGATTACGGAATCAGAAAAATCGCTTCGAGATATGTCGTTAGTGTTCGAAAATATGCTTGCGTCGTAACCATTAATCTACATTACAGTACCTATATTTACCGTAAGGCATACAATTTTACCCTACTGTTAGGGGTAAATGCCCTATTACAAAGCCACCGGTAATATGAAGAGCCTTTTTTTAACCGTACTTTTATGTTGCACAACATCAATATTGTTTTGCCAGCGGCAAAAAATTGATAGTTTCTTACATGTTATACAAACTTCATCTGAAGTACACGATACCACAGCCGTACAACGATTGATAGGATTAAGTTTTAGCTACTATCAAATTAACTCCGACTCTACCATTTTCTATGCTAATGAAGCTTTAAACATTGCTGAGGAAAGCGATTACCAGCTTGGGATTGGTATGGCTTACAACAGGCTTGGCATTGGTTATGGGGCAAAGGGTAATTATATTAAAGCGCTAGAGCATTATTACGATGCACTTAGAATTATAGAAAAAATTGGTAACGAACAATGGCTGTCATCAACCTACAATAACCTCGGGTATATTTATATACAAATTAAAGATTATCCTAAGGCGTTAGAGCTTACTGAAAAATCGTATCAGCTATCTAAACGCAATAAAAATACCAAAGCCCTTGCGGTAAATCTCACCAATATCGCTTGGTTAAATGAACTTGCTGGTAACACTAATCTTGCATTAGTGCAAGCATACGATGCTATGCGTTTGGCAGCAAGTGTGAACGATGATTACCATGTAGCTATATCGTGGCATATAGCAGGCCGCATTTATCTAAAGCTTAAGAATACAGATAGTGCCTACATTAGTTTTAGTAAGGGTTTAGAGCACGCCAACAAAGCAGGTATTAAAATTCAAATTGCATACAATACATTAGGTATTGGCGATACCTACTTACTTCAATTTAAAGCACAAGAAGCAATTCCTTACTTAGAGTCGGCACTTGCCATTGCTAAAGCAACTAATGCTTTTGAGGTGATGGCTCAGGCTACACGCAGTTTGGTAGATGCTTATGTGCAAACGAATAACTTGCAAAAAGCCAATGGCAAATTCACAGAATATCTTGAAATCAAAGACAGTCTTCAAAGTATTGATAAGCAAAAAACATTTGCACAATTACAATTAGAGTATGATTTAAACAAGAAACAAAAGGAATTACAATTGCAAACAGCAGCGCTAAAGCAGCAACGAATTATTGCTTATGGTGCATTAACACTTGCTGCAGTAGCATCTATAATGGTGTACTTTTTATACCGACAAAAACTGCAGTTGAAGCGGGTGAATCAACTCATACAAAATAGTCATGATGAAATGCGTTTGCAAAAGTCGGAACTGATCAAGCAAGCCGAAGAGTTAAAAGTTAATAATCAACACCGCGATAAGCTATTTTCCATCATTGCACACGATTTGCGTTCGCCAATGGCAACCTTTCGGCAAACGATTGAAAACTTAGATATGCTTACGCCAGAAAACATTGCTTTTATTAAAGACAAGCTGAGCAATCAGTTTAAAGATATTGATGTAACACTCACCAACTTATTGCAATGGAGCCATCAACAGCTCAGTGGCGATTTCACACAGAAAGCGAATATTCCACTTGCAGCCCTACTCGATGCTAATATGCAGCTGTTACAGCTCAATGCAAATGATAAGCGTATAACTATTCAGAACAACATTGCACCAAGCTTCACCGCCTATGCCGATGAGCAACAAATAAGTATTGCATTTAGAAACATTTTATCGAATGCCATTAAGTTCACCAACACCAACGGTCGCATCACCCTATTTGGTAGTATTGCCGAAAACAATATGGTTGAAATAAGCATTACCGACGATGGTATCGGTATGAGTGAAGAACAATTGCAAAAATTATTCAATCCGAAAACACATTTTACCCGTAAGGGAACACAAGAAGAAAAAGGTGTTGGTCTTGGTTTAATTCTTTGCAAAGAGTTTATTGAAAAAAACGATGGTACTGTACATGTAACCAGCAGCGTGGGTAATGGTACCACATTTTACATTCGTTTGCCGCAAGGCCATACTGCATAAAAAACGGGCGTAATTGCTAGAAAGCACTACGCCCTTGTTTTACCAAAAACCAAATTGACAAAAAACGATGAGAGCAATCGAAAGCTCTTATAAACTCTTTGTACGTAACTACTACTTTTTAGGTGCTTGCATAGGTTACACCAAAACTGCTATGTTGTACATGTTAAAACTGCTTGTGTACCAAAGAGCTTACAATAATTGGTTGTTTTTAGTGTTATGCTTACCAATTGCTTTATCGTTCAACTGCTATACTGTTATGTATAGTGCAAACATAGCAGCAGCTTACCTTGCGGTAAATGATCATAAGCATTGTGTAATTTGATTTTCATCATGCAGTAACCAATACCTTACGTATTTTGCAACCAAATAATAATGCATGCATAAACCATTGAAACGCTTTGCAACAATTGCAGTAATAGAGGGTTGGTCGTATATTATTTTATTATTTGTTGCAATGCCTTTGAAGTATTGGCTTAACCTGCCTGAGGCGGTTAAAATTGTAGGTTCGTTACATGGTTTTTTATTCGTTGCTTTTTGTTTGTTGCTAGTACAAGTATGGCAAAGCGAGCAATGGAGTTTTGGTAAAGCAGTATTTGCTTTTATACTTTCACTCATACCATTTGGCACCTTTTATTTAGATAAAAAAATCAAAGCAGGCACTTACTAATTTTATGTTACAGCAAGTAATTGATTTTCGTTCCGATACGGTTACACAACCTACTGAAGGCATGAAAAAGGCCATGCTCAGTGCCCCGCTTGGCGATGATGTGTTCGGTGAAGATCCCTCTATCAAAGCACTCGAGGCCAAAGCAGCTGCTATGTTTGGGATGGAAGCCGCCATTTTTTGTCCGAGTGGCACCATGACCAACCAAATAGCTATCAAATGCCATACCCAACCCGGGCAAGAAGTTATCTGCGATGTGCTAAGTCATATTTATCAGTACGAAGGTGGTGGTATAGCGTTCAACAGTGGCTGTTCGGTGCATTTAATACACGGCGAAAACGGAAAGGTAACTGCAACACAAGTGGCAGCAGGCATCAATAATCCTAACGATATACATAAGCCTATCACTGCTTTGGTGAGTTTAGAAAACACTGTGAATAAAGGCGGTGGCGGCTATTACGATATAGATACGCTTACGCAAATAAAAGCTGTTTGTGTAGCTAATAACCTGCCTTTACATTTAGATGGTGCCAGACTTTTCAATGCTTTAGTAGCTAGCGGACAAACCCCGCAAGCCATGGGGCAAATCTTCGATAGTATTTCAATTTGTTTGAGCAAAGGTTTAGGAGCACCCGTTGGCAGCTTATTACTTGGTACAGGTGCACTGATTCATAAAGCTCGACGTATAAGAAAAGTATTTGGTGGCGGTATGCGACAAGCAGGCTTGCTTGCCGCTGCCGGCAGCTACGCTCTCGATCATCACATTGAAAGATTGGCGATAGATCACCAACATGCACAGCAAATAGCAGCAGCCCTTACGGGTAAATCTTTTGTGCAGCGTATCTTACCAGTAGCAACCAATATTGTCATATTTGAAACACCTGCAGATTATCCTGCGGCAAAGTTTGTGACCGACATGGCAGCAAAAGGAATTTTATTAGTGAGTATGGGGCCGCACTTAGTACGTTTTGTAACGCATTTAGATATTTCAGCAGCAGCAATGGAAAAAACCTTACAACTACTCGATAGCTTGAATTAACCGAAGAAAATTGTTTATTTAATGTAATTTAGACGCCCGTTACAACCTAACCGATCTCGTTTATTAAGATTAACCTAAGAGTAATGTTACCGAAAATAGATCCTACGAATACGCAAGCTTGGTTGCTACTAAAAAAACACTTTGAAACAGAAATGAGGCAAGCACACATGAGAGATTTGTTTGCCAACGATCCTGAAAGATTTCAAAAATTCTCTCTGTGTTTTAACGATATTGTATTTGACTATTCTAAAAACATCATTACTGCAAAAACAAAGCAGCTACTGTTACAACTTGCAGAAGATTGTCAGCTAAAAGAAGCCATCCATAGTTTTTATTCGGGTGTAAAAATTAATGAAACAGAAAACAGAGCGGTACTGCATACTGCTTTGCGAAACTTTTCCGACAATCCCGTTTTGGTAGATGGAAAAGATATTATGCCCCAAGTGCGAAAAGTATTGCATCAAATGCAAGCATTTACCGCAAGGGTACATAGTGGTTCTTGGCAAGGTTATACCGGAAAAAAAATAAAGTACATTGTTAACATTGGTATTGGTGGTAGCGATTTAGGTCCTGTAATGGTTACAGAAGCCTTAAAACCTTATTGGGTTCAGGGTATTGAAACTTATTTCGTAAGCAATGTAGACGGTACACATATTGCTGAAACACTGAAGAAAGTAAAGCCCGACGAAACGTTGTTTTTAGTAGCTAGCAAAACATTCACCACGCAAGAAACCATGACGAATGCACATACGGCTCGTTCTTGGTTTCTATCGCATGCGAAAGATGAAGCTCATATTGCTAAGCACTTTGTTGCCTTAAGCACCAATGAAAAAGAGGTAGTTAAGTTTGGTATTGATCCTGATAACATGTTTGTTTTTTGGGATTGGGTTGGCGGACGTTATAGCTTGTGGAGTGCCATTGGTTTAAGCATAGCATTAACCATTGGTTATAACAACTTTGAAGCGTTACTAAAAGGTGCTTATGCTATGGATCAGCATTTTGCAACCACAAAATTCGATCAGAACATTCCCGTGATACTGGCACTTTTGGGTATATGGTACACCAACTTCTGGGGAGCACAAACAGAAGTGATACTACCCTACGATCAGTACATGCATCGCTTTGCGGCTTACTTCCAGCAAGGTAATATGGAAAGCAATGGTAAAAGTGTGAATCGTAACGGTACAAAAGTAGCATATGCTACCGGACCCGTTATTTGGGGTGAGCCTGGTACGAATGGTCAGCATGCATTTTATCAATTGATTCATCAGGGAACATTGTTAATTCCTGCCGATTTTATTGCTCCAGCCATCAGTCATAATCCTATTGGCGACCATCACGACAAATTATTAAGTAACTTTTTTGCACAAACCGAAGCGTTAATGTTGGGTAAGAGTGAAGCCGAAGTGAAGGCCGAACTACTAGTTGCCGGAACACCAGAGGCTCAAGTGAAAAAACTTACCAACTTCAAAATATTCGATGGTAATAAACCAACTAATAGCTTTTTGGTAAAGCAAATTACACCCGATGCTTTGGGCAGCCTTATTGCCATGTACGAGCATAAAATATTTGTACAGGGCGTTATCTGGAACATTTTTAGCTTTGATCAGTGGGGCGTTGAACTGGGTAAGCAAATGGCCAATAAAATATTACCAGAATTAACTGGTGAGGCAGCTATTGGCGAGCACGATGCATCTACTACAGGACTTATTAAAGCCTATCTAACCTTTAAGAAATCACTTGCATAATTTTAGAACAAACACAAGCAATTAAACGCTACGCAATGAAAAAGTTTTACAGTGTTGCTCTGGTATTGGTGTTGATGGTAACTGTTGCATTACAACAAGCCAAAGGTTTTGCTTTGTATCGGGTTGATAACAAAGAAAAAGCCGATAATGCAACGCTTATTGTAGAGGGTAAAGTCATCAGCCAAAACAGTTTTTGGAATGCTGCCCACACCATGATTTACACAGCCAATAAAGTGCAAGTGTATAAAGTGTTTAAAGGCACCATTTTACCCACCACCATTGAGTTTATGACGTACGGCGGTACGGTAGGCAACGAAAACATTCATGCAAGCGATTTGCTAGAAACACAGGTAGGTCAGGTGGGTGTATTTTTCTGTTACCCTAACGTGAAGCAAATTACCAATCCACAAAGTGGTATTTTACTCTACGATATTTACGCAAGTGCTCAGGGTTTTTTCAGCTATAGCATGCTCAATAACACTGCAAACGATCCTTTCAACCGATTCGAAGGCATCGAACAAAGTTTGTATCCTTTGTTACAAACGCTTAGTCAGCAGCCTATTCGAGTAATCGATCCTAGCTTCGTTCCTTACGTGCCGCAGGCAAGAACAGAGCGTACCAATTTCATTAGTTCTTTCACACCAATGGTAGTGAATGCGGGTGCTAGCGAAGACCCCACCAATAACTTACTCACCATTAATGGACAAGGCTTTGGCACACCCGGTGGTACTGCAGCAGTATTATTCGACGATGCTAACGATGGTAACGGTGGTACACCTTGGGCAGTTAGTAGTACGAGCAACCAAATTGTAAGCTGGACTGATAATCAAATTCAAGTACGTGTTCCTAGTCGTGCAGGTACAGGTTCTATTAGTGTTAGAACAGCTTTGGGTAGCACGTTGGGTAGTTTAGATATCCTTACGGTAAATTATAGTATACTCGAAGCAACCCTCAGTGGTGTTACCAAACAGAGTAACTTGATGAATCGTAATTTGAATGGTGGATATACCATTTCTTACTCCTTTAACCTCTTGCCAGAAGCCATTGTTACGTTCAATAGAGCGTTGCAAACTTGGAGAGATTTAACAGGTGTGAACCTTGCCGATGGCGGACAAACCCTTACACAGTCTATCAACCCCAGCAACGGCGAAAACACGGTTATGATGGATAATGCCAATACTGGCGTAGCAGCTTTGGCAGCAGGTGTTTTAGCCGTTTGTTATAGCTTTAATAGTGGCTGCACGCCGCTTACCACCAATGGCATTCAAAAAACGGAATTTGATATTTCTATTAGAATGGCCGGTTTTTCTATTGGTAATACCGCATTTGAGTATGGACCTTGTCCACCCAATGGTACCATTGATTTAGAAACAGTGTTATTACACGAATTGGGTCACGCTATGAATCTTGGTCATATTAACGATGGTAACGAAGGTTTCGGTGCATTTATAAATCCTTCGAAGTTGATGCACTTTGCTGTAACTACTAATGTTAAGCGTACTTCGCCCGATCAAAGTGCTTTCGACGGTGTGAATTATGCCGCTACCGCTGTTGCTAACCGACAATTCGGTAACTGTGGTTTGGCATTACAAATGATGCAACGTAACGCTGTAACCGTTGAAGCGAAAGACGAATGTCCATTACAGTTCCCTGTGAATCCAACAGCGCCTAATACGAATGTTACGTTCAATTTAGCAGCAGCTACTTCTAATAAAAATAAAGATCCTCAGTTCAGTGCGTTACGCTGCGACGGGTTAGGTACAGGTATTACCAATACTGCTTACTATGCTTTAAGAACCCGTGGTTCTGGTAGTTTAAGTATTACCGTAAGCGACTATACTTTGTTACCCGCAAGTGCTAGTAGCTGTAGTAATACAGGTGTAGAACTAGCTATTTATCAGGTAAACACCTGCCCTACGGGTCAAAACTTCCCAGCTCCGGTAGATTGCAGAACATTCAATGCGAACGGTGCCTTGGCGAATATTACTGGCCTAGCCCTCAATACTACTTATCTTATTGTTGTAGATGGATTAAATAATACCAAAGCAAGTTTCACGTTGAATTTTGGTGGCCAAGTGTTACCGATTGTACTAGAAAGCTTTACGGGTACGATAAAAGGTAATAGCAATCTATTAAGTTGGAAAATTAGTCAGGCAGTAGATGTTGAACGTATTGTGCTTGAGCGTGGTGCAACTACCAATAGCTTCAAAGATTTTGCTAGCTATACCAATGTGGCAAACACCATGGTTGGTAAGCTATTCCAACAAGAAGATATGCAACCTTTGGCTGGCGAAAACTATTATCGCTTAGCTGTGTACAACAAAGATGGTTCTGTGCAATACTCTAACATAGTTACACTTCGTAGAACAGAACGTGTTAAGGTAAGCTTATACCCTAACCCGGTAAAAGATGTTGCTCAATTACAAATAAGTGCACAAAACAATGTAGGTAATGCTACACTAATCGTGTACAATAGTGTTGGTCAGCAGTTAATTGCCAAACCAATTGTAATTGCTAACGGTACAGCATCGGTACAAATACCTGTAAGCAACTTTGCTGCAGGTACTTACAAGGTAATGGTTATACAGCAAAACGAAGTGCTTTATACCACCACTATGCAAAAGCAATAAACTTCATCTTTTAAGTATGACATAAACAGAGAAGGCAGCCTTTTGGCTGCCTTCTCTGTTTCAAACTTAACCATACTAGATATAAACTACACACGTAAAAGTCCATTCATCCATTTTAGCTATTTGTTACTTACGTAAATGTTTCTTTTTGAGGTTTATTCAACACCATAAACCTTACAATCTATGACATGCAAACAAATGACTGCAAGTGCGATGCTTGTCAGTATACTACAGCTAGGTGCTATGCAATTACAGGCACAAACACCCAACAACAACATTCAAAAAGAAAAGTATCACTTTAGTCTTGGCACACAAGATACCGCTGCGGGCTACGCACAAGTAATTAAAGTAGATAATGTAATTTATGTATCTGGAACGGTATGCCTTCAACTCAACGAGAAAGATTTTCGCTACGCTTATAAGGTGAGGTGATACAAAAAAGCTTAGAACGCTTTGGCGCTACCATGCAAAATGTGGTGAAAGAAAACATTTTCACAACTGATATTACTGCTATGGAGAGGCTCAATATTTACCGTAAGGAAATTTATAAAGGCGATTATCCCACATCAACATGGGTGCAAGTATCACGCTTGTTATTACCCGATGCCAAGCTTGAAATTGAAGTAGTGGCACATTTACCGAAAGGTTAGTGTGCATTGCTATCAATAAGCATGGGCAGCCGTAGGCTGCCCATGCTTATTGATACATACAATGTTTTATTGTACAATAATTCTATCAGTATACACTGCATCGCCTTTGGCACTTAATACTTTCATGAGGTACATACCCGGCGTAACTTGCTTGCCAAGGTCAAGTTGTGCTGCTTGTGTTTTGGCATTCACATCTACAATTTGCTGCATGATGGGTGTACCGGTGGTGGTGAGTATTTGTACGGTGTATTTGCCGGCGAATACTTTCTCAAACTTAACAACTGCTGTTCCGTTGGTTATAGGGTTCGGATACACTGTAACAGCGGCATTACCTTTAATGTCGCTATATGGTTGTGTAGCTGGTGCAGCACTTTCAAAAGCAAGATAACCACTAGCCAAGTCGCTGGCGTTGAGTATGCCGTTGCCATTACCATCTACAGGCGTAGCTTGTAATGTTCCAAGGTGCACTTTAAAGTAGTTTTTGGTATCTACGCTACTGCTTACCAACACCTGACCATCGGCAGTAACTGCTGCTCCGTTAATGGTGTAAGTATCTGGCAAGCCTTTAATGCTGCCTATATGCTCAGCAACTAAGCTGCGGATGTTGATTTTAAAAATATGTCCCCTTACGGTAAATAGATATAAGTTGCCGAAAGCATCGCCAACCATATCGCCGCCCCAACTGGTACAAGCGTTGTGAATTGAAATTCCTTTGTTGTTTTTGCTATCAGTTAAAGCACCGAGGTTGTTGATGGTTACTTTGGTACCGCTGGTAAATTGTACCAAATGGTTACCGTCGTTCGTAAGGGCATAACCGTTACCATCGGCAGCGAAAGTCATACGGGTAATGTTATTGGCTTCTCCTACACCTTGGCTGGTGGGTTTAATAGTTCCGTTGGTAACATATACCATTGTATTGCCATTGCTCAAGTCGAAATAGCGTAAGTCGTTACCATGTAAAGGCGAAAAATATAAGCGGTTGGTATTTTTATCGTACGCAGTAGCCGCAATAATTTCAGTGGGGTTAAATGCTGCAACTGGCTGCTTGCTTTGTGCTTCTAACCGTTTGATGTTGCTATTCGGATGATAAATTTGAGCTTCGCTTGCAAGCGACTGACCTTGTAATTGTACTGCTACATTCCATTGTGTGCTGCCGGGTGTAGCGCCGGTGATGGCATAAATAGGAGCAGATTTTTGTGCATAAGCAGCGGTTGCAACGAATGCAAATGAGAGTAACATTGTACGCTTCATAAGCTGTGGTTTTTGTTGCTCTAATATAAGTTTTTTTTGCAACCTCATTTTTTATTTTTTATGAAACGCTTTGGCATTTGCCGTAAGGCATAAAAAAACCACTTCAATGATTGAAGTGGTTGTATACGATTCACCTTGCGGTAAATGTGTGATGTACTTGTTATTTGTACTTACCATGCTCGCCATCGTAGAATTTGAACTTAGCTTCGGCAGCATCGTAAGCTTTAAGATCTTTACCACGGGCTCTGTTACGCTTCCAATCGAATAGGTTGGTAAGATCGTCGATAGATTTTGATAAGCAAGATGTTTCAGTTCTGGTTCTGTCTGACTTATCCTTTAAAATTGTATAAGCTTTCTCAAACCACTCGATGGTTTCGTTAGCAACCACTTGCATGGTTTTTTCTAATTCGGCACGCTTAGCTACTAAGTTTTTATCGGCACCACGTAGTGCGTAAAAACGCTCATCCATTTCACCAAAAATTTGATACATCAGAATGGCGGCGTTGTAAGCATACAAGCCATTGTTTGAGCCTTCAAACGCTTTCTTAAAAGCATCAGAAGAAGTTCGCTTAATATCTATACGTCCAAGGCTATCGAGTTTTGATAATGCTTCTTTATCAAACTCGGCTAATGTACCACCATAAAAAGCGTGTTGCTCAGGCGTAAGCGCACCCTTAGCAGCTTCGGCTTTGTAAATGGCCGCTACTTCGGTTGGAGATGCTCCTTTGATTTTGGCATCCATCTCATACTCTTCCCACATGGCTTTTTGCTTCGGATATAATTCTTTGGCGACAGCGAGGTATTTTTCAAATTTGGTTTTATCGCTTGCTTTTGAATAATGATCAATCATGTAGCGGTATAAGTCTTCAAACTCTTTACCTGCAATTTTTTCGTCTGCAAATTTTTCGTAGTACTTACAAGCTATATCGGGCTTTTGAGCATTTTGAGCAGCGTAACCGGCAAATAAAACCGCAAACGTGTCGATGTTTTGCTTGTTCGGACTAAATCCACTTTTTGAAATAAAGTCGCCTAAGTCTTCTGCAATGGTGAACTTGGCCAATGCTTCGTCCCACTTTTTCTCTTCGAATAATTTTCTACCATCGTTAAAGTTGTTGGCGTATACAATACTAACAGCACGTAAAGCACCTTCTTTGATTACTTTATTGGTAGGATCTTTCTGGCGTAACTCGGTAATAGCTGCTAAGCTTTTACTCAATGCATCGGGGTACTTGCTTTGCAGGGTGGGGTCGTTAGCAATTTCGCTGTATACGGTTGCTTTCCATGCAATGGTTTCTAAATTGGTACTGCCCTTTTTATCGGTAGCTAGGCGGTCTACTTCTTTAATGGCATCATCCCACTTTTTCTGGGCAATAAAAATTTGCACTTTGCCATAGTCTTGTGCGTGAACCGTTAAGGCGGCTGCAGCAAGCATCATTGAGAAAAGTATCTTCTTCATCGTTATGGGTTTTACATGCTTTTCAGCATTTGTGGATTAGTGACTTATTTTATGCTGGTGTTTCTTCAGATGCAATATCGTTATCGTTGTTAGATGCAGTTGTATCGGTGCCATCAGCCGCAGTTTCTGTAGTGACTTCTTCACCTTCCGGTAAAATAGTTTCTTCATCAACTTGTTCTTCTATTTTACTAATGGCGGCAATTTCATCACTTTCATCGAGGCGAATCAGTTTTACACCTTGTGTTGCTCTGCCCGCTTCTTTAATGCTGGCAACAGCAGTACGTAGGGTGATGCCACTTTTACAAGTGATAATTAAGTCTTCTTTTTCACTCACATCTAAAATGGCTACTAACGCACCTGTTTTTTCAGTAACATTAATAGTTTTTACCCCTTTACCGCCGCGGTTCGTCATACGATATTCTTCAACAGCAGTTCGCTTTCCAAAGCCCTTTTCACTAACTACTAAAACGTTGCGTGTTGTATCGGTACTATTTACACATATCATGCCAATCACTTCGTCGGTAGCATCATCTACTTCAATACCACCAACCCCAATAGCACCACGGCCGGTACTACGTACTTTGTCTTCTGCAAAACGTATTGCCCTACCGCTTTTCACGGCCATCATAATTTCTTGTCCTGGCGTTACCAGCTTAGCTTCTAAAAGTTGGTCGCCTTCGTTAATGGTGATGGCATTAACACCTGTACTACGCGGACGGCTAAAGTCTTCCAGATCAGTTTTTTTGATGATGCCTTTCTTCGTACAAAGCACAATGTACTTGTCTTGGATGGCTTCTTTATCTTCTAAATTAGGCACGCTAATAATAGCACGTACCTTATCGTCGGTTGGTAGCTGAATTAGGTTTTGTATTGCTCTACCCTTGCTTTGTTTTTCACCTTCAGGTATTTCATACACTCTGAGCCAATAACAACGTCCCAGTTCAGTAAAGAACAATAGATAATCGTGGGTGCTAGCTACAAACAAATGTTCTACAAAATCTTCTTCTCTGGTTTTACTGCCAATGGCACCGCGACCACCGCGGCGTTGTTGGCGGTACTCGCTGGCACTGGTACGCTTGATGTAGCCTAAATGACTAATGGTAATTACAACATCCTCTTTTTCAATGAGGTCTTCAATACGCATTTCGTCGGCGAGGTATTGAATTTCACTCAAGCGAGGAGAACCAAACTTTGCTTTTACTTCTAAAAGCTCGGTTTTAATTAAATCGTAACGTAAGTCTTCACTGGCTAACAATTGCTTCAAGCGAGCAATGGTATTCATAAGTTCATTGAACTCTTCAACAATTTTCTCTCTTTCAAGTCCAGTTAAGCGTTGCAAGCGTAATTCTAAAATTGCTTGTACTTGTTTTTCGCTCAAACCAATACTTTGCTGATAGTGTTCGATGGCATTGTCGTTGAATAAACCTTGCGGTAAATGCCAATTATCTGCCACGCTTTTTTCAATCAAACGTGTTTTAGCCTCATCGGGTGTTTTGCTGCTACGAATGATAGAGATGGCAGCATCTAAATGGTCTTCATCTTGAATGGTTTTGAGGTAGCCTTCTAAAATATGTGCTCTTTCTTCGGCTTTTCTTAGTTCAAACTTGCTACGACGAATAACTACATCCATTCTGAAATCAATGAACTCCACAATCAAATCGCGGATGTTCATAATCTTCGGGCGTCCCTTGCTAAGGGCAACGTTATTGATACCGAAACTCGTTTGTAGTTCTGTGTATTTGTATAAGTGATTAATAACCACTTGTGCAACAGCATCACGTTTTAAATCAACAACAATACGAACGCCTTCCCGCATGTTACTCTCGTTGTTAACGTGAGCAATGCCTTCTAGCGTTTTATCGTTAACCAACTGCCCAATTTTATCAGTAAGTGAGTCTAAACCTACTTGATAGGGCACAGAGGTAATTACAATTTGCTCTCTACCGCTTGGTTTGGTTTCAACATGACACTTGCCGCGAACTACAACACGGCCACGACCTGTAAGCAAGCCTTGGCGAACACCTTCCATACCAAAAATGATACCTCCTGTTGGGAAGTCAGGTGCTTTTACGTAGTTGATAAGCTCTTCGGCAGTAATTGCTCTATTATCGATGTAAGCAATACAGCCATCAACCACTTCACTGAGGTTGTGTGGCATCATATTGGTAGCCATACCAACCGCAATACCACTACTACCATTCACCAATAATTGCGGGATGCGTGTAGGCAATACGGTTGGCTCTTTCAAGCTATCATCGAAATTCAGCTGAAAGTCAACGGTATCTTTTTCAATATCCTCCAATAAAGCTTCGGCAAATTTGTGTAAGCGAACCTCGGTATAACGCATGGCGGCGGGTGGGTCGCCATCTTGGTTACCAAAGTTACCCTGACCTTCTACCAAAATATTCCGCATGGTAAAAGGCTGTGCCATACGTACCAAAGTATCGTAAATACTTGAGTCGCCATGCGGGTGATACTTACCCATTACCTCACCTACAATACGGGCACTTTTCTTAAAGGGTTTATTACTATTGTTACCTAACTCGTTCATAGCGTACAACACACGGCGGTGTACGGGTTTGAAACCATCTCTGGCATCGGGTAAGGCTCGTCCTACAATCACACTCATAGAGTAGTCGATGTAGGCAGTTTTCATTTGTTCCTCAATATTTACCTGCACCACACGGTCGTTATCGTTCGTGGGTTGCGGTAGTAACTCATTGTTTTCTTCCATAGCTGCTAAATAAGGCAAAAATCCACGTTGGCGTGGGTTGGCGAAGATACTTTTTACCCCTGTAAATACCTACTAAATCGGCGGCATTTATCCACATTCCGGTTGTTGGCCTGCCTTACGGCAAATGAAGTTACGCACTGCCATCAGCGTTCACATTTACGTAAGTACAACCAACCCCAAAAACATGCTTTACGTGGCATATTTGCTTACATTGTGCCCATGAAAATGATTGTTGTTTTTGGTGCAGGAAAAAGTGCAACAGCACTGATCTCGTACCTCAGAAATGTTGCCATTGAAAAAAGCTGGAAGTTAATTGTTGCCGATACTAACCTTGCTACGATTGAGGCAAAGTTGGGTACACCTCACAACCTATTGCAAGCCGTGGCTTGCGATGTTACCGATGCGGCGCAACGTGCTGCTATTATTCAGGTGGCCGATGTGGTTATATCGCTGATGCCACCGCAGCTTCACTTTTTGATAGCACAAGATTGTATTACGTTTAGTAAGCACCTGCTTACGGCTAGTTACGTAGATGACAACATGCGTAGCCTTGCCAATGCTGCTAAAGCAAAGGAGTTACTTTTTTTGTGTGAAATGGGCTTAGATCCTGGTATTGATCACATGAGTGCTATGGAAATGATTCATAGAATTCAGGCGAAAGGTGGAAAAATAACAGGTTTTTACAGTCATTGTGGTGGTTTGGTAGCGCCCGAAAGCGATGATAATCCATGGCATTATAAAATTAGCTGGAATCCTAAAAATGTGGTAGATGCTGGTAAAGCGGGTGCCCGTTTCTGGAAAAATGGCCTGCTAGTAGAACTTCCCTACGAGCAAGTATTTGAGCAAACACAACATGTTACCGTGGCTGGCTTAGGTAGCTTTACTGCTTATGCGAACCGTGATAGTGTGAGTTATATGCCGCTGTATGGCTTAATACATGCTAATAATTTTGTTAGAACAACCCTGCGTTACAGCGATTTTATTGTAGGCTGGCGCCATGTGCTTCAAAAAGGACTTACCAACAACACAGTTCAGCTGAATAAGCATCAACTTACGGGCTTGGGTTTATACCTCTACAACACGACGGCAACACAAGAAAGTGTAGATTGGTACAACGATATTTTTGATGGCAAAGCCGAGCAGGCATTGGCACTAATCAACACGATTAATGAGCTACAAACTACCATTGAACAAACGACCGCCGAAGGGTTGATTAAAGATGGAAAAATCCTTACGGTAAATGAAAATGGTACGATGCAAGAACATAACCTTGTTCAAGAGCTAAACGAGGCGCAACTACAATTGCATCAGTTAGCACCTAATGCTACTACCCTGCTCGATCAAATGATGTATTTGTTTTGGTCGCACGAAGATGCTTTGCCTTTTGAAACTGCCACGCCAGCGCAAGCTTTACAATACCTGCTAGAAGAACGATTGGCACTACAACCTACCGATAAAGACATGGTTGTAATGCAACACGAAATTGAATATGAGTGCGATAACATTTGCCGTAAGGCTACTGCCAGCTTGGTACTAAAAGGAACCGACGCTATGCATACAGCTATGGCACAAACGGTTGGCTTACCGCTTGGTATAGCAGCAGTGCAACTGTTAGAAGGTAACATTACTCTACGTGGATTGCACATTCCGATTGAGCCTGCCATTTATGAGCCTGTATTGCAAGCGTTACAAGCACATGGTATTGCATTTGAAGAATTTGATATGGCTGTTGTATAAAAATTTTTTTAAAAGAATGAAGGCAGCTAAATTGCTACACACGAATGAACCAACATGGCAAAGCTAATTGACCTAAAAACACTTACCGATAGCAGAGGTAACCTTACTGTAATTGAAAATGTAATACCCTTTGGTATTAAGCGAATTTTTTATATTTATGGTGTTGATAATAGCGTACGTGGTAAGCACAGGCACCGCAGTACAACGCAAGCTGCTATCAGTTTAAGAGGGAGTTGCACCATTTACAATCACGATGGTACCAAGGAAGAAGAGTTTGTTCTTGATCATCCGAGTAAGTGCTTAATACTGTATCCGGCCGATTGGCACAAAATGTACAGTTTTAGTGAAGATTGTATTTTAATGGTACTCGCCAGCCACAGTTTTGACCCCGAAGATTATATCTATGAGCCCTATTAAAATTCCATATGAACATTTAGGTCAGCTTAATGCATCTTACCTAGATGTTTTCACTGCTACTACACGTAGTGTTATTGAAAAGGGATGGTACATTCTTGGTAATGAGGTTGCTCATTTCGAAGCGGCTTTTGCAGCATGGTTGGGTGCGAAACATTGCATTGGCGTGGCAAATGGTTTAGATGCATTGATATTGCCATTGCTCGCAGCGAACTACGAAAAAAATGCAGAGGTGATTGTACCTAGTAACACCTATATCGCTACTATTCTAGCCATAGTGCAGGCAGGTTTAAAGCCTGTATTGGCCGAGCCCGATCCTGAAACATATCTCATTAGTGCCGAAACCATTGCACCTTTAATTAATAGTCGCACCGCAGCTATTATGGTAGTTCACCTATATGGAAGAGCTTGTGCTATGGAACCTATCATGAATCTTGCACAGCAGCACGGGCTAGATGTGTATGAAGATTGTGCTCAGAGTCATGGAGCGAAACATAAGGGCAAGCATACAGGCACTTTTGGCAAAAGCAGTGCGTTTAGTTTTTACCCTACGAAAAATTTGGGTGCTTTGGGCGATGCAGGTGCTATTGTAACCAACGATGATAACCTTGCGGTAAAATTGAAAGCATTCCGCAATTATGGAAGTGAAAAAAAGTACTACAATCAGTACAAAGGGTTAAACAGTCGATTGGATGAATTGCAAGCAGCTTTACTCAATATTAAACTGCAAGATTTAGCAGCATTGAACGAGCATAAAAAACAACTAGCACAACTTTATCGGGTGTTGATACAACATCCTGAAGTTGTATTGCCTGCAATTGATAACGATAGCGAAGAGAATGTGTATCACATTTTCCCAATACGTTGCCAGCGACGTGATGCTTTGAAAGCACACTTATTGGAACATGGTATAGCTACGGAAATACACTATCCTGTACCGCCGCATCAACAAGAGGGCTATCAAGATGTGTTTAAAGCCACCGACAGCTACCCTATTGCGAGTATGATACACGCAACGGAATTGAGCTTGCCCATTTCTTTAGTACACACGATAGACGACGTACGTTATGTAGCCAATTGTATCAATACATTTCGCTAATAGCTACGGATACCATCATTTACCGTAAGGTTATTACTGTGAATGACGGTTATGCTACTTGTTGTGCTGCATCGTCGGAAAGGTAAAAGCGGAGTGCTTCTAGGCTTGCTGGCTTTTCCATGTAATCTATTACGTTCGTGAATTGTGTAGAGCGGCGGCGGTCTACCACGCTGGTGCTGCTGGTTACAATAATCACCTTGATATCAAGTTGTTCTTGTTCCATCTTAGCCAGATAGTCCCAGCCGTTGAGTTCGGGCATGTTAAGATCTAGAAATACAAGTGCTGGCTGCTTGTCTCGCATTTGTTTGAAAGCTTCTTGCGGGTCGGTGAAATCGAGCACTTCTACTTGCGGGTTGATGGTTTTGATGATGCGTTTGTTAATTACATTGGTAATATGCTCATCGTCAACAATAAATACTCGCTTAGCCATGCTGTTAGTTTTTGGATGAGGTAAGGATTTAACTACAAGCTTACTTCGAATTTGCCGTAAGGCAGCAGTTCAAAATAAGGTTATTTGCGGATTTCCGACGGGCTTAAAGGTAATTTATTGATTTTATCGGCAGAATAACCGCAAAGACAATCAAATATCCGAAAAAGGCCAACCTTTCGGTTGACCTTTAAATAACAGTGACTGTAAGTATTTTGTTTAATTACTATTTAAGATCTTCGGCTTTTAATCCAACATTTACTTTAACATCTGTATAGTTGAATTCAATTTTTACACCTTGATCCATAACACCTTTCACTGGAATTTGAATACCGTTAATGGTTTTGTATTCTGTGTATAAAGTGCTTACTTCTACGTTGCCCTGTGGCGATTCAGACACTTCTGATTGTTTTACTTTAAGACCACTAGCAACATCGTAATAGAAAGTTACTTGCCTACCAGCTTTGGTTTTAACCTCTACCACATAAGCATCTTTACCTTCTACTTTTTCTATGCCGGTAAGGTTAAAAGTAGCGCCATTGGCAAGGTAGAAAATTTCGGCAATGATAGCCGTTTCTGCTTGTGCCGATTCAATATCATCCGCTTCACCAGGTATTTCTTGTCCTTGTTGTTTTTGTGTGTACTTACCATCGGCATATACTTGCTCAAACAACTTCATAGCACCAAATGATAAGGCATTGCTGTACGCTTTTCCGGTGATATAGCGAGTGCTTAACTGTAAGGCTTGACCTTGTACTGTGGCCGTACCTTTCATATCAATATCTGTAACACCATTAATGCCATTTTTAGCACCTGATACCTCAATGAATTTTTCGATAACAGCCTTACCTGTTAAACCTTCAGGAATGGTTTGCTTTTTAGGAGCTGCTGTTGGGCGACCATACATATCGAAGTATTTCACTTCGCCATATTTTTCTAAACCTTCCGCAATTTCTTTTGCTTTACCGACAATTACAATGTATTGCTGGCCTGGCACAACATATTTCTTAGCCATTGCCTGCACGGTTGCAGGATTTACCGCTGCAAGATTGGTTAAGTAGTTTTGATAGTAATCTTTAGGTAAGCCGTAGCGAGCCACATTCAAAGCAAAGCTTGCAATGGTACCTGGCTGTTCTAACGAACGGGCAAAGCTGCCGCTGAGATAGTTTTTCATACGATCAACTTCATCGGCTGGCATTGCTTCGTTGCGAATGCGGTTGAATTCGTATAAAAACTGACCAATAGCACTATCGGTTTTTTCGTTACGAACACTTGCATCGGCCTGAAAGTTACCTATTAATTTGTCGGAGCTTAAGTTGCTGTAGGCACCATACGTAAAGGCATATTTTTCACGCAAGTTGGCAAATAAACGACCGCTGAAACCACCACCTAAAATATTGTTCATAACGCTAGATGGTATTTCATCGGCTGCACCAGGCTTTAATTGAATAGGAGCAGCAATGGTAATTAAGCTTTGAACAGCACTTGGACGGTCTACAATGGCAACTACTGTTTTGGTAGGTGTAACAGGAGCTTTGTACACAGGCTTAGGTACTACACCTTTAGCCCACTTACCAAAATGCTTTTCTGCTAATGCCTTTGCTTTAGCAGGTGTGATATCGCCAACAAAAACAAGATACGCAACGTTAGGCTTCCAATAAGTGTTGTAAAACTTCTTAATATCGGCCATGGTTACAGCGTTCAAGGTTGCTTCTGTTTCAATATCGCCATAAGGATGGGTTTCGCCATACATCAAACGATTGACCACATTGCTAGCAATGGTTTCAGGTTCATCTTTGCTGGCTTCTAAACCACTCAAGGCTTGCTTACGAATCTTCTCCAATTCTGTGGCATCGAAAGTTGGTTTTAAAACCACTTGTGCCATCAAGTCAAAAATCTTGTCGAAGTTGGTACTTAAACCGCTGGCACTTGCACTGGTAGCACTGGTGCCAACGCTACCACCTAAAAAGTCGATGGCTTCATCTAGCTGTGCTTTATTTTTTCCGGCGGCACCTCTACGCATAAGGCTACCAGCCATTTGTGTGTAACCTGTTTTGTTACCTTCAACAATGGGTTCAATATCTAACGTAAGTGTAGCGCTAACACGAGGTAACTTACTGTTTTGAACCACAAAAACTTTGAGTCCGTTCGGCAATACAAAAGTTGCCGGTTGTTGAATTGAAATTTTAGGAGCAGGTCCGGGCTTGGGTGCCTTACTGCGATCTATATTTTGGGCTGTTGCTAAAAAAGGTGTAGCAATAGCCAATGCAATTAATATACGTTTCATGTTATCAGTGTAAAGTTTGAAATCAAATAACCTTACGGTAAATGAAGCTCATTTACGTAAGTGACTACTACCCTTTTTTGCCTTTAGGTACATAATACAACACCACACGGTTGTTCTTATTGAGGTACTTTTTGGCAACAGCCATTACATCTTCACGGGTTACTTTGCGGTAACGCTCGATTTCAGTGTTAATGAGGTTCGCATCGCCAAAGTATACCTGGTAGTTGGCCAAGCTTTCGGCAATACCTGCCATGCTGCCATTACGGGTTACAAAGTCGGTTTCAATAGACGTACGTACTTTTTGAAACTCTCTTTCGCTTACTAATTTTTTCTTTACATCTTCCACCAAGCTATCAATTACTACTTCCATAGCCTCGGGTTGTGTACCACCATTAGCAATGGCATAAGTAATAAACAAACCTGCACTTTCGTTAAAGAACGGAGCCGATAAAGCTGCAAGTGCAATTTGCTTTTCATCCACCATTACACGGTTCATGCGGCTGCTAGCGCCACCACTTAAAATTTCACTGAGTACATTGAAAGCATAATACTCATCGCTGCCTTGTGCAGGTGCACGGTAAGCTTGAATAACTGCTGGTAATTGAATATTATCTTCAATAACATCACGTACTTCGGCGCCTAAAGCAGGTTCGGTCATATCAGGACGAGGGATGGCACCACCTTTTGGAATAGCACCAAAATATGCTGCAATAAGTTCTTTGGTTTTGGCCACATCAAAATCGCCGGCAATACTTAGTACGCAATTGTTTGGTACATAGTACTTCTTATAAAAAGCGATGAATTCGCTTAATTGTGCTTGGTTCAAATGATCCATGCTACCGATGGGTGCCCAGCGATAGCTATTTTGCCGAAAGGCACGCTTTAAAATTTCGGTAATAATAGAACCGTAAGGTTGGTTATCTACACGCTGACGCTTTTCTTCTTTTACTACTTCACGTTGTGTATTCACGCCAATATCTTCAATTTTAGCGTGCATCATACGTTCGCTTTCTAACCAAAGTCCTAATTCTAACTGATTACTAGGTAGCAACTCGTAGTAAAATGTACGGTCTTGGCTGGTATTAGCGTTTAGTGCACCACCAGCATTGGTTACATACTTATCAAATTCACCACGCTTGATGTTTTCAGAACCTTCAAACAACAAGTGCTCAAAAAAGTGGGCAAAACCTGTACGGCTGCTATCTTCATCTTTACTACCTACGTGGTAAAGTGCTGTAACGGCCACTACTGGGGCTGTTCTATCTTGGTGTAAAATTACGGTGAGACCGTTTGGTAGCGTGTAGCGTTCAAAAGCTACTTTTCGCTCTTGCGCCATTACCGTGCCAGAGGCCAGCAAAGCAGCTGCTACAAAAAGCCTTTTCAATTGCATAAGTAAAGAGTGTTTAGTGTGGCGTAATATCTGAGTTATTCGGCGATTGGCAATAAAACATTATGCCAATCGACTGTAAACTTGATGAACGGTTGTTAGTTTGCCAAACGGAAATTGGAAAAAATTAATGTTTCAACGCTAAGTGTTGCTCGCAGTAATCGATAACGGCTGCAACATTGGTAGCGTTAAAATGTGTTGCCTCCCATTGGTGCTTAAACCAAGTGATTTGTCGTTTCGCATATTGCCTAGTATGAGCCTGAATTTGAGCAATACCTTGCGGTAAATGGATATCGCCGCGTAAATAACTGAATAATTCGGTGTAGCCAACCGTTTGTAAAGCATTCAAATGTGCAAATGGTTGTAATGTTGCTACCTCATCTAAGAGGCCTGCATCCATCATTGATAGTACACGTTGGTTGATACGTTCGTGTAGCAATGCCCTGTCTAATTCTAATACAATCGGAACCATGCGAAACGGACGCTGCACTTGTGCCCCTTGTTGCCATTCGATGATGCTTTTGCCTGTGTGTAGTTGCACTTCTAAAGCACGCATCAAACGCTGTGGATTTTGCTGATCGATATGTTGCCACGCATCGGGTGCATGTTGTTGCACTTGTTGTTGTAACCAAGCAATTCCTTCATTTACGTAAGTGCTACTAATATTCTTTCTTAAAGCTTCGGGAATGGCAGGAATCGCATCTAAACCTTGCATGAAAGCTTTAATGTACAATCCTGTACCTCCTACCATCACCAAAACAGGGTTTTCGGCGAGTGCTTGTTGTGCTACCTGCAAAGCATATTGTTCAAAAACGGCCGCATTCACATCTTCATGTATACTGTGCGATGCAATGAAGTAATGATGCACAGCTGCGAGTTCTTCGGCCGATGGACGAGCAACGCCAATATTCATTTCTCGGTAACACTGCCGGCTATCGGCACTAATGATGCTGCATTTAAAATGTTGTGCCACTTGAATAGCCATAGCGGTTTTACCAACAGCCGTAGGGCCTGCAATGATAAATATGGTAGGTGTATGCTGCATCAACAGTGCAAATAAACTAATTGCAACGATATCGCAGTATGCAAAACGCTTTCATTGTATTTTGCAGCACCTCAAAAAACAGATAACACATGAAAGGTTTGTATACATTGGTATTGTTAGGTTGTTGTGTAATTGCCAACGCACAGTATCAACTTGAATGGAGATTGATAGATTCTGCTTTTGCGCCTTTGCCTAAAAGTGTACATGTATATACCACCACTACGCCACTCGATGGAAAGCCTAATCATGCTTATTACATTATTGCCGATTTAAAAGATAAAGCACTCACTTTTACCGTAGATACCAGTTATAAAAGAGGTTTAACACCTGATGCTTTTTTTGCCAAACATAATCAGCCACATCGGAAAGCATTTGTGATTGTAAATGCTACCTTTTTTAACATGAAAACTTATGCTAATTTGAATGCTGTAATGCTTGATGGTAAGCTTATTGGTTGGAACCATCACAACTACGCTGGCAAAAAACAAGATAGTGGCTTTTATTTGCACCCCGCCAAAGCAGCGTTAGGCCTTACGGCAAAAAGAAAAGCAGACATTGCATGGACTTACACCGATACAAGCTATCCTTACATTGTTGCTATGCAACAGCCTTTAGATCCTTTAAAAGATAAGCGTTGGTATACGAATGTTAACTACTGGCGTAACAAAAATGCTGCTCGTGTGAATGATTACACCATTCCTGCCGATAAGCGTTGGAAAAAAATGGAAACTGTTATTGGCGGTGGTCCCGTGTTGGTGCAAGATGGTAGAATGCTTGTTACCAACAATGAAGAAATGGCTTTTGCTGGCAAGGCATTGTACGATAAGCATCCGCGTACTGCCATAGGTTATACTTACGATAATAAGTTGATTATTTTGGTAGTAGAAGGCAGAAATGCCGGCATTGCCGAAGGTGCCGATTTACAACAGCTTGCCAATATGATGTTACAACTTGGCTGTAAAGAAGCCATGAATTTAGATGGCGGTGGTAGTACTTGTATGCTTGTGAATGGTAAACCTACTATTAAAGTAAGTGATAAAGAAGGGCAACGTGCTGTGCCCGCTGTATTTATGATACAAGGCAGTTGGTAGTATTGTTATACTATTTGTATTGATAGAAAACGCCAACCCATTCGGGTTGGCGTTTCTTTTGTTGGGGGATGTTGTATTGCTAACTTTTTATACGTTCAAATTTTTCAGTTCTGCCAAGGAGCGATATACCTATGAAGCCTCTTACATGCATGGTGTTACCATCTTTCGATAGCCAAATTTTAGCATCGTAGGTTTTGCCGTTGTTAGGGTCGTAAATGGTACCATCAATCCATTGATAGTTGTTTTTGTCCCAAACAAAGTCGTTGAAAATAGTACTACCTATCAACGGTTTGTTACGTAAAGCTGGATTGGGGTTTTTGGTATCATTACTTGGCGTTTTACCCCAAATAATTTTACCGTAGTACTTGCCATTAGATACGTAAATTTCTATCTGCCCATCTTTCTCTGGGCTCCACCACTTGCCAACAATACCATTTTGAGCATAGGTAATGATTGTGGTGAAAAAGGCAACGAATAAAACAATACTATGCTTCATGATTGTCTTGTGGTTTAGGTTCAATTTTTGGTGGAATTAATTTGTATACAACAGGTGTAACAATTCGAGATAATAAGGTAGAACTTATGAGTCCGCCTATCATTACAATGGCAAGAGGCGATATCAACGGATTGGTAGAAATAGCAATAGGTAATAAACCTCCAATAGCGGTTAACGAGGTAAGGATGATGGGTAAAAAACGCACTTCACCAGCTTCTCGAATAGCATCATTTAATGGCATACCTTCTGCTCGCAGTTGATTGGTAAAATCAACCAATAGAATCGTATTCTTAACCTCAATACCAGCCAATGCAATCATACCAATGGTAGCCACGAACGATAATGAGTTGCCGGTAAGTAGTAATGCCAATACTGCACCTACTATGCCCAAAGGAATTACAGACAACACAATTAAAGTGCTTTTAAAAGTTTTAAATTCTAACACCAATACCGCAATAAAAAAGAATACAGTAACAATAATGATGGTGCCAAAACCTCCAAACGATTCTTTTCTGCTTTCTACTTCGCCTCCCATTTCATAGCTATAACCTTGCGGTAAATGAAGGGCTGCCATTTTTGATTCTACAGCCTTAATAACATCGTTGTTTAAATAGCCTTTCTGAACGCTTGCACTCACAGAAACTGTTCTGTTTTTATTCAAGTGATTGATACTTAATGGCGATGTTTGAAAATGTAAGTCGGCCACTTGCGCCAATGGAATTGCTTGTCCCATTACATTATCTACATACAAGTTATCAAACACTTTTAAGTTCGGATACATAGGGCGTGGTTTTGTAATTTGAATAACATACTCCTCGCCTTCTTTATCGGTGAATGAACCAAGCTCTAAGCCTGCTACAGCCATACGCACTGTTCTATCAATAACAACCGTTGGAATGCCCAACATGCTGGCTTTTTCTTTATTGATATCAACTTTAATATCAGACTTTAAATTTTTGACAGGATTGTTGGTGTAAATGGTGCCAGGTGTTTGTTCTAGTAGTGCTTCTACTTTTCCGGCAATACCTCTCAGGGTATCTAAGTTTTCACCAAACAAGCGAACTTCTACTGGTGCCACTACCGGCGGACCTTGCTCAAAGTTTTTAACTTCTACTTTAGCACCCGGGTATGGTGTCCAACGTTGGCGAAGTTGTTCAATGATTTCTAATTTACGAGTAGGTTTGGTATCGGGCTTCAGTTGTACAAAAAGCTGTGCATAATCTGTTTTTTCATTTTCCTGAATCACATTGTAATAAATACGCGGGTTGCCTTTTCCAACATTGGCAGCGGTGTATTGTACTTCAGGTATTTGCCGTAAGGCGGCTTCAATATTACGTGTGATGGAATCGGTATAGTTAATATTTGCCTGTAAAGGCGCTTTCACATTTACTATAAATTGTGGCTTTTCTGATGCTGGAAATAAGCTAAAGCCAATTACTGGAAACAATTGCAACGAGCCAATGAAAATAATGCCTGACACAATAACTGTTAGTATAGGTTTTTCTAAGGCCTTGTCGAGTAATCGGCTATAACTACCGGAGATGAGTTTTTTAAGTGCTCTCAAGAAAATATTACCATCGGGGTGGCCTACATGCTCTTTCAATAAACGACTGGATAAAAATGGTACGATGGTTAGCGATACCAACATAGATGCCAGAATAGATGTGATGACTGCCATGGGAAGGCTGCGTATGAAGTCGCCAGATGCTTCGGGTAAAAATACCAATGGCATAAAAGCAATCACTAGTGTTACAGTACAACCTAAAACCGCCATGCCAATTTGTTGTGTTGCTTTCAATGTTGCTTCCATACGTGAGTGTCCGTCGCGTAACCAACGTTCAATATTTTCAACCACAACAATGCTATCATCTACCAATAAACCTAAGGCAACTACCAAGCCTACAATGCTTAGCTGGTTCAGGTTGTAGCCAAATAAATTCAATAGTACCACACCTATTGCCAATGATAAAGGAATGGAAATCATCACAACCGTTGCAGCTCTAAAGCCCAATGGCAACAACGTAATGGCTACTAGTAAAATGGCAATAACAAAATCGATACCTAAGCCTTGCAAGCGTGCACTCACATTATCTGCCTGATCGAAGTGCACTACTAGATCAATATTATTCGGGAGTGTTTCTTTGAATGCTGCAATGATGGGTTGATATTGCTTTTGTGTTGCAGCTATGTTTTCTCCTGATTTTTGAGCTGCCGTAATAAATACAGCTCTGTAGCCATTTAGGCGTGTAATGTGTTTATCAGCTTCGTAGTTGTGGTATACATGTGCAATATCTTTGAGCAATACATTACGACCTTGATAGCTAAACACTACTGTATTGGCAACTTCTGCAGCCGACTCATAATTGCCACTTGTTTTTACGTTAAAGCTTTTGTTATTTTCTATAATGCTACCGCCAGGTATATTGGCTATTTCGCTTTGTATGGCTTGCATTACTCTATCGGCAGCAATATTCATTTGTGCCATTTTTTCAAGCTGTAAGTCTACCCGCACAATTGGTTTGGGCAAGCCATGAATGGTAACATTTTTGAGTGTAGTTACCTTTTCAAGTGCTTCTTGTAAGCGTTTGGCTGTAATACGCATTTGGTCTTTAGATGCATTTTCAGATACCAAACTCATCTGCAATACATTCACATTACTAGGGTCTACTTTCAGTACTTCTAGTTTTACGATTTCCTTTGGTAGCTCGCCACGAAGTGCATTTACTTCTCTTACAATTTCTTGATATTTATCTTCTACATTACTACCGTATTTATACTCAACATCAAGCACTGCAACACCATCTGAAATATTGGTTTTAATACGTTTGATGTTTTCTAAACCATAAATTCTTTTTTCAATTTTATCCACTACCAGCTCTTCCATATCTTTTGGACTAGTTCCCGGATATACCACAATAATGGGGTACTGTGGTGCATGCATATCGGGATCTTCAGAGCGGGGCATATTCATAATGGTAGTAACACCCAATACTGCCACCATTAAAAACATGATGAGTGTGAATTGGTAGTTTTTTACCGCATAATTAGAAATTTTCATAGCCGTTTATTAAGGTTGAGGGTTACTGAATAGGTTTAATGGTAACGCCTTCTTTTAAATAAGCATTGCCAGCAGTAACCACATAACTGTAGCCTTCGAGTCCGCTGGTAATAAGTACATTACCATTATTCAGTTGCTGAATTTGAACAGGTACACGCTGTACTGTTTTTTGATCGTTGGAGGCAAATACAAAACCATTGCCCGCATCGCCATCTAAGATAGCATCGTAAGGTAGTTGCCAACCTTTTTGCGGTTGCGAAGTGGTAATGGTTGCTTTGCCAAATAGACCTGCTGCAATGGTTGCAGGCGGGTTGGGTAGCATAATATTTACCGTAAGGGTACCTGTTGCAGCATCTACCCCTTCAGACTTTGATTTCACTGTTCCAATGATGGTGTTTTTATGCCATGCATCGGCGGTGATAATAGCTTTATCGCCAATACGAATGGCCGACCATTGTACATCGCTAACTGCCGTTTTTAACACCCAATTGTTACCTGTAACATTCATTAAAAGTACAGGTGTGCCCGGACCCGTAATTTGTCCTTGAGTGCTTAATTTTTTTAATATAAATCCATTGGCAGGTGCTTTGATAGTAGCAAATTGTTGATTGAATTTTGCTGCGGTAAGTTGTTGCTGCGCAATATCGAAACCTGTTTTTGCATTTTGTACCTGCTCGAGTGTTGCCACAGAATCTTTGAATAAGTTGAGTGCTCTTTTATAGTCCCTTTCTGCTTTTTCAACGCCAATTACTGCTTGTTGTACTTGAGCATTAATTTCAGTCATATTAAGTGTTGCAAGGGTTTGTCCTTGTACTACGGCATCACCTTCGTTCACGAGTAGTTGCTGTATAATGCCACCTATTTTGAACGATAAAAAAGTTTCATTTTCTGTGGTAAATCTTCCACTTACGTAAATGTTGTTCGGCGCATCTACCGATTGTAATGGTAACAGCTTCACGGGAATAGTATCCTTAGGAACAATGTTGGTATTGGCTTTGGGAGCTTGCTTGCAACTACTCCACATGAATACAAATGTTCCAAATAACATGATAGAAAAACGTAACATATGCAAAGGTTTAGGGTTGTAATGGATAAGTGGCTTGCTCACGTTCAAGAACAGCTAAAGCCGATAATAATTTGAATTGTTGTACACTCACTAAAAGTTGTGCGTTGGTAAGTTGTGTACGAGCATCTACCGTTTCAATAAAAGTGCTTGTACCTTCTTTATAAGCCTTATCTATTAAACGTTGATAGGCTGCTGCTGCTTTCGCTTGTTGTTGTGCTGCCTGGTAATTTTCAAGCGCTACCGTAACATCATTCATAGCAATGTTTTGCGTAACAGCAAGTTGCTGTGTAACTTCTTTCAGTTTGGTTTCGGCCTGCTGAATATCATAACGTGTTTGCTGAATTTTATGCAGGTTGCGTTTGCCATTAAAAATGGGTACATCTAATTGCAGGCCACCGAAGTAATAAGCACTTTTGGTACTTACATTATTTAACTCGGCTTGTGAGCCCAACTGTACAAAGGCATTGAGCTTAGGTGTTCTAAACGATTGATGCATTTTTAACGCCGTTTGTTGCAGTTGTACTACTTGTTGCAACATCGTAAGTTCTTCTCGTTGTGTGTTGGTGGTATTGGGTTGTAATGCTGTTTGTGCAGCTAAAACATTTACCGTAAGGTTATCGGGTATGGTAACGGGTGTTTGCAAAGGATTATTCAACAAAAAGTTTAGGTACATAGCTGCATTGCTTACTTGCTTGGTGGCTGCTTGCAATTGGGCTTGTACTTGTGCTATTTCGCTTTCGGCTCGTAACAAATATGCTGGTAAGCCTTTGCCGTTATCGAGTAATTTTTGGTTGGTACGCTTGCCCTCGAGTGCCAAATCGAGTGCTGTTGTGTAAATTCGAACAGCTTGTGTAGCCGCTATATAATCGTAATAAGCTGTTTTAACTTGTTGCACTAGTAAGCGTTTGTAGCCGGCGGCATCGGTTACTTTGATGGCAAGTTGTTGTTGCTGTAATTGTTGGTTATAACCAATATTTTTATTGATAATGGGTACATTGGTTTGCAACTTAACATCGTAAAAATTGGTAGGAAAAAAGAAGGTTTCTACGTTTTGTACTTGCGGAAACCTGTTGCTACCTGTAAGCTGGTTTAAACTGCTGTACACGGGATTCAATAAATCGCCAATGGGTAAATCAATGGCACGGCCACCTCTACCCGATTGGTAGCCCGCTTGAAAATCTACCGATGGTAAGAAGTAGCTTTTGGCTGTTTGTAATGCCAATGCGGCTTGTTGAATGCTGATGTTTTTCTGTTGTAAGGCTAGGTTGCTTTGCAATGCTTGCTGCACGTAGCGTTGCACAATGGTGTCTATAGGTTGTGCTTCACTTACGTGTAAAAACAAGATGCCCAGTACCACTAGTAAGCCTTTCATGCTTAATAACGTTCTCATTATTAACACTGTTAAGTTTAGGGTAAAAAATTATCGGGTTGAAAGATCTATTGCGTTAATCATCCACTGTAGTGCTTGTTGCATAGTTTGTCGTTCTAATTCGGGTGCTACCAATTTGTCGAGGCGTTTTCTTAGCGATAGTGATACCAAACCGTGTACCATACCCCAAATAGCCATAGCAAGTATATTGGTATCTGCCTTGGCAATGAGATGCTTGTCCATACATTCTTGCAAAATCATTTTAAGGGTTTCTAATGCACGGTCGCCATTTTTCCAATCGCCGCAATGCAATTCTTCAATGGTTTGCATGGGTGCCGACTGTATGAACATTAAATCGTAATACTCGGGATACTTCAGGCCAAAATCGAGGTAGTTCTCTCCCATTTTGAACAAGCGCAGCAAAGGATTTTGTATGGTTAGCAGCATCTGGTTGTGCTCGGCAAACATGGCAAAGCCTTCTTCGCATAAATGAAATAGAATCTCGTTTTTGTCTTTGAAGTAGAGATAAATAGTCGTTGGACTGTACTCTATTTTATCGGCAATTTTTCGGATAGAAACATTTTCGAAACCCTCCTGCACAAACAGTTGCATGGAGGCCTCGAGAATCATTCTCCTAAGTTCGAGCTTTTGTTTTTCTTTTCTTTCGTTGATGCCCATAACATGGTTTACGTTGCAAACTTAGTTAACACTGTTAATTATTTATAATTTCGAACGCCTTTTTTTAAAAAATGTGATGAATGGTATCGTACATACAGCATTTCAAGTAGCTATATTTACAACTCACTATTGATGCTCACAAACGTGAAAAAATTCCTTTTTGCGCTCCTCAGCGCCACCTTTTTTAGTACCATGATGCAAGCCCAAACACCTTTCAATCAGCCACCAGCCTGGGCTAAAGATGCCATCTGGTATCAAATATTTACCGAAAGGTTCTATAATGGCGATCCTAAAAACGACCCTACTCCAAAAAGTATTAGCATTGAGCCCATTGGTCAAACTGCACCCGACGATTGGAAGATTACACGTTGGACTCAAAATTGGTACGAACAAGAAGCCTGGGCTCGCAACCTGAATCAACCACTGAACCAAACTATGCAACTACGCCGCTACGGTGGCGACTTACAAGGCGTGCTATTAAAGCTAGATTATCTAAAAGCGTTGGGTATCAATGCCATTTATTTCAATCCGCTCAACCATGCTCCTTCTTTACATAAGTACGATGCTAGCTATTACCATCATATAGATGCTCATTTCGGTCCAGACCCCGAAGGAGATTTGGCACTGATAGCGCAAGAAAATCCTGCCGACCCAGCAACTTGGGTATGGACGAGTGCCGATAAGCTGTTTCTAGAATTGGTGAAAAAGGCACATAACAAAGGCATTCGGGTTATTATGGATTACTCCTGGAACCATACCGGTACGCTTTTTTGGGCTTGGCAAGATGTATTAAAAAACCAACAGCAATCGAAGTATAAAGATTGGTATGCCATTAGCAGTTTCGATAATCCTGCTACGCCGAAAGATGAATTTAGTTATACCGGTTGGCTAGGCAATAACAGCTTGCCAGAACTGAAGAAAGTAGCCATTACCACGCCGCGTAAAGTGGGGCATCCGTATGAAGGCGATATACACCCAGAAGTAAAAGCACACATTTTTGCCGTTACCGAACGTTGGTTAAAGCCACGTGGTATCGTACAAGATGGTGTAGATGGGTTTCGCCTCGATGTTGCCGACCAAATTGGTTTGGGCTTTTGGCGTGATTTTAGAACTGTGGTACGCGGTATTAATCCCGACGCCTATCTCGTAGGTGAAATTTGGTGGGAAGAATGGCCTGCGAAGCTTATGAACATTGCACCGTATTGCAAAGGCGATGTGTTCGATGCTGTCATGTGGTATCAAGTGTACAAACCGGCTCGTGCCTTTTTTGCCGATGTGAAAGAAAAATTGAACAGCAAGCAATTGCAAGATAGCATCACCCAGCAATGGAACCGTGTTACACCAGCGCATCAACAGGCCATGATGAATGTGGCAGCATCGCACGATGTACCACGCCTGTTAACCTGCTTTGGCAATCCCAACCAATACAAGTTTCGATCTACTCCGAACGACGATCCTGCTTATTACACCGGAGCTCCAACTACTGCCACCAAACAACGTGTTCAGTTATACTTGCTACATCAATTCACCACAGTGGGTGCTCCCCACATTTACAACGGTGAAGAAATGGGCATGTGGGGCGCCGACGACCCCGATTGCAGAAAGCCGCTGCATTGGGATGAGTACACATTTGAAAAAGAAACCAATGCTCCTAATAGTAAGCTTCCTGATGCAACCTACTTACCTGCGTTCGATAAGCAGCAGTTTAACTATTACCAACAGTTAATAGCCTTGCGCCATCGTTTCAAAGCCTTACGCAGTGCCAATATGCAGTTTATGCCCGCCGGCAACGATGTATTGATGTACGAACGACAAGACAATAACGAAAAACTATTGGTGATATTAAATGCCGGCAATACTGCTGTTACGGTTCGTGTACCTTACGGTAAATATAAAATCGTGTTTGGCAATGCCACAACACAAGCACAACAGCTACAGTTAGGAGCATTGCAAGGGGTTGTATTGCAAGCAGAGTAAGGTTTTAAAAAAAGAGCAAAAATTTGATTTCTTTTTTCAAATCACCCTCCTATATTTGCAGCCCATTTGGCGAGGTAGCTCAGTTGGTTAGAGCATCGGATTCATAACCCGAAGGTCGGCAGTTCAAATCTGCTCCTCGCTACAAAAGCTGAAACCCTTACCCGTTAAGGGTTTCGGCTTTTTTAAAGAAAACTCTACTCTGGCTTTGTAGCATGTTATCGTTAATACAATCGTTAATAATGCTACATGAAAAAGAAGTCACAATCTGAACTTTTATTACCGAATGGTTGCACGTGCAGCTACCCTTCAGTACATCCATCAAATTGGTTACAAGCTCGTGCAAGTACTGGTACCGACTGGTACATTCAGTACTACTTTCGTGATCCCCATGCAACAAATCCTAAGCATCGTTCGCCGGGTAAGTTATGTATCGTAAAGGGTGTTAATCACATCAAGCAATTGATGGAGAGAAGAAAAGCCATGCAAATACTTCTCGACAATGAATTACACTTACTTCAGCATGAAGGTTACAACCCCATCACAAAGCAGCTTACAAAACCCAAAGCTCATGTTGATGTACATCCCAATACCCTATTTATTGATGCCCTTGATCATGTATTGAGTTTGCTAAAAATAGAGGCTTCTACCAGAGCTGATATGAATTCAATGCTTCGTGTATGTAAAGAAGCAGCTACTAACACTTATACCCTCACTAAGCCTATTGCACAAATTAGGAGAAAGGATGTTGTGATGCTGTTGGAAGAGATTGAGCGTATTAAAGGCGATTTCTCGCCACACCGATACAATAAATACCGTTCTTATTTAATGACCTTATTCAACAAACTAGTTGAAATGGAGGCAATGGATGTGAACCCTGCAAGAGAAATAAAGAAGCAAAAGACCATTAAAAAAATTAGAGATATCATATCTCTTGATGATATCAAACGCATCAATGAAGCGTTGATTCACAAGCATTACAGTTTTTGGCGCTTTCTTCAAGTTTTCTTCCACTCAGGGGCAAGAATTGTAGAATTACTTTCAATTAAAATTGGTGACATTGATTTTAAAGAAAGTCGGTTTAAGGTATTGGTAAAAAAAGGAAGGAATTATACTGAAATGTATAGACCAATACGCTCAAGTGTATTGCATTTGTGGGAAGAACTTGCCGCCAACCACCCGAAGGATTACTATTTGTTTAGCAAGGGCTTAGCACCTGGTCCACACAAAATTCGCTACGAACAAATTACCCGCAGATGGAAGGTGCACATTAAGGAAAAGCTTGGTATTCAGGCTGATTGCTACTCGCTTAAACATCGCAATTTAGAAGAAACAGCGAAGCTTTATGGAATACATATTGCAGCTGCTGGTGCTGGGCACACTACCCCCGTAATCACCATGAAGCATTATGCACCCGGTGAAATGGAACGAATGAAAGAACAATATAAACACTCAGACGTACAAATCGTGTAAAAATGCTAAAAAGTTTAGCATTTTTACACCATGGAAAATGCAGTTTTTACGTACAGCGGTATTTCACACTTTGGTAACAGCATTTATTACGTGTTCGATATCGATCACTATTGTTGGTTGGTATATTGCTCTACCGGTGGCTTGAATGAGGTGCTTCAATGGCAGGTGAAAGCACATGAGTTTTATGTAGGCACGCATAAAAAAATGTTCAAAACATGGCCAGAGCAAAAAGAGCATGTGATCATTCACACCTACGATGCTTTCCGTGAGCATCGCTTGATTGATGAAACTGTACTGATCGTGGGGCTTCCCATAGATTTACGTAAGTACAACCGACAAACACAAACAAGGCTTCCTTATTTGTAAGTTTGTGAAAACAACCTGCTATGAGTAAATCAAAGCCCAAGCTGCTGCATTTTATTGAGCAATCGAACAGTGAACTGGTAGATTATACAGGCAAGCACTTTACCAAGTACTACGAATGGAATGGCGGTATGTATGCCTTTAGTGTAGCACCCGATTTATACCCCGATGTAGATGGACTTGATTTCACAGGCTCTATGAGTGTGCTGGCACAAACGCCCAATGGCACACAATACTTTCAACTAATTCACGATGGCAACCGCTGGAAACCTGTTGGCAATCCGCGGGTGGCAGCCGAGGTAATAGCCTTAATTAGCAATGCCATTGATGGCGAAAACGAATAACCATGTGTAGAGACAACTCTTATTTTGCAACGAAAGAAGAACACGAAGAGCGTTACGAGCTGCCCGATAACAGTGTAGAACTTGATTTTAAAAGCAGTTACCACATGCTGGCAGGCTTTGCCGCACAGCATATTGTTACGTACGACAGTGTAGCACGCCACAATCAAAGCTTTTCGGCTCATTGGGGCTTAGTGCCCAAATGGACAAAGAACCTCACAGATGGGCTTAAAATGAGTAATTCAATGGTGAACGCAAGGCGTGAAACCATCTTTGAAAAACCATCGTTCAAGCAGCTCATAGCCACCAGCCGTTGCTTAATACCCAGTACAGGGTTTTATGAACACCACCACCTTACGGTAAAAGAAAAAGTGCCGTTCTACATTAAGGTAGCCGACACTAAGATTTTCTCCATTGCAGGGCTGTGGACGCAGTGGTTTGATAAAAGCACCAACACAGAGCTTCGCAGCTTTACTATGATCACCACAGCGTCAAACGAGCCCATGAGTCGCATCCATAACGGCGGTGAGAACAGCGGACGAATGCCGCTCATGATTACCCCCGCCATGGAAGCGACATGGCTTAACCCCAACAGCTCCACAGAAGCCATCACCGACATACTCAACTACGCCATTCCTGGTGAGGCACTTACCTACTGGCCAGTAGAAAGCATCCGAAAGCGTGGCCGTGTGGTGGATGAAAGTTTTATTTCAGAAAAAAATATAACCATTCATTTATAAACTAAAGGTTGGATTATTCCAACCTTTAGTTTGAACTCATTGAATAAGCTTTTAATGGGAATACCTTGGATTTGGGGGTTGCTAAACGACGAAACTTACTGTTCTTAAAGAACCCTAAATAATCTTCTTTTGAAATGCTCAAAAACTCCAACAATTCCAACAAGGTATATTCAGCGTTGTTTTCGTAATATCCGATTATTTCATTTATAAACCTTGGGGCTTCGATTTGAACAAATCCTTTCTCTGTTTTTCGTTCTTGGTATCTTGATAAATCAAAATAAAGGCTTTTGTACCTGTTCTCATCAATAGTTCCGAGTGAGTTTGCTCTGAATATCAAGGCTGCTTTCGATACTTTCCAATACTCTTTCAAATGGCTGAGTTTAGAATATTTAAGATCTACCAAGTCTTCATAAACCTCGTTTTCTGGCATTAATAATTCGCCCGCAAATTCGTTGGCTTCCTTTTCAACATCACATGCGGGATTTCTTTGTTTGTTGAAAATGTGCATAACAAGGTGACCAAGCTCATGGGCAATTGTAAAATGTTTCCTGTCATTAGGTATAGTTGCATCGACAACTATAATTGGTATATTTTTTTCGGTTATTAAGGCAATCCCATCAAATTTTTCAGGACAATCATCAATAAAGTAGATTATCACACCTGCTTCTTCGAGCTTTGATACTAATTGGGTTAATGGTCCTCGATTAAAACCTAGTCTCTCTCTAACGTGACCCGCTAGCTGACAAGGAGAATAATCACTCTCCGATTCGATTACTGGCAATTGTAAATCTGGGAGTTCGATATCTTCGAAAAGCTTATCAAGAACTATTCTGAAAAGATTCAATCTAGCTTCAAATTTACTAAGTATCTTTTTGGGTATGCTTTGCCGTTTTCTATAATAGAAACTTGCAATTGGCGGCTGATTATAAGTTTCAAAGAAGTAATGTAAAGGGAAATCTAAAGTCGTGGCAATTTTCTCTAACATTACTTCCGAAACTCCGAGTAATCCCTTTTCCATCTTGGAATAATTACCCTGATTTAACCCCTCAATTTTAGCAACCAGATCGTTTTGGGTTAGTCCTCTGGACTCTCTAGCTAAAATCAGGAGATCATTTGTAATTGTCTGACTCATACGTGCTTGTTTTTTTTGGGGTTTTCATAGGTATGAGTAAAAATCTATTGATTATGCAGTTTTTGACCCTCTGCCTTTATTATTCTTGGGTTTTACAAGTGGTTTAGATGTTTGTGGGATGTTAAGGCTATTGTTACCTATACCGGTATTGTGTTGTGCAAATTGAGATAAATCAATTTTCCAAAATACATCATCAATGTTTCGACAAACTATGTAAAGACCCGTTAAATTCTTTCTTCGATCTAAAGTATAACCTATATAGATAATTGTTCTTACATCATTTTGATTTGTTTTTACTTGATTAAGACGTTTTAGGCTTGTATTAGTATGATGATACTTTGGCGATAAACTTTTACTAGTTAATTTTTTGATATGGATTTCATATTTGTTTCCTGAATCAATAAAATAACGAAGATTTTTTTTTGTCTTGAATACAAGTTTTGTTTTTTGAGCTATCTCCGATAAGAGGTTTCCTTGCATTTCGACTGCAAATCTGTTTGGAGTTCTAGCATTAAAATCTAGCTGATTCCAGTTATTCCGAGTTATTTCATAGGAAATGTAAAAAGCTTTTGCGATACCTCCCATCTCGCTAATCATATCAGTTATAAACTGTTGTTCGCTTGGAACAATCTTTTTCCCCCAACTATTATTGAAGGAAAGTTGTACGTTTGGTAAAAATTGTGTCATAGTTTTTTTTTAAAAGGAACGTGTAGCGGCGTTCCTTTTGTTATTAAAACACAATGATACATATTTTTTTAAAAATCTTACACATAATTTAATTCAATTTCTTCACATCTGTGGGTAACTGTTTTAAAGGGGACATCTTAAACGAAAAAAGGCTACAGTAATGTAGCCTTTTTGATTTGATTTATTGATTTATTTATTGTTGAGTATTCGATTTTTTTGTTACCAACACTGCAATTGCAAAAATAAAAGTTATTCCACCGAAAATTGAACCTTCAAGGTTTTTATCATTCCATATCAATAAAAAAGAACAAGCTATACATGCTAGAACTATAAGAAAATATATGAATACACCTATTCTATTTGAATCATGCTCTCTTTTATTTACTTTATCGGATATTGAAAGTCTTCGGTTGTAAGTGGAGTGTCTAAAATCTTGTTCTTTTTCTGCTCTCGATTTTAGCCATTCTAAAATTGAAGGATCGAACTCTCTTAATCTTCCAATTTCTTGAGCGTCAGGCAATAGGCTGTCATCAAGTTCTTCATTATGATGAAACTGCTGAATCTCTTGGTTTCTATGACCTTTTATTTCTCTTTTTAGTTTCCCCATTTGTTATCCAAATAAAACGGCTATTGACAAATAGAAAGTTGCTTTTTTCTTTCTTCTAGCGATTTTCTCAAATCTCTTGAAATCTGCTTTCTATCTTTAGAGTAATTCTCCTTATCAGTGTATGCAGTAGGAGTTGTATCGATTGGGTCAAAATTAGCTATATCGATACTAGGGTCTTTTTCGATGTTTAATTCACCTGCGAATACTAACTTTATGTTATACAAGTGAGTAAACAATTCATTTACAACCTTATTCATAAAATGAATTTTTCGGTTTATAATTCTTCTTAAGTAAAACTGAAGGGAAGGAGGCATTCAGCAAGAATGCCAATCAAATAGTTTGTATTTAGTTAGCTTGTACGGTACAGCTGGTTAAGAAAACTAATCATAGCTTCGCTAACGTCACTCACATGAATGAGTGATAAAATTTCGTTTCAACTATTGTAAATATAGAGTGGGAATTTGATTTTTTACTTTTTTATTTTCAGATTTAACACTTTGATTCGATACACCTTTTTTATATCGTCACCGTAATTCTAAGCAAGTCACTTTCTGGTAATTGAATTGTATCGGGTAGTAAAATTGCTGCCGCTTCTTCCTCCCTCCTTCGAATTAAACCATTCATCCCCTTGCCTACCCATAACCGCCGCATGCTTCTGATTAAAGTTGCCATGGTTCTGTCGCAATCTTTCAAAATGGCATCAATCAAACCTCGCATTTCTCTTCTACGGTCGGTATCGTCTACATCGTTACCACGGTTGTATACCAGCCCCAAAATTGCGGTTTGTTCTATCGGGTGTAGTCTTACTACTCCCCTATACACCCGAATGGTATTTCGGGCAAATTCAGGCAGTGTAACCTTGTAAAAAACACTATCGGCTGCACTCAATGGTACGCTTACTGTTTGTAGTACTCTATTGCCATCTAATGCAGCTTTTGCCCGTTCACCTTTCAACCCCGCCACCATACACAGCACCTCAATAACACCAGACGTAAGCAAGCCACCCCAATCGCTGCGAATCTGTTGTACGGTTCGGTAACCCAAATCGTACCCTTTACCAATGGTAACACCACTTTTAAGGCCTGGCCATGTTGGTTTGTGTAGTTCTCTACGGTAGTGTTCGTTGCTCCCAATTTCAAAATCAACAATGAGTGTTTGAATGTATTGCTTTGAAAGCGTTAACGTGAAGTTGTTACTAAGCCTGCTCATCATCTGGAATGTTTAAGGGTGGAACAATAATGTCAAATACATACTTAGCTACATACACCCCAGCACACAATAAACCAATAGCTAGTATGATCTGCCACCAAGGCCATCGTTGGGTTTGCTTACCACTATCGCTTTGTACAACAGAACTAGTAACCTTACCCGATTGTTGCTTCGTAATACTGCCGGCCGCTGTTGTAGTATTCGCATTGCTATCGTTTTGGGTTTTGCTATGCTCCTTCGTATAGGTAATACTGGTTGGTAGTACACCTTGCGGTAAATGCAATACATTAGGCAAACCAGCAACAGGACTATCCAATTTTGTTTGATTGGTTGTTACGGTTGGGAAAGGTGGAAATTTCCACTCCCAAGTTTCTTTGACTGTTTCGCCCTTCGCTGTTTTGGTAACAGCTGTCACCGTTGTATTGGCCTGACTGTCTACCTTATTTACGTAAGTGCTGTCAATCTTTGCCTTGTAGCTATGCTTGCTCTTTTTGGTGGTATTACAAGCAACAACAGCGAAAGACAATGCCACCATCAACACCTTTTGAGCATCTGCAGCTTTGGTTACTGGATTGTTTTTTAATTGAAATGTGAGTAGGTTAAGGATGGGTTTGATAAAGAACTTGGCAAACGTACTATTACCATCAATGGCATACAGGTTTTCAAAAATGCTGGTAACCTCTATGTAGATAATGAAAATGAGTAGGCCATCGTTTAACCACTTCAGTATGTTTTGTACATCAATATAGCCGTTCTCTTTGGCTGAGTGGTTTAGAATAACACAAATACCGATGCTACCAAGGTACTGTATGATTTTAATAACACTCTTACGGTAGCCTGAGCTAGTACGCACTTTGTTTTGTAACACCGCTTTAATAATGCCGGTGATAAAGTCGAGTACCATTGCAATAATCATCCAAAGCAACAAGGATAAACTAGGAAATGCTACTGCTTTAAAAAACAAAATTGGGATGGTGAAAATGAATGCTGATTTCATTGATGATGGTTTAGGCATGGCTTCACGGTTTAGTGTGAAGAATCGGTTTTAGGTTCGTAAATAATTGGGAGTAGCGTTTTAACCCAAGGAATGTTACACTGTTCCACCTCTTCTTTGGATATAATCCAACGGTCTTGTTGATCTTGAATTGGATTGAACAAGTTGCCAGGTGTTACTTCTGTGGATTTCAAAGCTTCTGCTTGTGTTGGTGTTAATTGATAAACAGTATTCATAGGAATAGATTTAAAGTGCACGTCCTAAATCAGATTGAAATTGTTGAATAGAATTGTAGATTGCAGTAACCTCTGTATCAGATAGTGATAGTCCAATAAAAGCAAATCGACATTCTCTGTTTGAAAAGTTATTCGCCAAATTTGTTCCAGAACTATTATTATTTCGAGCACCTATGTATATGCTTCCGTTTGACGGACCAGCAGAGGTTACAGTTACATTTCCTAAAGTGCTTCCATTCCTGAAGATTCTAACATTTGTTTCAGTTGTTTTAGTGCTAACATACAAGCCTGTTGTAGGTGTGCTTGAAATGGTTAAAGTAAAAACTGTAGTAACTCCGGTGTTTAAGCGTGCGTCTATTGTGGTTCTTCCAATCCCTAATAATGTCCGAGAATTGTTATCAAATACTCCCATTTCATTGACGCTAGTAGTATTATCGGTACCCGAATAATACCCCATTGATGCACTACCCTGATTAAGTACCGATGCAGGATTTAAAGATGTGTTAGCATAAGCATTGGTGCCATTTGGAAGTGCACCAGTATTAGAATGTGTCCATCCTCCAAAAAATGAAAGCAAGTAACTACTTCCTTTTAAGTTGTAAGAGTGAGCTGTGGCGTTCCCTCCAACCATAGGATACACTGCAAGTAATTTGTTCCATAATCCATCTGATTTAAGCCTAGTAACCAACTTATTAATTGCTTCACGTTGATTAGCGTTTGTTATGCCTGCATTATTAATAAATTGAAGTGCATCTGGATCTGATATCCTAAAAGAGCTTTGCCAAACAGCAATAATGTTGTTTAAAATGAGAACCTCATTATCTGATAAACCATAGCTTATATAAGCAAATGAACAAGTTCGATTACTAAAGTTAGCTGCAAAAGAACTATTAGGTCCAGTTATCCTATTAATTGCACCCAAGTAAATGTTAGAAATAGAAAAACTTTGATGTGCGTTATTTGTGGCTGCAATTACTTGACCGTTTCTAAATAGCTTCACTCCACTTGCATTTGTACAGCTAACTGCAAAAAAACCGTCAAAGGAATTCAATTGATTAGTTCTTGCTCTGTTTAAATTGAAACTACTTGCAATTGCACCTTCCGAAAAATTTTGATCTCCTACAGGGGTTACACTGCTACCATGTTTGATAGCTAGAGCAGTGGTATAACTACTATCATCGAATTGGGCGCCAGGTGCGAATTCATAACCCATTTCATAGCATCTAGCTTGTTGTGTATTAATATTCGTTTGAGAGAAATATCCAAAACTTAAATTGCCTGTGTAAAGCGTTAAGAAAAGGTTACCAGAAAATGTGTTGGCCCATCCGTCAATGCCGTTAGGCGTAGCACCTATTTCATTATGGCTCCAACCACCATTGAATTGTAGCCTTAGTGCTAAACTAGAATTTCTCGGATCTTTCAAATTGTAGCTATGACTAGTTGCATTAGCACCAATCATTGGATATATGGCAAACATTTTTTGCCAGAGTCCACTTCTTTTTAATTCTTTTACTAAGTAGAATATTGCACTTATATTACGGCCATTGTTAATTCCTGCATTGTTAACAAAAGCTAGTGCATCTCTGTCCTGATCTAAAGAGGCATGAAAGAATTGATTCTGAGCGCTCAATATGTTACATATCAATAGCCCAATTACAAAAACTATTTTTTTAGCGAAAATCATAAGCGTATGTTGCATTGAAATTTGGATTAACAAACCAGAAACTAATTACATCGATTGCATTTGGGACAGTGGTTAACGATGGGGTTATAGCACCGGGCCATTTAATGTTACCCGACCATCCTGAAATACTTCTATTACCTACATTATCTTGAACAACCCTTAGAATATAAATTCCATTAGTTAAAGCATTGTTGATACTGAAGCTTGAAATATTTCCTGTAAGTGTAATTGTGGCAGAGGCGTAATTTTTATTTTGAACATCCCAAACTAGTGTTCCACTCATAGGTAAATTGTCTATCGTTGCTGGAACTACTGCGGCTCTTGCTCTTGATTCAGTAAAGTAAAGATTGGTACTCCCTTCAAATATTGAGTCGGTATTAAGAACTACAAACTGTTTATAACCGTTCCAATATCTTCTAGTAGTGTTGATGGCACTAATACTATTCTCTTTTAATTGAAGTGCAGCATTAACGCTTGAGGTGGTAGCAAATAAGCTTGTATTCGGGATGTCGTCAAGTAATGCATATGTACCAGATTTATTTGGATGCTCCCAATTCCTATTAGCTGTTAATGTTGTAGTAGAAATCGTTCCTAAAAAATTTGAACCTGTGTTTTGAATTGCATAACTAGGAACAATTGGAGTAACCGAACTAGTATTGCCAGTGAATAGAACGTCATTAAGAGTAAGCCAGTTAGCAGATAGATTTGTAACTGTATTTGAGTGAGTTGAGAATGAAAAATTATATGCCCCTGTTCCTTTTGTGAATGAAATTGACTTTAAACTTGATTGCCATCTAGTACTGTCAGAAATGTAATTCAATGGCCCTCCACCATTGCCAGAGACGTTAATTACTTGTTGATTAGTAATCCCCCCTTTTCTAACAAACAAATTTCCCCCACTAATCCAGATGCTATCAACATAAGGTCTTAGTAGCCCGGGTAACACATTGATGTTTCCTGTAAGTATTTTATTGAGCATAGCAGCCGTAATTTGACGGTTACCGTTGGGTACAATATTGGCATTGATAAATGCTCTTAAACTTCCTGTATCGGTAATGGCTTGTGCTTGCGATTTTAATGCTATAAAAGCTATTACTATGATGATAAGTTTCTTCATGTTTAAATAAAAAAGTCGTTTGAAAAATCTGAATTGAAATCGCCAATTGGCTTACTATTACCTAGGATATATCCTCTACCTCCGTTACCAATGAACCAGAATTTGGTAGCCTCAACATCAATTTCTATTCGTCCTATAGCACTGTTGTAGCTATCTGCATTCCACAGCTGAATAAGTTCATCAGGGTTCTCTACAGTACCCAAGAGTTGATTGGCCTCATTAAAAATTTCTATGGGGTAAGTTTGTATCCAATTACCTGATCCATCCAATACAGGAATTGTAATACCCGGTGACCTCCCATAACCGCTTGTATATCTGATATCAAATGCTGTTACCATTTTCCTTCTGGGCAGTGTTCACTAACTACCAATGTTTTTTGTTCGCAGGGACAACCACATTTTTTACAGCTTAGATTTTCTACATAGTTGGCAGTACCATTGAGTAATTGTAAAGCCTTGCTCGTTTTAACATGGTCGCATCGCTTGCATTGTTTTAGCCTTAGTGCTGAAAGTTTTGCTTCAGCTATGGAGGTTGGTAGCCAACCATATTTTTTGAGCCATCCAATCAAGATATTTTTTACTGACATTGGCAATCATTGTTTTCAAAGTCTTGGTAGATATCGAGTATCATCGGCCCATTTCCCTCGTAGCTTCTTCCACTAGCATCGCAGTCGCAGTTTTTATCGTATAAGGGATATAGATTTTTCTGCTTGCAAATGAACTTGTGCATGTTCTCAATTAATGGACCTATTTTGCCTTTGAGGATGTTCTGTTGCAGGTATTTAAGTGTTGACAGGTCTGGCGTAATGGCGCCAGCTCCCATTGGCAGGTTATCAAACTTTGGCGTGTTGTGCACTAAACCTTGACTGGTTAAGTCAGCATAATTATCGGGGTATGCAACCATCATAACACACTCTGCAGTTAGCTGCCATAAGTGCTTTCTCCAAAGGTTCTTATTTGCTTCACTCAGCAATCCTGCACTATTGATTAGCTCACCTCCAAATAAAACATCTTGCGATTTGTTTTCGGCACGAACTAAATTTTGTAGCTGCTCTTTATTACTATCTGTAACAAACTTGTTTTTTTCAGTTAGTAATGACTCATAAAAATCATATCCAAGAATATCTCTTACAAAGCGCTCCTCTGCTACAATGATTACCTTTTTGATTCTATCATCACTTAACTGTGAAGCAACATTAGTTACTCTCTTTACTTCCGGTGCTGTTATTAATGTTTCCCTGTGTAGGTGGTTGATTGTTGCCATTGTTCAAGTTGTTTGATTGCATGTATTCCTCTCCATTCGTTTCATCTTTGTCCAAGCCTAGTTCTTCACGTACTTCATTCTTTTTTATGGCAGGATCAATATTCTTAATGAGTGTCAAAAAACTTGCTGGTGTGAGATTTTCGAACTTCCATGTGTAGGATGCGAATTTTGTTCCCATCCAATCATCACATATCTCCATCAGGGGTTTGATGAAATTTTGAAGTAGAAACTCTTGCCTTGGTAGAATCACTTTTTTAAGTGCTATATCATACACTGCTTTGATGTAACCTGAGCCCTTGCCTAAAGCACTACCATCATCAATACCCGCTAGAACTTTATTCCATTGATTGGCCAATATGATTTTTGCTTCCACAGATTTATCTAGTTCTGTATAAGAGCCATCGCGTTGATTATCAAAAGGCTTAACATCGAAAGATTCGAATCCATTTTCATCCGCAATTACCACCCATCTACCTGTTTTACCAGGTCCTACAATCTGTTGGTTGATTGTCTTTGACTTGTTGGTTGCTTCAGCTGTTGTCATTGAACCTTTGATGCCTATGAAACCACCTGGTGAAAGATTGTTATCGAAATTGTCAAGGTTGTAACGTGCACCTTTGTATTCAATCAGCATTTGCGGTAACGCACTAATACCAATGGGTAAACCATAGTTTGGGTAGCCAGCAGTTTTTCTACGTAAGAAAATTACTGTTCTCAAAGTTGTTTTTTCGTTCACCCAGTACTTGTTGTCGTTAGGGCGTTTGGTATTAAGGATGGGGCGTTTAGTAACCTCATCGAAATCACGCATTTGACCACGTAGCAATTTCTTTGAACGAATTACAAAAGTTGGAACGTCCTCCCCTTTTCTAGGCTTGCCAAGGCGGCACTCAGGTGTATTCCAAACATATACTTTAACGAACTTTTCTTTGGCAACTTGACCTTTAATGATTTCAATCCAGCAGTTACCAAACGTATCTAAATGGTCATTGATTTCATGGCAAATCTCATGCAGTGTTTCATTCCGATTATTGATGTTTGTTATGAACTCGTCTAGTGAAGGATCAACCTCTAAGAGTTTACGACCTTTCAATTCATCAATCGTAATAGACTTACCGGAACAATAATCTGCACGTGTAGTAACACAAGTACTTTGGGTTACAGAAAGCAGCTTTGCCTCTAAAAGCGTGTTGAAAAAGTTATCGTTCTTATCTAGGTATGGAATGTAACGTTCGCCACCTTCAAAGAAATAGAATGAATTGCCAGAAAGCTCGAATGGAATTGGTTGGTGCGTATCTAGCTTAACCTCATTTTGAACGGTTACTGTGTTACTTTTTCTAGTGTTGCCCACAATTTTTCGATTACTTCCTGGCATATTCAACTATTAGGGTTTAGGGATAGTAGCACCTTTTAATTTTTGTAAGGCTTCGAGGGTAGGTACTTCACCATCGAAGCTTCCAAGCAAGAGCTGATCATTACTACTTCTAGCCAAAATGGCTAGGTCTAACAAATCAGACTCGTTTCTCTCACCGAGTGGCTTTCCACTATTGTTGAAAGCCACCACTCTAGTGAGATATTCTTTTTTTATTTTTAGAGCCATAGGTGTTGATTTATGGCGTTAAATAATGGGTTACTCTAAGGCCGTTATTGAGGCAAGACCACCGTTGAATTCATAAAGGTTACGACCAAAATCACCCTTGATGATGGTGTCTTGTCCGTTGGCATCATCGAACATTTTTCCAGATGTACCAGAGCTGCCGTCTTGACGCATGATAAGCGGAATATCAACTGGTAAGCCGCCTACCCAACGTTCGCCAGCAACAAAAATTTTACCGCTGTTCAATTGAATGAGCATTCCAATACCATTACAAGCACCGGCATCATCAATGGTTTGGTTCCATTGAGCAACCATCTGATCAATATCATCCAAGAAAAACTGAATCTGATGCTCGTACTTTACTGAGGCACCCTTACGGCTCTGCTTGTAGGTATATTCGGCTTCGTTTCCATTCTTGTTGAATTGAATGGGAAACATACGAGCTCCGCCAGCTGCGGTTGCTCCTGAAACCAATGTTACCGTAGGTGCAGTTGTGTAACCACTACCGCCGTTGGTAACTGTGATTGACGTAACCTGGCCGCCGGCAACACTTGCTACAGCTGTTGCACCGGTACCACCACCACCTGTAATTTGAACTACTGGTGGAGTTAAGTAACCTGTACCACCTGCAGTTACATTTATTGCAGTAACTGTATTGGTTGTTAATGTTGCTGTTGCAGTTGCACCAGAACCTGCGTTACGCAAGGTTATTGCTGAATATGGCTGCGGACCGGTGACTGGGTTGTTTGCAGCTTGCGTAAATGAAAAGTCATCTGGGTCGAAAATCCAAATACGGCTCACACCGCCAGATGTTCTTTTACATGCTTTCGCCAATGGACGAATGTTGATTGACAACATGATTAAGGAATTAGGGTTGAAAAATTTTATCAGGGTTAGTAGCAGTTGCTGTTTTATGATAGGTATACTAGAACGCAGTGATTCCGTAAACAACGTGCTCAGGAAGCGCAACTTGTGTACCCGCTTTCAAGAACATTTGGTAGTACCAAGAAAGCTCCTTGTCGTCATACCATAAACGGAAAGCTTCATCAAGGTTTTCCCCTTCGCCATAAAGGCTATCATAGCCGTAGCTGAAGTTGCCGCGTAGCGTTAGGATACACAATGCTGCGTTAGGGTTACCACTTAACTCAGCTAAGATTGGTTCGAACAATGGTTCTACTAAAATGATAACATTGTTATGTGCGTAAACCTTTACGCCATTTTGATATTGAGCAACAAGGTTTGGCGTAGTTTGACCAAGTGAGCGATAATAGTTTTCTAAACCATCTACAATGTTTTGAGAAACGTAGAATGCTTTATCTGCTGGAGCCATATTACGCATTAATAAGTTTTGCTTATTGTATGCGTTATCAAGCACAGCTAATGCTGTGGCTGGATTTTGGCGTAAATCAACATTGCTAATAGTGAAAGCTTGGTTCGCTGGTAGTACACCCGCAGCTTGATAATCCTTTAACCACTCCAGTACACCTTTATATGTGGTTGTGTTATAAACACTCGTAGGGCTTTGTACTCTATTAAGGCTGCCAAAGTATCCATTACTTAAAAGATCGGTACTGATTGCACTTCTGAAGAATGGTTCAATGTTCTTTTCAAACAATGGATCATTTTTTCTGAAATCTTTTAAAGCTCCTTGATAGAAACTGTGTGGACAATGACGTGTAGCTGCATACACCTCATCGATAGTCATTTTACGTAAGGCTGTACCCATGAAGTTTTTATAATTCAAATCGCAGCTAGCATCTCTTCTTTGAAGAATGTTTCCAGTGCGTCTTAAATTGATAATTTGAGTACTTGTCTTACCTTTTAAGTCGTAAGGTGTCCAGTCAAAAAGTGTGCTGTTGTAAGGCATTGTTGGAACCAAATCCTGAAAGGATGGATCAATGTATACCTGTGCAAACTCTTCGGATGTGATAACGTATTTTTTCATTTAAAAAAAGTGTTGATGATTGAATTAGTTGCTGTTTATCCTGCTAGTTGAGTTTTCCAATCTTCACTCCAATAAGCAAGCTGCCCTGATGCTCCGATATTGTTAGCAGAACCATCACTGATACACTCTTTTTGTGTTTGCACCGTTGCAGTAATACGTAATGAACGTGTTCTGTTGAGTGTTGTTACTGTGATACTTCCTGTATTACCACCAGCAGCTGTGATAGTACCAGGTACACTTTTACCAAACTCATCATGTACTAGTACATTAATACGTTTGATAGCATCGCCTGCAGGAAATGTGGATGCATCGGTTACTACTACAACACCAGTAGCACTGTTGTAAGTAAACGTTAGGTTTGGAATGAAACCCTGACAGTTGCATCCTTTCTGAAATAATTTATCTTTCAGAACGCCAGGGTTGACAGCGTTAAAACTCATTTTAATTAAAGGTTATAGGGTTGAAAAATGAATGCTATTAAACAAAACGGCCACGCATTGTAGTTGATGTATTTCCACCGCCATCGCCACTCGCACCACCTTCACCGCCAATCAAGTCTTTAACTTGTTGTTTTAGTGTAGTGTTTTCATCTTTTAAGTTTTTCACATCTTGCATCAGTTGCTTGAAACTATCGTTGGTATCTAAGTGATTTTTCACTTGTTCTTTAGCTTCTTTTGATACCTCGTTTTGAACTTCAGTAAGAAACGTTTCAAGCGGTTTTTCAACTGCTTCTGAAAATGTTTTCACTTCGTTGCTAGGAGTTGGTGGTTCTTCACCTTCTTTTGTTGATTTTGGCTTTAAGCCATTAATGAAATTGCTTACCAGCTTTTTGATTTCCATAAAAAATGTTTGCTCGGTTTGAGAATGTACCGGCTCGTTTTTAGGTGCCGGTGGTTCAGTATGAACTAAGTTTTGGGGAACATTTTTGTAATGCTTATCAAGGCCTTGTACCCTTGCAGCAATTTGAAACTGTGGGTTATCGTTGAACACTTTATCGGCGAAGCCTTGTGCCTGTGCTTCAACACCCGTCATCCAATAATCACCATTTGCGATGAGGCCTTTAATTTCATCTACTGGCTTACCTGTTCTTTGGGCATATATGTCGCAAATCTGATCGGTGTATTTATCAATCATATTTGCAGCAGCTCTCAAATCATCGCTATTACCAATAGCGCCACCCCAAGCACGATGAATCACTACGAATCCGTTGCGAGCAATCGATAACTTACCAGGACTTGCTGCCATCGCTAAAACGCTAGCAATACTGCCAGCCATTCCAATCACTTCTGTTTCAACCTTGGCTTTGTATGATTTTAGAAAGTTGTAGAGGGTTAAACCCTTTTGAGCATCACCACCCTCACTATCAATAATCAGCTTAATGTTTTTAGGTTCATTTCGCTTTACTTCATTGATCACTTGCTCAACCAGATTTTCAACATACATTTCACCAGTCCACCAATCGAAATAGGTTTTGTCTTGAACAGTATCAAGGATGTGTATTTCTAAAACATTCTCAACAGCATTATTACCTATTACTACATTCTTTACACCTACTTTGAAACTTTTGATATGCGACATAAAAAGGGGCAGTTGATTTACTGCCCCAAAAATTGAATTAATTTGACTACTAAAGTAATCAAATAGAAACTTGCGTTGATTTTTTCGCAACGGTTTCATCATGCCACTTAAGATATATTCTACAAGCAGCAGATTTGTCGATTTTTAGCTTTTGTTGTATTTGGCCATAGGATAACCCGCTCCGTCTGTACATGACCACTAAAGCCTTAATAATGGCTTTTTTGCCCACTAAGCTTTCAAAATCATCCCAATTAGAAGAAGCTAGTTTTTGTAAGTCTTTCAATGGTGGATGCATGGTTAAAAATCTCCTCTTTTGGATGCTGCAATATACTCGTTGCCCTTTGCTTGTACTTCATTTGCAACAACAGGTTTTCTATCACTTGCAGCAACTGATGTTGCAACCTTTTCTACCAAACCTGCTACTTCATCAATTCTGTTTGATAGCTCATTAATAGTATCAAATGCCAGTTCAGATTGTGTAGATTTCAAAGTTCCATTACCATCAACATACAAAATGGGTGCTTGTGTACCACCAGAAGCAAAATATTGATACATCCGACTGCTGGAATTGGGGCTTATGCTACGTTGGAAGCCTGGTACTCCAATTGAAGCAAATGTATTATCGCCGCCTAGAGCTTTTTGTTGTTGTTCATTTAGTATCACTTCATTAGGCTTTACTGTAGCTAGTACACTATCGCCGTTAGCAAGTTGTGGTATGTTGCTAGGAACTTTTATTCTTCCGGCACCAAGCTTAACGGGTTGTACCTTACCGCCTCCAGCGAATTGTTGAGCATTGATCTGACTCAATTGAAAAATGCTTCTACCAATAGCCATAGCACTTAAAATGGCATATTGTGCTATACCAGATGCACCGAAGGTTAAAGCATTTGTAGGGTTAGCTGCTGCCTGAGCTGCTATACTTGCAAGCTCAAGTGCAAGCTGAATTTTAACCTGTGCCCTTTGTAACTTCTTTCTTTTTTCGAATGCCTCACGTTCAATTTTTTCTCTTTCTTTTTGATACTTCCTTTCAATAGTATCTCTCTCGGCTTGTGATTTAGCACCTTCTAAACGACGGGCTTTTTCTGATTCCATGAAAGTGAGTCGTTGTTCCTTTTCCTTATCTATGGCAGCCTGTCTATTTTGAATCAATGTGTTATAAAAATCTACGATAGTACGTTTAGCACTTTCGTAAATCTGAGCCATTCTTTCCGCTGCTTGCTCCTCTGGTGACTTTTCATTTTTATTGAAATTCAAACCAAAAGTGGCAAGCATATTCTTTAAGGAGAACTTGCCTTTTTGTTTCAGTTTACTTTCATCAGCAGATTTAGCGTTTAAACCATTGACAGTATCCCAGTATTGTTTTAGTAAGCCTTTAACTTCATCTGGTATAGGTAAGCCCAATCCCTGCAACACTAAAAATGGTTGAACTTGATTACGAAGAGCATTTAGTTTTACAGCACTTATTTGCTTTTCATATTCTTGGGTTATAGTTCCAATTTTCTGACGTTGTTCTTCAATTGATAAATTCTGATCATTATAAACCTCATTCAATTTTTGTTGGAATACTAAATACGCCGTGTCTAGTTTATTTTGCTCATTGGCTTTTTGAGCCACAAGCATATTTTCAGGAGCTTTGTTGTTTAGGCTCGTTTGTAATCCGGTTGCTTTATTATCCCTTGCCAATTGTGTTTTGGAATATTCTTTATCAAGCGTAATCAATCGTTGATATTTCTGGTTCTCAATTGCAATTATGGATTCAGCAAACCGCTGCTTTGCTGCAAGCTTTTGAATTTCAGTGCTGAAGAAATTCTCTTCAACCGACTTTAAGTTTTCTTCAGCTAATTTTTTTTCAGATTCATATAAACGATTGATTTCTGCTTCGCGTAAACGATACATTTCATCCTCAGATTTTTTCTGATTTTCTATTTTTTCCTTTTGATACTGAGCCATTAATTTTCTTTCTTCAGCATTTTTACCCGTTAGTAATCGGAGTTTATCTTCAATAGCTGCATTATTGATACGTAGAATATTTTGCCAATACACGAATTCATCAGTTGCACCACTTAGCCTTGCAGCTTCTTCTTTTGCCAGTAGTTCATCACGTTTTGCATCAATATCTTTATTTGCATCCTTCTGTTTACCTGATAGTTGACTACTTTTCGAATTGCCAACCCCTAATGCATCGTTGAGTTTATCTTGGAAGTTTTTTCGCTCTGCTTTGAGCTTTTCAAGCCCTGCTTTGGAACCTTGATATTTTTTAATTAGTTCATCAATACGCTGTACTTCTTTTTCCCAGAATTCTATGTTTACTTCAACACTGGAGTTATTTTGTTTTGAAAGTTGATTTGCTTTTTGTTGGTTTTGTTCTTCCAGTTTTTTGAATTCACTATCAACAGCAGCTTGTGCAGCTAAATATGCAGTATATACTTGTTGTGCCTCTTTCTCTTGCTTCTTTAATTGAGCAACAATTTTGGTCATATCATATTTTGCAAATGAGATTCCACCCTTTCCATTAGAACGTAAAGTGGTGTTTAACATATCTGCATTGCTCATAATGGCCTCTATATCTGATTCTGATAAATCACCTATCTGAACTGTACTAGAGCTGCTTATCTCAGTTTCTTTCTCAATCCTTTGCCGTAAGGAAATCAATTCAACTTGTTTAGTTTTTTTCTCTGCTGTTAGTTTTGCAGCAGCTTCAGTTTCGGCTTTTAGTCGGATTTGTTCTGTAACAGCTTGATAAGCTTTGGCTATTTCATCTACAAGAATCTTCTCTCCTTTCAAAGCATTCGCAAATTGAGGATATTGATCAATTAGCTTTTGCAGTGTTGCTCTTCTAGTATCATAAGACAACGAACCATTTTTTATTACTGCAACCTCGGCATCGAGCTTAGCAATATGTTCACCAATCGATTGTGTTGCCATCCTTCTAATTTCAGTAAGTGCTTGTTGTTGCAATACTTGTTCTCTCAATTTCGAGGTACTGTTACTTACACTATTACCAAAAGCCACGAAGCTTGCAGCTAATACACCAATAACAGTCAATATTATACCAAGTGGAAGTAAACGCATCGCGTTGCCGAATAACTGGGTAGTTACGGTAGCTCTTGCTGCTACACCAGTAAATGCTTGAAGACTCAAGTTGTAAGCATTTTGCGCTATTGTAGTAGATAATGTCCAAAGTCTGGTTGCACCCAAAACGATGTTATTACCTAATAGCGTTGCTCGTTGTAACAAGAGTTGACCATTAGTTACAGTAGTTGCAGTTCCATTGATCATTACCTCTTTGGTAAGTGTACTCCACCCGAGTGCATACAAACCCAATAGCCCAATCACTAAGGGTAGATTACCTATTAAAAAACTTATGACGGTACTACCAATCATTAATGTTGTGATGAACGCTTTTGAACTAGCAGCATCGGAAAATTTCTTATTGATTTTATCAACGGTAGCAGCAAAGTTCTCGTTCTTAGCCGCTGCGGCTGCTGTTATGCTTGCGGTACTTTGTGTTGCTTCGCCAGCACTTCTTATACGTGCTCTAAATACGTCAGCATTTTCGGCCATTGTACCGAGTATAGTAGCAATACGCCCGCTACCAAGTTCACTATCTGCAAATGCAGCTGATACCTCTTCTACATTTACTTTACCACTCTTTAACGCTTCGGCCACTCGCAATAATGCTTCTTCTGGGCTATTGTTTAAAAGCTGCTTGAATTCTTCATTGGTCATGTTCGCAATTGCTGCATACTTAGCGGTATTTTCAGCAAGCTTTGGTAAAATTTTCACCAATGCGGTACTTGCAACTTCTGACGATTGTTTATACTGTTCAAAGCCTGCAGCTAATCCTAGCGTTGCTGGTAAGGTTAGGTTCATGATACCTTTTAAACCAGCCATACGACCACCAAAATCAGTGATGTAAGGAACACTAGCAGTTGTTTCATTAGCAAGGGTTCTGATACCATTACCCATTTTTAACACTCGCTCTTCTGTTACCTGTCCATCTTTGTAAAAGATACTAATCAATTTTGCAATAGTATCAGTACCCGTTTCGATATCCCCAAAATCTTTACCAAATGCTAGTCGAACTGTATCTATTGCTCTTGTAACACCCGCTAGATTTTCTTCTGCCACACCTGCTTTTGCAGCAATATTTGCGATGTTGGCAAGTGTTAAATTACTAGTACGGGTATTTGTTTTTGCAAGCTCATCGACGATGGCTGTAACACGTTCTGCAGATATAGATAGGTTCTGTTGCAAGTCTGTTGTTTCGTCACTCATTCTGGCTGCTGTATCTACACCTTGTTCTATGCCGTTTAACAACGCTTGAAAGGAAACGTATTGTAACGTAAACTGCATAATTTCACGCCTTGCATTTTTAAAGCCATTCGTTACTGATTCTGCAAGCTTACCTCCAGGTGCGTAAGAGGTATTGTAAGCAGTACTTAAGTCTGCAATCTCTTTACGCAATTTATCAGCCTCTGTTCTGTTCTGTAGCATTTCCGCTTCAATGGCATCAAAGGTTCCTACACCAGATGCTTTTGCTGATTGATATTCGGCTTTCAATTTTTCTAACTCAGTATCAAGTTCCCGAACTCTATTATTAGCTTTTAAAATCTGATTTCCCACCAAATCGTCAAGTCCTAACTCTTTGAAAGCTTGTACAATACCTGTGGTATATTCTCCCACTAAGGTTGCATCTTTCTGAAACTGTCGCCTGAAACTTTGTTCCGCAGCAGAAAGCGATTTTAGTTTTGTAATTGCTTCATCGTAGTTGAGTGATTCGCCACCAAATGCAATAGTTGAATTGCGGCCGGAACGAGCTACCAAAGCGTATAGTTCACGCATTTGGTTTCTCACCTCACGATAGGAACCTGCTTCGGCCGTTAAAGCTTCAGCGGCTTTCTTTCGCTGGCGTTCAAGTTTTGCTTCTCTATCAATTTGACGGTCTAATTCTTTTTCTTGCTGAATCAGATTGGCATTTCTTTCCCGCTCTGTTTTAGCAAGTTCTTTGGCAATTTGTGTTTCTTTAAGTTTTACATCAGCAAGTAATTTTTCTACTTGTGCTTGTGCTTTAGCATCGTTGGTTACTTTTTTTCGTTCTATTGAAAGCTGCCCCATTTGAATATTGATATCCTTAATTTTTGCTTTCAGGTTATCAATTTCTTGTGTAGTTTTTTGATCTAATAAAGCTTGACTTAGTTCTGTATTAAGGCTTTTTTTTACCTCTCGTAGTTTATCGAAAGCTTTGTTCAGTCGCTGTACCTGGTCCACACTTTCTTTGCCGCCAACGACCTCTACGGTATAAATCTTTTGAATATTGTTATCGCTCATAAGAAGGGTTTATTTAGGTAAATCAGAGTATAGAATTGTGTGAGGGAGATATTTGAAGTCAATGGAATTGGGTACTAGTGAACTACCCTCTGTTGATTGTCTGGAAGGAAATACAGCTTCGTCATCGGCTTTTGTGATGGGATACCACTTCCATAACAAAGCTGTGGTGCTTTCATCGCTACTGGGCTTGAAACCTTGTAGTTCTGTTAGTACCCACTGGTTGCCTTTTAGCATTATTGTGTTTCTAAATATTGCACCTAATACATCGCTATTTTGAAGCTTAAAAAAGGTTTTGTATCTGCGACCATGCCGGTACACTGCAAGCCGCTGAAGTAAGTAATTTCTTACAAGCCCTGGCACTACAGTACCATTAATGTATTGGTCGGCATAAGACAATACAGGATCTTGTTCACCACCTGATTTATAATTTACTGCAAAGAGAAATGGTAAGCTATTATAGCTAATAACCTCATTGTTTTCATTCAAGAAACGCCAGCCACCTACACCAGCAACATTGCCTTTGTAATAAGCCAGTTTTGGTTCAAAGGTGTTCTCACTTTCTGCAGCACTTGTGTTACTGATATTTTCAGGGAACATACAGGGGATTTGTGGAGCAATGCCCGTAACACTTGCGAATTGTTGTGCTTCTACATGCATTAATGTTGAAAAGAATCTGTTTTCAAATGACTTGGTACGAGGTTTGAACCTTTCGGTAAAAGCATACTTAGCTTCACCAATTTTTGATTGAAATCTATCCTGCATCTTCTTCAGTGCACCATCAGCACTATCATCTTTGTGTTTGAAAATCCATTCACGTTCATAGTCACTGAAGATTTCAACTTCACTTTCTTTCGAAAGGTCTTGCTTTAGACTCCAGTCTTTTGGATCAAGTATGATAAAGCCAGATTGCTTAGGTTGTTGCAGTGCAGTTTGATAATCGAAGAAAGGTTCAATGCTTACTACCTTTCGCTTAACATCAGTAGTAAACTGTAAATCGAACGTATCCGTTAAACCACGAAGTAAATCAAGGAATTTATAGTTGTTGAATTTGTTGTATTGCTTAAGTTGATACGTACTATCGATGGTAAATTTGAAATAGTCGACTTTGAATTCAGTTACATACTGATCACAATTAGCACGGCCAGCGCTTGTGTCTTTCATTGACATAAAAAAGCGGCATTCAATTATATCGCCGGGTTGAACCATCACTTCATAGAATACTACTTTTTGACCCACATCATTTCTTCTTCCTACAGCTGGCGCATCAAGCCCGACAACCAATTCTTCAGAAAGCAATTGATTATTTCTGTACCACATAACACGCATGTTGGCATAGCTACCAGCAGTAACCGTCCAATCATTATAAATGGTTGCAGAAAAGGCTATAATAACCCTAGAGGTTGCATTGGCGGGATAGGTATAGGTAAGTGCAGAGCGATTGACATTGTAGGTGTATACGCCTGGTGTTCCAGCATTATCAAAATTGCCATCGGTGCTATCATTGGTTACTTTTAAATTCACAAATCTGTCTAATGAAACACCCCACAAATGACAATCGCCGCTACCCCTTTCTGCGTCTGGTGTAGCGGCTTTGCATTTATACTCATCGTATACGGTATTGGATAGCTCCTGAAAATTTCCCCATACCCATGGCATCAGTAACCTTCTAAAGAATGGACTATCCATGAAGTTGCTTTTCATTGAAAAGCCAATAGATGCAAAGGCCCTATGTAGTATCCAATAAACACTAATTGCTGGTCGTAAATCATAAATTGTTACTACTGTATCTTTCCCTTGCCATTCATCATAACCCTCTCCAAATGGCTTAGCGTATCTCACGGGTGTAAATACAACATCATCAATTGCACTGTAGCCAGTATAGTTCCAACTATTGTAAATGGTAATATGATTGAATGTAAATAACCGCTCGTTTAAAAATGGTGCAAGGCTTTTATCGCTTAACTCTATAGCCCATTCACTATTATCACCAAATAAATCCCAAATGAACTTTTGTGGCTGGTTCGAATGGGTTGCTTTTTTTAGCAACGCCTTGCCATTCATAAGCTCATAACCAGCATTTCGAACAACCACCTTGCGAGGGTTTTCAAATACATCACCTTGTGAAGTATCTGCAACTGAGGGATGATGTAAAGTATTCCCTAGTCGACTATTCTTATTGGTGATGTAAGTAACTAACTCAATGGTGTTGATACCGCTTTTAATTCTGAAATCTTCACTACGTTCTAATACGTAGTTGAAAGCAACTGGTACATTTTCAGCATCAACTTCTACTTGCTCATCGTCAATGATTACTTGTATGCGTTTGTCCATGATTAGATTTTTACACCGGTTTTTTCATTAGCTTTTTTAAACTCAACAATGAGTTCATAGATATATCGTTCATCCTCTTTTCTTGTGATGGTTTTTTTATCCGCAACTACAACAGGCACGTATGTTGGTGCTTGTCCTTCTACATCGTTTAATTCCATGAAAGCTTTAGGACTTTCCATTAATTGCTCCAGCCATTGTTGATGTTTCTCGGAATAGGCATAGGTCTTTGCAGTAAATTGATTTACGGCTCTGATATTAGTTCGCTCTGTACCTCCATCCGTTTTCTTAGGTTCAAGTGGAAGTGGCTTTATCCATTGGTTACTTGAAACATCATTTTCTGTGGTGAATAGATGAAAGGTGATACTATCGAACCTGCCTTTGTAATTCAGAAAATGTAACCGAACTATAGCAGGAGCTGCCCATACGTTACTTACCTGATTAGTAGGTGTGGTTAATAACACATTACCCTGATTATCTCTTAATACTAGATAGTATTCTGCAACTGCTTTAAAATTCACACCTGGAAAAAGTGATTGCAAATTCGCAGGTCCGTTGGGTAAATCAAAAGTGATATCGTTTAACATGTGCCGTTTAAATTGCCCACTTGAGCTGTGGTTTGGTTAAGAAAGAAAACGAAGCTGTCAGATGCTCTTCTAACAAAAGCATAGCCAATAAATTCATTTGTTAATGCAGCATCTTGGAATATGATTGCGCCTGTATCAACATCGTTAAATGCAGGAGATATGTATGCTACTGTTGTGTTAGCCGAACAAGCTTCAAGCCTTGTATTCCCTAGTGCTATCATTACCATTCTACCACTTCCAACGGGTGGTGGAATTGGGCAAATGGCTTGCGTAAAAAATGGTGGTGCATAATCAGAATCTGTTGGAGCGTTGGGCTTTGTTTGACCAGTAAGTGTTCCATTATCTGAGTACACTTGTTCAAGGGTTTGAAATACAAATCGGCCAGTATTACTACCATTCAATTGCTCACAGAAACCATCACTAAATCTTCCACGCCAATACACTAGCCGTCCTGTTATTTGAAAGGATGCGTTGATAGGAGCTCCATTGATACCGTTACTGCATCGAGGAAAAATAGTTACCACATAGCTACCAGCTGGAAGCGTTGGTGTTGTTACTGAGGTTCCATTAACTGGTCCATTTAAGGCACCGCCATTGATTTGCGGAATACTCCAAACAAATGCTGTAGCATTTAGCATTACAACATTAAATGTTGCTTGGCTTTGAGCAATGTTGATGTTAATGGTTAAGCCTGTAATGGTAGCTAAACAATTGGTGGGTGGTGGAGGAAAATTGTACACTTGGCTATCCCATGAAACACGAAGGCGATTTCTGTAATGTAAGGTGAGGCTTCCCCATTGAACCATTCTTTTGATGGTAAAGGGAAAATAGTCGCTATATCCTGGTACTACCTGATATCCATTTAGTCGATGGCTTAAGGGATAACATTCGGGGTCCCACTCACCTACTTTCAATGTGGTTAGGTGTTGTTCAAATACTTGAACTGATTCTAGTTGAACGGTTGCAAGCAATACCCAAAATGAATTAGTACTAGTACCACCACCTGGTACAGCTGGCTTACTCGGCGTTGCTTGAATAGGAATCGGTTGCTCTTCTTGTAGTACATTATTTACGTAAGTACTATCTCTCAATTTGCACATTACTCGGCAAGAAGTTTCGCCTTGGCTGATGTTATCGCCTCGGTTGCTCGCTGGAAGTATTTTAGTGAAAACCTCTCTTACTTTATCCTGTATGTCAAACACCCAACGCCAAACAGTGGTGGTACGTTCCAAAGGTGCTGTATGTTCATAGGTACCATAGTACACACTGTTGATATATACATCGCAAAAAACCATTGGCGTGTTAACGGTTGTTTCTGCTGCAACCAGAATTGGTTGCATTGCTGCCATCAGGCTGTCTTGTATTGGCTGTTTTGTTATCGATAGAATTGCCATTAAATCTTTTCGCTTTTTTGTTGTGAAAAAAATTGATCCATGTAGGTATCAATACCCGAAGACATTACCTTATCGACCTTAGTATCATTGGAAGCTTTATTGATGAAATGAGTACGTTCACCTGTTTTACTAAATCTTGAACTATCTGCAGTAGGAACCCCTTCTCGCTTATGCTTTAATGCGATCCTATAAGCTACTTGTACTGCTTTGCGCCCGTATATACCCATCCGTAAGTTGACATACTTCGTTAACTCATCTAGGTATTTACTATCAACTTTCACATCCTCGGGCGGAATGCCATCATTCAGTTTTTTCATGTAGGCAACAGCCAACCCTTCTGCAGTTATTCTATTGGTTTTATCGCTGATGTTAAAAGCAAGCGAACGCTCTGCAGCTCCCGTAAGAGTGTGGCCTTGTGCAGCAAACTCTTCTGCAATAGCAAGGTTTATTTCTTCCACTGCTTTTCTAACTGCATCACTTAGCTTATAAGGCATTGAGTAATTTTTGTTGTTTTTGATCTTCGATTATGATTGGCAATAGTTCTATGTAGTATTTCAATACATTTTGCCTACATAAAGGGCACTCCCACTTTTTATCACCTTGTGGTTCGATGTACAGGTACCAAACGTCAAACAGGTAGCGTAAGTACTCCTCATTGCTACCTGCCAATGCAATCATGTTACGAGATAAAATATGTTCCTTTACATCATTCGGAAACATCCGAACTAGGTCTATGTAGTTCATGTTGAAGTGAAATTTTAACTGATGGAAATGCTTCAAATACTTTACGCATCCGTTTGTTAATGGGCCATCTTGGATTTTTCAAATGCAGCTTTTTCGCATAAGCTGTCATTTGCTGATACTGATCTTCATCCGTACAGTGGATATGATACTTGTCTGGTAACACTCTGTACTTTTTTGGGTCAAATGTTCCATTTGGGTAAATCCATTTCTGCACATTCTGAGGTTCGTGTATTGCCTGCGGCATGGGTAGGTCTGTCATAGTGTATGGTTTTTGATAAGTTGATTAATAGTTTCATCGCTGTAGTTTACAGTTTCACAACCTTCATTGAGATTGATTTGGCAAACAGCTTTTATACCGCTCCATGCGTAGTTGCCTTGCATACTGATTGGGGTATATGTTACCTCGGAATTAGGGACGAAATGAATTGAGTTCACAAGCGGTAATCCACTCTCATTGTTTCCCTCTTTGAACCATCTGTCCAGAGTATGGAAAGTAGATTTAGCAATACTTTTCATGTAGTTCCAATCATCCGCTAAACGAGCCTTACTTAGTCCGCTCAAATCTGGGTCTTTCACTTCTCCTATTTCATTGTTGAAGCTTGTACGCAAAAAGTACACAATGCATATGTAGCGATGGAACCCATTACCATTATAGAAAGGACTACCAAATGAAATTGGGGGAAGCATAGCTGCAATGGGTCCGTCAATTGGATTTTGATTATGACCAGTACTGAAGCTTTGTTCAAAATCACTCGCATTGAGTTCTTGCAAATGCTTTGGGAAAAAATAGAAACGATTTCTTATTTCAGGGTGATACCCAAGTACCGCTTTAAATGCGGCTTCTATTGATGCTATGCTCATTTGTTTTTGTATTTAGCCTCCATATCGGCATTAAGTGATTCGTTGAAATCTTTTTCCTCTGATGTGAAAATGAATACGTCAAAAGCTCTTGCCATCCTTACGCAATCGATGCTGTTTCTTTTGCTGCCAGGAATATCAAAAACTTTTGTTCTGGCGATGGCTGTTAAGAAATGCACCCACCCCCATAAGTTGAAATGTTCCGTTAGATTCCTTCCTGACTTACCTCTGGATGATTTAAAGCAGCTGAATGTGTCTTGAACGCTTGAATCCAATTGTTCAAAAAAAAACCTACCTGTAAGGCGGCGTCGAGTGGTAGTTGTAATAGCTTTTGATACCGCTCATGTTCTGCTTCTACGAATAATGGATTGTAAGGTTCTTGGTACTTACGTAAAAAGATACAAGCTAGTCTATGCAACACTTCGTAGCTGCTACGTTCTTCCGTAATGAGGTCTTTGATAATCTGCTTGGCATCTACATACTCACCTGCAGTTAATGGATGTGAACGGCTGATTAATGTTGGTTGTAAGTGCCATTCTTCATTATCAAATACGATTATTCTGTCGGCTATTATTTTGCTTTCTTCTTCTACCAGTAGCTCTTGAATAAAGCTATCAATAATCAATACATATTCTGCTGGCACATAATTCGTAACCTCTTCCACCGTTAGGCCACTATAAAATGCAAGGAACGCAATAGCTCTTTCATCAGCAAGCATATCTAAAGCAATCAGCTTCAGTTCCTCATCTTCCATCGCTTGAATGCTTTTTAGTTTAGCATCCAAGGTTTTACCATATTGATCATGGAATGCAATACGCTGGCCGAGTGTAATCTCAGCCAGCGTTGTAGGTATCAATACAGTTTGATTGTTGATGTTTAATTGCATACTACTCTCCTAATTCAATTACTCTATCCATGGCAGCTTTTTGAACAGCTTCGTTTTCATTACCAGCCGAAAGCTCTTTTACTTTCTCCTTGGTATCAGCTTGATTGATAAGTGCAATCAATGCAGATGCATCACCGGATTTTACTAGGTCATCTGCATAGATGCGGTTCCGAATGTCTTCGATGAGTACAGTATCAATAGCTGCTGTCTCATAATCTACAACCTTCCATTTTTTTGCTAATCCCCGAAGTGCTAGTACATCTTCGTTGGTTTTAATTCTGCTCAGAAGTGTTTCATTTTTGGCATTACCTCTAAAGCTTTTTTCCAATGCGAGTACCCTTTCTTTCAAAGTTTCAAGCTCATCAACGGTGGGAGCTGTCTCCACAGCTTCTGCATTAACAGTTAGTTTCCTTCCTTCTAATTCTGTTAAAGGTTCAAATGTGATAGGGGTAGCATTGGCTTCTACCTTCAAACCGAATTGGTGGCGAATGCTATTGGCCATTTGCTTTAACTGAATGTCGCTGCGGTTTGCTATTGCATAAAGCATAGGCTCATCGGCACAAATAACAAGAATTGAATCCTTGGCTGATTCAAGGCTTTGAATCACTGCCTCTGCGGCTTCTAAGACTTTTGGGTTCATGATTGAAATTTTTTAATGTTGCTAATTTGGTATAAAAGTAATTAAATTAACTACATTTACACCCTGCTACATGGGTTAGTAGTATTTGGTTGCCCGCCAGTTGTCTCACCAACAACTGGCGTTTTTGCTTACTTAGAAATCTAAACCATCTAATAAGGAATTATCATCGCTAACCGATTCTGACACAGCAAGGCCGTTGCCATCTAATTCAATTACTTCACGCATAGAAAGCGTATCTGCAAAGTCTGGGGAGCGACCTAGTATTTTGCGTTGTTCATCTTTTTTATTGATTCGCATTTTCTTATTCAAATCGGGGTCAATTCGTTTGATAGCTCTTAGATCCTGTGCTATTAAATCCTTCACTTCAACCAACTTACCTTTTAGTTTAAACTTGGCTGTATGAACTCCATCCACTACAACTGTTTCATTGCTGATTGAAATGGCTACATAGTTATCATTCACACGTTGAGCCGAACGATAGAAGCATTGTGTCTTTAGGTCCTCATAGTTTTCAATAATTCGTGTTTTAGGGTCAGGCAAGACTCTACCTCCACCATTAAAGCCACGATATCGCCCAAGTTTTACCAAACCATCTCCTACCCCTTGTTGGTCAACAACTACCTTAGAAACAGGAATTGAATAGCGCTTTCGTTCTTGCTCTATGGCCATAAACAATTCTGTATCATCGCTCTTGGTGAAAATGATAATCTTTATCACATGCCAACCACGCCAAACGAATATTACAGCAAGGTCATTGCCATATCTTGCGGCATCACAAGTAATACAGCGTACCTCGCTGAGTGGTGCGTAGTTGGTAAATAAGTCCTGAATTGCAACAGCCTTGTAAAGGCTACTACCGTCGCTACGTATCTTCCAGTTACCGAATAATAACTGACTTTTCGTTTGTTCATCTTGGCTCATGAGGTTACCCAAATACTCAGGGTTCACCTTTAGTAGTTCCTTGTTTTGATAAATAGAACCAGGTATGAAGGTTACCGACTTAATTAAGTCTGCGGGGTTAACACCAAATGGTAACTGTGCCCAATAGTCACTAGGTACTAAGTCATATACTTCCGCTTTACTGTTTCCCCAAATAATATCGTCATTATACTTCAGCATATAGCGAAGTTTTCCTGCTCGCTCAGGTATCGGAAAACCGAAATTGGGGCTCTTACTATCTTGCTCAATCCACCATTCTAAAAACTCAGCAAGCCAACTATCAGGATCAGGGTTACACGTAGCCCTTACATACGGTTTAACGCCACATGTAGAACGGTTCCGTGTAAGCATGTAGAAGAACTGGAACTTACTGAAATGTGTAAGCTCATCAAATATGATTAGTGTGTACTGCCCACCCTGATGGTTATATACTGTGTTATCATGTTCAAGATGCGTCATTTTTACGGATGCACCTGATGGGAAGTACCACTTCAGAGACTGATTTGAAAACCTTCCCTTAAAGGATGGGTATATCTTCAAAGATTCATCCCTCAAACCGCCTTGCATGGTTATTTGAGGGATGTTTCTTCTGAATATAGTAGCGGAGAAGTTCGGTGTTTGATGGTAACGTAATGGCTCCAGAATAGCTGCAAAAGTCTTACCGGCTCCAGCTGCACCTCCACCAATGGCAATGTCTGCGGAGGTAGATAAAAAGTCGGCTTGAAAACCTTCCTGTGGTCGTATGGTTCGTGTAAAACTATTAACGTCCATTCGATGGTAGAATAAGTAAGGTTGATTCTTGATTTACTACAGCAGCTACAGTTCCATCATCCTTTATTATGATGCTATCGGCTTTAGCCTTGCCAAAAAATCTATCAAGCATTCTATCCATAGTAGTGGTTTCACCTGCCTGAATATCAGCAACAATGGCCGTTGCAACATTTACCATAAATGCAGGACATTCTTTGTTCTCTGCTATCTTCTTGAGTTCATCCAAAGGTGTTTCCAACATACTTTCAATAATCTGGTACTTATCCGCCTTGGTAAGTGCAATAGAAAATTGAATGCCAATAACCTCTTCTAACTCCTGAATATTCTTCTTTGGTCTGCCCTTAATGTTCCTTCTTGGGTCATCCCCTTTCTGAAACGGTTTAAGGTTTGCGAGCTCCTTTTCGCTCAGTGGTTTTCGTGGGTTCTTTCTCCTTTTTCTCAGTGCCATGGTACAAATCTAATTTAATTCGTAAATAGTCAAATTGAAACCACAGAAGAACCACAGTTTTTATGATGGAGGCACCTAACTCAAGTTTTTAGCTTGGTGTCCATGCCTTACTAAAGCTTGCATCGGTGATAATTTCGGTTTTAGGAATCCCCTTTCTATTCGCTAATCGGTATACTTCTTCTGCTTCCATGCCATATTCTTGCATAATATATTCAAGGGTTTTGCCTTGTTCCAAGAGCAATTGAATAATGTCTGCCATCCCCAAAACGGTATGTGTGCCTTTTACGCGGTTCATGCGAACAGTAGTTGCTGTGTGATCTGTTCCTTTTGGGGTAACAACAGGTACGAATCCATCGGTGAGGGCATAAACTTTGGGGTTTCCACTTGTGGTATACCTGTGAAAACCGTCGATAATCGTATAACGGGTTTTGTTGGCATTGTCGGTTAGACCTTCAATATGTACATCTTTTGGCAATATCAGTATCGGAAATAGCCAACCGTCTTTTGTAATCGATTCTACTAATAGGTTTAGCTCTGGAGGAGCCATTTTATTCGGATTGTACAAGTTAGGGTTCAATTCATCGCGGTGTACCCAATTAATGTTGCTTATAGGTTGATGTACAATTTTGGTTTTGATACCTTCCGGTAAATGATTGAAGCAGCATGCTTTCATAAAGATGGATTTTATGTAAAAAAAATTTGTAAGTACTCGGGTTGTAAAAATTGCTGTGATTACTTTCCGTAAAGTTTTTGAACGTCTTCGAGTGTTAGTTTGTTTTTGTCCATTACTCGTTTGGCTTCGCCAAGCATGTTTTGCGATTGCCTTCCTTTGAAATCTCCTTTTTGAGCTATTTTGGCAAAGAAGCGCCACGATGCTCCTGTTAATGGGTTGGGTTCATCATCAGGTATTGGATGGTTTGATTTGGAATAATGCTGTCGAATCAAACGGTTCACATTTTCCTTAATCAGGTTTTGAAACTCAGGGTCATAATTGTTGAGCAGAATGTGGAAGTATTCTTTCCAAGTTTTGTTGTCTGGTTTTTCCCAATTGCTATATAGTTCTGTATTTGCATAACGCCAAGCTGTTGCTACTCCCTTTACTCGATGCAACATTTTATGCCATAGTTCAGGAAAGCATTCTGCATAAATCCATAAACCTCTTAACGGTTCTTCACCATAAGGCGGGCATACCCTTTGGTGCAGTAGTTTATTGTGGAGTGAAGTTTTGTTGAAAATGTCGTAGGTATGGTTGTAGTCGTAGTTATTGATTTGAACCAGTTTCCAAACATCTTCACTACTCCAGTCATAAATCGGGAAAGCTCGATAAGCATTTTTAAACTCAGCATGAGTGGTTACAAATGCATCGTTCTTTTTGGTTGCTATAACACGGTAACGTCTTAAGCTCTCTTGGGTACGAATACCGGTGAGGTATACTACTTTTCCATGCTCAGGACCATAAGCCGAACCCATCCAATCTTGAAACGATTGTCCGAAAACAAAAGTGGGGTGCGTGGTAATACCATAAGGTGGTAAATCTCTAACCCACAGGTCTTTTTCTTCAGGATGCCAACAATACCAATAAGGTTGGTCATTGCTACAAGCGTTTCTGTGTTTCACAGGCAAGCAGTACCATTCTAAAAAAACATCGGGGTTGTTTCGTACACGTTCTACATACGCAACGGTGGTGGGGTGAATAGCTTCTTCATCTACAAAAATGGCATGAACAGGTAGCTTATTTAGTTCACGAGCTACTTCAATGGTAAGATTGAGAACGGCAGTACTGTCTTTGCCACCGGAAAACGATACAATTACTTTATCGTAGTTCCGGTAGCAGAAACGTACCCGCTCTTTGGCGGCCTCGTACACATCTTGGTCGAGGTACCGCTTTTGGCGGACTTTCATGGGGATTGGATATTGGTTTAAAACGGGTTATTGGGTGCGAATAGCATCAATATGTTTGGCTGAAACACCATCTACAATTGTTCTGTTAATCATAGGGTGTTCTTCATCTTTTGGACCAAAGTCGCTGTCTGGGTGATAAGCGATTACATCCATCGTTGATGTATCGGTTTTAAAACAATGTGCCCCTTCGGTGTGGATGATGAAGATGGTACCTGGTACGAGTGGAATTTTACCGTAAGGAGTAACACATTCGCCATCACCACGAATTACAATACCCACTCTAATGGATGGATGGGTGTGCATTGTTTGAAAGATGCCTGGCGGAAAATGCAGATGGTTAAGGCATGCATCACCATACTTAACTGGCGGGATGAGGAGTGAATCGGTACAGCCATCTATGTACTTGAGGCGTCCTTGAGCTTCAATAGGGCCACCGAGCAGAAACACACCATGAAAGTTGATGCGTTCAATAATAATGGTTTTAGCATAGCTATCCCCGGTAATGGTATAGCCATTCACCACTGAAGCAAAGTAACCTTTCGGTAAATGATGAACTGCATCGCCATGAATTGTACTGCTACCTTCAAATTGATAGATGAAGTAGGTACTACCTTCTTGGGTTGTAAAGGTTTGTTGGCCAACCAATGCATATAATCTGGTCGGAAAAGGGTCAGTTGAATGGTCGGCTAATAAGCCGCCATGCCACTGAAAGGCTGAAAAAGCTGGGTTCATATGATAATTGGGTTAAGACATTTCAATGTCTTCAATAAGCCACATCATAGCATCCTCTAGCTTTTCCAATTTGTTTTCTTCCTTAATGAAATTGAGCGCTTTGGTTAGTTTGGTTTTGTTGTCATGCAGCATTGTTAGTTCAAACACTGCATAATCGTCGTGGGTTGCCGATGGTTTGCTACTTGGCTCTTTTGAAGTGGGTTCCGTTGGCAACAGGTCGGGAATGTCGATATTTAGCTCAACACCCTTTAGTTTGATGCCCCAATCTTTGATTTGAGCACCCCAATCATCATTCAATAATTGGATATCCCACACCCCCGAATGATTGTTATCCAACAACACGAATTTTTCACGTTGTTCCTCGGTAAGTGTATCACCGTATATGATCCAGTTACTAGGGATGGTTTCATAGCCAAGCTCAAGCAAGGCTTTGTACCGTTGTTCCCCAGCAAGCAACATCATGTTTTTACGGGAGTGCACCACCAAGGGGTTAACCGTCATGATCTCGGGGTCATGTTTGAGCGACTTCACCAGGTCGTCAAAATCTTGAGGAGCAATGCTCCGCGGGTTTTTTGGATTAATCGAAACGAGGGATAGTGGGATTTCTTTGGTTGCCATCGTGACGCAAATCTATAACACAATGTTGTTAATTTGTTTCATTTGGCTAAAAAAATTAGTATAGATTTGTGGTTCATAGGATTCATAGTAGGCAAATAGTAAGCCCCTTCATTCTTGGAGGGGCGTTTTATTTTTTCATTACCTATTTTGATAATTAAACATTATTGATTATACTTGATTGCCAAATTGAACCTATGACACTACGCTATCCTTCATTGATTGTCGATGAAATACTCGACAAATTCAACCAGCCTCAGTTGTATCCATCACAAACTGATGAAATTATACAAGCAGATTTTACTCAGCTAGTAGAAGCGATTAAAGCCGACAAGAAGGGAGCCAACTGGCGAGATTTAGCCGAATTGGTTGAGAATTTTAGCAAACAAACACAAGGCAAGAGCCTTACTGATGTATTTGCCCTACAAAAGCAATGTGCTCAAGTAGTTGCATTATATTATTCAAATGTTCTTTAGTTCCATTACTAATTTTTAATGGAGGCGTAACTCCGAAAAGCCAAAAGAGTAGGAAAAAAAATTTAATTATGGGTAGTAAAATTGTTGCTTGTACTCACATTCCTATTGTCGCAGGTCAAACACGTGGCGGAACACTAGGTGCTTACGATGGCCCTTACCAAAATTGTTTCTTGTCGTGTAATCTAAACAGCGAAGACACTGGTAATGCTAGTGTTTCAGTAATCTTTGATGGTAACGCCACTGGGCAGTATCTTGAAATAAAACCTGGAAACCCAACATTACTTGATGTTCCAAGTGGTACCATCGGTATTGAACTTGCAATACAAGAGATTCAAGGTTCAGTTACTGGGGTATTCTTAAGTGCAAACCAAAACTTTTAGGAACAAAATACCTACTCCCTGATTAAGATTTGTTAGGGAGTAGCTATTTGTTAAGTCGAAGATTTAGGATACTGAAATACTATAATAACTTTCATTTGAAAAATTTATGTCACTTGTAATTGAAATTTTAAAAGAAATTCTCAATCCCAAGTTTAACCCAGCTTTGACAGCTGCTGAGATACAATTCAAATTTGAAAAATTAATTGAAGCGATACAAATTGAAAGACCAGGCAATCAATGGGAAACTTTAATCATCTCAATTAAAGAGAACTTCCAAAATCAAATCGACACCAAAAATAATTACGAGGAGCAAATTAGCCTACTTAATCAATGTGCTCAAATGGTTAATGAATATTACAAAATCTATTATTTTAACTCATAGCATAAAATAAAACATTTACCTATAAACTTAAAATCATGAAAAAGTTATCACTTTTCTTAGCATTTGTTATTTTCTACACAACGGCATTTACTCAGGTGGATTCCATTTCATTTAAACCTAGTAGTAAAGCTGAAATTATGACATCAAATGTTTCCAAAATAAAAATTAACGATGTAGAAGTAAGTACTAATGGAGAAAATTCTAAGTACTTAACCATCAATTCGTTTTGTAATTTTACTGTACCAACCTATGATCAATTAACAGGTGGTGGCAGTTTTGTATTTAGAAGAATCAAATCTGATGCGCAAGCAAGTATATCTGCTTTAGGAAGCTCATTATCCTTTGATAAAAAATCTGATTATTATGTTTTCTATTTTACTAGAAGTAGGACATATAAATGTAACCAACTTGGACAAAGTAATGACGTAACATTTGGAATTGGCGTCTACATCATGTTTAAAGTAAGTGAAGTGAAAGGTGGTATTAAAATAAATACTCCTTATGACATATCTGCAGCAGGCCAACTTGGATTAGCCAAAATAGAGTTAGACGTGAAAACCTATGGAATGAGGCCAACACTTCAATCGGAATTCATGCCTGAAAAACTATCAGATATTGCAATTGAATCAGCTAAATACTTTGACAAAGTTGTAACAGCTGCAAGAACTTTGATAAATGATGCTAATACTGAACCTAATATACTTCCTGTAGCATTATAATTACTCCGAATGTAATTTTCAATGTTTTAAAGCAAGAAAAATAATTCAAAAATTTGTTTAGTTAAAAAACTGGGATTAGAAATTAAAAGTGCTATTCTAGGATATTACAAAAAGTAAGGTTAAATAGCAAGTTCTAATCCCATGTATTATAGCGAAACTATTTAACTGTTGTTGTTAAAGCGTTATTCATAGCTAGTATTCATATGGTATGTGAAAAAAGTTGGAATCCTTTATATGTTCAATTTCGATAAATTCTGGTAGCTGAAATTTTGTTTTTAATTCAGATCCATCATTTACTGGGTCTTGAATATAAATTTTCACAAGTGCGTTACGAAAGCTAATATTAGTATCAACGATACTTTTATAAATCTGATTATCAATTATTCTATTGTAAAAAGGAAAAGAATAACCAATGCAAACTAGGATTGTTACATCATCTAACATTTTTCTCCAAATATCTTGAGAACTAGAAGCAAATGAATTTTCTTCCCAAGCAAAATTAATTCCAGTTGTATTGGGATATGACAAATGTTTTATTAGTCTTAGTATAATTTCATATCTTTCTTTATTCTCTAGCATTCCATAGATGTTACTTGGAGTGTCACCAATTCCTGCTATTCCATTAAGATGCAAAATATTTGGTAGGAATTTTTCATTAAATTCTGGTTTGTATATACTGGGATAAGAAAATAATTTGGAATAATTTACTTTTTCATCCTTTAAAGTTGGTTTATCATGCCCCCAGAAATTAGAAGCAGCTAGTTCTAACTGATAATCATAGTTCCAAGTAAGGATTGAAACTCTTTCTTTTGGGAAATTTTTCTTTTCTAGAAGCCCAATTAAAAAATTGGAATATCTATCATCTACCTTTTTCTCGACTATTTGTTGGTAAGTAAAAAATAATGCTAACATTTTTTTTACTTTTTCCAAGCCATTGAAATCCTCCATTATATATAGGTACTTCGCATAAGTATCTATATCTTTAAACTTTAAACTTTCATTCGCACAATCTACAGCTTCGCTAAATGTTTCTTTTATAATTTTAATTTCTTCATCTGTCAATTGTGCATATGATTTTTGCATTCTTAAAACTTCATTGGGGCTCAACCTTTTTATGATTGATTTTGCCAAATCCTTAGATAATGGCAAATCACTTTCCTTACAACTTGCTCCAGCACCGAGTATAAATAAAAATTTATGGTGACTCATAGTTATATTTTATTGTCAATGTGAAAACTTGTAAATTGTTATTTTTTGAAAGTACTATGGTCAAATCTACCATTTTTTAAAAATTTATTGAATTAATTACAAATACCTTTTACCATTGAATTTTCAATTAGTATTACAGAATCAATTTTATTAATTAGTAGAATTTCACCTAAACCTCGGCTGTATGTAAGCAACTCCCAACCATTCAAAGAATTCCTCCTCGCTTTCCCATGCTGGCGGCAAGTCATCAGTTTTATTGATACACTTCCAGCCATCAGGCTTTTTAATGCAATGCTTTTGCATGCGAAGCCCATCCTCACCAGCCCCACACCAACCTTTTGCCATCCAACTCTTGGCAATAACCTCCTTGGCATATTCTGCAGAGCCGGTGCGAATCGCTAATTGGCGATAATAGTCTTGCGCTGTTGGGGTAAATAGGTCTACTGTAGCATGTCGGTGCTTGGCTAAGGTAAACTGCATGTACCTACCTCCAAATTTCCCTTTGATGATGGTATGGCTAAGTTTTTCAACTGCCGCTTGAAAGCCTGGCACTACCCGAGTATAACCTTCCCCAAATAAATCAGTAGGTACATGCTCCAGCTTTGGCAAGCAAACAATTTCAATATCCTTCACTTCAGGTTTTTCACGGCGTATACTACCAGCAATATGTATACGTTGGCAAAATGGTTGAAGTTGATCAACAATTTCATTGGCAAATGATTGAGCAGTCACTAAAAACATGGTAGGCTATTTACGAAAGTGAACGAATGATTTTTGTATACCTGAATGGACTAAATAATCCATACATGAATGCAGGCTCAAAGCTTTTAGCTACTTGTCGCCACCTAAATACAACGGCAACATTTTTGCCCATTCCTCTGAATTGCTTTCTGCGATAATTACGTTCTTGGATATTCCAGTTACTTGGTTTCATTTAAACCTCCTTAATTTGAATTTTGTGTAATTTTTTCATCAGGCGTTTCTTTTTTAAGTACTCCTTGGTTCGAAACCCCTTAGCATCTTCTACTACCTTCAGACCGGTAGTATGGTCCAGGTACACGAAATCGGCAACATATTCGTATGAAAATCGGCCACCCTCATTAAGCTGGAACCGAACCTGACGTTCTAGTAAGCCAATTGAACCTGCCTTTAGTAAGAGCTTCAGCACCTTGTAACGCTTTGCCTCTTTGGCACTGTCGAATACAATCCCATCAACCTCGGTTTTATTAGCCCCGTATTTGTGGCGTTTTTTCGGCTTTTCTTCGGTTGTAGGAGGTACACCCCCATTAATAGTCATTTGATAGTCCCTAATGTGCCCGTTTGCTTTAAGCGAGGCACATTTTTCTAGGGTCCATCCCTCCCATTGGCTTTTTTTCTTGGGCATAACTAAAACGGTAGTGTTTCATCTTCAAGGGAAAAATCATGGAAGTGCTCCTCAGGCTCATTGGTTACCTTGAATTTTTCACGGCTATACCAATCGGCAATGTCAAACCACTTTTGTATCGATAAGTCGGTTTTGAATGATAGTTTTTCCAACTTACCGTTTCTATGTTTCCGAATAAACATGTCAGCGTTATTCCGTAAGGTGGGGTCAACATTGTTTCCCTCTTTTTGGTAATCTGCCCGGGTCAGAAAAGCCACCATATCAGCATCTTGTTCTATGGCACCAGATTCACGCAAATCGCTCAGCTGTGGTTCCCGCTTTTCTTTTTCAAGTGCACGTGTTAACTGCGAAAGGGCAATTATGGGCACATTCAATTCTTTTGCAGTGGCCTTGAGCGTTCTACTGATAAGACTTATTTCCTGTTCTCGTTGAAACACATCGTTAGTTTTTCCACTCATTAGCTGCAGGTAGTCAATAACAATCAAGCCTACCTTATGCTTGGCTACCAACTTCCGAGCTTTTCGCTTGAAGTCGAATATTGAAAGTGCTGGAGTATCATCGAAATACAGCTTTAGCAAGCTTACTGCTTTGGCGGTTTCAATAAAGTGCAGGTGTTCTTGGGTTGAGGCAAATCTTCCATGTGCGATATGCTCCATGTCAATTTCTCCCTCTGCGGCAATCAGTCTATTCGTTAATTGCAGGGCACTCATTTCTAGGGAAAAGAAAGCCGAGGGTACACCCCTAACCGCAGCGTTTCGTGCCAAATTCAGGGCAAACGCTGTCTTTCCTACTGATGGACGAGCTGCCAATATGATCAGGTCGGTTTGCTGCCAGCCAAATGTTACACTATCAAGAGCTGGAAAGCCAGTTGGTACACCTGTAATATCTTGTTTGTTGGTCATCAGGTGTTCGGTTCTCATAACCGCTTGTGCCACTAATGAAGGTAGATCCACAAATTCTGCAACCCTTTCATCTTTCGTCATGGCAAATAGCTTCTGATCAAAAAGCTCTAATGCTTCATCGGGTGCAACGGTATCGTCATAACCAACAGTGAGTAATTGAGCACCAGTTGTAATCATTTCACGTTTGATGAAATAACCTCGTAGGATATCCGCGTAGTCGCTTAGCTCCTGATTGTACATGATGTTTTTAGTCAGTTCAGCTAAGTAGTAAGGCCCACCAATAAAATCAAGTTCCTGTTTGGTTTTTAATGCTTCACTTACGGTAACTATGTCAATGGCTCGGTTATCTTGGTGCAGGCTTCTCATAGCTGCATAAATGGCTTGGTGTTCGGGTTTATAAAACATGTCCACCGTTACCCAGCTACTAACTTCATCCAAGCTTTTAGGTATGGTTAGGAAGATGGCCAACATGGCTTTCTCCACATCCATTGAGTGTGGCGGTACCCTGCCCTCCCACATGTTCAGTTCTACGCTTGGCAAGTTCGAGCGTCCTCGCTTCTTCTTTTGCTCTTTGGATTGCATAATCATCTGATGGTTTTGCTTCAGCTATTGGGGTTGCAATAGTTTTGGGTTTTAGGCTTTCCGTTCTACGGTTCACCCAGTTACGGCAGGTTAGGTAAGCGCTTTTATACTTCGTTGTAAGCTTTTTAGTGTTATGCATATTGGTGAGTACATCGAATATGATAGCATGGTGCTGTTTGTATTCGATAAACATTTTCACGTATTCCCTTACGGTAAATGGCTGTTCCATCTTTAATACGGAAGGGGCATGTTCCGATAGCCATGTGTTGAAGTTGTCAAAGCTTTGTTGTTGCTTCGGCGTTATACTATTCTTTTCTTCTTCTTTAATACTACTATTATTATTAGTAGTATTCTTTTTGTTCGGGTTTGTGTTCGGAACAGTGTTCGGAATGGTGTTCGGACTTTCCTCTGAATCCATTGTCCCTATTGGGTTTTGCTGTTCGGAACGGTGTTCGGAATGGTGTTCGGATTGCTGTACTGAAACTGTTCGGAATGGTGTTCGGCCATTTCTCTGTGTCCCTTTATTGATAGGCTTTTCAGTGTTCGGAAAAGTGTTCGGATTATTGTAGTAATCATAATTTAAAATAGAGATTACAGTCTGTCCACTTTCAATTCTCCTGACAATCATTTCATCTGTTTCAAGTCGCTTCAAAAAATCCGTTGTATTACCTAACCCCCAATCAAATGCCTTAGCCAAAAATCTCACACTTGCTACCAGCTCTCCCCTTCCGTAAGTGATCGTTTTACCTCCAACGATTGTTTTAGTCTCACCAGGCTCGTATCTGGCTGCCTGAATTAAATACAGCCATGCTTCGGCTTTCGATAACTTCCGCTTTTCCTTCCAAAACGGATGTTCGAAAAACTTTCTACTCAACGGTATGTAATTACTAAGCTTTCCCTGAGCCATGCTATTTCAATTCTTTTGATAAGCGTTCTAACCTTTCGTTTTCTTCCCTAATTAATTTGTCGATGTTCAAACCTGTTTGATGGGCTTCATCTGCAGATAGCTTGCTTTTAAATTTTCTTGCATGCCAGTAAGCCCTACGCATTTTTTTGACCAAAGCTTCTAGCCTTTCAAAATAGGCTACTTTATCAGGTGCCATTACTTAGCTTTTTTGATTTGTGCTTTTAGTGATGCTATTCTCGCTGCCACACCTTTCTTTCGCTTATCAGTTTTTTCAAACTGTTGGCTTTCTATGGTGCTTACGGCCGTAGGTAAGTATTGCTGGATGAACTGATACGCACCTTTATTGCTTTCTACGGTTTGGTGGGAGCCATGATGTTTTAATAAAATGCTTACTAAGAATGCTCTTTGAATTTTCAATACTTGGGCTTCTGAAAACTGAGTATCTACTGGGATTTCATGATAGGTTTCTAGTTCATCAGACATTCCAAAGTCTTCAATTAAATAGTTCTTCAAAGTGTACTCAAGCTTTTCAAACATGGCTATTACAAGCAGTCTACTTTCAATGCTGGTGATAGGTTTGTTATGGAACAACAGCGGTCGGTTACTTTCCTGTTTAGTAAGCTTGATTACCTCGGCCCAAACCTTTTCAGCATCTTTCTTTTCCTGTTGCTTTTCATTGGTTTCAATATCAACGATTTGCGACAGGATAGACTTTTCCGAAACGTCCTCAATCGTAAGTTTCGCTTCACCTTTAGGTTTGATGAAAATTTCTTTTCCCTCATCAGAGGTATTGTTACCAACAACGATTACGGCTTTTTTAACACCATCCTCTTTTATAGCAGCTTCATACGCTTCCACTTCATTTTGATGGTCTGTTTTGTATCGTTCGTAGTCCAGTGCTGCATCTTCATCATAATCGTCCAAGCCTTCATCGTCTTTCCATGCCTCAAATGATAGTAGTGGGTCTGGTGCTTCAATGGTTTCGAAATCATCACGCTTTAATGCACCCAATCCTAAACTGTTCAAATGATTGATTTTCTGTTTATCATCTTCATCGATGGACCAGGCAGTGATTACAGGTATGATTTCGGGGTCTTTTGTGAGGAGTTCAATTTTTTGCTTGTAGTTTCTATCAAGCTTTATTTGAAAGCATGTACCCTTGGTACATTGACTTTGAGGTTCTTCAAATAGTAAAGGAGTATTACCAGTATTAAACGGACACTTGGTACATGCACCTGCTTCTGGATACAATTCTGCATCATTTAAGTCAAATGGTGCATCGTCAAGTTCAATATGCTTTCTGTCAACATACCACCAAATACCATTGATCTCATAATCCTTTCGCTCTCTCCAGTTGGTATCCACTCTCTCCTTGATAAATTCTTTTTGCTCTTTGGCGTCAAGTGTGGCGAGTGCAATCGCATCTTTTAGTTTAAACGCGTTCGCAAGGAATAGTTCTTGCAATTCATCTACCAACTGATTCAATTTGATACGTTGTACTACGAAAGCTTCCGACTTGCCTACTCGTAGTGCAATTTCTTTGGTATCGTATTTTTCAGATAACTTCAAAAAAGCAGCAGCTTCTTCCATCGGATGTACATCCCTGCGTTGCAAATTTTCAACAAGCTGAGCCTCTTTTACTTGTTCCTCAGTCATTTCAACTACAGTACAGTCAATCTCTTTCCAGCCAAGTGCCTGGGCACACTTTAAACGTCGTTCACCAAAAACGAGGGTGTACTTGTTTTTTTGTTTAGCTGCACAAACCATAATTGGTTGTAACATCCCTACACTTGCCATGCTTGTTTTTAATTCAAGCATATCACGCTCGTTGTATGTTTTGCGTGGTTGGGTTGGATCAAGCATGATTTGCTTAACCTGAATTTTTTGTCTAGCGATTTCTGTCATAACAGAGTGTTTTATAAAGTTTTGTGATGTAATCGTTACAGCTTTGTCGCTTCTTGTACTGCTTCACTATTTCATAGTTGAGGTGTAACTCATAACGCTTAGGGCCGACATAGTGGATGTGTATGATCTTACCCATGGCATCAAGTTGATTGCACATCATTCTGTACTTAGCCGACCCTTTACGTTGTTGCATATTGAAGTAGTTAGAATAGCGTTAGTTGTTGTTGAATAATTATTGGTTCATTGGGCACCTCCTCAATCGGTGCCGGTGGTTCTGTGTTTCTCAAACGCCCTATCATATCTGAAGTGCCTTTCGGTAAAGTGGTAATGAATGGCAACCTCGTAAATGGGCACCTATGAATTTTGAAACTTCCGAAATGCTCCATCGTTATGGTATTCATCCATGCCACTTCTCCTTTCAGCGAATTCATAGCAAGGTTGACTGCTGTCATTTTTACGCAAGTGCTATCTAAATCGCTACCGTAAAACATTAGATTTCTATTACCCTTTGCAGCTGCTAATAGCATTCTGCCTGAACCACATGCACAGTCGTAAACACTTTTGCCGTCCTCCATTTCTCCTTGCATCGCTGCCATCATATCACAGATAGATTGCGGTGTGAAAAACTGTCCATTTTTACCAAACGATAAGAACTCCATAAACAAATCACCTAATGCATCATATAGTCCAACTCCATCATTATCCATAATAGTCCCTACATCCAACATCATCTGTTGAAAAATTTCTATTTCATTCTGTTTGTATTGTGGAAGGGGATTTCTTGCTAATGCTCCGCTATCATCAATGATTAAAGGATACAGGAGTGTGTCTAATAGATCTGTGAATATTTGGCGTATACCGTATGTTCTTGCAAGAAATTCTAGTGCGTTTTGAAACTTGCGTTTACTTTCAGATAGGCGTTCCACTTTTTTTTTAGTGCCTGCTAAGGCGTGAATGAATTGCTGATAGTGATTTGGGGCAAAGCATCCCAAGCGGTATAGAGGCTTTATCCCCACCGGCTCCAACTTCTACAAGGGCAACAATGTTAACCTTGGTTGCTTTCAGTTCACTGATGTACAGTGTATCATTGCTTCGTTTAACTGAAATCTCTGGTTGGAATACCATCTTTTCCTGCTTGGATTGTTCGAAGAGTTTTTTTACTGCATCAATGGTTACCATTTTAAACCTCCTCTTGTTTTGGTAATTGAATGATGCCTCTTTCTAAAAGTTCATAGAAGCAATCTTTTGTTGCAAGTACATCAGCAAGTGCATCATGTGCACCATCAAAACCACGTTCAAACAATTTGAAATGTAGTTCTTCAAGCTTAGGCCATTTAAAGCCATATCCTTTTGTATTAGGGATGGCACAATAGCCAGTACTTGCTAACATGGTGCATATTTTATGCATACCTCTTCTAGGTTCTATACCAGCACGAATCATTTCTGCCCATACAATCCGGTGGTCAAAGTTTAGGTTGTGAGCTGCCAAAACATCGGCACTGTAACAAGCTTTTAAGAAGTCTTGTAAAAGGTTTTCTATGGGGAATCCTAGCTCTAAACATCTTTCAGTAGAATGGCCGTTATTGATCCAAAAACTTTCTTTCGGAACCTCCCAACCATCTGGTTGTACTAGGTTGGCTGATTGATTGATGATATCACCATTATCATCAGTAAGTACCCATGCAAGTTGTATAACTCTCGGCCAATTGTTTACATCCTCGTAAGATGCTTTGTAGTTAATGGGTAAGCCGTTTGTTTCTGTATAGAAGAATAATACTTTCATGTTAATAAATTGGAAAATGATTTAATTATTGATCAGCGTTTTTCAAGTAACTGCCTAGGTTATAGGTCTCTATGAATCCATTGAACATTTGTAATAGTTCAATCATTTCATCGTAGCAGTTATCATCCCACATACAGCTTAATTCAGGATGTGCAATAATTTGAACATCACTATTCAAAGCAGCAATGCCTTGTCTGTTGTATTGGACACTTGAAAAGTTTTTGAATTCGAATACATCGTAAAAAAATTGACGCTCACCAACCATATCGAGGTAAAATTTCCACTGGACACTTTCGGTATAGTCACTCTGATCTACATGGCGAAAGCGTGTTTTTGTATCACGAACTTTTATTCCTTCCATGCCATCAATACGTCCAACTACTTGAATGGGTAAATAACCTGGTACCTGATACACTTTTGAAACAGGCAATTCAAATACAACCTTTGAATGCTGCGACTTGTAAAACAATGCTGGAGCTGCTTGATCTTCTGTGAACCAAAATGTCAACCCATCTGCTTTTGTAAGGATGCTTCCATTCGGCATGGCTTCATAGCGGCCTTCAATGATTTTATGATAAGCTGACCCTATTCGGGTTTTATCGTTACCTGTGAAAAAACCCTTTATAGAATCTATTACTGCTTCTTTAGTATCATAAGGTGAAGCATCAGCCAGATAGCGACGGAACTTTTCTAATGTTGTTACTGAAACTTTTTTCATGGTATTATAATTGAAGCCCCCGAAGGGGCTCGGGTATTATCTTAAAGTGATTGACTTATCTTCATAGATGCGTACACCAGGTATGCTTCTAACTCCATCTTGAACTGCCTTTCTAATTTTTGATTCATCAACCATCAAGTATTCCCTTGGCACCTCATTAGCGTTTTCAATTGCAAACACCCATCTAACGGTTGTTCCTTTTGCCTTGAAAGTGGATGCTGTAGGAGAAGTGGGTATATTGGTCGGAATTGAACGTGCCGGTACTGGTGTTGGCATCACTTCTGCTGTAACTGGAGCTGGTACTGTTGCTTGCACTGGGCTGTCACTAAATGCACTGTTAATCTCGTTTCTCTCTTCAGTTTCTTTTGCAGCTAATTCAGCCTTACGTTTCTGCTCTTCATCATAAGCTTTTAAACTAGCTTCATAACCTGTCACAGCCTGATTAAATTGAGCATCTTTTAGGGTTGTCATTTCTGACTTACTCATAATGGCATCAATTTCTTTGCATACATAATAGTTGTTAGATGGATGCAGCTTGAAGCCTAAACCTGTTAGTATGGTACTACGTACTTCTAAAAGTTGCTGAATGCGTAAACGCTCCTGTTGTTCCTGAAAAACAATCACAGATTTCTTTACGCTGTTAACAGCTTTTTCAATGGGTTCCATCAATCCTTTTGCATAGTTGTTGATGGTTTTAACTTCATCATTCCAAGGGGTAACAATGAGCTTTCTTTTTTCTTCAATGGCTTTAACTACTTTGTTCGCCATGCTTGCTGTTTCAATCGCCTTGGTTGCGATTTCTTCTGTTGTGATAACCTGATACTTATCAAGTTCTGCTTTTACCAAATCTGCCTGTTGTTTGGCGACATCAAATTTTGATAAGTCAGCTTTTACCGATTGTGCTTCTCCTGTAAGAATTTTTGAAGGGTTGATAACTACCACAGTTGTGGCTTTTTGTGTTGCTGTTTCCATTTTTGATTCTTTAAAATGATTGATTAAGAGAACATTGGTTGTTGAACACCATCATTCAAATTCGCAGTATTCAAATGGGTGTTGGTGGATTGACTTGAAGGATTTTCAGTGGGGTTTTGCTGTACCTGTTCTTTGTAAAAGAGCATCTTGCCTTCATCCCATTTTAGTGAGAGTTTATCTTGAACAGTTTTAATGACGGTTGTTACATCCTTAGTTAATTTCAAAGGAGCGGTGGTGAAAAGGGCAATTGCACCGTTTAACCCATCACAAGTTTCAATGCTAGGAACAATCATTTTGCCACGCTCTTTAATAAGGTGAACAATTTGTTGACTAGCACTTTTTGGAAGTGATTCGCTATCTGATAGTATTAATCCTAAGTCAACAATTTCAGTTGCATTCTCAATTCTAGTCATAAACTCTTCCAATACCCTTAGCTGTGTTTGCTGTGCTTCTGAAAGGCTTTTCATGGAGAGTTTTGCTTTTGCAATAACATCTGCCATAAAATTTCTGAAGTCAGCTGTATCCTTATGTGGTATTGGTGTTTCAGGGAGCTGTGCTGTGTTCTTTCCTACGCTGGTATCTGTGTGACTCCAAATGATAACAGGTTGATTTCCTTTATATGTTACATAGCCTATTTGGTCAGCAATTCGTAACAGTAAGTTGTAGCTCTGGCCAGTTACATCGGGAATGATTTTCTTTAAGTCCTCATCTTTTTTAGCATGTGCTATAATGATAATGTCTGTACCTGATTCCCTACATGCATTGATGAATCTTTTGAATTCATCGCCAATTGCACCATAGGCTTGTAACTTGTTCTTTACGTTTTTGTAGTCTAATCTGCATACGTACGACATGAGGAAATCATCTAGTGCAGCTTTAGCAGTATCCATAATAATCGTACTGAATTTTTTGAAATAACCGTTCCGTTCTTCACTTTGGATTTCCTCCCAATTGTCGGGTATGAACGTTTCTTTACGATTGCAAGAACGTTTAATACCTCGGTCAAAGTCGATAAGAACTGGGTTGTTGGCGGTGTTTGCTAAGCTTGTTTTTCCAGCACCTGGATCGCCATAAATTACTGTTACCGATGGTAACTCTGGTAATGCATCTTCTGCTTTTAAGATGGGCATAACTATTGGTTTTATAATGAAAAAATGATGAACGATTTAGAGGGGCCCTTCTACCTCCATAACCCAGCATAGCTGGTTGGAGTCGTGCGTTTTCAGGTTTTGATATGGCAGATCCTCAAAAGCACTTTCGCAAATATGACTGCCGTATGTAGCTACTAACTTGATATGTAGGCTTTGATTTTAGCTATGGTACTAAGTGGTATTGGAAGCCTGCCGTTACTAATGCGGTCGAATTCTATTACTTCTCGGAGGAGCTCTTCCATCGCTTTGGCATTGCCAATGATGATACGTGTATTCTCGGCTGCATTTGCAAGGTGTTCGTCTGGTATGTTATGGCAAGCATTTACACAAGCAACGATGCGTTTAGCGTTGGCTTTATGCTCGTCACGCTGCAATCCGCCATGAGCGATAGTAGCAATAGCCCCGTGAATTTCTGAGAAGATATACTCTGTATCGCCTTGACTGTTTTCTCTCCACGGTGTCGGTGTGTGCTTACTCATGGCCACCTCCTTTTGCTTTGGCGATTGCTCCGTTTATGGCATTGTAGACCTCTGCGTTATCGTAATTGATACCCGACTTGAGAATGAACTTTCTTGACAACTCCAACGCTTCCAACAGCTGGTCGTATTTTTCTTTGAGGCTATGGTATGCATCCAGCTCTAAGTACTTGATTGCGTCCCAAGTTTCACGATGCTTCTGAGGGTCTTCGATGCCTTCCATCGCATTTACGCAAGCCACTATACGAGCTGCGTTCTCTCTATCCACTAGCACACTGTCTAAGTTGCTGAAAGCTGTAGTGGCAATCTCTCGTCCGTGGCCATCTAGTATATCGGAGTTTTTTACGTGCCATGGAGCTGATGTGTGTGTCATGTTATTCGAGGTTGTGCCCCACCGAAGTGGGGTTGGTGATTTAATCGGTGATGATTGCCCAACGAATGTTGTTAGCGTTTGTGTGTTCGCCTGCAACGAACTCAGTTGCTCGGTGGATGTAGACATGGCTACCACCGCAACCGATAATCATGTCTACTCCGCATGGCTCACATAGTGTGCGGATAGGTGCCGCTAGCTTTCGGCAATCGGCTACTACCACATTGTTGATTAGGGCTTGAATATTTTCTGCAAATGCTCTCTCAGAATCATTTGCAAAAGGTTGCTCAATTTTGAATTCAGGCATCGTTAATTATTTATTGCAGCGTAATTGCAGTAGTTAATAAATGAAGCATAGAATTGCTCAGGTCGATTGATCGTAAAAGGAAGGTTTTTAGCTTTCACATATTGGCTTACGATTCGGAACATTGGAATAACAGGTATCTCTTTTGGAAGACGTGCTATGTATTTAGGCAGCATGATGTAGCACCTCCTTAGCTTCTCTTATCAATTCTTCAACAGAGTTACTTTCAATAGCATCAAGGATTTCATTTTCAATGCGTTGCATAATGTCTTTCAAATGCTTGATTTGAGGCAGTATGTCAACAGATACCTTGTGGAATAACTGAAGCTCTACTCGATTGATAGCTTCGATGTTTCTAAACTCATCCTTCTTTTGAATAAAATTGTCAGGATGTTGTTCATGGTTATCATACGATACGCTCAAATCGTATTCTACCAATAGTGCTCCAACGTCTTCCCCTTCAATGAAGACTTTTAGATTTTTGATTAGCTTTGCCATGTTTCTACTTTTTGATTCAGGTGGTCACTGTTCGCAGCAGTGGCCGCCACTTTAGTTAATCGCTTAATTTTATTTATCGACAACCACTCTCCTATCTGTTTATCGTAGGAATAGCAGTAGTAGAATTTTCCTTCAGGGTGTGTAGGTTCAAGTGTGGTTATTTGAGCTTCATCGAAACATTTCAGAATTTCACAATCCTCAACTACTATCACTATGTTACCTGGTCTTAGCATTTCCTATTCTTTGATTTCGTTTTAAAACAATCTCGGTCGCTAGCTCAATCTGCTTGTTGATTCGATTTGCCCCCTTGGGAGCTGGAGCGGAGAACCGCTCCAGTTCAACTCTGGCTTTGTTAGCTTCTTTAGCAACTTTACTTGCCATCAACTGCATTGATTTTGCAAGGCTTTCAAGGCTTTGATATTTTTGAATTAAACCGTTCACATCAGGCTTTCTCATGCGTATACAGGTTTAAGTTGTTTTGCTAGTAAAAATTTGGATGCCATTCTTTTTTGTTCTGCTTCTATTTTCTCCCTCATTGCTTGTTTACTCTCATAGAATGACATTATCAATGTGATCAACTCCTTGGTTGTGGCGAACTGGTACTTTATTACATTTCTAATCTGAGTGTGTGTATATCCTTTTCCATTTCTCAGACCTTGTTGTTTAGATAGCTCACTTAATTGTGAGCAGTCAGAGTTGTGGTACAGTCCTGATTCTTTGATTGCTTCTAATAATTCATTCGTTAGTTTCTCCATTTTTTTGAGTTTGTGAATTGTCACATGCTTTGATGTGCATATCCTTCCTTTGAGGGAATGACTTTTTTTGTTTTAATTTGTATCCTGTTGTTATTTTTTAATAACAGGACAAAAATAGGACAATTGTCCTAATAACAAAATCCTAAAGGACTTTTTTCTAAAAAAGTTTTCAAATGGCCAATTCTGAAAAAATTTCGAAGATTCTTGAGTTAAAGAATTTAAGAATCTCAACCCTTGAAAAACTTCTTGGAGTAGGAAATAGTACTTTAAGGAAAGCAGTTGAACGCAATAGTTCTGTTTCAGTCGACGTACTTAAGAAAATTTCAAACCTCTACCCTGACTTAAATACAGATTGGCTTTTTCATGATAAAGGCGAACCTATTATTGGTGAGAATTCTAATCTTTTAGTAGCACCTAACCCCAAAGAAAAACACATACTGATGAGATTGGCATTGAAGGAAAACTCGAAACCGATACCGGTTACAAATATCAAAGCATCGGCTGGTGCAATTCAGTTGTACAATGATGAACCTGAATTAATCATTGAATACATTGAAACACCTTTAATTACAGATGCAGTTGGAACTATCGAAGTAAAAGGCCATAGTATGGCTCCAAAGTATCCTAATGGAACTAGAATTGTAATTGGTGAAAAGCTTACGCACAAACAATTGATCAGGCCTGGTGAAGATTATTACATTATTGATTTGAACTATGAAGGATATATAAAACGACTGTACAAAGTGCCAGGGGATGAAACAAAAGTTGAATTGAGAAGCTATAATGAAGACAAAGAAGCCTATCCTAATTATCAACTTAGCTGGTCTGAGGTAATTGCTGTATTCCGTGTTAAAGCAGGCATTCAACTTACGTAAATGAAAAACTTTATTGCGCTTTGCATTCTTCTAGTATTATGTTCCTGTAGTGATATCACGAATCAAACTAAGGAGTATAATGGTACTATTGTTTTTAAGACACCAGATGGAACTAAAAATATTCAATCTTACAGAATAGATGCAAATTCTGATTCTGCGGCTTATGCTATTAATTATTTAAAGCTGTTAGCAGAGATTGAAGTTTATAGTTCAAATAGTTATACACGAACTCAACCTATGCCAATGCTTGTTGGTGTAGTTACTAATGATGTTGGTGAAATCATAAACATAACTGAAGAGAAGAAAAAGCAAATAGAGCGTACAATCGATAGTATTGAAATCAATGTTTTTAAAAGGAATTTCAAGGATTCATTAAATAAATAACTCTGACTATGGGAATGAAAACCCACGATGAGGAAATCCAGTATGCTCCAATTCGAGAACGTTTTCTGGAGGCTGTTAATGATGTTAGAAATGACATCAACTATCCAGAAAATACAGTCGCTGAAGTGATGGATAATCTTCAACTCCAACGACAAGTGATTTGGCATTTGAAACAAGGAAAACGTTTACCTCCTCTTTTAGGAATAGTAAAACTTAATCAGTTGTACAATTTTTCATTGGATTGGTTATTAACAGGAACGGGACCTAAAAAAGCAGGACAAAGTAAATCAAAAGCTAAGGTTGAAAAGGTTGATACTAAAGCCATGAAAAAAGATCTGCAAAGGTTTATTGATAAATACCTTGGTTAGTATGGTTTTGGGTGAAGTTATTGCCGTTAATAATGCCGTTAATAGTTGCACTCAAATAGCAGCAAATGACAGGAAAATGATTGCTACAAGGCTTGATTTTGTTGAGTTTAGCAAATGTAGTTGGATTCATAACCCGAAGGTCGGCAGTTCAAATCTGCTCCTCGCTACAAAAGCCGCTCATTGAGCGGCTTTTTTTGTTGGTAGGATTTGCAAATATTTATTGAAAATATATTCAATGCGTCTCATCCCATCATTTACCGTAAGGTATTTTTCCTATTCTACTAAACCTTTCGTAACCTGCACAGTCATAAGCACATTACTAGCCCAAAAACCTACTGTTATGGTTACCCTAATCTCGTACTTTCGGAAAGCAACGCTAGCTACCCTATTACTAAGTGGCGTAGTCGCTTGTAGTAAAAAAGATGCAGCCGCCGATACAACGCTACCCGACCCAGTAACGGCTGCACTGAACCTACCCGAAACGCCTTACAACTATGCTGCCATTGCATTACCCAATCATTACAATACCCCCGATGTAGTAAATCAAATCAATACACCCGCAAATAACAACATTACCGATTGGGGTGCAACACTGGGTAGAGTATTGTTTTACGAGAAAAAGTTGAGCATTAACCAAACGGTAAGTTGTGCGAATTGTCATAACCCTGCATTGGGGTTTAGCGATTCTATGGTGTTGAGTAAAGGCTTTGCGGGTGGCAATACCGGCCGACACTCTATGAGTTTAATCAATGCACGTTACTACACCAACGGTCGTTTCTTTTGGGATGAGCGTGCCAATAGTTTAGAAGCCCAAGTATTACAACCCATTCAAGATGCGGTTGAAATGGGTATGCGTTTAGATAGCGTGGTGGCTCGCTTACAAAACAGCAATTACTATCCGCCATTGTTTACAAAAGCCTTTGGTGATGCAACCATTAGTTCAGATAGGGTATCACGTGCGTTGGCACAGTTTGTTCGCAGCATTGTATCGTACCAATCGAAGTACGATGCTGGTCGACAACTTGTAGGAGGTGGCAACCCAGGCTTAACAAACTTTCCCAACTTTACTGCCGAAGAAAACTTAGGGAAAGCGCTGTTCTTCAGTGCTAATACCGGATGTGCTGCCTGCCATGGTACCGATGCCTTTACCGCACCGGGGCCACGCAATAACGGGTTAGATGCTACTATTACCGATGCTGGTGTTGGCGGTGCACTGGGCAACCCTAACTTACGTGGAGCGTTTAAAGCACACTCGCTACGCAATATTGCTTTAACAGCACCTTACATGCACGACGGACGTTTTAGAACATTAGAACAAGTGATAGAACATTACAACAGTGGCGTACAGCAAAGCCCAACATTGAGCCCGCCATTGATATTGCCCAATAACGGTGGTGTACGCAGGTTAAACTTAACAGCACAAGAAAAAGCTGCTATGGTAGCATTCTTAAGAACGCTTACAGATAATACCATTGCCAGTGATGCAAAATATAGCAATCCGTTTAAATAGGTTTTTTGGGTGTTTAGTGTTTCTTATGTGTGTAAGCCCCGCCAATTGGCGGGGCTTTACTTTGGGTTTGGGGGTATATTAAATTGTTACTTCACTAGGGTAAGGTGTTGTGACTGATTATCTAAAGTAACTTTTAGGAAATAAGTGCCTTGTGGCAAATTTGAATACGGGGTTATGATGATGTTGTTATAACCGCTTTGTATTTTTTGTTCTGCTTGATATACTGTAGTTCCTAAATTATTGCTAAGCGTCACATACATGCTTCCACTTTGGGTTGCGTGAAGTTGTATTTGAAACTGTTTAAAAAACGGATTAGGAAATACATTTAACGTAAGGTTATTACTCTTAGCGTTGGGCAGGTAAATTGTATTACTGTATTGAGTTGTTCCATTTTGGTTTACTTGCTTTATTCTAAAGAAAGTAGCGTTAGACATAGTTGTAGAAATAAGTGTTTGGTACCTAGTGCTGCTATTAGTATAGCCGCTTGCGTTGAGGCGCTGCAATGGTTTAAAGTCTGCTTGGTTGGTACTTCCTTCAACGATAAAGTTGGCTGTACCTTGTTCTGACAAAGTATACCATTGTAGCGCTACTTGTTGTTGCTGTCTCGTGCCTGTTAGATTAAGACCTGTACTATGCAGTGCTACATTGCCAGAAAAAAATCGTTGAACTGAAGTTCTGCCGTCTGGTGTTTCGGTATATCGTTGGTCGCTGTATACAATATACAATGAATCGTTATAACTACATACGTCATAGTCATTGGTTCCTGAATCTGTAATAGGTGTGGTACTAAGAAAGGGTTGCCAACTGGTTCCATTGTATTTGAATGCAAAAATGTCTAAAGTGGCATCTACAAAAACCACTGGCTGACCTTGATGTAATGCAATTTTACCTTCACTTATGAACGCAAAATAATCGGGAATGAAAGTATTATTGATGATACCAAGGCTCACCCAACTGCCTTCTAAAAATTGAAATATTCCAACATAGTTGGCATGTTCTGACACAAGATAAATGTTATTGCTTGCGGTATCATATAGTAGTTTGTTTAGAGCATCAGTATTAGGAGGGGTATTAGTAGTAATGCCTCTACTACCTATATAGTTCCAACTATTGTTAGAGTTATTTAGAGCCATTACACTTACCTTATTATCGCTGCTACTAATAAATTCTCTAAATGAGATATACGGCGTATTGCCTACTGCACACAAACCGATATCCCATGCATTACCACTGGTGAAACGTGGAGCACCAACTGTTACCCATGAGCTACCATTAAATCGTTTAACAGTAGCTTTACCGCTACTACCTTGCCTATCTTGAAAAGCAACATGAATTTGATTGTTAACGATTGCCATTCCACAATCGTCGTCGGAAGCATTATCACTCACAAAAACGCCACCAACCAGCGACCAAGTATTGCTATGGAACTGCAAAACACCAACACGGCGAGTAGCTATATCTTGAAAGCAGATAAGAAAAGTATCATTTTTAAGTGCGACTTCATCTACAATACCGCTTATAAAGTTGGAACTACCAAGTGTGTCCCAACGATTTTGAACTGTATTAAAACGAAAGGCTGTAATGCCTGAGGCTCCTGAAGATGCTACAAAGGTGCCAAACTGATTTGCGGCTATTCGATGGCGAGAATATGCTGTTGTAGAAAATTTCCTCTGGCCTAAATAATTCCACTGAGAGAATATTTGTACTTGCAAGAATACTAGGAGTAGTGTTAATAATAGTCGCATTGCTAATTTTTAATCGAAGGTAGTTTTTACTCTAGCTAGCTCTCAAGTCAATTATCTGAACTGCATGTTTTTCGTGCTCAACTGTTATCTCTACCTAGAGTAAAAAATATAGCTTTACAAATTAAACCGAACTTTGCTTTTATCATGTGGTTAAAGCACGCTTTACTTTCTGTCTTTTTTGTAATGATGCTAGCTAGCATTGGGAAGCTGAAAGCACAGCCAGTAGATACTACTATGGTACAAAAAGCTATCGATAGCTTGAATAGTTGGTATAATGCAGGAGATTATAAAACTATATTAAAAATGTCTAATCTTTGGATTGAGCAAGCAAATGCAATAAAATATCCAAGAGGGTTAGGTACTATTTACAACATAGTTGGTAATAGTCATTTACGATTAGGTAATTATGAAGCTGCTTTGAAAGCAGCAATAGCAGCTGAACAAAATCACCAGCAGGCAAATCATTTTAAAGGGGTTTTTTCAGCAGCTTTGTTAAAAGCCAATATTTATTTCGCCACTAAAGATTTAGCTGCTGCCAAAAATGCTTACCAACAGTCGTATACTATTGCCAATAACATTGGCTATTTAAAGGGTAAAGGTAAAGCAGCCTTGAATTTAGGCATGTTATACAATGAGGTAAAACAATCAGATAGTGCACTCTACTTTCTAAATAAAGCTAGTAGCGCGTTTAAAGAAGAAAATGATCTTGCTAATTTGAACGGGGTGTATAGTAACATGGGGGTAATATACTACGATAAACAAGCATACCCTACTGCATTAATATACTACCAAAAAGCTCTTGTAAATGCACAAACCTTAAATGATAAGCTATCGGAAATGTTACTAAGCATTAATGTAGCATCAACGCATAACAAACTTGGTAATTATTATGATGCAATCAATACAGTTCAGTATGCCATAACTATAGCCAAAAAAGAGGGTATGCTTAATGAGCAACAGATTGGCTTAGCTATATTGGCAGATGCATATGCAAGTTTGAAGAATTACAAGAAAGCTTTCGTAGCATTAAGTGAAGCCACTATACTGAAAGATAGTATCAACATAGTTGCTCAAACTGAAGCAGTAGCTACCATTACCAACGCGTATGAAGCTGCATTAAAAGATAAGAGCATTGAAGCTTTGCAAAAAGAAAAACAAATACAAGCTGTAGCATACCAGTCTAAAATAAATGAAAATAGAAATAAACTAATTATTGCTGTAGTTGCTGTGTTTCTAATATTATTAGTAGCTATTGGACTTTACTTTTATATACAACAACGTCAGCAGAAACAACTAGCCACCATTGAAAAAGAGCGTATACAGGCTGAATTAAATGCATTAAAGGTGCAACTCAATCCACATGTACTATTCAATTCACTTAATACCATTTATTTTCAGATGGATGATGATATAGCTATTGCTAAAGCCACTATTCTAAAGTATGCTGATTTGCTTCGGTATCAGTTATATCAAACGAATGAAAGTTATGTTCCGTTATCGGGTGAAATTACATTTCTTGAAAAATTCATCGACATTCAGCGGCTTCGAATTTCAGAGCGTTGTATCATAGATGTGAGTTTAGATAAGAGCTTAGGCAATTGTTTAATTGCACCTTTACTGCTTATTAATTTGGTTGAAAATGCTTTTAAATATGCGACAAATATTAAAGGTCAAGACAATTTTATTATTGTTAAACTATACGGTTCTACTCAAAAAATTATACTAGAAACAAGTAATACAACATTGGTGGAAAGTAAGGGTAACACGTATGAAGGAGGCATCGGTTTAAGCAATCTTTCTAAGCGATTGCAGTTGATTTATCCTAATAAGCATGAACTCGAAATAAATCGAAATGAAAATATTTTTACCGTAAGGCTTGCTATTGATTTAACAATTTGATATGATAACAACTATTATTGTAGATGATGAGCCTGTAGCTCAACGAGGGCTAAAAAAATACGTGCTTCAAGTACCTGAATTACAGCTCGCTGCCATTTGCGAAAATGTGATAGAAGCCGAAGAAGTAATTGCCAAAACGAAGGTTGATATTATGTTATTGGATATTCAAATGCCTTACGTGAATGGTATTGATTTTTTGAGAAAAATTGGAAAACATAAGCCACTAACTATTATCATCTCAGCTTATCCTAATTATGCACTTGAAGGATTTGATCTTGAAGTAGTGGATTATTTGATTAAGCCTGTAGATTTTGAACGTTTCAAACAAGCAATATCTAAGGCTTTGGCATTAATTGCATACAAGCAAGCTTATCAGGCCCAACAAGTTTCAGCGCAGTTTTTATTGATTAAAACCAATAAATCATTAGAACGTATTGCAGTAAACGATATCTTATTCATTGAAGCACTGCATAACTATATTGCTATCCATACACATCAACAAAAATTCATTGTATATCAATCACTTAAAGGTATTGAACAAGAGCTGCCACCCGATTTATTTTTGAAGGTTCACAAATCATTTATTGTTGCACTAAACAAAATTCGACGTATTGTTGATGGTGCTAAGCTAGATGTTGGTATTAGTACGCAAATACCAATTAGCCGCAGTAATAAAAGTGAATTACTACATATTATTAGGAATACGATAGCACAAACCCCTGCTTAAGCAGGGGTTTTCATTAAATCTCTTATCACTACACTGGCTACAGTGCAACCAAAAATAGCAGGCATATAGCTAATGGTACCGATGATAGATTTTTTAGGAAATGCTTTTTCCGATACAATCACTCTTGTTTCATCAATCGGTTCGGTGCTGTACACACAGGGTAATCCTTTTTTGATACCAAGACCTCTTAAACGTTTGCGAACGTACTTTGCCAAAGTACAATCTTTGGTTTTACTGATATCGGCAATTTTCACAAACGATGGGTCTACCCTACCACCAGCGCCCATGCTACTTACAACAGGTATGTTACGGTCTTTACAACCCTTAATGAAAAACACTTTAGGCCCTAACGTGTCAATACAATCTACCGCATAATCGTAAGGGGCAGCATCGAGCAGTTCATGTAAAAATTCATCTTTTACATACTTCGGAATCACAGTCAAATCAATATCGGGGTTAATGTCTTTAATACGTGCTGCCATTACATCGGCTTTCAGCTTGCCCTCGGCGCTATGTGTTGCCGGAATTTGTCGGTTACAGTTGCTAAGGTCAACCACATCGGCATCCACAATGGTCATTTTGCCAACACCGCTGCGAGCAATCATTTCGGCACAAATACCACCAACACCACCCAATCCCACTACCAGTACATGTTTGTTCATAATGGCAGTTAATTTTTCATCGCCAAGTAGTAGCTGCGATCTACTCATCCAATAAGGTATCATATCAATTCGATTGGTTTCTATATTAGCGCAAAAGTGCTACAAAATGCGTCACACATTTACCGTAAGGTTACTCCTTTTTTTCTGCTGCTGTTATTACCTACCTGTGCAAGCACAATTTAAACCGAGTAATGTACAGCAAGTACAGCTGCTCGATAGCGGCAAAGCGGTGAGTTACAGAGGCATTAGCGTGGTGAATGAACAAGTGATTTGGATCAGTGGTAGCAAGGGAACAATTATAAAAAGTACCGACGGCGGTAGTACCTTACGGCAAATGAAAGTAGCGGGCTACGAGCAACGCGATTTTAGAGATATTCATGCTTTCGATAGTGTTACAGCCGTAATTATGGCTGTGGCCGAACCTGCAGTTATATTGAAAACCACCGATGGTGGTAGTAGTTGGCAGCCCGTATTGAGCGATAGTACCCCAGGTATGTTTTTAGATGCGATGGATTTTAATGGTACTCGTGGTATTGTGGTTGGCGATCCTATCAAGCAGCGTTTTTATATGGCTACCACGAACGATGGTGGCAGTAGCTGGCAACCTTTAGATACGCTATTTCGCCCCAAAGCCTTATCGGGAGAAGCTTGTTTTGCAAGCAGCGGCACCAATATTGTGTATGTGAACGATAAGCGTTTTTTCTTGGTAACAGGCGGGCTTTCAAGTAGATTAATCACCAGTGCCGACTATGCCAAGCCGCTGCCCTTGCAACAAGGTAAAGAAAGTACAGGTGCCAACAGTGTAGCTGTTTTCAAACAACAAATGGCCATTGTAGGCGGCGATTTTGCTAACCGTAGCCGTACCGATAGTACCCATACACTTGCTGGCAATTGGCAAGTGGGCAATCAACTACCTTATATGAGTTGCGTACAGTGGGTTAATGAAAATACGTTGGTTGCTTGCGGTTTAAATGGTGTATACAGTAGTAGCAACGGTGGTGTACATTGGGAGCAAATCAGTACCACAGGCTTTCATACACTAGCCGTAACTACCGCTAAAAAGTATGCCACCATATACCTTGCAGGTGGTAATGGTAAAGTGGGCAAATTATATTTGAAATTATAGCGCCGCTATTGCCTCGGCATGACTAATAATTACCTCTTCTACAGGGCGGCGATACGCATGCGGCATTTTGGGAGCATACCCTACACGAAGTAATAAAAAGGGATAAGTACCGCTATTGAGTTGTAACATATTGGCAAGCTTTTCTCTTACTTCAAACACTTCGCAGGGCATATTTACATGGGCATGTTTTAGGCCAAGGGCAGTTGCTTTTAAAGCAAAGCGTTCAAAACTACGGCCGATGTTAATCCATGTTCTAATGCTATTACCTAAGCCTGCAAAAAGTACCAAGGCCGATGAGCTTTTAATCAGCGCTTCGTATTTTTGGGCTTCACTTTCGGGTGAAATGGTAACATCTACCATGATTTTGCCCAGCCATGCAGGCACATTGGAGTTGCCAGATGCTCTACTATACAAACCATCGTTGGTGGCTGCGGCTTTCATTTTATTAAAACGAATCCATTGGGTGAGTTCTGCTACAAATGCATCGTTATCGAATTGTAAGATGCACGCTTCTTTTACCAAATCTGTGAGGGCTTTAATGGTGGTAGTATCGGTAATCGCCTGACAAATTACTTTGTCTTCTGTAGCCGCTGCTAACAAGGCTTCAATGCTCGCCGCTGGAATAGGCTCGCCGTTGTACTTGCATCGTGTACTTTGGCGTTCTGTAATTTGTTCAAATAAAGCTACTTCAGTAGGTGTAGGTGGTGTATTGCTGGGCGGCAGTAAAATTTGTACAAAGCCCCTGCCACCAAAAATATAATTCACCTCAGGTTGATAGCCCAAATTTCTGGCTGCAATCACTAAGTTTTCTAGGGCGCAACCCAAGCTAATAAATAAAGCATGATTGTCGGGGTCGGCAACGGGTAAGGTACGTTGCCAATCGGGCATCATCACAATACCATCGTCGAAGAGTTCAAATTTCCAAGGTTGTGTATTGTGCCCCGATGGAGCAAGTGTGGCGTAATAGATAATATCTTTATAGGGCTGTTGCATGGCTTCATACTTTGTATAAAGCTCATATTTCAGCTGGTATTTTCACATGATGATGTGATTCTTTCATACTGATACCTGTCATAACCTTGCGGTAAATAAACATTCCTAATTCACCACTTAATATTGATACTTATGAACGGCCCCAACCCAGCAACAATATTTCCGTTAGCACATTACGAACGACTCTGTTTTTTAAAAAACATCATTACCAACCCTAATATTATCGTAGGCGATTATACCTACTACGATGATTTTGAAACTGTACATAATTTTGAAAAAAATGTAAAGTATCATTTCGATTTTATTGGCGATAAACTTGTGATTGGTAAGTATTGTATGATTGCATCGGGGGTAACATTTATCATGAATGGTGCCAACCATCTTACCGATGCTGTGTCTACGTATCCATTTGCCATATTCGGCCACGGTTGGCAACATGCCATGGATGGCCGAACGTACCCACATAAAGGCGATCTTGTTATAGGCAACGATGTATGGATTGGTTACAATGCCACCATTATGGCGGGCGTTACCATTGGCGATGGTGCTATTATTGCAAGTAACGCTACTGTAGTGAAAAACGTACCTCCTTATGCGGTAGTTGGAGGTAATCCGGCACAAATTATCAAATATCGTTTTGATGAAGCTACGATTGATGCATTACTGCGTATTCAATGGTGGCATTGGGATGCAGCTAAAATTACCCGAAACTTGCAAGCATTAACAGGTAATGATATTGCAGCATTGATGAATGCTGTGTAGTTCGGTTATTGTTATCATTTACCGTAAGGTAATATGGCCTTTACAGGCAAATAAAAAACCTCACCATATGGTGAGGTTTTTATATGATCAGTAGCTGATATTAGTTATTGGCTACTTGCTTACGAATGATGTTTAATGCAGCACCAGCCTTAAACCACTCAATTTGTTGTTGGTTGTAAGTATGGTTGGCTACAATTTCATCTTTGCTACCATCGGCGTGGTGTAAAACCAAGGTTAATGGCGTGCCATGGGCAAACGATGTTAAACCAATGATATCGATGGTGTCATCTTCCTGAATTTTATCGTAATCGGCTTTGTCGGCAAAAGTTAATGCCAACATACCTTGCTTTTTCAGGTTGGTTTCGTGGATACGGGCAAATGATTTGGTTAATACTACACGAACACCTAAGTGACGAGGTTCCATAGCGGCATGCTCACGACTGCTACCTTCACCATAGTTTTCATCGCCTACAACAATGCTACCGATGCCTGCAGCCTTGTAAGCACGTTGTGTAGCAGGTACAGGGCCGTATTCGCCCGTTAATTGGTTCTTTACATTGTCGGTTTTCTCGTTGAAGAAGTTAACCGCACCAATTAATAAGTTGTTAGAAATATTGTCTAAATGACCGCGGAACTTCAACCACGGACCAGCCATAGAAATATGGTCTGTCGTACACTTGCCTTTGGCTTTAATCAACAATTTCAAGCCTTTTAAGTCGGTACCCTCCCATGCTGCAAATGGATCTAGTAACTGCAAACGCTTACTGGTAGGGTCAACGGCTACTTGTACATTGCTGCCATCTTCGGCAGGCGCCTGATAACCAGCATCTTCTACTGCGAAGCCGCGTGTTGGTAGTTCATCGCCACTTGGTGGGTCTAACTTTACCTGCTCGCCCTTTTCGTTGGTAAGTGTATCGGTAATTGGGTTGAAGGTTAAGTCGCCAGCAATCGCAAGTGCTGTAACCAATTCAGGTGAAGCTACGAAGGCGTAAGTATTCGGGTTACCATCGGCACGCTTTGCAAAGTTGCGGTTGAAGCTGTGTACAATGGTGTTCTTTTCTTGTTTTTCGGCACCCATACGATCCCACATACCAATACATGGTCCGCAGGCGTTAGCGAATACAGTTGCACCAATTTGTGCAAAGGTTTCTAAGAAACCATCACGCTCAATGGTATAACGAACTTGTTCGCTACCAGGTGTAATGGTGTACTCAGCTTTTGTTTTCAAGCCTTTGGCTGCCACTTGCTTGGCAAGACTTACAGCACGGCTGATATCTTCGTAAGAGCTGTTGGTACAGCTACCAATTAAACCAACTTCTACTTTCGTAGGCCAGCCATTAGCAGCAGCTACTTCTTTCATTTTTGAAATAGGTGTGGCTAAATCTGGCGTAAAAGGACCGTTTAAGTGTGGTTCTAACTCGCTAAGGTTAATTTCAATAATTTGATCGAAGTATTTTTCCGGAGCCTCGTACACTTCTGGGTCGGCATTGAGGTAAGCTTTAACACCATCGGCGATTTGTGCTACTTCTTCGCGGCCTGTGGCTTTGAGGTAGCGGCTCATACTATCATCGTATCCAAAGGTTGATGTTGTAGCACCAATTTCGGCACCCATGTTACAAATGGTACCTTTACCAGTACAACTCATCGCTTCGGCACCTTCGCCAAAATATTCAACGATAGCACCTGTACCACCTTTTACCGTAAGGATACCAGCTACTTTCAAAATAACATCTTTGGGAGCGGCCCAACCGTTCAACTTGCCGGTTAATTTAACACCAATAAGCTTAGGCCACTTTAGTTCCCATGGAAGGCCTGCCATAACATCGCAAGCATCGGCACCACCAACACCAATGGCAACCATACCCAAACCACCAGCATTCACCGTATGGCTATCGGTACCAATCATCATACCACCTGGGAAGGCGTAGTTTTCGAGTACCACTTGGTGGATGATACCAGCACCTGGCTTCCAGAAACCGATGCCGTATTTATTAGATACAGAAGCTAAGAAATCGTACACTTCTTTACTTTCTGTTGTGGCAACTTGTAAGTCTTGTTTAGCTTCAACTTTAGCAGTGATAAGGTGATCGCAATGCACTGTTGAAGGCACCGCTACTTTAGGACGACCAGCCTGCATGAACTGTAATAGCGCCATTTGAGCTGTTGCATCTTGCATGGCAACGCGGTCTGGTGCAAAATCTACATAGCTTTTACCTCTTTCGAAGTTTTCAATTTTTTGATCGGGATGTAAGTGTGCGAACAAAATTTTCTCGGCAAGCGTAAGTGGACGGCCTAAAACTTTTTTTGCTGCTTCAACTTTAGCAGGCATTTCGGCGTATACCTTTTTAATCATGTCTAAGTCAAAAGCCATAATCTCTGATTTATGTGGTTAAAGGTGGTTGTAACAAAGCTTTTGATCAAAAATGTTGGAGACCATAAAGGATGCAAACAAGCAACGTGAACAAGCCATTAGACCATTACAAAGCGGCTCGAATGAACCGGCCTACCCTACTTTTTTTGACTGTCGCGAAAGTACATCAAAACAAAAAGACGAAAAAACTGTTTTGGATTTTTTAGCACTGTTTCAAACACTTAATTTGCAGCTATGTCGGTGAAAGATTTAAAAAACTATATCGAGTGGCAAGCTTTTGGGGTTTGTACTGCTATTGGTACTAAACTTGGCGTTGCTACAAGCCGTATCAGAATGTGGTTTATCTACATCAGTTTCTTAACAATTGGGTCGCCAGTGGTGGTGTATATGATTTTAGCCTTTTGGCTTAACATGAAAAAGTATATCTTGTGGGCTCGACGTAACCCACTGAAATACTTGTAAGTACCCGTGTTAAAATTTGAATTTAACCATACTAACTATCATAAGCTGCTTGAAGAGTTTTCAGCGGTACTCACTGTGCCGGTTGTTAATAACAGACTTGAATTCCCCGCCAAGAATGGTCATGGCTTTATGCAGATGTACGAGCTCTCCAACGGGCTGCATTGCATGGTGAATGATTACACTACAGCTACCGACATTATGATGAAGCGTAAAAAAATGGAAGACTACCATTTTATGCTTCGCCTTGATGAAGTAATGCATAACGATCCTGAAAACCAACAACCCGTCGATCCGAAACGTGGTGTTAGTCTTACAAATACCACGTATGAGTGGATTTATTACGCTCCCAAGCATACCAGAGTAAGAAACATCAATATTGTTTTTAGCGATACATGGCTTGCGACTTGGTTAGGCCAAGAACCTGAGTCGGAGAAATTATTACAGTATTTGTCGAATACAGCTCAGGCAATGAGCCTAGATCCGATGGATAATGAATACAAGGTTTGGTTCGAAGAAATACAGGCGCCACAATGCGACGACCGCTTAAAGGCCATGTACATTCAAAATAGAATGATGCTGATTTTAGAGCGTTTTTTCAATCGCTTGTTGATGCGGATTGACAGCATTCATTTTGATAGCAGAATCAGTAGCTACGATATGGCTCGCCTTAGAGAAGTTGAGGCTATTCTTATGAAAGATTTTAGTGTGCCCCCACCGAGTATTGCACAGCTTTCGAGAACAGCTGCCATGAGCCCAAGCAAATTAAAAAATGCATTTAAAGAAGCTTACGGACTACCTATTTATCAGTACTTTCAAAAGCATCGTATGAACAAGGCTAAGGCCATGCTTATTTCTAAAAAGTACAGTGTGCGTGAAGTAAGCCGTGAATTAGGTTACGAGCAATTGACCAACTTCGTGAAAGCATTCCAAAAAGCGTTCGATCAAAATCCTGCAAGTATAAACGGCGAGGCGTAATATGAAAGAAGTACACTATAATAATGCTAATTATACCGAGTTGCTTCATTTGCTCGCAAGGCACTTTAGAACTCCTGTCATCAATAATAAATTAGACATTCCGGCCGATGAAGGCACTGGTAGGATTTGGGCTGCCAATCTGAATAATGGTATCTCGCTGTTGGTAGCTAATATTACATTAGAAGAACCCTTGATTTTGTATCGTGAGCCATTACGGGCCGAGCACTTTCAGTTGTTGTACAACGAATGCCTTGGTGAGGCACGTCCCCACAATCACTTGCTCAAAAAATATCCGCATGCATATTCTTTGCAGGATAATTTGGCTTTGTTAACCAATACAAACGTTCAGAACATTTATATCATTCCTGCTGGTGTTCCTATAAAGAGTGTTCGTATCATATTTGAACGAAAGCACTTGCTCGATTTCTTGGAAGAAACTGTTATTAACGACATCTTATCTGCATATTTCACCAGATTAATCAAGCATCAAATTGTAGAGCCTTTACATGCCAATATGCGGTTATTGTTGCATCGATTAACCGATAAAGCACTTGATGCGCCGCTCAAACACAGATTTATTGAACACCGCGTAAGTGGTTTAATGGAGCAGTTTTTAGCCAAATGTTGCGAACGTGGTAATGAGGTTGGTATTGGCTTGCATGCCGATGAAATTACCCGATTGATGAAAGTAGAAGCACTTTTGGTGAAAGATTTCAGTAAGCAGCCTCCTACGATTGAAGAATTATCTAAAGTGGCAGCGGTAAGTCCAACCAAGTTGAAAAAAGATTTCAAAACGCTGTATGGATTGCCAGTGTTTGAATACTTTCAGCATAACCGTATGCACCATGCACGCTCATTATTGCTACAAAACGAATTAAGTATCAAAGAAGTGGGTATGATGGTTGGATACAGCAATCTTGGTCATTTTGCGGCAGCCTTTAAAAAAGAGTTTGGCCTTCTGCCCAGCGAGGTAAGTCACCGAGAAGAAGGCCAAGCTATAGGTGCTATTATTGCTTAAATAACAGCTTTACGTAAGCGTACCAATTGTTCTAATAAAGGTTCCAGCAAATCTAACTGTAGCATATTGGCGCCATCGCTTTTTGCTTCTGCTGGGTTCGGATGCGTTTCAATAAATAAACCATCGACACCACTTGCAATGGCAGCCTTGGCAATCGTACCAATTAATTGCGGGTTACCGCCGGTTACACCACTAGTTTGGTTGGGTTGTTGCAAGCTATGTGTACAATCCATGATTACAGGAGTACCGTGTGCTTGCATCCAAGGAATGTTACGATAGTCAACCACCAAATCCTGATAACCAAACGTTGTTCCACGTTCAGTAAGCATAATTTGCTGGTTGCCTGCTTTTTGAATTTTGTCTACGGCGAACTTCATCGAAGGGCCGCTTAAAAATTGTCCTTTCTTAACGTTCACTACCTTGCCTGTGGCCGCCGCTGCCTGTAGCAAATCGGTTTGTCGGCATAAAAAAGCTGGAATTTGCAAGATGTCGATATACTTAGCTGCTTCTGCAGCTTCATCATGTGCATGGATATCGCTGGTGGTAGGTAGTTGAAAATGTGTTCCTACTTTTTGTATTAAATCAAGTCCTAAAGCATCGCCTAAGCCGGTGAAACTGCTGGCACTGGTTCTATTGGCTTTGCGGTAGCTGGCTTTAAAAACGTAAGGAATGGCTAGGCGGTTACAAATAGCTTTCACCCTTTCGGCCACTTCAAAAACAAGACTTTCACTTTCAACAACGCAAGGGCCTGCAATCAAAAAAAAGTTATCTGGGTTATACGATTGATGCTTGAATAATTGCTGCAAATAAGCTGGAATCATGTACTATAATTTGGCTACGAATGTACAGCCAACTTTGTTTCTTTGCACCCCTATTGGTGGTAAGTAATTTCATTGTTTCTTTGCACCTTGCGGTAAATAACTAACGTTCGTTATTAAATAATGATACATCATGGCAAAAGATAAGATTTTAGTGATTGGAGCCAGCGGGCAAATTGGTGTTGAACTCACGATGGCTTTGCGTAAAATTTATGGGAATAACAATGTTATTGCCAGCGATTTACGTGAGCAAAATCCTTTATTGGAAGGCACCGGTCCGTATGTAAGCCTCGATGTAATGAATAAAGAAATGCTGCATGTTCAGGTAATTCGTCAAAATATTACGCAGATTTATTTGTTGGCAGCCATATTAAGTGCTACGGGTGAAAAAAATCCGAACCTTGCTTGGAACCTCAATATGCAGGGCTTGCTAAACGTACTCGATATTGCCCGCGAAGAAAAACTGCACAAAGTATATTGGCCCAGCAGCATTGCAGTATTCGGACCAACCAGCCCGAAGGTAATGTGCCCACAACAAACAGTCATAGAACCTATTACCGTTTATGGCATTAGTAAATATGCTGGTGAGTTTTGGTGCAACTACTATCATCAACGTTATGGTGTAGATGTTCGTAGTCTGCGCTACCCTGGTTTGATTAGCTACAAGAGTGCCCCAGGCGGAGGTACTACCGATTATGCAGTTGAAATTTATCATGAGGCATTGCAAAACAAAAGCTACAAATGCTTTTTAAAAGAAGATACCTATCTGCCCATGATGTACATGCCCGATGCTATACGAGCTACTATCGAGTTAATGGAGGCACCGGCCGAAAATATTAAGGTTCGTACATCTTACAATGTTGCAGGTATTAGCTTCTCACCCAAAGAAATTGGTGCCAGTATTCAAAAACATATTCCATCATTTACAATGCAGTATGAGCCCGATTTTCGTCAGGCAATTGCCGACAGCTGGCCCGGTAGTATTGACGATAGTGTTGCTCGTAGCAACTGGGGTTGGAAACACGAGTTTGACCTCGATGCCATGACCGCCGATATGCTTCAAAACTTACAATAAGCTGCATTTCATATTCCTAACGTTGCATTACAACTTTTATGTGAACGCATCGTTAATCATTTACGTAAGTACCGCTGTAAGCTTCATTTATTTTCCCCAAGTTGTGCAAATTCTGAATTGCATTTACCGCAAGGACATAATTATATTTGATTAGCTGCTGTAGGTAACCTTACGGTAAATGCTCACCTAAAACTCTAGCAAGTTGACAGATCTTATCATTAGCCTTGAAACCGTTAACCCGATTGATTTTTTCGGTGTTAACAATCGTAAGCTCGACTTACTTAAAAAGAAGTTTCCATTGCTAAAAATTTTAAGCAGGGGAACGCAATTGAAACTTACGGGTGCTCCCGAACAAATTGAAACCGCCAAAGAAAAAATTGACCTTATCATTCAATACATGGAGCGTAATGGCGACTTGAGTGATAATTATTTCGAACAAATACTCGGTGGCGATGATGCCGAAACAGTAGATCATTTTGTAGATCGTAACCCCAACGATATTTTGGTGTTTGGCCCTAACGGAAAAACCGTACGTGCCAGAACTGCTAACCAAAAACGTATGGTACAAGCTGCCGATAAAAATGATATTGTTTTTGCTATTGGCCCTGCGGGTACTGGTAAAACGTACACTGCTGTTGCATTAGCTGTGCGTGCCTTAAAAAATAAGGTGGTTAAAAAAATTATTTTAACAAGGCCAGCCGTTGAAGCTGGTGAAAGCTTAGGTTTTTTGCCGGGTGATTTAAAAGAAAAAATCGACCCATACTTACGCCCTTTGTACGATGCATTAGATGATATGATACCTGCCGACAAGCTAGGTTATTACATGAGTACGCGTACCATAGAAATTGCACCATTGGCGTATATGCGTGGCCGTACCTTAGATAATGCGTTTATCATTTTAGATGAAGCACAGAATAGCAACGATCTGCAATTGAAGATGTTTTTAACGCGTATTGGTGCGAATGCCAAAGCGATTATTACGGGCGACCCAACACAGGTTGATTTGCCCAAAAATCAACGAAGTGGTTTAGATAAGGCAACACGTATTTTAAAAGGTATTGATGGTATAGCTCACATACAACTTGATGAAGAAGATGTTGTTCGTCATAGATTGGTGAAGGCGATTATTAAAGCATACGATAAGGAGTACGAGAAAGAGCAAAGCGAAGAGCAACAATATCCGAATCATTATAACGGTGGGCGAAGGCCTTACAACCGATAAACAAAAAACCGAATCTTGTACTAGATTCGGTTTTTTATTAGGTAGTTACTATAACTATTGCATTTACCGTAAAGTAAATACATGTTGTTAAGCAGTGATTTCGTCGAGATGTTCTTTAACCAACGGTTTTGAGATGAAGTTTTTTACGGTGGGATAACTTGCCGCACGTTTGAAATCTTCAGGATCTACCGTACTACTTAAAATAAATATTTGAGGTAGTTTAGGGAGTTGTTCTTTGATGGTATCGAAATGTTGCAAGAACTCCCAACCGTTCATGATAGGCATATTGATATCGAGGAAGATAACATCGGGGAGGTTGTTATGATCGCTAGCAATTTTGTCTTTAATGAAATCTATTGCGTCTTTACCATTGCCCATGGTGTTCACTACCTCTGAGAAGCCCGTCATTTTAATGATCCTTTCGCATACAAGTACGGTGATAGGATCATCTTCTACCAGTAGGACATTGTTGAATTTAGCCATTTTAGTTAAACATTTCTTGGGTGTTATAGTGGATATTGGAGTTGCAACAAATATGCAACACTGTTCGTGAAGTTACGAGTTTTGTGGCGTATTTTTTTCTTGCACTGTTACTAAATCAATAAGGTCAACAGTAATGGGTAACAAGCCTACTTGCACAATCACTTTTTTCCCTCGTATCTCCTTCACATCGCCTACTTGATGGTTTTTTTTGAGCTTTACTTTAACACCAACAGTAATCGGTTGTTTGGTTTCAAAGTATTTTTCTTTGAGTTTTCGCTCCATTTTACTCACCACCACTTTTTCTTTTTGTGGAAAGAGTACTTGCTGAATTTCTTGCACTGCTTTTTGCTTGTCGTCGGTTTTACGCCATTCAAGTACAAGCTGACGGAGCTTACGTTCTGTGTCTTTAAGGTATGTGAGTTTTTCGCTGTTAAGCTTGTTTTGTTCTCTTAGCAACTCAACCTGTTGCTGATGCTTTTCTTTATCGAGTGTAACCTGTAATTCTTTACGCAAGCGTTCGTTTTCCTTCATCAGCTTGTTTAAGGCAACACGTTCTTTATCTAATGTTTGTAAATCTTGCTCGGTTCTATTCAGCAACTTATCTAATCTGAAATGTTCTTCGTCTACCAATTTGCGGGCACGGTTAATCAGGTGCTGCGGTAAGCCAATGCGTTCTGCAATAGAAAAGGTATAGCTACTACCCGGCTTACCAACAGTGAGTTTGTACAATGGTTGTAGTGTTTTTTCATCGAAAGCCATAGCACCATTGATGATACCTTTCGTATGGTTCGCCATTACTTTCAGGTTCAGGTAGTGTGTTGTTACAATACCCATACTATGCCGGCGTGCAAGCTCTTCCATAATTACCTCGGCAAAGGCACCACCTAAGTTGGGGTCGCTACCACTGCCCAATTCATCGATAAAAAACATGGTTTTGCCATTCGCATTTTCAATAAAATGCTTCATGTGTAGTAAGTGACTGCTGTAGGTGCTTAGCTCAAACTCAATACTTTGTGTATCGCCTATATGAATAAAAAGTTGTTTGAAAATACCCATGGTACTTACGGCACTAACAGGCACTAACAACCCACTTTGCAACATGAGTTGGTTAAGGCCGATGGTTTTCATTGTAACCGTTTTGCCTCCGGCATTAGGGCCGCTAATAACTAATATTCTGTTATCGGCATTGAGGGCAACGTTGGTAGGAATGGTTGGCTTGTTGGCTTTTTGGTTATAGAGTAACAACAGAGGATGATAAGCATCGGTTAGTTCTACTACCGCTTTATCTACCAAGTTGGGAAGGTTTGCATTCATTTGTACGGCAAGTTTTGCCTTACCTCTAATAAAGTCGTACTCACCCACAATTTGCAAGTACTGTTGTAACAAAGGTGCATAGCCACTAAGCGATGTTGTTAGTGCTCGCAGAATGCGAATAACTTCTTTTTGTTCTTCGTTTTCGAGCGAAAAAACATCGTTGTTTAAATCAATGGTTTCTTCAGGTTCTATAAAGCTAGTACGTCTGCTATCACTCTCGCCATGTAAGATGCCTTTCACTTGTCGCTTATACTCACTAAATACAGCTACCACTCGCCTACCGTTGCTAAAACTTTCTTCGATATCGGCAGCATAGCCGGCTTTGTTTAACCGAGCTACCACTTTTTCAAATGCTCTTCGCAATTCGTTACGCTTACGGTAAAGGTTCATGCGAATTTTCTGCAATTCGTTGCTGGCCGTATCTTTTACATTACCGTGCTCATCAATAATATCATCAATTGTTTCAATGATGTATTTTTCGTAGTAGCTATGGTCTATTACTTCTGTTAATGCTGGAAAAGCTTCTCTACGTTCACTATCAAACCAACGGAAGATACGCTCCATGTTTTCCAGTAGCTTTCGAATGAGTAGCCACTGATCGCCTTTTAATACGCTGCCGGGTATGCCTAATAGTTTGATATCTCTGGCAATATTGGTGCTAAAATCGTTGGGGAAAGGCATGCCTTGCAACAGCAGTAATTTAAATTCATGCGTTTGTTGCAGGGCAATTTCAATAAACTGCCTGGCGGTATGTATACGTAATTCTTTTGCCTTGTTAATACCATATTCGGTTTTACAATGTTCTTGTAATAACAATGCTACTTTATCAAATTCTAACTGAACCGTGGCCGAGGCTGGATATACTTTCAATGCATCAAAAATTTAACGACTTGCAAAAGTGCTATTAATAACCTTTATAAACATCAATGGTTCTTGAAAGCCGTATTTATATTGATTTTTTAGTGCCTTACGGTAAATGTTTTTTGAAAAAAAATTACAACTCCTATATTTGCACCGGCAGGTCTTACACGACCAGCTCCTGCTGAACCCTCCCAGGACAGGAATGTAGCAAGAGTAGGCGGTTGTAGCGGTGCGATGTGAGTAGCCTGCCTCTTTTTATGCCATTTACCGTAAGGTACACTTCTTCATTTTCTCACTTTATTTATTACCACTGAATTCGTTCAAGCACTTGAAACACGGCTGGACAAAATGTACTGTTTTTTAAAGTAATCTGCGTTCGTTTTATCAGAACATCTTCATCGGTATAGGGAAATCTGGCACAATCGCTTGGCCTTTGTTCGTAAATACTACAAGCATTATCGGCACCTAAAAAAGGGCAAGGTGCTGCTTTAGCCACATAATCGCCATCGGCATCTAATAACAAGTAGGTGGCAATAAAATCGCTTTCCTTCATTTTAAGATGTTTGCTGATGCGTTTGATATCGGTGGTTTTAAATCTCGGACTATAATTCTTACAGCAGGCAGCACAGTTCAGGCAGTTGATGTTTTCAAAAGCTTGCTCATGCAAGTCGGGCAACTGTGGAAGTACTTTTTTCTTGTTGACTTTTTGCAGTTGTTGTTTGTAAAACTTTTGCCGTTCGGCTGCTTTTTTTTGCCAATGATGCTGTTCTGTCATATATGCCGTGTATATAAACGCTGCGATTAGTAATTTGCCAGCGAATATACCACACACTTAACGCTTTTATAACCTATGGAGTTTGTGAAAGAGCAATTGCTAATTCTGTTCTCTACACCCATCTACATGTTGATTATTGGTGTAGAGTTACTCGTGGGGCATTGGCAACATAAGAAACTGTATAGCTGGCAAGATACCGGCACCAACATTGCCTTTATGCTGTTGAATGCCTTGCTCGACTTAAGTTTTAGGGCTGTGTACATGGGTATTTTTGCAGCCTTGTATCATTATAAGTGTATTACTTGGCATAATGTAGCACTCTATTGGTTGGTATTATTGCTAGCAGAAGATTTTTTATACTATTGGCTGCATCGGTTCGATCATCAGGTACGGTTGTTTTGGGCAGTACATGTAACGCATCATAGCAGTAGCTACTTCAATTTTACGGTGGGTTTTAGAAGTTCTGTATTGCAGCCGTTGTATCGGTTTATTTATTTTTTACCGCTGCCATTGCTTGGCTTCACACCTACTGATATTTTGTTGGTGTATAGTGCTACACAAATTTGGGGCATTTTCGTACATACCGAATTGATTGATAAAATGGGCTTTCTGGAGTACATCCTCGTTACTCCGAGCCACCATAGAGTACATCATGCAAGTAATACTTTGTACTTAGATCGTAACATGGGCATGTTTCTCATTATTTGGGATAAATGCTTTGGTACTTTTCAGGCCGAATTACCGCCGCAAGCATATGAACCTATCAAATATGGTTTAACTAAGCCATTGCCCAATACTGATCTTGCATACACGCTAACACACGAATGGCATGATATTGCTACTGATATAAAACGTACCGATATTACATGGCAGCAAAAACTGCAGTATATCTTCGGTCCGCCAGGTTACAGTCACGATGGTTCACGCCAAACAAGTGATGAACTTAGAGCGTTAACCAACTTCAATACTGCTGAAACAGCTATTGGTAATAATGTAAAAATTTCTATATGAGTAGGCCTACGCCCGGTACTTACGCACCTTATTTCGAACGTTATATTGCACTAACGCAAGGCAATCATTTATACAATTTGCAACGTAATCACAACCTGCACATCACACAATTTTTCAGTAGTATACCTAACGAAAAAGCCGAATATGCTTATGCTGAGGGTAAGTGGACTGTTAAAGAAGTAATACAACACATTATTGACACAGAACGCATTTTTAGTTATCGCTTATTGCGTATTGCCCGCCACGATAACACGCCGTTACCCGGGTTTGATGAAAATAACTTTACAGTAAATGCCCACGCACACCACCGCAGTTTGGGTAGTTTAATAGAAGAGTTTTTTGCAGTAAGAAAAGCCACCGATTTGTTGATAGATAGTATTCAACCACAAGCATTGCAATTGGTTGGAACTGCTTCAGAGCAACCTTGTAGTGCGAATGCATTGGTGTTTATGATTTATGGGCACATTTTGCACCATATCAACATATTTAAAGAGCGTTATGGTTTATAAATCCATAACGCTCTACACATTTACCGTAAGGTAACAGTTTTATTTAAAATCCATACCGAGGTTGTACATCACAAAGCTCCAAATGTCGGCAGCTTCTTCAATCACTTTACTGGTTGGTTTTCCGGCGCCATGGCCCGCTTTGCTTTCAATGCGAATGAGTGCAGGCCTACCGCAAGGTTTATTTTGTGAGAATTGCAGTTGTGCGGCAAATTTAAAACTGTGTGCTGGCACTACCCTATCATCGTGATCGGCAGTGGTTACCATGGTGGCGGGATAACACACATCGTCTTTAATATTGTGCAAAGGCGAATACGATAATAAATTTTTGAACTCGGCTTCGTTACGTTCGCTGCTGCCATACTCTACTACCCAACCCCAGCCAACGGTGAATTTGTGAAAACGTAGCATATCCATAACGCCAACCTGTGGTATAGCTACGGCGAATAAATCGGGGCGTTGCGTCATACATGCTCCCACCAATAATCCGCCATTGCTACCACCGCGAATGGCAATACGTTTAGGATTGGTGTAACCATTGGCAATTAAATGTTCTGCTGCCGCAATAAAATCGTTGAATACATTTTGCTTGTTCAGTAACATGCCAGCTTGGTGCCATGCTTCGCCATATTCACTACCGCCACGTAAGCATACTTGTGCATACACGCCACCTTGCTCCATAAAAAAGAGGTTGCTTACGCTAAAGCTTGGTGTCATGGCAATGTTAAAGCCGCCATATCCATAGAGCATTACTGGTACGTTACCATCTTTAACAAGTCCTTTTTTGTAGGTAAGAAACACGGGCACTTTAGCACCATCTTTCGATGTTACAAAAATTTGCTCTGTAGTATAATCTTCAGGGTTGAATTTGGCTTCTGTTTTTCTAAATAACGTGCTTTTGCCAGTTGAAATATCGTATTTGAAAATAGTTGGCGGATAGTTGAAAGAAGTAAAAGTGTAGAAGAAAGAAGTTTCTTTTTTCTCGGCGCTAAAACCACTGGCAGTACCAATGCCCGGTAAGCTAATTTCTCGTATCAAAGTACCATTGTATTGGTATTGATACACTTTTGTGCTTGCATCTTTCAAATAACTAGCGAATAGATAACCACCTGCGGTTGATACAGATTGTAATACCTCTTTCTTTTCTGGAATAATGGTAACCCAATTTTTACTGTCAGGATTATTCGGATCTATTAACACAAGTTTGTAGTTGGGGGCACCATCGTTGGTTTTCACCAGCAGTTTATCGCCAACATTATCTACCACATCTGGTTCTGTTGCGAAACCTTGAATGAGGGTTTTGAAGGCTTTATCACCTTTGGCAAGATTGCGGTAAAACAACGCACCACCGCTGGTACCTTCGCTTACACTTACAATCAAAAAGCGTTCGTCTTCTGTTAGTCCAGCCCCGAAATAACGCAGTGGGTGATCGTTATCTTCAAATACCAATACATCTTTTTCTTGCGGATCGCCAATTTTATGATAGTACACTTTCATGTATTGGTTTTGCTTACTCAGCTTGCTAGCTTCATCGGGTTTAGGGTAACGGCTGTAGTAAAAGCCTTCATCGCCTTTCCAGCTGAAGCCGCTAAACTTCATATATTGTAACTTATCGTTCAATTTTTTACCCGTAAGGGCATCTATAACATATCCATCTTGCCAGTCGCTACCACTTTGTGCAACAGTGTAAGCAGCATAACGGCCTGTTTTGCTGAAGCTAACGCTACCTAGCGCTGCAGTTCCATCGGTGCTGAGTTTGTTCGGATCGAGGAAAATTTCAGGGGTGCCATTTAAACCTTTTTGGCGGTACAAAATACTCTGATTTTGAAGTCCATCATTTTTGTAAAAATAATAATAGCTACCCTTGGCAAACGGACTACCATACTTGGGATAATTCCATAATGTTTCGAGTCGGGCCTTAACCTTATTTCTGAATGGAATGGCCGCCAAATAAGCATCTGTGACCTTGTTTTGTTCAAGTACCCACGCTTTGGTATCGGCAGCATTATCGTCTTCAAGCCAGCGATACGTGTCGGGTACTTTGGTACCAAAATAGTTGTCGGCTACTACCTCTCTTCGGGTAGCCGGATAGTTGATTTGCGCTATCATACTGCTAGAAAGTAATACACTTGCGGTAAATGAAATGGTGCGAAGCAAGTTCATAATGGTAATTTTTACGTAACAATGGTACAAAAAACTAGCTGTTACTTTGTCATGAAAGTGATTGTTGGCAAATGCGTACATTTGACACATATTGGCCGTTGTAACGTTACCAATATTAACTTTAGCACTTCACTACAACACACATAAATTGAGATGCAACCGAAGAAAGTAACAAAAATTGGCGTACTTACCTCAGGTGGCGATAGTCCGGGCATGAATGCAGCTATCAGAGCAGTGGTAAGAACGAGCTTGTACGAAGGATTGGACGTATTTGGAATTGTTAGAGGTTACAGTGGTATGGTAGATGACGACATTCATCAAATGGATAGCCGCTCTGTAGCAAATATTATTCAACGCGGCGGTACTATACTTAAAACAGCCCGTTGCAAAGAGTTTTTCACCCCAGAAGGCCGACAAAAAGCTTATGAAAACCTTAAAAAAAGAGGTATTGATGGCTTAGTTGTTATTGGTGGCGATGGCAGTTTCAAGGGTGCTCAGAAATTTTCAAACGAATTTGATATTCCTTGTATTGGCTTACCCGGAACGATTGATAAAGATATTGCGGGTAGCGACTTTACCATTGGTTTCGATACCGCAGTAAATACTGCCGTGGAAGCAATTGATAAAATTCGTGATACGGCCGATGCTCACGACCGCCTTTTCATTGTAGAAGTAATGGGGCGGGATGCCGGCTATATTGCCTTGCACAGCGGTATTGCTACAGGTGCCGAAAACATACTTATCCCCGAAAGCAGCACCAGTATTGAAGACTTAATTACCAACTTAACAGAAAAAAGTAAGCGTAAAAAGTTGGTTAACTTGGTAGTAGTTGCCGAGGGCGATAAAGTGTTTGGTGGTGCCGAAAACGTATCAAAAACTGTTAAGGAACGTATCCCCGAAGCCGATACCCGCGTGTGTATTCTTGGGCATATACAACGAGGCGGAGCACCCACCTGCTTAGATCGTTTAATCGCTAGCAGGATGGGTTATGCTGCAGTGGAATGTTTAGTGCAAGGCCGCCATAACGTAATGGTGGGCATTGTGAATAATCAAATGCATTATACACCTTTAGACCTTGCGGTAAAAGAAACACAAACCATCGATCAAGAATGGCTACGTATTGTGAAAATTCTTGCTAGTTAACGCTTTATATACCAAAAACCACAACCGAATCCACGCTACTTCGCTAGCGTAACAAATTGATGCACATATGAGCAAAAATCTTTCGAAGTACCTCCACAAACAAATGGACCGTGAGGCAGGTTTGTCGCACAAAAACCATCGTACCAAAATTGTAGCAACCGTTGGCCCAGCTTGCGATACCTACGAAAAATTGTTAGAGCTTGTACAAGCAGGTGTTAATGTGTTCCGATTGAACTTTAGTCATGGTAACCATGACGATAAAGCTCGTATCATTGAACATATTAGAGCTATCAACAGTAATGAACCTTATAATATTGCCATTTTAGCTGATTTGCAAGGTCCAAAACTCCGTGTTGGAGAAATAGAAAACAATGCTTTACCTGTTGCAGCTGGCGATGTACTTACCTTCACCAACGAAAAGTGTGTAGGCACACTGGAAAGAATCTACGTAAGTTATCCTAACCTAGCCGGTGATGTAAAAATTGGTAATACCATTTTGATCGACGATGGTAAAATTGAAACCAAAGTAGTTCAAATTACCAAGGAGAAAGACGTGAAAGTGCAGGTAACCTTAGGCGGTGTTATTTCATCTAAAAAAGGAATCAACCTACCTGATACTAAAATTTCGTTACCGGCTTTAACCGAAAAAGACTTAGCCGATTTAGATTTCATCATCGAACAAAAGGTTGATTGGGTAGCCTTAAGCTTTGTTCGTAATGTTCGTGACATTATCATACTACGCAATAAGCTTACCGAACGTGGTAGCAATACCAAAATCATTGCGAAAATTGAAATGCCTGAGGCACTTGAAAACATTCGTGATATTATCGTAGAAAGCGATGGTGTAATGGTTGCTCGTGGCGATTTAGGTGTAGAAGTTCCTGTTGAAAAAGTGCCAGCTATTCAACGCGATTTAATTCGTAAGTGTATCCACCGTGCGAAGCCTGTAATTGTGGCTACGCAAATGATGGAAAGTATGATTGATCGTGTGAAACCCAATCGTAGCGAAATTACCGACGTTGCTAACGCTGTAATGGAAGGTGCTGATGCGGTGATGTTAAGTGGTGAAACCGCCACAGGGCAGCACCCTCGCCTTGTAGTGGAAACCATGCGTAAAATTATCATGGAAGTAGAGCGTACCGAATACCGTTACAACCGTGAAGAAGATTTAAAACCGCAGCCGCACTCACCCAGCTTTTTAAGTGATGCAGTATGTTACAATGCTTGTAAGATTGCTCACGACCTTAATGCCGATGCTATTATCGGTATGACACAAAGTGGATATACTGGCTTCATGCTTAGCAGTTACCGTCCAAAGTCGCCGTTATATATTTTCACTAAAGAGCGTCATATTGTAAATCAGTTGAGCTTAAGTTGGGGCGTTCGTGCATTTTACTACGCCGAAGAAGAAAGTTTAGATGATATCATGTACGATCAAATTGATATCCTTCGTGAACGTGGTTTCATTAAAGCCGGCGATGTTGTTGTAAATACTGGTAGTACGCCAATTCACTTGCATTTACCAACAAACCTCATCAAAATCACAAGAGTAGAATAATTCATTGCAATTTATTTTCAGGCTGCTTTCGGGCAGCCTTTTTTGTTGCTTCCTTGCGGTAAATGAACCGCTGCACTACATTTACCGTAAGGTTAAAATGAAAGTTATGTCGTTGAAAATCAATTATATAGGATTTTTTATATCATACTTTTTAGCTACTAATACACAAGCACAAGTGCTATATCAAAGCAATGCTTTTAGCATTTACAGTAACAAAGTGGTTCAAGGTAGTAATGTGGCTATGGCACACACTCCCACCTACCTTACTTCGAATTATAAAAGTCCGGCCAATAGTCAATTTTCAAGACTTATTAGTTTTAAACTGAGTATCAACGAAAAAGATAACGAGCTGCCTGTTGGCGTGAATCATTGGGTATTGATTGACCAAGAAAAAGAGTCGCCCATTGTTACATTCGGTGCTACGCCGCCACCGCCGCCGCCCCAACCCACAACGAGTTTGCCCACCAATTATCAATATACTTTTCGCGTAGATGTAAGCAGTGTGTTGCAACAAATGGAGCAACAAGGCTACTATCAAGCCTACGATGGTTCGAGGGTTGCCAAGGCCGATTTTAAAGGGTTTTATATTGCAGGAAGTGCCGAACCGCTTTCTTGGGATTTTGTAAATTTACACAACAAGGGCTTGCAGCTACAACCAACAGCCGATAAGCATATTTACAGCATCACCATTACCCTGAACCCATACAACGAAAAAGCGGTAAGCGAAAAATTTTGGAAGCCCGATACTACCCTTACGATAAATAAAGTACGCTATTATTCAGATCAACCATTGGTAGATGCACTCTTTAACCTATCGTTAGAAGAAGCGGCCAAAGCCGTGGAGCCAGATAGCACTTTCAGAACAGGAGCAAAATGGGCTGGCGTATGGACACGTGATATCAGCTACAGTATTTTATTAGCTTTTGCATATCATAACCCAGAAGTAGCTAAAATTAGCTTACGCAAAAAAGTAAAACGAGGTCGTATTGTACAAGATACAGGTTCTGGTGGTGCATGGCCTGTATCGTCGGATAGAACCACCTGGATATTAGCAGCTTGGGAAATTTATCAAGTAACTGGCGATGAAGCTTGGTTAAAAGAAGTGTTCCCCATTATTGCTGCTACGTTAGAAGATGACTTTAAAACCTTGTACAATCCAGCTACAGGCTTGTATCGCGGGGAGTCATCTTTTCTCGATTGGCGTGAGCAAACCTACCCGAAATGGATGAACAATGCCGACATCTATGTATCAGAAAATTTAGGTACCAATGCCGTGCATTATCAAGCACATGTAATTGCAAGTAATATGGCTAAGCTGTTAGGCAATCAACAAGCGGTCATATTTGCACAACGTGCCGAACGCATTAAAAAAGCTATTAATCAGGTGTTGTGGTTGCCGCAACAACAATGGTATGCACAATATACGTATGGTCGCCACCAGCTTATGGTATCACCACGTTTTGAAGCATTGGGCGAAGCATTAAGTATTTTATTCAATATTGCTGATGCTAATAAAGCAAAAGCCATTATTGCAAATGCACCACTTACCACATTCGGAACTACTTGTATTTATCCTCAAATACCCAATATTCCACCCTATCACAACAATGGTATCTGGCCTTTTGTACAAGCTTATTGGAATTTGGCAGCTGCCAAAGCCGGTAATGAAAAAGCGTTGGTACATGGCTTGGCTGCCATTTATCGTGCTGCCGGATTGTTTCTTACCAACTATGAAAATATGGTAGCAACTACTGGCGATTTTTTAGGAACTGAAATCAATTCCGATCGCATGTTGTGGAGTATGGCAGGTAATTTGGCCATGGTGCATCGGGTGTTTATGGGCATGCAATTTTCGCCGCAAGGTGTACAATTTCAACCTGTTGTTCCTAAGGTGTATGCAGGTATTAAAACACTCACCCATTTTCAGTACCGTAAAGCTACACTCAACATTACCGTGAAAGGATATGGTAATAAAATTGCAAGTATCATTATTGATGGTAAGCCGGCTAACAAAGCTTTTATTCCAGCGAATATTACTGGTCATCATACGGTAGTTATTCAACTGGCGAACAACAGTTTTGATAACGATGATATTCAATTGGTAGATAACCACACCACTCTACCAAATCCCCAGCCGAAATTAACTGGTCAGCAGCTAGCATGGCCTGGCATAGAGGGTGCTGTACGTTATGAGATTTTCCGCAACGGAAAATTGTATCGCACCACGCAACAGCCTTCCCTTACGGTAAATGTAGCTACTCCGGCACAATATCAAGTTACAGCAATTGATCGTACGGGGCAGGCTTCTTTTGCTAGCGAACCTTTGGTGGTGGGTACCAAGCCAGTTGTGTTAGAATGCGAAGCATTTACCGCAAGGTATCAGGCGCCCTATGCCAACTATCAAGGCGATGGTTTTATCAAAACCAGCAACACCGATAACAGGGTTATTCACCTTACGGTAAATGTTGATAAAGCTGGTAAGTACCTACTTGATGTGCGTTACAGTAACGGGAGTGGGCCGTGGAACACCGATAACAAATGTGCTATTCGTAGTTTGTATGTCAATAATCGTTACGAAGGTGTGTTGGTAATGCCACAGCGTGGTAAAGATGAATGGAGCGATTGGGGTTTCTCTAATGCCACAGCAGTAACGCTACAAGCAGGTAAAAACGTTATTGAAATTCACTTCAAACCATGGAATGAAAACATGAATGTTGATGTGAATACGGCGATGTTAGATTATGTTCGATTAACGCCAGCTTGGTAATACTTTGAACGATGTCTACATATCATCATTGCAAGATTGCATCTATGGGTAAGGGCATGCATTACATTGCCTTAACGGAGGCAATGGTTGCCCCTTTATTAGCCAATGGCAACAAGCGTGTGCTTTGTACTTTCAAAAAGTTGCCTACTAAGGTGGTGCATAGTGCTATTCAAAAAAACAATGTTGTAGGTTATTACCTATACCTTGGTAAGCAACTGATGCAGCAATTAGCAGTGAATGTGGGAGATACAATTGAGGTCGCACTACAAATTGATAGCTCGCCTTACCAATTTGAAATGCCTGAAGTTTTTGCAGAAGTGTTGTTAACCGACCCTGAAGCTGCTGCTATTTTTGAAAGTCTTACAGACGGTAATAAACGCAGTTTGATGCATTTGATTACACAAGTGAAATCGGTAGATAAGCAAATTGAAAGAGCATTAACAATTGCCCGTCAATTGCGGTTAGGTGTTACCAATGCTCGGGTTATTTTAAAATAATGGCGTTTGCTTTTGTCATTTACCGTAAGGTACGAAAACAGTAACGGGTGCCCGAAGGGCACCCGCACATCATCACACTAACTGCTTATTCAAAATCCCGAACGCTTGTTATAAATGTTCGGCATGGGCATTTTCAATGGCTTTTTTTACGCTACCATATTTCAGTAATAAATCTTTAGCAACGTTATAATCGTCGACATGCAATTTCTCCATTACCATTTTGATACCTCTATCAACGAGTTTTTCGTTACTTAATTGCATGTTCACCATAGAATTATCTTCTACACGTCCTAGCTGAATCATTACGCTTGTGCTAATCATGTTGAGCACTAATTTTTGTGCGGTACCTGATTTCATACGTGTACTGCCGGTAACAAACTCAGGCCCTACAACCACTTCTATAGGAAAATCGGCAACAGCAGAAACCGGACTATTCGGATTACAGCAAATGCTGCCTGTTGTAATGCCTCGCTTACGGCATTCTTCTAATGCACCAATCACATAAGGTGTGGTGCCGCTCGCCGCAAGACCAACCACAACATCTTTATCGCTAACAAAATGCTTTTCGAGGTCTGTCCAGCCCTGTTGCTTATTGTCTTCGGCAAATTCTACCGCTTGTGTAATGGCTTTTTCGCCACCAGCAATCAAACCAATTACCAAACCATAGGGAACACCAAAGGTGGGTGGGCACTCGCTAGCATCAACAATACCAAGCCTACCACTTGTACCGGCGCCAATGTAAAACAAACGGCCACCAGCGAGCATTTTATCGGTAATGGCGTTCACTAATTTTTCAATCTGTGGTATTTGTTGTTCTACTGCTTTAGGCACCGAGGCATCTTCTTGGTTGATGTTAACTAACAACTCGGTGATGCTCATTTGCTCTAAATGGCGATAGTTAGAATGTTGCTCGGTTACTCTTACAAAATGCTTCATATAATGGCTTTAGCAGGACAAGGAAAGCTAGATCCACTGCGGTAATATTCTCTTATCCTTTCAAAAATAGGTAATATGCCGCAGAAATGAGCATTTTTTTGCGTTATTGTGCGTTATGGTATTTTGCTAACCCATCCATAGGGTTTTTGCTTACGTTACCAAGTTCTAATTCGTAGGCATTACAAAGGTCGGCTAGTACATCTTTACAGCCATAGGCAACGCTTCCGGTGAAATGTATCGGATGCGACCACGCCTCACGGTACTTGTATAAGTGTGTAAAGAAAAATTCGTTCAAGCCATCTTCAATGATATTCTCAATCATGTAATGGCCGCGGTTTTCTGCAAGAAAAATGGCAAAAGATGCAAGGTATCGGTTGGGTAATGGTTGTTTGTATACCTTATCAAGAATTTCGATTCTGGAAGTATTGAATTTTTCGTTGAAGCGAATTAACAGTTCGTCGTCGAACATTTCGTACAAATAATGTTGAATTACTCGTTTTCCCAAATAAGCACCACTACCCTCGTCGCCAAGTACATAACCAAGTCCGGGTCTGGTTTTTACCAGTTTTTTGCCATTGTAGAAACCACTGTTACTTCCTGTTCCTAAAATACAAGCAATACCGGGTTGTGTGCCGCAAAGGCTACGAGCAGCAGCCAATAAATCGGTATTGATATCGATAGTTGCGTTAGGGAACACACGTTTAAGCACTTTCTTCATCTGCTTTACATTATCTGCATTTCCCATTCCAGTACCATAAAAATGCACTGCACTTGGCATTGCTAATTTCATTTTGGGTATTAGAGCAGTAAGCAACAATGTTTCAATAGCATCTGGCGATAGAAAGTATAAACTAATGCCTTGCGTCAATATTTTCTTTTTACGACCGTTGTCGCCAATGTAACACCATTCACATTTGGTAGCGCCACTATCTGCAATAAGTATAGCCATATGCGTTTGTATTTACGGCAACGTAAGTAACCATCTACTTATTCACACCGGTTACATAAAAAACCACTGAGGTGTGTAATTTGTAATGATATTCGTGCCTGAGGAATTAAGATACAAAGTAGCAAGTAAAAATGGGAAGTAAAAAATTACAAGTTGCATTACCGTTAATTATTGCCATAGCCATGGCTGCGGGTATGTTCATTGGTTATAAACTACGCGAAAAAACAAGCGGTGCCGCTATTTTCTTTCAAAATGCACCAAGCAGTAATATTGGCGAGGTGGTGAATCTGATTAAAAGCAAATACGTTGATCCTATTGAAGAAGACAGCTTACAGGCATTAGTGATTAATGATGTTTTAAAACACCTCGATCCACATAGTGTATTTATTCCAGCGAAAGAGCTTCAAAGCTTAAATGAAGAATTAAAAGGTAATTTTAAAGGTATTGGTATTGAGTTTCAGCTCATCAATGATACCACACATATCATTAGTGTGCTCAAAGATGGACCTAGTTTTAAGGCGGGCTTGCAAGTGGGCGACAGAATTCTGTTGATTGATGATACCATTAAGGTTTCTGGTGCTCAAAAAAAGGCAGACATTATTAGAACCTACATTCGAGGAAGTAAGCAAAGCGAAGTAAAGCTTACCATTGAAAGGAATAACGCTAAAAAAGATATCACGATTGTACGTGGTAGCATTCCCCTACCTTCTGTAGATGCTTCGTATTTATTGGAGCCTGGTGTTGGTTACATTAAAATCAATAAGTTTTCAGAAACTACTTACGAAGAGTTCATGCAGCAATTAGAAATATTGTTGGCTAAGAAGATAGATAAGTTAGTGCTCGATTTAAGAGGTAATGGTGGCGGATTGATGAGTGAGGCTGTTGATATTGCCGATGAGTTTTTAAGTAACGATAAACTAGTAGTATATACCGAAGGCAATAAAAGTCCGCGTTACGAATATCGTTGCAAGCGTGATGGTCTCTTTGAAAGTGGCAGATTGGTAGTATTGATTGATGAAACAAGTGCTAGTGCCAGCGAAGTGCTTAGTGGTGCATTGCAAGATTGGGATAGAGCAACTATTATCGGTCGCCGCAGCTTTGGAAAAGGCTTGGTACAACAGCAATATCCATTATCAGATGGTGGCGGCTTACGCTTAACCATTGCACGTTACTTCACACCATTGGGTCGTAATATTCAGAAACCTTACGGTAAAGGTGCCGATGCGTACGAAGAAGAAGTACTTGATCGGGTACACAGCGGAGAAATTTATCATGGTAGCGATAGCAGCTATAAAAAAGGAAAAGCATATAAAACACCCAAAGGGCATTTGGTTTATGGCGGTGGCGGCATCGTTCCCGATGTTTTTGTTGCAGCCGATAGCCTCGTACCATCGGAGCCTTTAATGCAACTGTATCGCACCAACATTATTTCATTATCGGCCTACAGGTATTACATGCAATACCAAAAACAGCTCGAAGCGTATAAAACACCTGCAGCATTTGCGAAAAGCTTTAATGGTGCCGATGGCTACCCTTACATACTTGTTGCTGCAACGCTTGAGAACATTAATTTGAATAGCATTAGCAATGCCGAGTATAACTTAATTAATGAACGCTTTAAAGCCTTATTAGCTCGCCAAATTTGGCGTAACGAAGGTTTTTATGAAGTGCTCAACAGCAAAGACAATACCATTAAAACGGCGCTACAGTTTTTAGACAAGCCCGATAGCACCATCCCTTAATAAGTAACACTTACAGCAAAAAGGCTCTAACCAATGTTAGAGCCTTTTTATGTTTTATACAATTACCTTACGGTAAATGATGATGCGTTCTTTATAATCCTAGTACATCTTTCATAGAAAATACACCTTGCTTGCCCTGTATAAATTCTGCCGCCAATACAGCACCACTTGCAAAGCCTTCTCTGCTATGTGCTGTATGTGTTATTTCAATCGTATCAATCGGTGAACTATAGCGTACGGTATGCGTACCCGGTGCAGGATCAATACGCTTGCTGATGATGGATAATTCGTTAGGATTGTTGGTGGCTTCATTCACCCATCTATCAAATTGATGATAGTATTGCATAACACCTTCGGCAAGGGTAATGGCGGTACCACTAGGGGCATCTTTCTTTTGTGTGTGGTGTATTTCTTCCATGCTTACCGTATAAGCAGTATGCGGCGCCATAAGCTTTGCTACATAAGCGTTCATGTTGAAAAACAAGTTGACACCAACACTAAAGTTACTGGCATACAATAAGCTGCCGCTATGTTGCGCTACTGCATTTAATACGTCAGGAAATTGCTGTAACCAACCTGTACTTCCACAAATAACAGGTACCCCTGCTTCAAGACAAACCAAGATATTGCTAACTGCACTATGCGGACTGGTAAATTCAATAGCAACATCGGCTTGGCGTAGGTCATTTACCGTAAGGTGAGCACGGTTATCTACATCTACTTTCAATACAATTTCGTGTTGACGTTGCAATGCGATTTGTTCTATGGCTTTGCCCATTTTGCCATAGCCTAGTAATGCTATTTTCATATACGATGCTTAACGAGCCGGCAACTGAATACGTGGTTGGCTGGCTTTGTTTTTAGGTGTTAGTACAAACCCAAGTGAGGGTGTTCTAAATTGATTGATTTGAGGTTGTATGCGTAAGCTTAAATCGTCGCTTACATCAAACTCTTTTAGATGTGCAAATACGGTTGCATCTACCACATTTAGGGCCCAAACAATTACAAACCATAGTACAGAATAATCTCTATCTTGTCGGAAGGTGTTGCGATAAAACTGTAAGCTGTTAGCACTTAACCCTTGCAGTTTAGGATCGATTTGGCTAAACCGAGGCGTATCGTTACTGGCACGAATGTTAAATGCATCTCTGGTTTTGCGATACCAAGTATTGTTGTATAAAAATGTAATGGTAGGGATGGCTAATGCGCCGTATACAATTGGTATCTTCCAGAATTCACGATTATAGGCTTGTCCCCAACCCGGTAATATGGCACTTCGTATGGCTGCCTTGCGTGGACTATGCCTTAAAACAAGTGAATCTTTCTTGGGTGGTGTTGCAGTGGCATTAGCTTGTTGCTTAGCTGCCGTATCTCTTACAAACAGTTGTTGTTCTGTTAAGCTGGTTTTGCTGTTGCGTTGGGCATTTACCGTAAAGTAAGTACTTAGCAATAACACTATCATCAACATGAACTTGAACCGCTGCATGAACTATTAGCTTACGTTAACATTAAGTAGTTCCAAGATTTTATTTAACTCTTGCAAACTGTAATACTCTAATGTGATACTTCCATTGCCTGATTTGCTGTGTTGTAGGCGAACTTTTGTACCAAAATGCGAAGCTAAGTTATCTTCTATTCGCTTGAATGCGGGAGGTAGTTCTGGTTTTGTGGCAGGTTTAACAGCTTGTTCTTTTGCAGCAGATTGCTTACGTACCAAATCTTCAGTTTGGCGAACGTTTAACCCTTTTTCAGTGATTTCTTTAAAAATGTACAGCTGTGCATCAACATTTTCTAGGTTAATGAGTGCACGTGCGTGCCCCATGCTAATGCTGTTCTTGCGTACAGCTAGCTGTATGTCTGGAGGTAATTTGAGCAAACGTAAGTAGTTGGTTACAGTGCTACGCTCTTTGCCCATACGTTCGGCTACTTGCTCTTGCGTGTAGCTTAATTCTTCCATCATTCGCTTATAACTTAAAGCCACTTCAATGGCATTTAAATCTTCACGTTGTAAGTTTTCAAGTAAGGCAAGTTCAAGTAATTGCTGATCGTTAGTGGCACGTATATAGGCCGGCACATCGGTAAGTCCTGCAATTTTGCTGGCTCTAAAACGGCGTTCGCCAGCAATCAATTGATATTTGCCGTTCGCCAACTTACTAACGGTAAGCGGCTGAATAATATCGTGTAGTTTGATGCTTGCAGCTAACTCGTTTAAAGCAGTTTCATCAAAATCGCGACGCGGATTTTTTGGATTCACCTGAATATCGGCCAAGGCAATACGCATTACGCCTGTAGTTTGCTCCACTACCTGCGGCTTTAAATTGCCTTCAGTAGTTTTTAAATCTTCGTTGATATTCTGCAATAAGCTACGGATGCCCTTACCCAAAAGTTCCTTATTGCCCGTGTTCGATTTTGCCATATACTAAGTTGTGTAACGCTGTTAGAGATACCTTACGGTAAATGAATATGCAGTAATAATTACTACGCTATCACTCTTTCTTCCTGTGTGATTTTTGTGAGATTGTTTTTCTGCAAAATTTCCTTTGCTAAGTTGAGGTAGTTGATAGCCCCTTTACTTTCTGCATCGTATAAAACCACTGGCTTACCTAAACTGGGTGCTTCGCTCAAACGAGTATTTCTGTGTACAATGGTGTTGAATACCAATTCATCGAAATGTCGGCGAACTTCACTTACTACTTGGTTGCTCAAACGTAAGCGACCGTCGTACATCGTCATTAAAATACCTTCAATTTGCAAGTTTGGGTTAAGTCTGCTTTGAACAATTTTAACGGTGTTCAATAACTTACCTAAACCTTCTAAAGCAAAGAATTCGCATTGCACCGGAATGGCTACGCTGTGGGCTGCTACCAAAGCATTCACCGTAATTAAACCCAAGCTCGGACTACAGTCGATGATGATGAAATCGTAATTATCGGCAATGGGTTCTAAAATACCCTTCATCACACTTTCGCGGTTGGGGTAATTAATCATTTCAATTTCAGCACCCACCAAATCAATATGTGAAGGAATTAGGTCTAAGTTTGGTATATCGCTTTTAAGCACTACTTCTTTTGCAGGCGTGCCATTTACCATACAATCGTACAAACTGCTGGTAATATTATGTAGGTCGAAGCCAATACCTGTGGTACTATTCGCCTGCGGATCGGCATCCACCAGCAATGTTTTATATTCTAGTACAGCAAAGCTGGCTGCCAAATTAATGGCCGATGTGGTTTTACCAACGCCACCTTTTTGGTTGGCTATACCTATAATTCTTGCCATAGTATTGTAACGCTTTTCGTTGAGGTTGTTCTAATCTTTGCAATAAAGCAAAGAAAATTCATTTGCCCTCATAAAGTGGATATTTATTAGGGGCTGCAAATGTACTGCTTATTTATCCTCATAGTTATCCCTGGCCTTGCAATCAATAGCATTTTAAAATATGAGTAGCTGCACCTTACGGTAAATGGCTTCGCTATTGCATATGTTCTTCAAAAGTTATTTCACTTCGCATTACCAATGCAGCAAACATTATTGGGCTATGTTGCAGTTGTATCCATATTTACCGAAAGGTATTTGAAATAAAAAAGCAGCACTATGTGCTGCTTTGCTTGTTTTTAAAGTTGAATGGTGCCTGTGAATACCTGCGTTGCCGGCCCACAGAGCCATATATTATTGAAACTGTTATCGCCAATGCGGTCGAATTCAACTGCAAGGTTGCCACCAGGCGTGGTTACCTCTACCCTGTTAAAACCACGGTCGTTATGCCACATTACCAATGCTGCAGCTGTAACACCTGTGCCGCAACTTAAGGTTTCATCTTCTACACCACGTTCATAGGTGCGAACATAAATATGGTCGTCGCTGAGGCGCTCCACAAAATTCACGTTGATACCTTCTTTAGCATAAGTATCGGCATATCGAATGAGTTTGCCCACCCTTACAACATCGTAAGTGGCGGCGTCTTGAACAATTTTCACAAAATGCGGACTACCTGTGTTTAAAACACTATCGCCACCATCGTTTTGAATTGCTGTAACATCAATCATATGCAAATTCACCCAGCCGTTGAAGTCGATATTCGCCTGATGCGGTCCATCAATCGCTAAGAACTGATATTCATTTTTACGAATGCCTGCTACTTCATTGGCGTATTTTACCAAGCATCGGCCGCCGTTGCCACACATGGTGCTCGGCTTGCCATCGCTATTGTAATACACCATTTCAAAATCGTATCCGGCCTTGTTTTGTAGAAGCATCAAGCCATCGGCACCAATACCAAACTTACGGTCGCACAAAAATGCTACCTGTTCGTTCGATAGCTGAACGGTACCATTGCGGTTGTCGATAATAACAAAATCGTTGCCCGTACCTTGATATTTGTGAAATTGAATGTTCCCGCTCATGATTAAATGTGTTCAATAATTCCAAGCGCTTTTACAATCAGTTTTTCTACAGCACCAGCGGCATCTTGTGCAAATTCCTGACGAACGCGGTTGGCTACAATACAATTTAAGCTTAGGCACTGATGCCCTAAAAGCTTGCCCAAACCATAAATAGCACTGGTTTCCATTTCAAAATTACTAATGCGGTGATTGCCGTAACCGAAACTGGTGAGTAAATTAATTAAATCGGGTTGTGCAATTCCCAAGCGTAATACCCTGCCTTGTGGTCCATAAAATCCCGGACAAGTCACTGTGATACCATGATAAAAGCCTTCTACAAAATGTTTCAACACACTTGATCCAGCAGCAGCAATGTATGGATGTGTTATGGTGCCACCTAATTGGGTGTGGGTTACAAAATGTTGCAGTATGGCATTTTCTTCGTCACTCTGTTGTAGGCGATAAAAATTCAATAGATTATCTAATCCTAAGCCATGTGTGCTTGCTACAAAGCCTTCTACAGGTATATCGGCTTGCAACGATCCGCTGGTACCAATGCGAATGATATTTAGTTGCGTTAATTGAGGCTTAATGGTACGTGTTTCAAAATCAATATTTACTAAAGCGTCTAACTCGTTCAAAACGATGTCGATATTATCTGGGCCAATACCTGTTGCAACACAGCTAACACGCTTTTTACCAATATAACCTGTATGCGTTATGAATTCACGATGCTCGCACTGATGTTCAATTCGATCAAAGTGCTTAGACACCTCCTTCACTCTTTGAGGGTCGCCCACGGTTATAATGGTGGTAGCTAGTTCTTCTGGCCTAACATCGAGGTGATATATCGCTCCTCTGTTGTTAATAATTAACTCACTTTCAGCAATTCTTTTCATATGTAAGCGGTTGTAAAAAGTTTTTTAGAAAAAGCAAATATCGGTAGGTATTTGTGAATGAAATCCCCTTATTTTTGCAGCCCTCGAACGAGGTAACGGTCCTGTGGCCGAGTGGCTAGGCAGAGCTCTGCAAAAGCTTCTACAGCGGTTCGAATCCGCTCGGGACCTCAACTTTCGAACCGCCTTCAAAGGCGGTTTTTTTGTAACACAAGGTAAAAAATATACCATGAAACACGCTCAAACAATTGGTATTGTAGCACTTGTAGCCATGTTTGCACTTTGCTTTTTACCGTGGAGTTACATACCGGGTGTAGATGTTACGGTGAGTGGTATACAGGGTAAGGTGAGCGAACAGTTGAATTTAGGAAAACCCGCTAAACTGATTGCCATTATTGGATTGATTTGTTCCACATTATTCATGATTCCAAAAGTTTGGGCCAAGCGGATTAACTTTTTTACCACTACAATTTTATTTTCTTATAGCTTGTATTTAGTAATGCTGTTTAGTGGCTGCCGAGAAGGTATTTGTCCGGATGCGAAGTGGCCATTATATATGCAATCGGTCATGGCGTTTGTTGCCATGGTAATGAGCTTTTTACCAAAACTGAAAGTAAAGCCTATCGGAGAATTTGACGCATAACGAATTGACATTCAGCTAACATTAGCCCATTAACTTCGCTTCATTAAAATCAACGGGTAAGCTATGATACAATACTTCAAAAATGTAAACCACCAAACCGTTGAAATAGATAAACCTGAGAATGGCACTTGGGTTAATCTTGTTCCGCCTTTTAAAGAAGAAGAATTTATAGAATTAAGTAACTCGCTGGATATTCCTATTGAGTTTCTTAGAGATTCGTTAGACATTGATGAGCGTCCACGTTTTGAGCTTGAAGACAATGTGAAATTCATTGTTATTAAAACTCCAGCCGAGAATAACTCTTTTAACGATAGCGATGCTTATTACATCACCATTCCGATCTGTATTATTCTTACGCACAATCAAATTGTAACGGTAAACAGTTTCGATAATGGTGCCATCAAAAAGTTTTTGAACAGTTTCGAACGCAGGCATCCCGATAAGCGAAACATGATGGTATTGAAGATATTCGAGAAAGTAGTTACCAACTTTTTAGAATATCTGAAAGAAATCAACCATCAGCGTAACCTTTACGAACAAAAGCTGTACGACAGTAACAGAAACGAGGAGTTGCTCAACCTGATGCGTATACAAAAGAGTTTGGTGTATTTCGTTACCGCATTGCGTAGCAACGAAATGCTCATGATGAAAATGGAACGCACCAACTTTTTGTCGCTCAATGAAGAAGAAAGAGAATTTCTGCAAGATTTAATTGTAGATACCAGTCAGGCACTCGAAATGGCCAATATTTATACCAACATTTTAAGTAGTACGATGGATGCTTTCGCCAGCATTATTAGTAACAACTTGAACAATGTAATGAAGCGGCTTACTAGCATTACCATTATTCTATCGTTGCCAATTTTGGTTACCAGCATTTATGGTATGAACGTTGAAATACCCTATCAGCATAGTCAGCATGCTTTTTATATACCTGTAATACTGTCATTGATTATTTCCTTTTTAATTGGCTGGTACTTTTTAAAGAAAAAGTGGTTTTAAAGCCACTTTTTTTCATTTACCGCAAGGTGTACACCCTTACGGGTAAAAGAAAACCACCCTCATTACTGAGAGTGGCCTCTAACGATTGCTTGCCATATGAAAGTCTTTCGTAAAAGTTTAGCTTTGTTAACCCGACAAGCGAGGCTCGAAAGCTTAGTTAAAAACTTTAACGTAGCTGTAATTAGTGAGCAGCAGGAGCAGCAGCAGTGCTATCAGCAGGCTTAGCTGTAGAATCAGCAGGAGCAGCAGTGCTATCAGCAGGAGCAGCTACAGCTGTAGTGTCAGCAGCAGGAGTTGTAGTGCTATCAGTTGTAGCAGCAGCGTTGTCACCAGAACCGCAAGCAGCGAAGGCACCAATGGCCAAAATGAAGAATAACTTTTTCATTTGAAATAATTTTTTTGTTGTGAATTTGCTATTTATACCGCTATTGTAAAAAGGTAACCTTGCGGTAAAAGTTTTTTTTCAAATTTTTTTTGGCACCCTTCTTGGGTTACTTTTAGAACATACAGGTATTAATATTTGCAAGGTGAAAGCTGATACTAACGAACAACTCTTACTAAGAGGTTTGGCACATAACGATTCGAAGGCGATAGATACCTTATACAAAGAGAACTTTGGTATGGTACAAGCCTTCATCTTGAATAATAATGGCACGTACGACGATGCTAGGGATATTTTTCAGGAAGCTATGATTACGCTATATGAAAAAGCAAGAAGCGAATCTTTTGTATTAACCTGTCAAATTAAAACCTATGTATATTCCGTATGCCGGCGCCTCTGGCTTAAGCGACTTCAACAAATGGGCCGCTATGTTACAGCGAGTGACAGCCTGGAAGAGACGGTTCCAGTGGAAGATGATGTTGAAATTCAAGAGAAAAAAAATCAAGAGTTTCTCATAATGGATCGAGCTCTTGGAAGCCTTGGAGAACCCTGTAAAAGTCTTTTAGAAGCCTTTTACCTACAAAAAAAAGGAATGTTGGAAATTGCAGACAGCTTCGGTTATACCAATGCCGATAATGCTAAAAACCAAAAGTACAAATGCCTGATGCGTTTGAAAAAGCTCTTTTTCGCACAATATAATATTGGTGAGTGATGGATGACATTTTACTATTGGAAGCAGTTGAACGATACCTTGCCGGCGATATGCAGCCCGAAGAAAAGGCTTGGTTCGAACAACTGAGAGAAAATACCCCCGAGGTAGATCAGCTGGTGGTTGAACATAAACTGTTCTTACACCAAATGAACGATTATGCTGGTACAAAAGCATTGAGAAATGCTTTGCATGATAGCCATATTCGTTTATTAGAACGTGGTGAAATCAATGATGGTAAGCCCGTTTCTACCGGTGGTAAGGTGATTCAATTATTTCATCGTTATAAGCGTGTTACTGCTATTGCAGCGAGCATTGCTGGTTTGGTAGCCATTACTATTAGTGGTATGGTGGCATACCTTGCCCCAAATGCTAGTCGCCAACAACTGCAAATGTTGGGCACTGAAATGGCGAAGCTCAAAAAAAATCAACAGTATCAGAACGATAAGCTCAGAGCTGTGGAATCTAAAATTCCTGCTGAAGCTACACTTACAGGTGGCGGTTCTGGTTTCTTAATTGATCCCAAAGGCTATATTATTACCAATGCTCACGTTATTGGTAATAGCAATTTCGCTGCTGTTGTGAACAATAAAGGCGAAGAATATAAGGCTCGTATTATAAGTATTGATGCCGATAAAGATTTGGCTATTCTCAAAATAGATGATGCCGATTTTACTTCTTTAACTACCCTGCCCTACACCTTACAGAAAAAAAGTACTGATTTGGGTGAAACTGTATTCACCCTTGGCTATCCACGAAACGAAATTGTGTACAACCAAGGTTATCTCAGTGCTAAAACGGGTTTGAGTCGCAATGGTGTTGATGCCGATAGCAATACTTGTCAGATTGCGATTGATGTGAACCGTGGTAACAGTGGCGGCCCTGTATTTAACAGTAACGGAGAGTTGGTGGGTATTATAAGTACCAAGCAGCTTGAAGCAACAGGAGTGGTATTTGCTGTAAAAGCCAAAACCTTGTATCAAATGGTTGAACGCCTGAAAGACAGTGATACTAGTGTTGCTCATTTAAAATTACCTTACGGTAAATCAAGCATTCGTAACGCACAGCGTACACAGCAAATTCAAAAACTTGAGCCTTACGTATTCATGGTGAAAGCGTACACACGCTAAGAACATTTACCGTAAGGTTATTTATAGCTAAACACGCAGAAATGCGTGTTTTTTTATGCTATTATCAAAACCTCACAGTATATTTAGCCAATAACAGACCCTTCGAACACAAGTATGTTGCTATGAGTGATTTCTACCAACAGGCTTTTATGAACTCTCTTTTGCCTAAAGTATTTTGTGAGGCCAAGATCGATGAAACGCATCAGGCTATAACCGACTTTAAAATACTTTCTGTAAATAAGGCTTTTGCAACATTGGTAGGTACAAATATTCTTGCATTAGAAAACAATCATGCCAAGCAGGTATTACCGGAGGCATTGTATAAAAATTTCAATTGGAGCTTTTATTTTACTGATATCATTACGCAAACAGGTACAAAAGTGATAGAACTGTTTGTATCGCATGTTGATAAGTGGTATCAAGTGACGGCAACTGTCGATCAACCTTTGTTGATCACGTTTAGCTTTACCGATATTACTAAGCAGAAGAAAGACAATAGTCTGTTGCAACACGTAACGGAAAATATGTTCGATTTAATTGCACTGACAGACATTAAAGGCTATTTCACTTTCTTAAGCTCTTCGAACAAAGTACTTGGCTATAAGAATGATGAACTTGTAGGTAAGCATTGTTTAGATTTAGTACATCCCGACGATAAGCCAAGCGTTGCTACTGCCTTTTATGAGTTTAATCAAATCAATGTTCCACGTACTGTTGAGTGCAGGTACTTATGTGCCGATGGTACGTACGTATGGGTACAGATTAAAGGAAAAATTCTTGCCGATGGCGAGGGTAAGCCCGCTGAAATTATTTTCAGCTCCCGCATTATTACCGAGCAGAAAAAAGCAGAGCAACAGTTACGAAAATTAATGCTAGCGGTAGAGCAAAGTCCGGCAAGTGTTGTTATTACCGACCTGAATGGTGCGATTGAGTATGTGAATCCAAAATTTACACAGCTTACAGGTTATACCTTAGAAGAACTCATTGGTAATAATCCTCGGGTACTCAAGAGTGGAGAAACATCGGCAGCAGAATATGAAAATTTATGGCATACCATTAGCAGTGGTGGTGTGTGGACGGGCATATTTCATAACGTGAAAAAGAATGGCGAAAAGTACTGGGAGCAAGCCAGTATTAGCGGTATCAAAAATGAGCATGGTGTAATTACTAACTACCTTGCGGTAAAAGAAGATATTACTGAGAAAAAACTTTTTGCAGAAGCCCTAGAAGAAAGTGAAGAACGTTTTAGAACAATTTTTGAAAACAACGCCAGCATCATGTACGTACTCGATGCTAATACCGGCATGTACATTGATGTAAACCAAGCTTGTTTAGATTTTTATGGTTGGGATAGAAATCATTTTTTAAGCAGTTCTATTTACGATGTTAACCTCGAGCCCGATATCGTCAACGAACGTTTAGAACACATTCGTAAAAACAACTACTTCAAGTTTGAAACACTGCATAAGCGTAAAGATGGTAGCCTTAGAAATATGGAAATTTTCGCAACGCTGGTAGTAGTAAGTGGGCGTTCGTTGGTACATGTAATAGCACACGATATAACAGAACGTAATAACTACTTTTCAGCAGTAGAAAATCAAAACAAAATACTCAAAGAAATCGCTTGGACACAGTCGCACGTAGTACGAGCACCTTTGGCTCGTATGATGGGACTGGTGCACTTGTTGGAGTTAGAACAAACCAACCTAAGCGACGATTCAAGAATGCTACTGAAAGAAATTTCAAATGCTGCCAACGAGTTTGATGAGATTATTCGTAAGGTTTCTCAAAAAACCTATTACATGAATGCAGTGTATTCTCCCTCAATTAAAAAGCACTCGTATTCGTAACCCACTGAATACATACGGGTCGGTGTAATGCACTGTCGGTGTGTACAGCATGTCGTTCAAGCAAGCCAGTGGTTAAAGAACGTTTGTAAATGTATACGTCGTTACTCTTTTGATTGGCTACTAACACCCATCGACCACTAGGACTAATACTAAAATTACGCGGACCATTACCTGTTGGTAATGTTTGCACCATAGTTAGTTGTTGCTTTTGTGCATCGAATTGCATAGCAACAATCGTATTACTACTGCCGCGGTTGGTTGCATATACAAACTTGCCATCAGGCGAAACATGAATATCTGCACTACCTACATCGGTAGATGTGGTGTTGGTAATGGCAAGGCGTTGTATTTGCCGTAAGGCACTTCCCTGATATTGAATAACACTTACAGTACCCGTTAATTCTTCCATCACAAAGGCAATTGGCAACGTGGGGTGAAATGTTACATGCCTTGGGCCACTACCTTCCACACATTGAAATGCTGCTTCGGGTTGATAGCTGATACCATTGAGTGCATCGTAACGGTGTACATAAATTCGATCGTTACCGAGGTTGGTTATCCAAACATATTTTTGATCTGGCGTTTGCACAATTGCATGAGCATGCGATTTGGTTTGCCTGGTTGGGTGCACACTTCCGCCAGTAGTAGCAATGCTGTGTTGTATGCTATGAATACTATCGGTGAAGCGGTGTACGGCAATATTACCACTGCTATAATTAGCCGTGAACAGCCACTTGCCATCGGCGCTAAAACTCACATAACACGGATGCGCCCCTTGTACCAAACTTTTATTAATTGGTTCTAACGTGTTTTGATTCAACTGGTAACTTACAACTGCAGCTTGCGTATCGTTAGCTACTTCACTCACTGCAACTATATATTTACCGTAAGGATGTACTCCTACAAATGAGGGATTTTCTATACCACGAACCCCGCTCATTTTTGTTAGCGTACCGCTCGTTTCATTCCACTGATATACTTGAATACCCTCTTGCTGTTCAGTTGCGTATGAGCTAATGATAAGCTGCGTTTGTGCATCAATAGCATTGGTTACTAAAAAGGTTAAAAGGCAAAGGAGCAATTTCCTTACGGTAAATGGAGCCATAGTACAGTGCGATTCAGTTATTATGTGCAGCAGAATGAATTAAGTTCTTACACATTTGTTTAACAAAATTAGAAAAAGCTTGCAAATAAGTGATGCAGCTATTACATTTAAGTACCCTTGAACAATTAACGGCGTTATGAAAAAGACTGGCAATAGCACAGCCAATAACAGGCTGGAAGATAGGCATGATTTTGTAGAAAAATCTAAAGAAACCATTATTGTTGGTGTAGGTGCATCTGCAGGTGGTTTAGAAGCATTACAAGAATTTTTTAGCAACGTACCAGAAAACTGCGGACTAGCTTTTGTGGTTGTGCAGCACTTATCGCCCGACTATAAAAGTTTAATGGACGAGTTATTGGCACGCCATACTAAAATTCCGATTCAAATTGCAGAAGAAAGTATGGAGGTGAAACCCAATAATATTTACCTCATACCACCTCGTAAAAACATTTCTATTTTTCATAATAAGCTTTTTTTAGACACGCAGAATAATAAAAAAAGTCTTAACCTTCCGGTAGATGTTTTCTTTCGTTCGTTAGCTGTTGAAAAAGGCAAAAATGCCATTGGCATTGTACTTTCTGGTACTGGTAGCGATGGCACCTTAGGAACGAGAGCTATTAAAGAAGCAGGTGGTATGATTATGGCACAAGATGAAACCACCGCAAAGTTTGATGGAATGCCTCGCAACTGTATCGCAACGGGTTTGGTTGATTTTATATTACCTCCGGCTGCTATGCCTGAAGCGTTGGTGAATTATACCAAACATCCATTTACGCAAGCCAACAAAACCAGTGAAAATATTCTCACCAAAAATATTGATGCACTTGCTAAAGTAGCATTGATTCTGAGAGATCACTGCGGTATTGATTTTTCTTATTATAAAGAGAATACACTTGTTCGGCGGTTAGAGCGTAGAGTAAGCATTAATCGCTTCGATACACTTGAAGATTATCTGAAATTTTTAAATGAATCGAATAAAGAAAAAGAAACACTCTATCGAGAATTGTTAATTGGCGTGACTCGCTTTTTCAGAGATACGGAGGCATTCTTACGCATTAAAGAAAAAGTAATTCCGAATATTGATTATAAAAGCAAGAAACCTATTCGTATTTGGTCTGTAGGTTGCTCAACGGGTGAAGAAGTATATTCGTTAGCCATACTTTTTCAGGAGTATCTCGATCAAAACGAAATTGATTGCGATATTAAATTTTTCGCTACCGATGTAGATAAATATGCGTTAGAACAAGCAAGCACAGGCTTTTATCCGGAAAGTATTGTTGCCGACGTAGAACCTATGTACTTAACCAAGTACTTTAACAAGCGAGAAAATGGATTTCAAATCAATGATGCCATTCGTAAAAACATTGTTTTTGCAACACACAACTTATTGAAAGATCCACCGTTTTCAAAGCTCGATTTGCTGATTTGTAGAAACCTGTTTATATACATCAAGCCAGAAATGCAGCATCGTATTTTATCGTTCCTGCATTATAGTTTAAGTCCGAAAGGATTTTTATTCATGGGTAGCAGTGAAACACTTGGTGCTATGAGTGATGGCTTTGATATTATAGATGCCAAGTGGAAAATCTATAAAGTAAAGGCAAGTTACAAGCCTACGCTTGGCAAAGCCTTGCCAACACCTTTGTACGTTTCAAAATCAAAATCTCCAGTTCAACTTTCAAATACACAAGATTTAGGTACAGTGAAATTCGAACATTTAGCAGATAATCTGTTAACTACCCTTGCGCCTCCATCAATTATTATTGATGAGCACGATAACATTGTTCATATTGTAAATAATGTAAATAAATTTATTTCATTTAGACCAGGGAAGTTCTCACACAATGTATTTAGTCATTTGCACAAGAACTTACAGCAAATGGTAAGAACACAGTTGCATAAACTCAAGAAAGAAAAAAAGGCAACACTGTTAGAAACCATTTTTGAAGCCGAAGAAAATGTTCGTCTCCGAATGGTGATTGAAGGAAAGTTATTGAACATAGCAAATGAATCGTTTTACATCATTTCTTTCAGAGAAGAATCTGAAGACGAGGTACATCAACATGCAGGCAACAATGCTTTGTTGTTAGAGCAGGTAGAAAAAGAATCTATACGTTATATTGAGCTTCAGAAAGAATTACAATACACCAAAGAAAGCTTACAAGCTACAGTTGAAGAATTAGAAACTTCGAACGAAGAGTTACAATCAAGTAACGAAGAATTAATTGCTGCCAACGAAGAGCTGCAAAGCACCAACGAAGAGTTGCAATCGGTTAATGAAGAACTCTTCACCGTGAACTCTGAATATCAAAGCAAGATTGAAGAGCTTACAAAAATCAACAACGATATCAACAACCTCCTCAAAAATACAGAGGTAGGTGCTTTGTATCTTGATAGTAAGTTGTGTATTAGAAAAATCACGCCATTGGTAGCAAGTATTACCAATATCTTGCCTTCCGATACAGGCCGCCCGATTGCTCATATTTCGGTGGTGAATGTGTATCCTGAAATGATAGAAGATATCAACTACGTAACAGAAACATTACAACCGATAGAACGAGAATTTATTGCCAATAATGGTAAGAGTTATTTGGTGCGAACCCTGCCCTATCGTACAGAAAATAATGCGATCGAAGGTATCTTACTCACCTTTGTTGATATCAGTAAATTAAAGGTTGAAAAGCAAAACCTCGAACTTACATCTAAGCGTTTGCAAGACGCTATGGAGATGGGGCAACTTGCTTGGTGGGAATGGGATTACACCACAGGAAAAGTAAAAATGGATGCTCGCAAAGCTACCATGATTGGCTATACACCTGAAGAGTTCCCCGACGATGTGTATAAAGTATGCGAGTTAATACACCCCGACGATTTCGAAAATACCATGCAAATTATGCGAGACCATCTTTCAGGTCGTACACCTGAATGGATTGCACATTACCGTATCAAACGGAAAGATGGAGGTTACGCTTGGTATTACGATCGTGGAGCTATAACTGAACGTACCAAAGATGGCAAACCTTTGAAATTGATGGGTACCGTGTTCGATATCAGTATCCTCAAAAACATGGAAACTGAGCGTAAAAGCATTGAAAACATTTTACAAAAAACACTCGATGCACTACCTATTGAACAAGCACAAGTAATATGCGATATCAATGGCGTGGTGCTTTATGCATCAGCGGCGGCTGCCGCGTACCTCGGCGTAAGTACCGAAAGTTTAAAAGGTACCAATATTCTCTCTGATAGCTGGAAGTGGTTAAATGCCAAGAAAAGCCAAGTGAGTACTAAAGACCATCCGTTTATGAAAGCCAAATCAACGCTTAAATCGCATAGCAACGCCAAAATTTATCTCACTGTTTTGGGTAAAGAACCCAAGCTTTGCAATATAGAAGTTACACCTTTTGTTGATCAAAATCATAAACGCTTTGAAGGGGTTAGTATTACCTTTCGGTAAATGAAGATGCTATTGGAAAATACCGTATCTGTTCAACAACCCAAAGCGTCATGGAAAGGCAAAGCAAAGCAACAGAACTCAAAAAGCTCATTCAGGATGTACTTAAAACCAATGGGATAGCTCCTGAAAAGCTACAGCGTAAGTCTGTAAAAGAAATTATAGAAACAGTTAGTATTTATCAGCAAGAGCTGGAGTATCAAAATCAAGAACTGCTTCGCATACAAGAAGTGCTCACCACTTCGGAGGCGAAGTATGCAAGTTTATTTTACAATGCACCAGTTGGTTATGTTATTATTGATAGCGAAAAGAATATTGTTAATGCGAATTATGCATTTACACAACTGGTAGGTAAGAGTAAGCACATACTCCAACGTAGTAAGTTAACAGAGCTCATTCATCCATCGTATCAAGATAGTTTTTACTTGTACTTTCAAAAGCGAATACAAGCGCAAGCTACCAGTAGCGATGCTGTTGAAATCGTATTACTTGCAGAAAATAAACACGTATTTGTTTCGTTACATGCCCACTATCAGTTCGATGAATCGCTGCAACGCAAAGAGCTATTCATCACCGTTAATGATATTACAGCGTTTAAGCAAAATGAAATTATTCAGAAAGAGGTTAACCAAGCATTAGAAAAAACAAAGCAAGAGGCCGAGATTAATGCGAGTAACTATAAAAAGCTATTCGATATTTCTGCAGTTGGTATTGTAACCATCGATTACGATTTCAACATACTAGCGGTTAATCCTCGTTACACGCAAATAACAGGTTACGCAAGTAAAGACATCGCCGATATCGATCAGTGGATGCACCTTACCCTACCCGATGCTATTGCCCGACAAGATTTCAGAAATTGGTGGGATCAAATTACCCAACACGATGAGCAAGTAAGCACAACACCTACCGACTATGAACCCGAAATCAAGCTCCGTTGTAAAAATGGCACCTTCAAATATTTTGAAATTACAGCAACAAAAACCATTGGTTGTTACATCTTTACATTAAACGATGTAACCAAACGTACCGAAGCCGAAAACCAAAGGCATCTTGTACTAGAACAGTTGCGACAAATTATCGATTTAGTACCATCGTACATTTTTGCGAGAGATGCTGCAGGTAAGTTTGTACTAGTAAACCAAGCTGCAGCCAGTGTATTCGGATTACCTCCAGAGCAAATCATTGGTAAAACAGATGATGCCTATGGCGCTACTCCTGATCAAATTGCAGCCTACCTAGCCAGTGATCAGCAGGTATTGCAATCGGGTGAAAGCGTAATCATTGAAGAAGAACAAATTCTTCGGAAAGATGGCTCTCTAGGCTGGTTTCAAACCATCAAAATGCCTTTCAATCCTACGGGATCTTCAGAGCCGGCGGTGTTAGGTGTGTCGAATGATATCACTAACCTAAAAGAGGTTGAAAGTGCCTTAACGAAGCAAGTTTTACTGCAAAGTATTCTTACCAAAATTGCTTCTCAATACATTAACATGCCATTAGAAATGGTCGATGAAGCCATTTATGAATCACTCGATCAAATCGGCAGTTTCTTGGGTTGCGATAGAGCGTATGTATTGCGTTATAACTGGTCGGCAGAAACATGTAGCGTTACCCATGAGTGGAAGGTTTCGGCCACAGCATCTAGAATGGCATTGTTCCAGCAGATACCTATTGCGCAAGTGCAACCTTGGTTAGATGCACATATTAAAGGCGAAACTTTTATAGTAGAAGATGCTAACGACTTACCCGATGGTAGTTATGGTAGGCTTATTTTTGAATCCGGTAATTTAAAACTACATATCAGTGTTCCTATTGCATTAGGCGATGTTTGTTTAGGCGCTGTTAATTTTAGTTTTGTTACTCAAAAGCATGCCGTAACAAATACCGAAAAAAACTTATTGAATATCTATGCCCAAATTCTGGTGAATATTTTTCAACGGATGGAGCTAGAAAATAAACTCATTGAAGAGCGTGAAAAGGCTTATGCTGCCACCAAATTCAAATCGGCATTCTTAGCTAATATGAGTCACGAAATTCGAACGCCTATGAATGGTGTTATCGGATTTACCGACTTGCTGTTACACACACCACTTAACAAAACACAACAGCAGTTTGTAGAAAATATTCATATTGCTGGCAAGTCGTTACTATCTATCATCAACGATATTTTAGATTTTTCTAAGATTGAAGCTGGTAAGGTAGTACTAGAAGAAATGCCATCAGACGTAGTACAACTGATCGAAGAAGCGGCCGATACATTGAAACATCAGGCGGCAAACAAGCATCTAAAATTCTTGATACAGTTGCCCGTTAATATGCCTCCGGTTGCTACTGTTGATTCTTTGCGGTTGAAACAAATATTAGTGAATCTTTTAAGCAATGCCATCAAATTTACACATCAAGGCGAGGTTCGTTTAAAAGTAACATTCACACCTATCAATCAAAACGAAGGCGTGTATCACTTTGCAGTAAGCGATACAGGTATTGGTATTAAACCAGAACAAATTGCTAATTTATTTCAATCGTTTACACAGGCCGATAGTAGTACCACACGCAAGTTTGGCGGTACAGGTTTAGGTTTAGCCATCTCCAATATGCTGGCTCATAAAATGAATAGTAACATATTGGTAGATAGTATTTATGGGGGTGGTTCCACCTTTCATTTTGCCATTACAACAGCGTTCGATACTACCATACATTTACCGAAAGGTACCATACAACATAAAAAATTATTATTGGTTAATGGTGATGATGGTATGCACGAAATACTAGATCAGTACCTGCATTATTGGCAAGTAGATGTTACAAGTTGCCTTACGGTAAATGAAGCCGCTGCCATGTTGCAATCTGGTCATCATTACAATTGGATATTGCTTAACTATGATGGTAATAATGTAGATGCGGTGCAAGCACTTGCTCGTATTGCAACACAGTCGAGTGCAACACCCATGATTGTATTACATGATGTGGTCATTGATGAAGCCCTATACGAGTTGTGTAGTAATGACTTGTTGTATTGTAACTTACTGAAGCCCATCAAATTTGCTGAATTGCTACAGGTGCTTGAAAATGCTGGCACTTCAAAAAATGTAGCATCAAAGTCTGATGGTGTCATTACTCATGTTGGTAAGCCGCAAAAGCAAGCACCTGTAATTTTAGTAGCCGAAGATGTAGAGATGAACATGTTTTTAATTACCACAGTGCTGAAAAATTTGTTTCCATCGGCAACAGTGGTTGCAGCCACCAACGGCCATGAAGCGGTTGAAGCTTTTAAGCAGCAACGCTTTAATTGTATTTTAATGGATGTACAAATGCCAGAAATGGACGGACTAGAAGCTACTGCATGTATCAGAAAAATAGAACGCTTAAATAATGATGTAACCCCTACACCCATTGTGGCACTAACCGCTGGCGCTACTTCTGATGAAAAAGAAAAATGTATAGAAGCTGGCATGAACGATTTTTTAACCAAACCCATAGAAACTGAAAAGCTTAGATTTTTATTAGAAGCTTACTTGGTGTAAGCATTTGTGTACCAAATTGACTACATTCGGTAACACACCCACCCAATATCCTTAGTGACCACAACATGACAACAGCAAATAACATACAAGATTTAATCAATCGTGTGCTACATACGAAAGGGCTTGATGTTGATGCTTTAAAAGACAAACCGCTTGAAGAGATTATCCAAAAAATAAGTATTTATCAAGAGGAGTTAGAGTTTCAAAACCGTGAACTTGCTCGAATTCAAGAACGCCTGAGCAAGTCTGAAAAACAATTTGCAGCCCTTTTTTACGATGCACCTGTAGGTTATGTAGTATTTGATAACGATAAGAAAATTGTGAATGTGAACCATGCTTTTGAAAGCTTGGTAGGCAAGAGCAAAAACTTTATTGTAGGTACCTCTATCACTCAATACATACACCCTGCGTATCAAGATATATTTTATCTGCATTTTAAAACCCTTAATCGTTTAGAACACTCAGAAAGCATAGAGTTAGCATTACGCAATACTCAGAATGGTGAGGTGTTTGTGAAAATACAATGCAGCAGAGATGAGATTATCGACGACGATAATGAAGCTACCAAACTCATCAGAATGTCGGTTACCGATATCTCTGGTTTAAAAGAAAAAGAAAGTGCCTTAGAAAAAAGCTATCAGCTATTGAACGATTTGGCGATACAAAGCAAAACCTATGCTTGGGAAGTAGATGCCAAAGGCTTATACACGTATGTAAGTCCGATTATTACAGAGGTACTCGGGTATCATCCTTCGGAACTAGAGTACAAAATGTATTTCTACGATTTATTTCCTGAAGGATCAAGGTCGCACCTTACAAAAGATGCTTTGCAGAACTTTTCAAAAAAGAAGCCGTTCATTAACTGCATCAACGAAGTAGTTAACAAATTCGGAAGAAATGTTTGGGTATCAACCAATGGCATGCCTATTATAGGTGAAAATGGCGAACTACTTGGTTACCGTGGTAGCGATACCGATGTTACCCGTCGTAAGCTTGTAGAAGATCAATTGGCATTGTTAAAATATGCCATCGATTCTAGCTCTGTTGGCGTTTCTATCTCTGATGTCAGTCAGCCTGATATGCCGTTGATTTTCATTAACAAAGCATTCCGTGACATTACAGGCTATGAAATTGAAGATGTACTTGGTAAAAATTGTCGGTTCTTACAAAACGATGATAAAGACCAACCTGAGTTAAAAGAAATAAGAGCCGCAATCAAAGAAGGTCGCAACTGTTCTGTAGTAATACGTAACTATAAAAAAGATGGTACATTGTTTTGGAACCACTTAACCATGTCGCCTATCTACAACAGCAACCAGCAACTTACCCATTTTGTAGGCATACAAAAAGATATTACAGATCTTAAAACAGCGCAAAGCCAGCTTGCAGACAGCGAAGAGCGTTTTAGAAACTTATTTGTGAACAACGCTTCTGCCATGTATTTGATAGATCCCCTTACGGGTAAATTTATCGATGTGAATGAAGCTGCACTCAAATTCTATGGTTGGTCTAAAGAAGACTTTTTAGATAAAAAACTAGAGCAAGTTTGTATTTCCTCAGTCGAAAATAAATTTAATACTTCTTTTTTTAAAAGTAATAATCGCCACGAGTGTAAGCATTTTAAATCCAACGGACGACTGTACGATGTAGAGGTATTCTCAAGTGTTATACAAGTCAATGGTAAAGAATTAGTACACCAAATCATTCACGATATTACAGAACGTAATCGCTACCTCTCTACCATTGAAACGCATAACAAGCTATTGAAAGAAATTGCTTGGACTCAGTCACACGTTGTAAGAGCACCACTTTCTCGTATGATGGGTTTAATCAACTTGCTGGAGTACGAAAATTACAGCACCTACGATTTGCCAAAGCTGTTACAGTCAATCATTCATTCTGCGAACGAGCTAGATGGTATTGTACGCGACATATCGCAAAAAACTTATGCCATCAATGCGAACTATTACGATAATAATAGTAGCAACAACGAACTTGAGCAACCTAACGATCCTCCAAAAGCTTAACTTACATGCTATAAAAAAAGCAGTACCATAGAACAAGAATACGAGTACTGCTTTTTAGTTTAATACAATGCTGCAATGTTATCCCGGCATTGTGGCTAATACGCCAACATAGTTATGCGGTGTAATTCGCTTCAATTCTTTTTTGAGGGTAGCTTTTACCGTAAGGTTATCAATAAAACTATGGATAGCAGCCTTATCAATATGCCCCTTGCCTCTGGTTAAATCTTTCAACGCCTCGTAAGGATTAGGATAGTTTTCGCGGCGTAAAATAGTTTGTATCGCTTCGGCAACTACCGCCCAATTGGCCTCTAAATCGTCGTGTAGTTTGTTGTTGTTGAGTACCAACTTGCCTAAGCCCTTTTGTATGCTTTTAAGTGCCAATATGGTATGAGCCATAGGTACGCCCAAGTTGCGTAAAACAGTGCTATCGGTTAAATCACGCTGTAAGCGACTAACAGGCAGTTTGCTGCTTAAATGTTCTAGCAAGGCATTCGCAACACCCAAGTTACCTTCTGCATTTTCAAAATCAATGGGGTTCACTTTGTGTGGCATCGCACTGCTGCCAACTTCGCCAGCCTTTGTTTTTTGCTTGAAATAATCGAGACTAATGTAAGTCCAAACATCTCTGGCAAAGTCAATCAGAATATTATTAATACGCTTCACAGCATCTAATTGTGCTGCCAAGTTATCGTAGTGTTCAATTTGCGTGGTGAACTGCATGCGTTGTAAGCCTAAACGCTTTTCAACAAACTCGTTACCAAGTTTCACCCAGTTATGATTCGGATATGCCACCGTATGTGCATTAAAGTTACCCGTAGCTCCACCGAATTTAGCCGCATGAGGTATCAAGTGTAACAAGTGAATTTGTCCGCGTAAGCGTTCTACAAATACCAATAGTTCTTTGCCTAATCTGGTAGGGCTCGCAGGTTGCCCATGTGTACGGCTAAGCATCGGCACTTCTAGCCAGGTTTCGCCGAGTTGCCAAATATGTGTTACCACCTCTGTAAGTGCAGGCATGTACACTTGTGCAATAGCATCACGCCAAGCCATGGGAATAGCGGTATTATTCACATCTTGACTGGTTAAGCCGAAATGAATAAACTCTTTCGCATCGGCACTATCGGTTTGCTCAATTTTCTGCTTGATAAAGTATTCTACCGCTTTAACATCGTGGTTGGTGGTAGCTTCGATCGCTTTAATGGCAGCTGCATCATCAGCGCCAAAGTGCTGTACCATTTGCCGTAAGGCCTTTTTAGCGCTACTACTTAACGTACAAATTTTCTTGTCAGACAAAAAAATCAAATACTCCACTTCTACCCAAACACGGTAATGCATTAAAGCCTGCTCAGAAAAATAAGCCTCTAAAGCACTTACTTGTTGTCTGTAACGACCATCGATAGGAGAAATTGCAGCTAAAGAAGTTAACGACACTTGCGATTGATTTTGAGATGCGAAAATGTGCTTTTAAAAACAATCAAAACAACAGTTCTTACCTTACGGTAAATATTTGACTATTGAAATTGCTTTCCTTTGCAGGCGCAAAATAACATCAATTGAAGCAAGTACAAGTAGCAGCAGTAAGTTATCTCAATACAAAGCCCTTACTCTTCGGCGTAAAACGTAGCGAAGCATTGTTGGCCAATACGGTAATTCACGAAGGCTACCCTTCAAAAATTGCACAAGATTTACTGAGTGGCAAAGCCCACGTTGGTTTAGTGCCGGTAGCTATTTTACCACAGTTGAGTCACTACAAATTGATAACAGACTTTTGCATCGGTGCCACGCAAGCTGTTGCCAGTGTATGTTTGTTTAGCAAAGTGCCTATTGAGCAGGTAACTACTATCCTACTCGATTATCAAAGCCGCAGCAGCATTAATTTATGTAGGGTTTTACTACGCCATTACTGGCAAAAAGAAGTTACACTCGTACCTGCCAACGAACAATTTATCGATGCGATTGATGGTACTACGGCAGGTGTTATTATTGGCGATAGAGCTTTAACTGCATTGCAGCATTTCCCTTATGTGTACGATTTAGCCGAACATTGGATTGCTTATACAGGCTTGCCATTTGTGTTTGCAGCTTGGGTATGTACGGCTACCGATTTACCGCAAGGTTGGGAAGCTACTTTTAATGCAGCAAATGCAGTTGGCTTCCAACACCTACCGGAGGTAATTGCTGAGAATACTTTTCCTTATTACGATTTGTATCATTATTACACGCAAAACATTAGCTACCAGCTAGATGCTGCGAAGCTACAAGGGCTTAATCGCTATTTGGCGTTGCTTGAAACGATGCCACCATTACCTTGGTAGCACTTACTTACGCTTGTAAAAAACGAATCCATTTTTCGCGTACAACTTTTGCAAGGTGGGCAGTGTATCAAAATGCGATGCATCTTGTATTTTAATGGATATGTACGTTGGCTTATCAACATTGTTGCTATTAATGAGCCAATCTACATTGCGGGCACTATCGTTGCTAAATGGTTTTTTGAGGGTATAGAAATAATGAGCATAACTCTTATAGCCCCAGGTTTCAACATAGCAATCTTCGTTTTGTCGGGCTTCAAAAAACTCAATATTAGCACGCTGACTAATTGCCTCTACCTTAGGTGCCAACATCGCCGATGTAATGAAGCAACATAAACCCATAGCAACGAATAATAATTGAGTTGCTAGTTGTTTGTTACGAGTTACAAAAAAGTACAAGGTAGCACCCAAAATAGCATAGCCGCCAATACCATCGAGCCATGAAAAGCTAACTTGAGCAGCTAGGTTACCACGAGCAAACACATCGTCAACCAAGTGTACCCAAGCATCTTTTTGCATCATAATAAATGGTAATGCTGTGAATATGATACCCAGTAGCAAACCTAAGGTTCCAATAGCAATGCGATACCCTCTCGTAAGAAACTTGTTTTCTTTACGCCAATAAGTTTGTACTGCAAGTGCTGCTAAAAAGGTTAATGGAAACCAACAAAGGCTCGAATAATGAACAATTTTGGTTTTAACAATCGAAAACAATAACAAGTGCACCCAAAACAGTATGACCATCCATTGTTTGAAAGCTTGCTCATGTTGGTGCTCTGTACGAACCCACATGCCCTTAATAAAAAATATGCTTGCTGGAAAACAACCAATTAACAATACCACCCAATGATAAAAAAATGGTTGGCCATGCCCTGCGTCGCTAGTGCTGAAAATGGCAATTTGCCTTTCGGTAAATTCTATTAAAAATTTAGGGCCGTTTTGTAGTAAGTCTACACCAAACCAAGCGAAACAAACCACGAAAGCACTAATGATAATGAGCAACAACTCTTTCCACTGAAGGAATAATTGAAATCGATGTGTTACTACATAGGTTAGGTAGGCTAATAACGATACCAATATGGCTACAGGACCTTTTGTAAGTACAGCCAAGCCTAAAAAAGTACCTGCCCAAATAGCTCGCCAAATCCTGTTCGTAGTAGTATTTACCGTAAGGTAGTGAAACTGATAAATCCCTAAAAAGATGAAGAGATTAAACCAAGGATCTATAATGCCGCTTTTGAAGTATAAAAAAGTAAGTAGTGTGCCTAAATAAATCATCACCCAAATGCGGCCGAGCTGTTCGTTGAAAAGTTTTTTACCAATTCTAAAGAGTAACACCAATGTAACAATACCGCAAATGGCATTGGGAAAACGTGCTGCAAACTCGTTGATGCCAAACGCTTTCATAGCAAGTACTTGCAGCCAGAAAAACAAAGGTGGCTTTTCTGTAAACTTGGTATAGTTGATTTGAACAGAAAAATAATCGCCAGTAGCGAGCATTTCGCGGGCACTTTCTGCAAAGTTGATCTCGTCCCAATCGAACAAATGCACATTGCCAAGGAATGGAATAAACAATAATGCCGCAAGCAGTGCAATGGTATACTCGTTACGAAGCAGCAATTTCATGTGGCTTATAAGTTGGTGGACTGCAAAATAAGCGAAAGCCATTTACCGCAAGGAAAACCGTACAAAAGAAAATCCCCCATAGACATGGGGGATTATTTAACCCTTAAAACAACCAACATGAAAAAAATTCTGAACAATACTAACGTAGGTACTTGTATTTTGTTGAGTGGTTTTGTGAAAAAAATCAAAAAATATTACACCAACGCCAAATCGAGTACCTGTTGCATGGTTTTCACATAATGAAATTGCAATCCTTTGATGAAGTTGCTATCAATTTCGTTCACATCTTTTTCGTTTTGCCAGCAAAGAATAATTTCTTTTAAGCCTGCACGTTTTGCTGCTAATACTTTTTCCTTGATACCACCAACGGGTAGTACTTGTCCACGCAAGGTAATTTCGCCTGTCATAGCCAAATAAGGCTTTACTTTCCTTACGGTAAATGCACTTGCCAAGGCTGTAAGCATGGTAACACCAGCACTAGGCCCATCTTTAGGTGTAGCCCCTTCGGGCACATGGATATGAATGTTGTATTTACCAAAATCGTCTGCATCAATGCCTGCCTTTTTTGCGTTGGCTTGTAGGTAACTTAATGCAGTGGTAGCACTTTCCTTCATTACATTACCGAGATTACCTGTAAGTTTCAGTTCACCTTTACCCTCACTTAACAGCGACTCTATGAAAAGAATATCGCCCCCAACGTACGTCCAAGCCAAGCCAACAGCCACGCCTGGCATGTTAGCCGTTTTGTACATATCGTTGCTATAGCGAGGGATACCGAGAATACGTTCAATATCATCGGCGGTAACGGTTGGTTTCACTTTGCCATGTATGGCAAATTCTTTCGCCTGATTACGCATGATGCTGGCAAGCTGCCTATCGAGCTCACGAACGCCACTTTCGCGGGTGTAACTTTCAATTACTTTTTCAAGCACCTTGTCGGAAATATTCACTTTTACCTTTTCTAAACCGTGTGCTTCACGTTGTTTAGGCAAAAGATGGCGTTTAGCAATTTCAATTTTCTCTTCTATCGCATAACCACTTAAATCAATGATTTCGAGGCGGTCGCGAAGTGCAGGCTGAATACTTGCGATATTATTTGCAGTAGCTATAAAAAGCACTTTGCTTAAATCGTATTCTAACTCTAAATAGTTATCGTAGAAAGTATTGTTTTGTTCGGGGTCGAGTACTTCGAGCATGGCACTGCTTGGGTCGCCACGATGGTCGGCACCTATTTTATCGATTTCATCTAAAATCATTACCGGATTACTGCTTTGTACTTTGCGTATGTTTTGCAGAATACGACCGGGCATAGCACCAATATACGTTTTGCGATGACCTCTAATTTCACTTTCATCGTGTAAGCCACCCAAACTAACGCGTACATACTTACGACCAATGGCATGAGCAATACTTCGGCCCAAGCTGGTTTTACCAATACCCGGAGGGCCAACAAAACAAAGGATCGGACTTTTCATATCACCTTTGAGCTTCAGCACCGCCAAGTATTCTAAAATGCGTTCTTTGATTTTGTGCATGCCGTAGTGGTCGGCATCGAGCACCGCTTGCGCCTTTACCAAATCGTAATTATCTTCTGTGAACTCGCCCCAAGGGAGGCTAAGCATAAGGTCTAAATGATTGTACACTACAGAATAATCTGGCGTACTTGGGTGCATACGTTCGAGCTTAGCAATGCCACTATCGAACATGTTTTTGGCAGCCTCAGTCCATTTTTTGGTTTCGGCTTTTTTCTTCATTTCGGCCACTTCACGTTCGTTAGAATCGCCGCCGAGCTCTTCCTTAATACTCTTTAATTGCTGTTGCAAAAAGTATTCTCTTTGCTGCTTATCGAGTTCTGTTTTGGTTTTGGTGGTAACCTTATTCTTGAGTTCTACAAACTGTAATTCGGTTTGCAGCAACTCAATCAATTTAATAGCACGCTCACGAATATGCTGCATTTCAAGCAGTTGCTGCTTGGCTTGCACATCGGAATTGAGGTTGCTACTAACGAAATTGATTAAGAACGAAGGACTTTCGATGTTCTTTAGAATGATGGCTGCCTCTGTGGGCATGTTGGGAGACAGCTGGATGATTTGTGTGGCCAAATCTTTAATGCTGCTTACTTGCGCATCGAACTCGCTATCGCCTTGTACAATATCTTCAGTGATAAGGTTAACCCTTGCGGTAAAATAAGGCTCGGTCGCTACAATTTCTTGAACTGCAAATTTCTTTTTGCCTTGAATGATAACAGTAGTACCACCATCGGGCATTTTAATGAGCTTGATGATTTTAGCAACCGTACCAATAGTACATAAATCGGCAGGTTGAGGATCTTCAATGTTCACATCTTTTTGTGCTAATACGCCTACCAGCTTATCGGCTTTGTAGGCTTCATTCACTGCTTTGATGCTTTTATCACGACCAACAGTAATAGGTATAACAACCCCTGGAAACAATACCGTGTTTCTCAGTGGTAACAATGGTAAGTTATCTGGTACAACCAGCGCTGCATCGTCGGCATCACTCTCATTTAGCGGAATAATGGGTAAAAATTCTGCATCCTCTTCTGCCTTCAAAGCCATATTGTTCCAACTCATAGTATTCTAATTAATCTTTTCGAATAGTCAAATTGTCAGCCCCATTGTCGCTATTCCAAATACTTTGGGGGAAGTGATATTTGTCAATTTCAGTGCCATCCAATGTTACAGCCATGTATCGGGCAATTTGTCAGCGTAAAGCTATTGTCTGGCCTAATCAAGGTACAATATTTGGCTGATCATTTACGTAAGTGTACTACTAATTTGTATAAGCAAAACATTAACAAGCAATTTATCCACTTACGGTACGTTACATACAGCAAGGGGTTATTTTGCTACCATTAAATATGCCAGATATGGGAATATTGCTTCAGGCTGTGAACAACGCAACAGCAGCCGTTGCTACAACTGCTGAAAAAATTAGCTTGTTCGATTTATTGAATAAAGGCGGATTACTGATGTATCCGCTGTATTTGTTGTTTGTAGTGTGCGTGTTTGTTTTTTTTGAACGACTCATGGCGATTCGTAAAGCAGGTAAGGTTGAGCCCAACTTTATGAATTTAATTAGAGACAATATTGTTACTGGCAATGTAACCGCGGCTCGTACCCTTGCGAAAAATACCGATAATGCTGTGGCTCGCATGATCGATAAAGGCATTCAACGTATTGGCAAGCCTATTGATGCCATTGAGAAAAGTATGGAGAACGTTGGCAAGCTTGAAATGTATAAGATGGAACGTAACCTCGGTGTGCTTAGCCTGATTGCCGGTATAGCACCTATGTTTGGTTTTTTGGGTACCATTTTTGGGATGATTCAATTGTTCTATAACATTAATAACAGTGGCTTTGAGCTAAATACCATTGCCGGTGGTATTTATGTTAAAATGGTTACGAGTGCTACGGGTTTAATTATTGGTTTAATGGCTTATGTAATGCACAACTTTTTGACTACCCAAGTAGATAAAACAGCTAACAAAATGGAAGCATCGAGTGCAGAGTTTATTGATATGCTGCAAGAGCCAACCCGCTAATAAAGAATGGCTTCGGCCTTAAACTGTTGTACATGAATATTCGTAAGCGACTAAGAAGTCATCCTGAAATACATAATGGTGCTTTGAACGACATTCTATTCATTTTACTGTTGTTCTTTTTGATTGTATCAACACTTGCCAACCCCAATGTGGTGAAGGTGAATAACCCTAAAGGCAAAGCCGATACCAAAGTAAAGCAGTCGATTGTGGTGAGTATTGATAAAGAGCAACACATTTATTTAGGGCAGCAACAAGTAGATGTTGTGATGCTCGATAGTATGCTTAAAATGGAAGTAGATAAAGTAAGAGCATTTATAGATACACCTTCTGTTGTAATTAATGCCGATACCATTGCACACTATGGCGAGGTATTTCGCATCATGCAAAGTGCTAAAAAGGCAGGTGCTAAAGTGGTAGCCAACGTTAAATAACAAACACTATGAGTAGTTTAGATAAATCGTACGATCACTTAAAATGGAAAACTGTTGATTCTACTTATATCTATCAAGATAATTGGTTTAATGCTCGCAAAGAAACTGCTCAAAAGCCCGATGGATCACTCGTATCTCCCTACTATATACTCGATTATACGCCTTGGGTAACCGCATTAGCATTAACGGAAGACAATAAAGTAATTCTTGCGGTGCAATATCGCCATGCTTTGGGTGAAGTGGGTTATGAGTTGCCTGGCGGCTGTGTAGATGCTACCGATGCCGATTTAGAAACGGCCATACGCCGTGAATTACTAGAAGAAACTGGCTACGCTTTTGAAACGGTACACTATTTAGGGCGTATTAGTCCGAACCCCAGCACCAATGCCAATCTCATGCACATGTTTATCGCCACTGGCGGTCGACTTATTCAAGCACAAGCATTAGATGCCAATGAAGAAATTGAAGTATTGCTCATTAGTATCGAAGAACTGATACAACTGATTGAAGAGAAACGCATTGTTCAAAGCATGCACCTAAGCACTATTTTCTATGCTTTGCGATACTTGGGGAAATTAAATTATAAATGATAATGGTAGGTATACCTTACGGTAAATGAACAACCTAGAAAGTATAACATAAGAACGGGCAGCTTTGCTGCCCGTTCTTATGTTATAATAAATTAACACTCTACTTATTTATCAATCATATTCATTAGATGATGCTTGCCTTTGAGCATGAAACGCTTGCTTTGTTCTATAGCATCCATTACATCATCAAGAATTTCGTCTACAGGTTTCGTGTAATCGAGTTGTAGGGGTTCTTTAAAGCGAATACTTAATATAGAACCTTTCTTTTTAAAGGCTAATCCCTTTTTATTAAACGCTCTCCAAAAACCATTAATAACAACAGGTATTACAATAGGCTGATTGTTCTTTATGATGTGTGCTGTACCCTTACGACCCGGAGCAAAAGGTTTTGTTGTTCCTTGTGGGAAGGTAATAACCCAACTTTTGGCTAAGGCTTCATCAATTTTTTGTGTGTCGCTTTCATCGCGGTTACGTTGCACATTATGTCCGTCGGCTCGCCATGTTCTTTTTACCGTAAGGGCTCCTGCTAACTTGAAAATTTTACTGATAAAGCTACCATTCATCGTTTCTTCGGCAGCTACATAATACACATTGGTAAAGGGATTCAAAAGATAATATGGTAAGCCTAAACGATTGTCTTTACGCCATTTTACAGCACAGAAAATATGCAAGAAAGTAATAACATCGGCAAAGTAAGTTTGGTGATTGCTTACGAATAAAACGTTGTTACGAGGTAAAGCTCTTAAATGTTCCGTTCCTTCTATCTTAATCTTGTTCACCAAGACCAAACCCGGATAGGTAACAGCACCTACTACCCCATACACTACACGTCGGAATAAGTGTATTTGCTTTAATCGTTCCAATAGTGTCATTTACAGCGTGGTTTTATTGGCGGTCGACAAAAATAGGGTTGTAAACAAATTGTTAAGCCTTTCTGAAGTTAATTTTCATTTTGTGTAATTGCAAACACAACCACATCTGACTAGCAAAATAGCAAGATTCAGTTTTTTACTTTCATTTTCTAACCTTCAAAAAACAACTTTTATGAAGCAATTATTTGTAGCCATCATGGCGCTATGCATTACCAGTATTGGCTTTGCACAAAATAACAACAATCCGTTTCCGCGTACCATTAACGTAACTGGTAGTGCTGAACTGGAGCTTGTACCCGATGAAATATACCTGCAAATTGATTTGACAGAATACGATAAAAAAGGTGTTGGTAAGGTTACGATTGAGAAGATAAAGCAACGTTTTCTAGCTGCTATGCAAAGTTTAGGGTTAACAGACAAGGAGATTTCACTGAGCAGTGCCAGCGGTTATACCAACCAATATTGGTATTTGCGTAAGCGAAAAAAAGAAAACCCCGATATGAAAGCAACGGTAAGTTATTGGGTTAAAGTAAAAACACCACAACAAATAGATCAAGTGGTTGACAAGCTAGATGATGAAGCTACCAGCAACTTTTTCATTGCCAAAGTAACTCATAGCAAGCTGAAAGAATATCGTGAACAGCTAAAAATAGAAGCTATTAAGGCTGCTAAAATAAAATCCGAAAAGCTTGCTGGTGCTGTGAATGAAAAGGTAGGTGTTGCGGTTACCATCAACGAGCCTTCTGAACAAGCATTTGAGCCACAGCATAGAATGTATGCGAATGCAGTAATGAAATTAGAGGACAATGCAGGCTTTGCAGACCCTGGCATTCAAGTAGATTTTAAGAAAATTAAGCTTCATTTTGAAGTGGTAGTTGTATTTGCTTTACAGTAAATGACCAACTGGTACAAAAGGTAAGCGGTACGCCTATGGCGTACCGCTTACCTTTTACACAAATATCTGCACATCGTTAGCAGTGCAGGTGTATTTTCGTAGCACAATTCATCATCAACCCAAGCTTGCTTAACCTAGCAGAACCGGTATGAAAATTAACAATGAAACTAAAGTTGGCGCCTTAACTGTTATTGCAGTTACCCTATTGGTACTAGGTTTCAACTTCTTAAAAGGTAGAAACCTGTTTAAAAAAGGCACGTTCATTTATGCAAAGTATACCGATACAAAAGGCTTGGTTCCAAGCAATCCCGTATTCGCCAACGGTTTGCAAATTGGTCAGGTATACGAAATAGAAGCCGACGAACAATATTTGAACAACATTATTGTTACCATCAAATTACTCGATGCGTATAAAATTCCTAATAATTCTGTTGCGGTTATCAATACCAATCCCCTTGCAACCAGCAGCATCGATATTAAGTTGGGTGATAACACCAATTGGATTAAAAATGGTGATACTCTCCGCAGTGCTAACATCAACGGACTACTTGGCGATTTAACACAAAAGTTAGAACCTGTTACTGCTAAAATTACAAGCAGCCTTACCAGTTTAGATACCTTGCTGAAAAATGCCAATACAGTATTAGATCCAAATACAAAGGGCAATCTGCAACAAGTAATTGCCAACTTGGTTACTACCACAGCACATCTTGCCAAAACATCGGCCGAGCTAGAAGTAATGCTCAATAACCAAACAGGTACTGTTGGCAAAACGATGAAAAATGTAGAAGCTTTCACTAAAAATCTTGCAGCTAACAACGACAAAATATCGCAAACACTTACCAATGTAGAAGCTACAACCAACAAACTCAGCAAAACCGATATTGATGGTGTAGTGAACAAACTCAACGTTAGTGTAGATCGCCTGAATACAGCACTTGCCAAGGTTAACAGTAAAGAAGGTACCGTAGGCAAGCTATTGAACGATGAAACTTTATACCAGAACTTAGCGAATACTTTGTTAAGCCTGAATATTTTATTAGACGATCTTAGAGCACACCCGAAACGTTATGTGAACGTATCTGTTTTTGGCAAGAAAGACAAAGGCAACTATCTCACACAACCGCTTCCGGTTGATTCCATCAAAAAGCCTGTCAGCAAGCCCTAGTTTTAAAGTAACCTTTGCAGTAAATATTGTAACTACATAGTTACTTTGCTTCGTCGGAACAAGGCGAAGCATTTTTTTAGCCTTACGGCAAATGATAACGCAATGAAGCATTTTGTATTTTTTATACTCGCAGCCATAACATTTACCGTAAGGTATACTACCGTACAAGCACAAGCGCCAGTTACCACAGCAGTAACAGACAGTGGTAAGCAAGGAAAAATTATACGCATTATTGCTGCCGATCGACTCAATTTTTTCCAACCAGACAGCATAAACGAATTTCAGAGTGCTGCTGGCAAAGTTCGAATTCGGCAAGGCACTACCCTCTTTGATTGCGATAGTGTAGTACTCAACAAAACGCTGAACATGTTAGAAGCGTTTGGTAAAGTACATATTAACGATGCAGATAGTGTGCATACTTACGCCGACTATGTTCGCTATCTTGGAAAAGATAAAAAGGCCTATCTAAATAATAATGTGAAGCTCACCGACGGTCGTGGTGTACTGACCACCAATGAGTTAGAATACGATGTCAATACAAAACTGGGCATTTATAAAAATGGTGGTAAGGTTGTTAATGGAACTACTGTTCTTACCAGTGAACAAGGTTGGTACTATGGCGAAACTAGAGATATCTATTTCAAAAGAAAAGTACGCTTGAGAGATCCTCAGTACAATATTGTTACCGATACCTTATTGTACAATACCTACTCTGAGTTAGCAACCTTTGTTGTACCTACAACCATTACTACCAAAACGCAGAAGGTTATTACTAAAGATGGCTACTACGATTTAAAAAATAAGAAAGCATACTTTGGCAAGCGTCCTGTCATACAAGATGGTAGTACCACCCTTGTTGCTGATGAATTTGCAAGTGATGATGCATCTGGATTTAGTGAAGCCAGAGGCAATGTAATTATTACAGATACAGCACAAGGCACCAAACTATTTGCGAACAATGTTAAGGCCAATAAAAAGGCAGGCAGTTTGTTAGCAACAGAATCGCCTGTTGCGGTTATCAAGCAAGAAAGCGACAGTATTTTTATTGCTGCCGATACCATTTTTTCGAGTAAGCTAAGCGATTTAATTCCTGAAAGAGCTGTTAGAAACCTGCTATTTACTGATAGTATTGCGTGGCTCGATGCGAAAGAAGTTGCCGTTGATAGTAACAGAAACCGCTATTTAGAAGCGTATTATAACGTTCGTATTTTCAGCGATTCACTGCAAGCCATTGGCGATAGTATGTTTTACAATCAATACGATAGCGTGTTTCGATTGTTTAAAAATCCGGTAGCGTGGGCACAAGAAAATCAGATATCAGGAGATACCATGTATTTGTTTACAAAAAATCAGAAGCCACATCAAATTTTAGTTTACGAAAATGCAGTAACTATTAACGATGCCGAAAACGGCTTTTTAAATCAGGTACGTGGTAGAGTTATTACAGGCTATTTTGTAGATGGTGAAATCAATTTTTTACGAGCTAAAGGCGGAGCAGAAACAGTGTATTATCCTTTAGACAAAGAAAATAAATACATTGGGGTGAACCGTGCTAGTGCCGATGCGCTAGAAATGTATTTCGAACAGAAAAAGCTGCAAAGAATTAAAGCGATTACGGAGCTTAAAGGGAAAATGTATCCTATCAATCAAGCGAACCACGAGGCGTTGAAGCTAAGAGGTGTGGTGTTGCTGTCTGACAAGCGTCCGAAATCGAAGTATGCTTTATTTGGGGAATAGTATATATAAACTGGATGGAATGAATTAATTTCACGCAAAACTAATCTGCATGAAAAAATTCTGTACCCTCATGACGGGGCTAGCTATGTCCTGCGTTGCCCTACAAGCCCAAACTGCCTTTACGCCCGGGAATATTGTAATAACAAGAATTGGTGATGGCACTAGTGTTCTTTCGAGTAAGGCAAATATTGCTACCATTATTGAGCTAACACCTACAGGTAGTATTGTTCAAAGCTTTTCACTGCCTTTTAGAGACGATTTGCTTACGGGTAACAACAAAAAATTTACGGTTCAAGGCAGCTCATCGAACGATGGTAACATCAGTGTATCTGCTGATGGTCGTTATTTTGTTATAGCTGGTTATGCTAGTGATACTTCCATCATTTCTCCTTCAACTTTAGCTAACGTACATCGCGTTATAGCACGTATTGCAATGGATGGTACCTACAATACCGGTACTTTAATTGATATTCCCAGATCTGTTGGTAATGCAAGAAGTGCTACCTCTAACGATGGAACTGGCTTTTGGCTAGTGGGTAGTTCTGGCGGAGTACGTTACGTACCTTTTGGTAATAGTGGTTTAAATAATGATACTGCAACTACAGTTTCTACTACCATAAATAATCTTAGAACGGTACAAACTTTTGGTGGTAACCTCGTTTTTGGTTCGGGTTCTGGAACTGTTGCAAGAGTTGGATTTCTCCCTGGATTTCCAACAACTTATGGTAATGCTATTCAAAACCATCCTGGTATGCCTGTAACCATTACAGCAAACAGTATTTACATGACTAGCTTACCGGGTGGTCCATCTGGCATTAATACCATGTATGTTGCCGATGATGCTTCTGGTACATTAGGCGTTAAAAAATATTCGCTCGGAAACGATGGTCAGTGGGTAGCTAGTGGTACGATTGATGCTGGTGGTGCATATAGAGGTTTATCAGGAACAACAAATGGCGGTACAGTAACATTATACGCTGTAAAATCTTCAACCCCATTATTAAAGTTCACCGATATCAGCGGCTATAATAATACCGTTACAAACATAACCGCACCTTTTGATACCATTTACAAAGCAACTAGTAACATGGCTGTAAGAGGTGTACAAATTGTACCTAGTCCGTCTACATTACCGATTCGTTTGTTGAGTTTTAACGCAGCTCGCAACGAAAACAATACTATTCGTGTTTGGTGGAACGTAAGTGGCGATAACGATACCAAAAAATACCTTGTACAACGCAGCACCGATAATAAAAAGTTTGAACCTATTGGTACTGTTACCGCTGTAGGAAAAACATCTTACGAGTTTGTAGATACAAAATCATTAACGCAAGTTACTTACTATCGTGTACAATTTGTTGCAAACGATGGCAAGCTCACTTATACTAACACTGTAGTGGTAACGCCCAGAAAATCAATCAAGTTTGAAGTATTGCCTAATCCAACGCAAGGTTTGGTGGTAGTGTCTTTCCCTGCATCGAATGTGTTGGGTAACATTGCTCTCAGTAATGCCGAAGGCAAGTGGTTAACCAACCTTACGGTAAAAGCTGGAACAACCCAAACAACCATTGATTTGAGTGCTTATCCTGCGGGTCAATACTTCATTACTTTTATGGATGAAGATGGTAATAAAGCGGTTAAATCGTTGATTAAAAAGTAGTAGTAACAGGCTGTTGCTAGCTTTTTCAAACGCCATGCAAAATGCATGGCGTTTGTATTTACCGTAAGGTGTATTGCACTACCCTTTTTTATACAACCAATCATCTAATAAACATTATTTGTTGGCTTGGCTAGCTTATTTTAGCAAGCATTAATTGATGTTGTATGAGAAAAATTTGGTTGGCACTTTGCTTGTTTCCTACTGTGTTGGTAGCGCAAGAAAAAAAAGCGATTACGCTGGAAGACATTTACCGTAAGGGTGTTTTTAGAAGCGAAGGTGTACCCGGCTTTAGTAGTATGAGTGATGGCAGATACTATACCGAATTCACACCCAAAGGCATGGTTCGTAAGGCTTTTGCGACAGGTGAAACGGTGGATACACTCATTAGAACCGCCGATGTGAAAGATGATAAAGGAAAGCCACTCGATTTCTATGATATGGAATGGAGTGCCGATGAAAAGAAAATCTTGATTTTTAAAGATCGTGAAAGTATCTATCGCCGTAGTAGCAAAGCTATTGTGTATGTGTTTGATGTGGCTAGTAAAAAAACGGTGCTTATCGATACTAGCAAGATATTACATGCCACGTTTAGTCCTGATGGAGCTAAGGTTGCTTACGTAAAAAATAATAATTTATATTATAAAAATTTAGCTACTAATAAAGTGGTTGCCATCACTAAAGATGGTAAGTGGAACGAAATTATTAATGGCAACTGCGATTGGGTGTACGAAGAAGAATTTGAATTTACAAAAGCCTTTACGTGGAGTGAGAAAGGCAATTACATTGCTTACTACCGCTTTGATGAACGAAAGGTGCCACAGTTTAGCATGACAATGTTTGAAGGTTTGTATCCTAATACACTTACGTGGAAATATCCAAAGGCTGGCGATCCGAATTCTGTGATTGAAATTCATACATACAACGTAGCTACAGGTAAAGATGTAAAAGCTGATATTGGTACGAATACTGATATTTATATTCCAAGAATTAAGTGGACAAAGCAAGACAATCAGTTGGCAATTGCTTGGCTCAACAGATTACAAAATCATTTGCAATGGAAACTTGCCGATGCTAATACGGGCAAAACAACCCTACTGTACGAAGAAAAAGATGCACGTTATGTTGAAATTAATGACGACACTTATTTCTTTAACGATGGTAAGCGTTATTTAATCAGTAGCGAAAAAGATGGTTACCGCGATTTGTACATTGGCACCTTCGGTAGTAATGCCTTGCAACGTGTTATTAATGCTCCTTACGATCTTGCTAATCTGCTAGGTGTAGACGAGAAAAATGGGTTCATTTATTTCACCAGTGTTATGCGTGGCCCTACTGGTAAAGATTTTTGTCGCTACAATATGGCTTCACAAAAAGTGGAGTTAATTGATGAACGTATTGGTACGCACAACATAAGCTTCAATGCCGACTACACGTATTATGTAGATAATTATAGCACTTTCAAAACACCACCTGTTATCCAAATTTTTAAAACAGACGATATTGGCAGTGCTAACAGAACCGTTCGATTGTTGAAAGATAATGCTCGCTTGGTGAACACCTTAAAAGGCTATCAAATGGGGCAAGCCGAGTTTCTAACTATCAACAACAGCAACGGCGATGCGTTGAGTGCTTGGATGTTAAAACCGCACAATTTTGATGCTTCTAAAAAGTATCCGGTATTGTTCTGTAACTATGGTGGCCCAGGTAGCCAACAAGTTGCTAACCGTTGGGGTGCCATCAATATGTGGCAGCAAATGTTGAGTGGCTTAGGTTATATCATCGTCTGCGTTGATAACACTGGTACCGGCTACAAAGGTGCTGAATTTAAAAAGAAAACTTACGGCCAGCTTGGCAACTTAGAAATTGCAGATCAAATTGATGCCGCCAAATACATGGCTACCCTACCTTTTGTAGATAGCAAACGAATTGGGCATTGGGGTTGGAGTTTTGGAGGCTTTATGAGTAGCTTGGCTATTACCAAAGGTGCCGATGTGTTTTCAACCGCCATTGCTGTAGCACCTGTTACAAGCTGGCGCTATTACGATAACATTTACACAGAGCGTTTCATGGGCTTACCAGCCACGAACGGTAAAAACTACGATGAAACTGCACCGCTCAAGCATGTGAGTAAAATCAAGGGAAAGTACCTTATTATTCATGGTACAGCCGATGATAATGTTCACTTTCAAAATGCAGTGATGATGGTAGATGAAATGGTGAAGAAGAACATAGAGTTTGAAAGCGCCTACTACCCCAACAAAAATCATGGTATTAGCGGTGGCAACACCACGTTTCATTTATACACTAAAATGACCAAGTTTATTCTCAACAACTTGTAACAAATAGAATCTTTACATGTTAAGGGCTCGCCAACGGCGAGCCCTTAACATGTAATATTATTACACTAACCTTACGGTAAATGATATTGCTTTTGTAACAAGTACATATAAGGCGCAAGCATATGGTGTACAAAAAAGTTGCTGCCTGTAAAATTGAATTTTTGGTGATAAGCATCATCGGCGAATAAGATGATTGGAGTGCCTGCAGTACTATAATTGCTGCTGTACACCAACGCTGGAACGCTACTATTTGGAAGTGATTTACGAACATAACCACCTACTTTATCACCAAGATATCGACGATAATGCTTCATTGTTTTGGTGGAAGCTTTATCCATTTTATTATAAATACGGTTTAAGTACAAGCGAACCAATAACTGTTGTTGCTTTAGTACAGTTTTGGCGTTACTAATAGGATTCGCAGTGTTGATATCGTTCAATGTTTGCACCGATAGCGGTGATTCTGGTACCCAATCTTCAGTATTTACCACACGATAGCCCCAACCATCTCTTGTAATATGTTCAAAATCGTACGCATAGTACAAGTTGCCAGGTTTGGGTGCAGCACTAGCGTAGGTTTTAAGTGTAATATTTTTATGTTGATACTTGTAATGCAGGTACGATGTAGTTAAAAATGCTAATGCTCCACCTTGGCTATGACCACTCACAATAAACTGTCGAATACCAGCTTGTTGCAAGCTATCTACAAAGTGATGTATGTAGCTTGATAAATGAGCAAGACTCAACATCCAGCCCACATGTACATACGCTTTGTTGCTTGCTGCCACTTGATATGGAAAAACGATGCCGTTGGTTGTAGTAATAGTATCGATAGCGGGTATCATACCTGCATAAAAATTAGCTAACCAACTTTCGGTTTTTTGTACCGTACCACGTAGGTTGATAATACCTACACCATCTTTACGTAAGTAAAAAGCACACTTATTAGCTAACCCTACCTCTGGGGTTACGCTAATAAACTGATATTGATATTTCAGTTCTGTGGTAGCAATTTTTTGAAAACTTGAATCACTAAACCCTTTAAAGTTTAATGTGAGTAAGTCGGCATATTCAGCAGCATCAAAGCCAGCCTTGTAGGTCTGTGCTTGGAGTTGTAAGGTGCTGAAAAAAGCAGCTAGAAAAATGAGTAGTTTCATTATACCAATGTTAGAAGGATGAATATATCCAAAAAATAAAACTGATTATAAAAATGTATTTTAATAATACATACTTTCGATATATTCAAATACACGAATTCTAAAATACATTTATGGATATTAAAGTGTCTGCAGCGTTTAAAAAACAAGCAGCTAACGCAATTACTGCTATCATTCTATTTATACTTGTTTACTTGCTACTTATCGTTGGTGCAATATTACTTACGCTATTGCTTGGCTCAATAGGCATAGCGGTTATCTTATTAAAGCCAAGTTTTATAACCTTGGCAATTGGCGTAGGGTTAGCAAGTGTTGGTGCATTTATTCTTTTCTTCCTGTTCAAATTTTTATTCAGCAAGTATAAAGTTGACAACAGCAATAAAATAGAGTTGAAAGCATCAGATGAGCCAGTGCTTTTTAATTTTATTAATAGTATAGCGGATGAAGTGGGAACCCAAAAGCCTAAACGAATTTTTTTATCATCAGATGTTAATGCAGCTGTATTTTATAATTCCAGTTTTTGGAGTATGTTTTTACCCGTAAGGAAAAACTTAGTAATTGGTTTAGGGCTTATGCAAGGTGTTACTAAGCAAGAGTTCAAAGGTATTATAGCGCATGAATTCGGGCACTTTTCACAAAAAAGCATGAAAGTTGGAAGTTATATTTATCAAGTCAATCGTGTTATATACAACTTACTCTTTGAGAATAATGCATTAGGTAATGCCATGGAAAAATGGACTGAAATAAGCAGCTACTTTAAATTTTTCGTTCAAATAGCAGTTAAAATAATTCAAGGTATTCAGTTTATACTTCATAAAATGTATGCGTTCGTAAATCTTAAGTACTTGGCCTTATCAAGAGAAATGGAATTTCATGCGGATGAGGTTGCTGCTAACATTGCTGGTACAAATAATTTTAGAAGTGGATTGTTGAGACTCCGTTTAGTTGAACATGCGCAGCATGCTGTTTTAAATCACTATGAAAACCTTATTGAAAAATGTATTTCAACTACTAACTTTTTCACGAAGCAACATTTTGTAATTGAATATCTATCTCGAGAAAATGGTTACAACTTGTTCAATGGCTTACCCATGCTTACGTTAAACGATTTGAGCAAATACAACAAATCGAAATTGAATTTTAATGATCAGTGGGCTTCTCACCCCAGCACTTCCGATAGGATAAAAGCAATTGAAAATCTTAACTTATCAATTTTACCTGATAACGATGGTGTGCTGGCCATCAGTTTATTCAAAAATCCAGTGCAAGTACAAGAAATGTGTACTTCTAAAATCCTTACAGCAGTTACTTACGCAAATGAACCTGAAAAAGAAACAGATGCTGCCTTTGAATCAGCATATGATCAAATGATGCAACAATACATTTTTTCAAAAAAGTTCAATGGTTATTATGATAATCACAATATTGAAATAATGGATCTTGCAGTTGCGGCGCAGCATAACGCTGAATTAAACATACAAGATTTATTTACACCTGAAATGGTAGAACTAGTTTACCAGAAAAATGGTATTGAAGCTGATATCAACTCGCTTTCAGATATTGTTAATCATGGATACAAGGTTAACTCTTTTGATTATGATGGAACTAAGTATGATATTGCTTCAGCAACAGATTTATTGTTACACCTCAAAGCGCAACTTGAAACGCATCAATCGGCAATAAAAAAGCATGATGAGGCGATATATGCTACCTTACGTAAAGTTGCAGCTAAACACCATAAGGAACCGACGTATGATGAACACTACCAACTTTTATTTGAAGCAGATAATTGTTACAGAAGTAATGTAGAGATTTTTACAGCTCTGCAAAATGCTTTCGCTTTTATGAATGATGTTACTCCGAATGCTACTATTGTGGCTAATTTAGAAAAGGCAAAGCCATTAGAAGAAAGCTTAAAAGAAGCCTATAAATTTTTACTTCAGCACGAATCATTATTACAAGATAGTATATCCCCGAGTCTGTCTAAAAGTATTGAGACCTACCTGAATAATGAACTTACATATTTTGACGGAGAAAAATATAATGAAGAAGAGGTAGATCATTTAATTGCTTGTCATAAAAACATAATGTATTTAACTTCGCAGTATTACAGTAAAAGAAAGAAACAACTATTAGATTTTAAAGCAACGTTATTAGAAGCATAATAGAAGCCTGCAATTACTTAAAATTGCAGGCTTCTACTTTTATAGGACATCTATAGTAAGTAATAACTAGTTCAAATTCCTAAAATCAACCGGAACAAGCTTGCTTACACCAGGTTCTTGCATAGTAACGCCATACACTACATCTACTGCACCCATGGTTTGCTTATTGTGGGTAACAATAATGAATTGACTGTTCTCACTGAACTTCTTAATCATTTGTGTGAACTTACCTACGTTAGCATCATCTAATGGGGCATCTACCTCGTCTAAAATACAGAATGGTGCAGGCTTGATGAGATAGATTGAAAACAGTAATGCTGTTGCTGTTAACGTTTTTTCACCACCACTCAGCTGGGTAATGCTTGATGGACGCTTGCCTTTAGGTTTCGCAATGATATCAATGCCTGTTTCTGCTAAGTTTTCAGGATTAATCAACACCATATCGGCCGTATCTTCTTCCGTAAAGAGTGCTTTAAATACCTTTTGAAAGTTTTCACGTACCTGATTGAAAGTATCGAGGAATTGTTGGTTAGCAGTAGCTTCAACTTCTTGAATGGTTTGTAGCAAACTGTCTTTCGCAGAAACCAAGTCGTTCTTTTGTTCTAGAATAAACTCATAACGTTTCTTCATTTCTGTGAATGCCTCAATGGCAGTTGGGTTCACCTCTCCCATGTTTTCCAATCGCTTTTTCATACGATCGGCGGCGGCTTGCAATTCTTCTTGCGATGTTTCAGAATCTCTAGCTTGGTCGAGAATATCATTGATATCAATTTTAAACTCTACCTGCAAGCGTTCTTTCATACCGGCAAGCTGCAGTTTTAACTCATTTAGCTTGTCTTTAATTTCATTGAGAATGGCATCGGCTTGTTCTTTTTGCTTAATCTTTTGCCGTAAGGCACTCTCCTTTTCCTGCATTTGATTGCGGAGGTTATAAAATGCCTGATCGGCTTCGTTGAGCTTTTTCTCTTCTTCTTCTTTTTGACGTATCAGGGCAACCAAGCCGGCTTCAGCGGCTGTTAATGCGACAGCACTCGCCTCCATTTCATTAGCTGCATCGGCAAGTTGTTGGGTGTTGTTGGTGATTTGCTGTTTTAAATCGCTTAACTGATTTTCTTTAAAAACCAACTCTTGTTGCAATGCACCCAACTTGCTTTGCTGACGTGTTAGCTGCAAATTGGTATCGTTGTATTGCGCTGTTGCAAATGTGTATGCTTGCTCGGCTTGCTTATAATCGGCCTCAATCAAACGCATTTGTTCTTGCGTGTTTTGCAACTGCTCGTTTAAAGTTTGTAGCTGCTCTCTGGTATCATAAATACCATCGTGTTCTGATTGCAAGCGTTGTTCAATATCTTCTAAACGATGCTGTGCTTGCTGCTGTGTTGCTTGTAAGTTCTCTATTTTATTTTTAGTAGCAAATACAATGTTTGTAAGCTGATTGATTTCTTGTTCTGTTTGACGAATCACCTGCTCTTTCAACTGCTCGTTGTAGCCAATAACTTCATTATGTTTCTGTTGAATATCGGCTTTGAGTGCATGTACAATTTTTTCTTGGGCTTCTATTTGTTCTTGTAACTTTTCTAAATTTTTTGCACGACCAATTTTCTTACCCTCGAACAAGCCAACACTGCCACCACTAACGCTGTAGGCACCGAGTACATATTTACCGTAAGGTTCTAAAATAACGGCATCGCCAAGTTCTTTAACAGCTTCGCTGTTAAAGCCTTCGGTTTGTATAAATACTCTTGCGAGTAAATGATTAGCCAAGGCTTGATATGGTGCATCAACCTCAATAACACTAAGTGCTGCAATGGTATTCGCAGGCGGGTTGATGGTTGGCTGTGCTGCATTTAAAGCATCGAGCAAAAAGAAATTTGCTTTACCTTTTTTGTTGTTATCGAGGAGGTGGATGGCCTGCATGGCTTCGGCCGTATTAGCCACCACATAGTAGTTGAGGTAGGGTTCTAACACATTTTCAACCGCAGCACGGTATTGTTCTTTCACATAAATGATATCTGAAAGAATCGGACTTTTGTGGTTCCATCCAGTGTTGTTGTGTAAGAATTTAACACTTTCAGGATAGCCTTCCATTTTATCGATAAGGCTTTTTAACAACGCATGCTCGTTGCGTTTAGCATCGAGTATTCTGTTTTCTTCGTTAAGCTTATTACGAAGTGTTTCAAGCTGTGCCTGCGTATCAAGTATTTGTTGTTTGGTACGTTCTTGATGCGCCTGTAGTTGCTGTAGGTCTTCTTTTTTTACCGCAAGGGTGGCTTCTTTTTCTACCAGTTCGGTTTGCAGCTGCGATAGTTGTGCATCGCGATGTGTTTTTTCTTCGGTTAGTTGGTGTTGTGTACGCTGTAGGTTTTGAATGCTTGTATCGGCAATGGCCACCTTTTTTTCAGCATCGAATTGTTGGCGTTGAATTTGTTGATATTGAGCACGTAATTGATCTACGCTGCTACGCTTGTTATCGAAGGCATTGCGTTTTTCATCAACCGCTTCTTTGGCTAGTTCAACCTTTTCTTGAATGTCGATTAAGCGTTCTCTTTCATCTTCAAGTTGATGTTGCGTGTACTGTATGCTATCGTCGATGGTTTTAAGTTGGCCTTCTGCTTTTTGTAAAAATTCTTTTAAGCCTTTTTCTTTTTCTTGTAAAAAACTAAGCTTTTGGCTGGCAAGGTTTTTATCGTTTTCTTTTGTACGCAGTGTTTGCACCAGTTGGTTAAACTCGAACTGCATACTGTGTAGTGCTTTTTCTTTTTCGATAAATCCCACCTTTTCTGCTTCAACGCTGGCTTCTTCTGTAGCTATTTCAGCATCGAGCCTTACTTTTTTATCGGTTTCAAAATTCTGCTCATCGTTAAGGGCTTTGTATTGAATGTTAAAACCCTCTAGGCTGGCTTTTGCCAACTCTATCATGATTTCACGATAATCTTTTTTGATTTCGTAGTATTTCTCTGCCTTTTTAGCTTGGTTTTCTAGCGTTTTAAGCTGGTTGTTGATTTCGAAGAGTAAGTCTTCAATACGATTAAGGTCTTGCTCGGTAGCATCGAGTTTGGCCTTAGCTTCTTTTTTTCGGGTTTTATAGATGGTTATACCTGCCGCTTGTTCGAGCATACGGCGACGGCTATTATCCTTGTCTTTGATAATGTCGTCTACCATGCCAAGTTCAATAATGGCATAGCTATCGGTGCTAACGCCAGTATCCATAAAGAGATTATGGATGTCTTTCAAGCGGCAGCTAACATCGTTAAGGCGATATTCGCTATCACCATTTTTATAGAAACGACGCGTAATGGTTACAGTACTAAATTCGGTGGGTAAGAGGTTTTTCGTGTTTTCGAAGGTGAGGCTAACCTCTGCTAAACCACTAGGGCTACGTGTTTTTGAGCCGTTGAATACCAAGGCTTCGAGGTTTTCGGAACGTAAGGCAGAAATTTTTTGTTCGCCAATTACCCAGCGAATGCTATCAATGATATTGCTTTTGCCGCAACCATTGGGACCAATGATGCCAGTGATGCCTTCATCGAAATTAACGACTGTTTTATCGGCAAAGCTTTTAAATCCTTTGATTTCTAGTTGTTTTAAACGCACGTTGCTAACCCATTTTTTTTGAGGATAGCGAACATAGTTTTTTGCCCTTGTATCGCCAAAAAACAGGGCTTGTTGTGGGCAAAACGTGGAGAATAAACACAGGTTATTCAGAGGTTATACACATAGCGATGTGGAAAAATTGACATCATTTACCGCAAGGTTGTTAAAATATCTTAAAAACTATTTGTACTTTTAAGCAGTTTATAACCCCAACCAGCCTACTATGAGATCTGGCAGTTTGTTATTAACGCAAGCAAACCTTGCGTTTGGTGTAAGGGCACATACTGCACAGGTTTACGAAAAGATTTCGGAAACCCAAGTTGTAGCATTCCCTATTCCATCTGATAATGATGGTAATCCTTCTAGTTCTTGGATTCGTAGAAAACCAGAACTACATAACCTGCACTACTTTAACCAAGTGTAGTATTAGCATTTTATGCTACTTTATTGAGCTCGCTAAGCGAGTGTCTTGTGTATTATATTTCTTCATCTTGTGTATTCCAAAAACTTATGAACTTTTTTACAAAAGCATTGGCAATGGTGTGCCTTGTTGCATGTACTGCAACCACACTACTCTCTCAAAGTTTTGTTACAATTAACACTGGTACTGCTGGAACACCTGCGAACAACGCTGGACCTATTTACCGATCTTCTGCAACCAGTAGTTACAATTTTAGTAGGTATAGCTATTTGTATACCGAAGCTGAATTAGCTAGCGCTGGTATTGCACCTGGCTCCATTATTACGAATTTAGGCTGGCAAAAAGCAGATACTGGTAGAAGCTTACGTTCTATGGATATTAAAATATTCATGAAAACTTCTACTACTACTGAATTTGCAAATGCAACAGAATCGTGGACAAATTTGATCAATGGTGCTACCCAAGTATACTCGAACACTAGCTTTCTAGTGCCGCCAGTAACAACGCCAAACGTTATTGATTTTCCGCTAACCACTAATTTTGTGTACACAGGTGGATCACTAGAAATTTCTGTGGAACATCAGGTTAATGGCACCAGTGGTAACCCTACTACTACTAGTTTCACATGGTTATGGAACACTGTACCTAATAGAATCTATGGCGTTGGTCTTACTTCAATCACAACATCAGGTAGTGGAACATTATCATCAACCAGTAACAGTATCAACACCATTGATGATAGAAGACCTTTACTTCGAATTGGCTATACTGCCGGCACAGCATGTAGTGGAACACCAACAGCAGGTACCGCGAATGCTTCTGTAACGGGAGTTATTTGTAACGGAACACTGGTTAACTTGTCACTTACTGGTGCAACTCTAGCAAATGGACTTAGCTATCAGTGGCAGTTCAGTACTACTGCTAATGGAACGTATACAAACGTAGGTTCTAGTCAAACTTCATCTCAATTAGCAGTAACGCCTACCCAAAGTGGATTTTATAGATGCGTTGTAAGTTGCGGTAGCAACAGCGCTAACTCTACGCCTGTTGAAGTACAGGTTGCTGCTTTAGTGAATGGCACTTTCACCATCAATAGTACACAGCCAACAAGTGGAAGTAATTTTACTTCATTTGCTGATGCATTTAACTTTATTCGTTGTGGGATTAACGGACCCGTTGTGTTTAATGTAGCTGCAGGAAGTGGTCCGTACAATGAACAACTAACAGTACCTGCTATTTTTGGTACAAGTAGTACAAATACGATTACCATTAACGGTAACGGAGCTACGCTTTCATTTAACTCATCAACCAGTGCAGATCGTTGGATACTACGTTTTGATGGAACTGATTGGGTACGTGTTAATAATTTAAATATCACTTCTAGTGCCGCTACAACTACGCAATATGCTTGGGGCATAGTGTTGCAAAACGATGCAAATAACCACATATATGATGGTATTAACGTAGTGTTTAATAATGCTGTATCTAGTACTACAAGTTTGGCTGGTATAGTTATATCTGGAAGTACAACTAGTCTTACAACTTCAAGTGCAAACAGTTGTGATAGCATTACCATTATCAACAGCACTTTCGATGGTGGTAGTGCTGGTGTAGCAGTAAATGGTGGTACTGGAGGCGATAATAATTTACTGCAAAGAATTATTATACGAAAAAACACTTTTACCAATAACTATACATATGGCATATATGCTAGTTATTTAATGGGTGCGATTATAGAAGGTAATGAAATTCAACGGGCTACACGACCAACAAGTTCACTTACTACTTATTACGGTATATATTTAGGTACGGGTAGCAAAGGAAATACTATAACAAGGAATAAGATTCACTCTCCTAACCCTTCAGGTTCTACAAGTACTTCAAGCATTTATGGTATTTATTTAACCGGTGCCGATGGTACAAATACAACACCTAATGTGATTTCGAATAATTTGATTTATAACTTCGTTGGTGGTGGTGCAAGTGCTGGATGGTATGGGATATACAATACAAGTAGTGACTTCGCATACTTCTATCACAATACTATTGTTATAAAAGATAATAGTGTTAATGCTACGGGAGTTACGTATGGTTTCTTCAGAACAACTGCTAATACTGTAAGTAACGAGTTTAAAAACAATATTATTGAGCTTGATAGAAATACTACCGGCAATCAGTTTGCAATTTATTTGTCTGATAGCACCTCAGCTTTTGCAAGCGACTATAATAATATCATTTTAGGCACAAATGCTCAGTTTGGTTATAACGGTGCATCTACCAATACAATGGCAACGCTTGACGATTGGAAAGCTAGAACAGTATATGATGATAACTCAGCTAATATACTGCCAGCATTTACAGATCCACAAACGTTTAATTACCGTCCATTAAATGCTAGTCTTAACAACAGAGGAACACCTGTTGGGGTACTTGTTGATATTGACAGTACGGTAAGAAGTACCACAACACCAGATATGGGTGCTTATGAGTTTAATGTGAGTGGTTGTACTACTCCACCAACAGCGGGTAATGTGGTAGCTTCTGATACAGTTAATGTTTGTCCAAATAGTGATGTTACATTTGGGCTATCAGGTAACTCTGTTGGTACTGGTCAGGTGTATCGTTGGCAATTTAGTACCACTATAAATGGTACATACAGTAATGTAACATCTGATAGTTCTTTACCTGGCTATACCATAGCTGTTACTCAAACAGGCTATTACAGAGCTGCTGTAACTTGTAACGGTAATACTGTATTTACTGCGCCACAACTTATTAGCGTTAATCAACCATTGGCAGCTGGCACTTATACTATTAATAGTGCACAACCAACATCAGGTACAAACTATACTAGTTTTACAGATGCTGCCCTTGCGGTAAAATGTGGTATTGCTGGCCCCGTAACCTTCACTGTTACGCCTAATAGTGGTCCATACAATGAGCAATTAGTATTAAACAGCATTCCTAATACATCAGCAACGAATACCATACGCTTCTTAGGTAACGGTAATACTATTGCTCACACAGCTAGTAATACTGTTAGTCCTGCTACTGTTACACTGAATGGTGCGGATTATGTAACCATAGATAGTTTGAATATCCTAGCGAATGGTAGAGGTACTTCTCAGGCTGGTTGGGGTATTTGGATTACAAATGATGCAGACAATAACACCATTTCTAGAAATACCATCGTAGTAGATAGTGCTCAAACAAGTACTACTTTATACAATGGTATCATCCTTTCAGGAACCACAGCTAGTCCAACAGGTTCTGGGCATGGTTGTGATAGCAATACCATTATTAATAACACAGTTTTAGGTGGTTATTATAGCGTATCGGTAGCTGGTAGTAGTAGCCAGTTAAGTTTTGGTAATAGAATTTTAAATAACAAATTATGGCATCAGTACGTTTATGGTGTTTACTTAAGTAACACTATTGGTGCAGTTGTTGAGGGTAACGATATTACCAGAGGCAACAGAGCGGTTAGTAACACAACGTATTATGGTATTTATACAGCCGCTGGTATTCAAGAGCTGCGTATCAATGCCAATAGAGTATATAATCCATTTGGTGGCGCACTTACATCAACAAGTACTTTCTATGGTATTTATATGACAGGTAGTGATGGTGCTTCTGCTAGCTTGCCTAACGTTATATCAAATAACTTAATCCATAATGTTAATGGTAATGGTGCTCATTATGGCATTTATACCAGCAGTAGCGACTTCAATAACTATTATCATAATACCATTGTTTTAAATGACACAGTATCTACAGCAACAGCTGCTAGTTATGCTTTCTATTACTTAACCGGAGCTAACGGAGTTAACGTTTCTAACAATATCTTCTTTGTTGGAAGAGCTGGTACTGGTGCTGAATATGGATTCTATGTTTCTTCAAGCACAGCAACATTTACAGGCAACAGAAATGTTTATTTTATAGCCAACAATCAGGGAACTATAAACGCGGTAGGTTACTTTAACAGTGCTGCTAGAACTACTCTAGCTGACTGGAGAACTGCTACTGGACAAGATGCCAACGCTTGGCAAACTAATCCTCAGTTTGTAGATGTAAGTAGTGACAACTACTTGCCTCGCAGTGCCGATATCGACAATCGTGCAACCGCAGGATTAGTACCAACAGATTTTACTGGTGCGACAAGAAGTAACACTCCTGACCCAGGTGCCTTTGAATTCACTGCCCCGGGTTGTACCACACCTCCAACTCCGGGTACAATTACTGTATCAAGTGTAGATGTTTGTAGTGGTACAAATGTGAGTTTCAACTTAAATGGTAATTCTTTTGGTGTCGGACAAACATACACATGGCAGTCTGCAGATACACAAAATGGTACTTACACAGATGTTTCTACTGCTAGCGATAATGCACTTTATGCACTAAATGCAACAGCAAGTAAGTGGTATCGTTGTGCTGTTAACTGTAGTGGTAATATAGCATACACTACGCCTGTTTTTGTGAATGTTAATCAACCATTGGCTGCAGGCACTTATACTATCAATAGTACATTACCTACAGGAGGAAATAATTTCGCTTCAATCGCCGATGCCAATAGAGCTTTTGGTTGTGGTATTGCAGGTGCCGTTGTTATAAATATTGCTAATGGCACCTATAGTGATAGTTTAAGCCTAGGTTCGTTTGCACAAAGTAGTGCAAGTAATAGCATTACAATTCAATCTGCATCTGGTAATGCTGCCGACGTTGTACTAAACTATGGTGGAGCTTCTAACTTTACCTTCAATTTCAATGGAACCAAGTTTGTAACAGTACGTAATCTAACATTTACAAAAGCTAGTAATGCTACAAATGGTAGAATGATTGTTGCCAACAATGGGGCATCTGATATTACTATTCAGAATTGTGTGTTCAATGGTGTTGTTAGTACTTCAACCTCATCTAGTACAGCATTAGCGAATGTATTTATTGATGCTACTGGTGCTCAAAATGTAGTAGTTACCAATAATATTTCTAACAATGGTTCATACGGCTTGTATATTAAAGGTGGTACTAGTAAAGCTAACGCTGGAACTGCAGTAACTGTAACCAACAACACCATTAACAATGCACAAGCTTGGGGTTTATTTGTGAACTTCTTTAGAAACATCAACGTAAGTAGTAACACGGTGAACATGGTTAATACTACCAGTGTTGCAAATACAGTTTATGGTATTGATATTAGTGCTACCTATGGTCCTAATACAATTATGGGTAATCGATTAAACTTAGACTACCCTGCTATTACAACTTCAGGTTTTGGTTTAAGAGTAATTACAAGCGATACAAGCGGACCAGCCGAAAATGCTCGTTTGATGAACAACGTTATCCGTGTAACAGCTCCATCTGGTAATATTTTCGGTTTAGCATTAAGTGCTGCTAATTACTATACAGTAGCTCATAATACTGTTGATATTACAAGTACTGCTACAGGTGCTTATGCTGGTTCTTTCACTTACAGTGCTGCATCGTTCACAGAAATTAGAAATAACGTATTTACAAACTCAGGAGGTGGCCGAGTGCTTTTTGTTTCTAACACTAACAACATTCCTATTTTTGATTATAATACTTATTTCACTACTGGAGCAACATTTGCCGCAAGGACAACACCTACTTCTCCAACAACATTCGCAACACTCATTGATTGGAGAGGTACATTCGTAGATTTCAATTCTCATTTTGCACGTCCATCGTATACAAGTACAACGAACTTAGCCCCTAATACCGCTGATCCAAATATTTGGAATATCAATGGTAGAGGTACGCAATTAGGTTTCGCTAATACCGATATTAATGGTGTAGGTCGTCCTGCGTTTATTACAGCAGGTGTACCAGATAACGGTGCTTTTGAGGTAACACCAACCGTAGCACCTGATAATGCTATTGCATTCCCAGCAACACCAATAGCAAATACTACTCAAAAGTTTGTAGTGGGTGTAGATACTGTTGCTAGTATTATTTGGGGAGCCAATGTGCCAGCTACGTTTAGCATTCGCCAGTATAGTGGCGAAAAAGGAACAGGCATTAACGCTAGTGCATTTGCGTATTTCTATTACGATGTTGCTGCACCAAGTGGTACGAATGGTTACTTGTTTAATTATACCTACCGTGATAGTTGGTTAGGCCATTTTAGTAGTGATGAGCTGTTGATCAAAGGAGCACAAAGCAGCACACCAAATGTGTGGACTAACTACAATGGTGCAGCGAGTGGTGTTGACGATTTATTAAATACAATTACCATAGGTGCTACCAATGGCGGAGGATTGTTTACAGCAGCGCTCGATGGTATTAGCTTACCAGTTACCTTCTTAGATGTTACAGGTTTAAAACAAGGTAGCAATGCATTATTGCAATGGACTATTGCGAATGAAGTCAGCTTAAATCACTATCAAATCGAGCGTTCATTCAATGGTACGCAATACAATACAATTGATAGAGTAATTGCTAATGGTAGCAATAGTTACAAAACCACTGATATCAATGTATTTGCTAATGCCAACGTTCGCAATGTATACTACAGAATCAAAGCTGTAAATAATGATGGTTCTTATGCCTATAGCAAAACTGTGATGGTAAGAACAGATAAAGATGCTGCTAACCTTACGGTAAATGCTTATCCAAACCCATTTGTGGAGCAACTACAAATTAAGGTAGTTACAACACTAGCAGCCACTAGTAAGGGTGCAATCGTATTAAGAACCCTGAATGGTAATGTGGTGAAGCAACAGGCCGTTGTTATCAACAATGGAGTTAACCTGTTCAATCTTAACGATATTCAATCGCTTGCTAGCGGTAAGTATATCTTAAGCGTGTACTATAACAACGAAGTAGTATCAATACCGCTTCAAAAGTAAAAAGTAATGAGGCGGCAACTATGCCGCCTCATTTTCTTATCTAACCTAAAATCCATTATGCAACGCTTTATATTACTCTTTCTATTCCAAACTATTATCTATCAACAAGTAATTGCTCAGCAGGTTAATAGTAATCGTGGAACAGAATTTTTTGTTGGGTATGGTCATAACCAACTTTTCTCTAGCAACTCACAAGATATGGTGCTGTACCTAAGTGCAGAACAAGCCGCCAATGTACGTGTAACTATGGTTGGTAGTCCTTTCGTGCAAACTTACAGCGTGCCAGCCAACAGTGTAGTTACTACAACACCATTACCCAAAGCAGGTTTGATTGATGCAAGATTGCTTACAGAAGGTCTTCAAAGCAAGGGAATATTAATAACAAGCGATGTGCCAATTGTGGTATATGCTCATTGCTATGGCAGTGCATCTTCTGGTGCAACCATGCTACTACCAACATCATCTTATGGATATGAGTATTACAGTTTAAATACTTCGCAGGTATATGCTAGCGATTGCTTCTCGTGGTTTTATGTGATTGCCAGTGAAAACAATACACGTGTAGAAATTACACCATCGGCTTTAACTAGAGGTGGCCGTGCAGCCAATGTACCTTTTCAAGTAACACTAAATAGAGGTCAGGTATTTCAGGTATTAGGCGCTATTCAATCAGGAAGTACTGGCTTTGATTTAACTGGCAGCAGGGTGCGAAGCATCCCCAATACTGCTGGTGAGTGTAAGCCATTTGCTATGTTTTCAGGCAGTAGTAGAACTGCCATCTGTAATACCACCAACGGCGATTACATGATTCAGCAGGTGTTCCCATACACAGCTTGGGGACGTAGATACTTAACCTTTAATACAGCAACATCTACCTCTGCTAGCCAATTCAATCCGAATACTTTTCGCATCATGGTAAGAGATGCGAATACAGTAGTTCGTAGAAATGGAGTGGTTATTCCTGCCAATACACTTATTTCGAATCGTTATTATCAATTCACAGCAACAACCGGGCAATATATTACTGCCGATAAACCCATTTTAGTTTCTCAAATTCTACCCAGTACTTCAGGCACAGCGAGTTGTGCAGGCGGAAGTATTGTTGGCAATGGCGACCCCGAAATGATTTATTTGAGTCCGCTAGAACAAGCTATTGATCGTATCGGTTTTTTCAATACTGCCTTGCAAGCGATTACCAGAAATTATGTGAATATTATTGTTCCCACGGCTGGTTTAAATAGTTTATTGATAGATGGCAGCAATACATTTAATCATAGTTTCCCACATCCGGCATTAGCAGGCTATACTTGCGTTGTTAAGATTACAACGCCGGGGCAACACATTGTAACTTGCGATTCTGCATTTACAAGTATTACCTACGGTTTAGGAAGTGTTGAAAGCTACGGTTATAATGCTGGTACTTTAATCAAAGATTTAAGTTTCTCAAGCAACTTCAACAATCAAAATAGTGCGTTAGCGGTAGACTCATCTACCTGTATTGGCGTGCCGTTACGATTTAGGTTAGCTACGTCTTACAGATTAACGGGCATTCGCTACAAACCAAGTTTAATTAATAATGTGAGTCCTGCAACAGATACTTTGGTTACGAATCCTGCTGTGGCAGATAGCTTTTTGGTAGATGGTGTAATGTTTTATCAATACAGCTTACCTATTAATTACACTTTTAGTCAACTGGGCACCTATCAATTCCCGATTGATTTGATATCACCGCTGATTGAAAACTGCAACAACTTACAAACTGTAAGAGCAAGAGTTGTAGTTACCGATAGGCCATACAGTAACTTTACAATCAACACTACAGGCTGCACTAATAGTCCGGTACAGTTCACTGCAGCACCTAATGCTAACGGATTTAGTATTAGTAGTTATCAGTGGAATTTAGGTAACGCTACCACAAGCACGCAACAAAACCCATCAGCAACATATGCTACTGGCGGTAACTACAGTGTTAACCTAAGAATAACGGCTCCTAACGGATGTAATGGCGATACTACCAGAACTTTTACACTAGCAACCATACTACCTACTGTTAATGCAACTTGGGATAGTGTTGCTTCCGGTGTTAATACAGTTCGTTTTAGTTGGCAACCAGTTGCTGGAGCCAGTAGCTATCAAGTGAGTACCGATAATGGGGTTACATTTACCATACCTAGCAGTGGTGCAACAGGGTTAGAACATATTGTTTCTGGCTTAGCGCCAGATAGAACCATCAATATTACTGTTCGTGCATTAGGTACGCTTAGCTGCCAGCAATCGCAAGGTACAGCTACGGGTAAAACTCGTTATCCAGATGTTGGTTTGTTTATTCCAAACGCATTTACACCTAATAACGATGGGCGTAACGATCGATTCACCGTATATGGCAACTACATACGAAGTGTTAAGTTGATGATATTTAATCAATGGGGTGAAAAAATATTTGAGGGGAACGATATCCAAGGTTGGGATGGTACGAGTAAAGGCGTACAACAACCTGTAGGCGTATATGTATACGTTGCCGAAGTTGTTTTTCAAGATGGTCGCCGATACAATAAAAAAGGCGCTGTTAACTTAGTGCGTTAACATTTGCCGTAAGGCGAACGGTATTATGTAAAGCCACCTTCGGGTGGCTTTGGTATATGATACCTTACGGTAAATGTAATTACAGTTTGTACACATCTAACCTTTTCTTACATTGCTAGCCGAACCAACCGTACCTATACCATTATCAAAGCCATGTCGAGGCGCAACATACTCATACCAATAAGGCAATTTCTAGGTTTTCAAGAGCCTGGTGCAACCATTGAATTCAAATTAGTGAATTTCATTGCGGCATCGTCTATTGTTGTGAATTTGGTAGGGCTGTTCCTGAACTATATCCTGCACTCCCACTATTATTTAGATTACGTTTTCTTCACCATTTTAGTGGTAAGTGCACTCACCTATTATTTAAGCAGGTACAAAAAGCTGCACAAAGAAATTATTCCGTGGCTGCTAGGCTTTTTTCTGTTAAGTATTGCTCCTATCTGGTTTTTAAGTGGCGGTGTATTGGGTAGTACATTGTATTATGTACCTATTATCACGGTGTTAGGTATCTTGTTACTGCCCTATAAGCATCATTTGTTTTACTTATTAATTGTTATTGCCGAGGTACTCATTTTGTTTACGGTAGAAAATGCTTTCCCTGAATACATACAGCGGTATAAAAACATGGAAAGCCATCAGGTAGATATGATTGCCAACGTAATTGTTACGACGGTAATTTTTGCACTACTCATCAACAACTTTAAACGCGGCTACGATATTGAACAGGTAAAGCTAAAGCGATCTAATTTTTCACTCACCAAAACACAAGAAATTCTAACAGTTGCCAAGCAACAAGCAGAGGCCGCAACAGCCGCAAAATCGAAGTTCTTGGCAAATATGAGCCACGAGATAAGAACACCACTGAATGGTATTGTAGGCTCGGCAGAACTATTAAAGCTTACCCAACTTACGCCAGAACAACAAAAGCTTGTAGATACACTCACTACGAGTAGCAACCATTTGTTGAATGTTATTAATGATGTATTGGATCTTTCAAAAATTGAAGCCGACCGTTTAGAGTTGAACGCAGGCAGTTTTGATCTGGAAAAATGTATTAACGATGTACTTAAAATTACGCGTCCGAATATTGCCAAGTTAGAACGTAACATCACGTTAAAAGCTGTTTTCGAACAAAAGCCAGCCAAGTACATTGTTGGCGACGAGGCTCGTTTAAAGCAAGTATTGGTGAATCTTATCGGTAACGCTATCAAATTCACACACGAAGGAGCTGTTATCGTTAAAGTTGGGTTGGTGTTGTTAGACAACGATGAACCTTATGTAACATTCACCGTAACCGATTCTGGTATTGGTATTAAGCCCGACGATTTAGCAAGGTTATTCCAACCATTTACGCAAGTAGATGCTACCACTACACGTAATTACGGTGGTACCGGTTTGGGGTTAAGCATCAGTAAGAAATTAGTGGAGATGATGGGCGGACGTATTTGGGCAACCAGTGAGTATGGCAAGGGCAGTTCCTTCCATTTTTATATACCTGAAATAGAAGGCGAAGCACCAACCGTGGTGAACCCCACCGGTGTGGCTAGCGCTGCGTTACATTTCGATACGTTGCGGGTACTCGTTGCCGAAGACAATCCACTCAATCAGTTCATTGCCCGAAACGTGCTCAATAAACTGAACATACACCCGGTAATTGTTGAAAACGGTGTGAAAGCAGTTAAAAAATGTCAGGAAATGGAGTTTGATTTGGTATTAATGGACATGCAGATGCCTGTTATGGATGGTTTAGAGGCCTCACGGCAAATATTAAAGTCCTTAGAAAAACCTCCTGTAATTATTGCCATGACTGCTAATGCCATGAATGAAGACAAAGACAAATGCTTTCAAGCTGGTATGAAAGATTTCATCAGTAAGCCATTTACAATTGAACAATTGCGTAATGCACTCGCAAAATGGTTGCCCGACAAAGCCGCGTAAATTTTCATAACTTTTTTTGCTTAAAATGCAGTACTCCCTATATTTGCAACCCGTTCAAAATAAGAACGTATACGGAGGTTATAGCTCAGTTGGTTAGAGCGTCAGATTGTGGCTCTGAAGGCCGTGGGTTCGAATCCCATTAATCTCCCTAGCAATCGCAAGCCCTGTTGTTGTGAAACAGCGGGGTTTTTCTTTGATAATACTTTGTTGATTATGACATTTCATTACACGTATCTAGTGCTACCACTTATTAGCGCTTTTATCGGTTGGTTTACTAACTGGATTGCTATAAAAATGCTTTTTCACCCTAAGCAGCCTATCAAATTGTTAGGTTTCACCATACAAGGTATTTTCCCCAAAAGGCAGCAACAATTTGCTCAGAAGTTGGGTAAAATGGTTAGCCAAGAATTATTATCGTTCGATGACATAGCACAGAAAGTGAGCAACCCCGCTAATGTTGATAAAATACTACCCGTTGTAGATCAACATATTGATCATTTCTTACGTGTAAAACTAGCCGATGCCATGCCTGTTATTAGTATGTTCATTGGCGATAAAACAATTGCTCAAATAAAGGGCATTTTAATGGATGAGTTAAAAACACTCTTCCCTACCCTCATGAACAATTACATGAACAATCTGCAGCACGATTTAGACCTTGAACGTATTGTTACAGAAAAAGTAGCCGCTTTCAGCAGCGATAAGCTTGAACAAATTTTAGTAGCCATTATGAGTAAAGAATTTAGGTTTGTTGAAATACTCGGTGGCATACTCGGTTTTATAATTGGTATCGTTCAGGTTTTCTTAACACTACTTGCCTAATAAGAAATAGCTGTTACCGAAATACGAAACTTATCGGGCAAACCTTTAGGTTGTTTTGCATGTCTTATTACCGCTGATGTAAAGCTAGCCTAACGTTATGCCATTAAACATCAGTTTTACAGTAATTATCAAGTTTATATGAAATCATTTTTCGCAACTGTAGTTCTTGGAGCTGCGGTTTTTTGCTCAGGATCTAATGCATTTGCCCAAATGCCTGGTGGTATGATGGGGGGCGGTGCCAGAGGTGCTGGGGCTAACCAAAACATGAATGTTGGTCGCCTTTACGGTAAAGTTATTGATAGCAAAACAGGTAAAGGTTTAGATGGTGCAAGTGTACTTTTAATTGGTAACCGCTTTGATAGCACTACCAAAAAAATGAAAGAGGTGGTTTTAAATACCATCATCACACCAAGCAATGGTAACTTCAGCTTTGAAGGCTTAGCTGTATTTAGCAAATTCAAACTTCGTATTACCGCTATTGGCTATAAAGATTACTTACAACCCGTTGGTTTCGATATTAAAATGCCGCAAGGCGGCGCTGCTGCCGGTGGCGATGGTGCCAACCGCATGGCCCAAATGATGAGCATGGCCGATAAAGATTTAGGTAATATTAAATTAGAAGTAGCCGAATCTACCCTTGAGGCAGTAACCGTTACCACCACAGCCAAGCAATTGTTTGAAATGGGCGTAGATCGCAAGATTTTCAACGTTGATAAGAACTTGGTGAGTGCAGGACAAACTGCAACCGAGGTAATGCGGCAGCTACCAGGTGTGAATGTAGATATCGATGGTAACGTAACCATTAGAAATGCATCTCCTCAAATTTTCGTAGATGGTCGCCCAACCACACTCACATTAGATCAAATACCTGCCGATATCATTGATAAAGTAGAACTACTCACCAACCCTGGTGCTAAATTCGATGCTAGCGGTGGTAATGCTGGTATTTTAAACGTGGTACTTAAGAAAAATAAAAAAGTAGGTTATAATGGTGGTATTCGTGCTGGTATCGATAGTCGTTTCCGATTGAATGGTGGTGGCGATATTAACGTACGTCAAAACAAAATCAACTTTTTTGCAGCAGCACAAGCTAATCAGCGTCGTAGTTTAAGTTGGATTGATAACGAACGTAACAATGTACCCATTGGTTCGCAATTACAAAGTAAAGTAACCACCAAAGGCGATGGCGAGAACGATGGTTATTTTGCTTTTGTGCGTGGCGGTTTCGATTGGTTTGTAGATAATAGAAATACCATTTCCGTATCGGCCAACTACAACCGCGGTCAGTTTAACAACAATCAAGATCAACGTATCGATAGTACTATCAGTAACGTATTCTCAAGCTATAGCAATAACATCACTCGTGTAACATCTAACTTCGAGAATTTTGGTAGTCAGCTAAGCTACAAGCACAACTTTGCCAAAAATGGCCATAACATCTCTGCCGATGTTAACTACAACAGCGCCAATAACGATGGTTTAACCAATTTGAATATTGATACGTACGATCCTTCTAACAATCCGAAGGGGGCACCATTCAAGCAACGCAACGTTAATAGCGGTTACAACCGTTTCTTAACTACACAAATCGATTACGAAAATCCGTTGACCGATAACAGCAAGTTTGAAGCCGGTGCTCGTGTTGCAGTACGCGATTTCAGAAACGATTTAGACCAATTCCGTTTCGATAATACACTCAGTCAATTCGTTTTGGTACCACGTGCCAGCAGTAAATATAAGTTCAACGATCAGGTATATGCAGCATACACCAGCTATGGTTTCAAAGTGAAAAAATGGAGCTATCAATTGGGTTTGCGTGTAGAAAGCAGTCGTTACACAGGTACGCTTATTGGTGGTGCTCGCAGCGGACAAGATACCAGCTTCAGAGTTGATTTTCCGTTGAGCCTTTTCCCAAGTGCTTTCATAACGTACAAAGCCACAGAAAAAGCCGATATCCAGTTCAACTATAGCCGTCGTGTGAATCGTCCGAACTTTTTCCAGCTCATTCCATTCCCCGATTTAACCGATCCACAAAACATTAGCATTGGTAACGTAGCACTTCGTCCAGAATTCACCAACAGTTTCGAGGTGAACTACAACTATGCTTACAAGCGTGGTGCCAACTTCTTGGTAGGCGCTTACTTTAAAAATTCTGAGAATTTAATTACCCGTTATCAGTACAAAGGAGCCAACCCCATTGTAGGCGGCGATAGTGTGATTTATAACACTTTCGTAAATGCCAACAGTAGCTACAATTACGGTATTGAACTCACCAACCGTATGCCAGTAGTAAAATGGTGGGACCTTACGGTAAATGTGAATATTTACAACAGCATTATCAATGGTAACAACATTGAAAGTGGCTTACGCCAAGAGCAAGTGAGTTGGTTTGCCAAGTGGAACAACAACTTCAAATTACCTAAAAGTTACAGCATACAATTAAGTGCCGATTATCAAGCCCGTACAGTATTACCTCCTAGCGGCGGTGGCGGCGGTGGCCGTTTCGGCGGCGGTGGTATGATGTTTGGTGGTGGCGTACAAACCACAGCACAAGGTTATATCGACCCTCGTTTTAGCTTTGATATTGCCATTCGTAAAGACTGGACATGGAAAGGCGGTAATTCAGCCAGCTTAACCATTAGTATGAACGACTTCTTACGTACGCAGTTATACAAAACTTTCAGCGAAAGCATTTTCTTCAATCAGTTTAACGAACGTCGCAGAGATCCGCAGGTATTGCGTGTGAATTTTAACTATCGCTTCGGCAAGTTTGACGCAAGCCTATTCAAGCGTAAAAACACCAAATCAGAAGGCGGTTTCGATGCCGGTGGTATGATGGGGCAATAATATATGTCAGCAGTGCTTACGCAAATGCAGTAACATTTACGTAAGTGAAAAATCACATAAAAGCTAGTGCATTTGCACTAGCTTTTTTTATGGTAATACAGGTGCTACCACGTATTTTCATTACGTATTTACACAATTACACTGTGATTGAGTACACCGGAGGTTTGTATGCATACCAACAATACATCGCTACCAACAGTTAGGTTGCAAGTGGTTACACATCGTAATGAAATACGAATAGCCATTTACTGTAAAGTGAACCCTAATTTAAATCAGATCATCAAAGCCCTACCCGATGCCCGTTGGAGTAAAAGTTTACATGCATGGCACATACCTTTAACTAAGTTGAGTTATACTTCACTCAAGCAAGCAGTGCACGGCAAAGCCTTACTACACGACGTTGCACTAAGAAACTACCTGCAACACCACAGAAAAATTGCTGCCATACAACCGAAAGCGATTGCTAAGCCGGAACTTGCAAAACCAACAGCCCCCATACAGCCATTGCCCGTGGCAACGGTTAAAGCGGCATCAAAAATAAGCGATGAAAATTTAGTAGAACTAGCCAAGTATATACAACACTTGCAATTGCATGCATACAGTAAAAGTACCATTAAAACTTATCGCGTTGAGTTTATGCAGTTGCTCAAACGTATTGGAACTATTCCTGTAAAGAGCCTTACGGCAAATAATATTAAGCGCTATATGCAGATTGTACTAGCGCAAGATCAGGTTAGTGAACATACAGCCCACAGCCGCTTAAATGCATTGAAGTATTATTTTGAACAAGTATTAGGGCAGGATAAATTTTTTTACGAAATACCACGACCCAAGAAGCCGTTGCAACTACCCAACGTGATGGGACAAAATGATATATCGAAGCTATTCACTGTGTTGCATAATGTTAAGCATAAAGCCATATTATTCACAGCCTACAGTGCCGGCTTACGCGTTAGTGAAGTAGTACAATTGAAAATGGCCGACATAGATAGCGACAGAATGGTTATAAAAGTGGTAGATGCCAAAGGTAAGAAAGACAGATATGTTGGGTTGAGTCAAGTAGTATTAGAAGTATTGCGTAACTATTTAAAGCTGTGCCACCCACGGCCAAAAGTATACCTGTTCGAAGGCGATATACCAGGAACGCCCTATGCCGCAAGATCGGCACAAAAGGTTTTTCAGAGAGCCAAGCAAGAGGCAGGCATACAGAAACAGTTATCGTTTCACAGCTTGCGGCATAGCTATGCAACCCATTTGCTGGAAAAAGGGATAGATATTCGTTTTATTAAGGATATGCTCGGTCATTTTAGCATCAAAACAACGGAGCGTTACACACATGTAAGCAAAGTAAAAGCAGTATCAATTGTAAGTCCTTTAGACGACTTATTCAATCAAGGCTACATAGGAATTTCAGACATTGTAGAAGACCAAAAACAGGTGGAACTAGGCAAATTAGGCAACGGTCGCACCAAAAAATAAACACGACATGTTATTTAAAAGGCGACACAACAATTCAACAAGCGACATTATACCATTTGATTATCAATATGTTATGTTTATTGATGATTGGTATTGAGTTCGTATATTTATGTGTTGGCTGCTACTATAAATAGAGCATTTATGAAACCTTCAATATTTACATCTTTATTTCTTCTGACAATTGCTGCTTGTGGACAAAACTCAAATGACAAAGCAGCTTTACAAACAACTGCTGCGCCA